>Ga0055584_100005160_pt1 | contig 12811 bp, 11 predicted proteins | sample OSDHelmetaG_FD_58716 | JGI IMG/M metagenome (GOLD analysis project Ga0055584, IMG submission 58716) | Pelagic marine sediment microbial communities from the LTER site Helgoland, North Sea, for post-phytoplankton bloom and carbon turnover... | ecosystem: Environmental > Aquatic > Marine >... | reverse complement strand
GTGAAAATAAATAATCGTCTGTTGATATTAATTGCTCTTCATGTCTCTTTACTTCCACCAACCTTAGACTGTAAGGTGGCCTTAACTGGTTAACAAAGGATCGACAATTTTCAGTTTTTCCTATGAATGTGAATTCAAATAATAAAGATTGACCGAAGTTATCGTATCGTAAGAGAGAGTTAGGGGGGTAATTTGTAATTAGATCATTTCCTATATGGATGGAATCTGTTTTACCAGCAGATTCCCTTTTAATACTAATTAAATTAAGAATTTCTCCATCATCATATGAGTTTAGAAGATATTCAATCAATTCCTTAATTATTTTAAATTGAACTAATATAGTATTCGCTTCGGATTTAGTAAAACTTGGCCAGAAACCATCATATGCACTAAAACCAAACCCGAAGCCTTTTGAGTTCTCAGTAGTATCAGGAAAGGGATTTAATGATAACATTGAAGAGTGTCCAAGTTTCACTTTTTTTGAACTACAGGAACGAGAAACTGAAGATAACAGACGATTAATTTCAGCATTAACCTGTGAAGATGATAAAGTGTTTTGATTATTTACTAAATTGTAGTTTGGAGCGACATAATTTTCCCAAAATTTTAATTGATCACTAGCAATAGACTTTGCATCTTCCCAGTCTTGTTTTGCTAATTTTAAATCATTTGAAAGTAATTTCTCTGTTTCATATCTAAGATAAAGATCATGGAGATCATCTTTTAAACTTTTAGTATCATTGCTTAACTCATTAATGATATTAATTTTGGATATTGAAATAGAAATTAATACAATAAATAATATACATGGAATTGAGAATATAGATATAAATAATTTCATTTTGTTAAATCGAGAAGTATATCAAGTTCAAAATGCGTAAATTGTCGATTGTATAAATCGCCCTTTCCTTTAATAGAAAAAACTTTTCGTTCTATTTTGACAACTTGTTCAATGGATGTGATTGCATTTAATAATGCATCTTGGCGTAAACCATTTTCGTTATTAAGTGCAAGCCTCCTATCTTCAGGGTTCTCCCAATCAGTACCACTTGTCAAATTTACTAAATATCTACCAATTAATTTAGCACTTTTGAAAGGAGAATACTTGTCTTGTTTTACATTATTTTTATCTTGAGATAAATTTGTTGAACTATAATTAAACTTTAATTGATCTATCCAGGTATTTTTATTTTCATTTGAGTTTAACATCAACTGTAAATTATTTAGGAGTCTTTGCAATGAATATGTAAGTCCAGATAAAACTTGAAATTTCTCTAAATTATTTTGTACAGAATTGTTCAACAATTGGTAAAAATGTAAATCATTATTTTCTAAGGAATACTTAGTTATTTCTTTTGAAATAGTTTGGCTTTCAAGATTTATCAATTTGCGGTTTTCCTGTAAACTATTCTGCAATTTTATTAAATATAGATACCAAGGTAATGGTGTTATTGAAATAATAAATAATAAACTTACATACCACGGTAATTTCTTTTTTATTTTTAACTGCTTGATCTTCTTGGCGGGGAGAAGATTTACTATAATATTTTTCTTCTTGTTTTGAAATATTTCTGATACCAATCCAAATAATTCACTTCCCATAAAAGGTAGTAATAACTTATTTTCTTGTATTATTTTTTCACTAAAATTAATCTTTTGTAATGGATCAAAATAACTTATTGGTAGTTTTTGTGTATTTGATAATACATCAACGAACCTTTTTGTTTTTATAGTTCGACCAGATAAAATTAATTTTGATGGTAATTTACCTTTTTTGAGCCTTTTATAAGTAACAATTGCTCTTGATATTTCTTGGTTTAATTTATGAAAAAAACTTTCTATATTTGACTCGAATACTGAATAAGATGGATCATCTTCTCTTAAACTAAGTTCACCAGTTGAATAACTTATCTTAAGTTCTTCAGCCTTTTCTTGAGTAATGCCAAATGCACTTGCAAGAGAGTCTGTGAGATAACTACCACCTAAGTTTATAGTTCTTATTAAAAATCCTGTATTGTTTTTAAATGTAAGGTTGGTACTTTTGGCACCAAAGTTTATAAACAATTCATCGGTATCTTTATGATCTTCATTACAAAAGTTCAGGGAATAATAATCGTAAGCAATGCATGGCGTTAATCTTTTCGCTACAAGGCCACAACGGTAAATACTATCAGCAAGTCTGTTAACTATTTCAGGCTTAATTGCAAATGTGATAATTTCTTGCTCAATCCCGTCATCATCAATCACCAAAAAATCCCATATTAAGGAGTCTAGCGGAAAGGGCATTTTTTGAGAGAGCTCAAAAGCAATAACTTTCTTTTGTTTATCCAACTCAACCTTTGGAACTCGAAGTGTTTTAGATAAAATTACATTACTTGGTAAAATGAAGTTGGCTTCTCCCTTTAACTTATTGTTGCTTGAAAGCTCCAGAAGTCCATTTTCCATTTCGCTTATCCAATCATCCTCCCCCGCATTTTTGATAGACAAATCAATAAAGTCGAAAACTTCAAGTTGTACTTGACTTGATTTCTTTTGGGAAAATTTACTCGCTGACACATGCGAGCTTCCCAAATTAATTATGATTTCTTCCTGTTTCACCGAGTAGATTGATAAAATAGGCTTTTATTTATCGAACGACAGGACCTAGGTTATTTAAATAACTATCATTGATAAAGTATCCGGGAATGAGTACTGTATTGACTTCTGATGCATCATTAAGTGCCATGTCCCGAAATCTATCTACATATTCTTTCTTATCATAATTTAAAAACTTTATTTGGTCTGATACTGGAAAGTTTTCGCCGTTTCTAGAGAACTCAGTCACATATCCCATAATTTTAGGATAACTGCCCATTTCATTCATCTTCGCAATAATTGAAGGGAAAAGAAACTCCGCTTTTTTGGTTCTTCTATCTATTTCCAATGCTAAGCACTCAATTTCGGCATGGTAATAATTGAAAAAACGAACATCTTTACGATCGCCTCCTAATTCTTTTCTATTGAACTCGTTCATAAAGCTAACCCAAATACTAATTTTTAAATTATCTAAGAACTCTGGATTAAACATCTCTTCAATCGATTCAGGCCTTTTGCCATCCATTTTTTTTAGGTCAGGATGCTTAACTATTAAAAATGGGACAGTTATTTTGAGCCAGCTATCTGATTCTTCAGAGATCGTAATTTTACCATCTAATTTGATCGTTTGGTCCTCTTTCTCATTTGATTGGCCAAATAAATGGCAAAGCATCACAGTAAACAGCAAGGGTATTAGAATTATTTTCATTGGGTTAGAGTGGTGTTTGTAATAGATAGATACCATTTATCACAATTTTCTCGTAAACAAGCCTTTTCTGTATGCAATTCAAGATATCCTGCCTTCTTTTTCTGCGGGATGATTCCGGAAGGATACTGTTAATTAAAAGACGCAAGAGCCCCAATAAGGGTACTTGGAGCCCACCTGGGGGGAAACTAGAAATGAGCATCGGTGAGTCCCCGTATGAATGTGCAAGGAGGGAAGCTTTCGAGGAAACCCGCTTAAAGCTTTCCGATAAAGATTTGCGTATGTTTGGATATGTTTCTGAAAAATCATACGAATGTAATGGGCATTGGCTCATGTTTTTGTTCGACTGTTCGATCAATCTTAAAGAATTGCCCGAAGCAATAAACGAAGGAAATTTTCAATTTTTTGAACGTCAAGAAATCGATGGCCTAAACATTCCTGCAACAGACCATAATTTAGTTTGGCCATTTTATGATCGTAGGGATGAAGGTTTTTGGGGTATTCGCACAGATTTTGCCAAGGGTATTCCTAATTTAGAGATTGAAGCAATGCCCACTCCGTACATAAAGGAAGATTGCTAATTTTATCCTATTTTATGGAAAGTATATACCACGACGCAGATATTAACGAAGATAACGCATCAAATATGGCTTCTTCTCCTGCCAAGGTTCCTTCAACTGTAGAACCCTCTACAGATTTTTCCATACTACCTGTTAATCAATCACTAGAAGCGGAGGAAAAGATTAAGTTTTTTTCCCAAATGATTCGTATTCGTCGATTCGAAGAAAGATCTCTTCGTGCTTATCAACAGGGACATATTGGTGGATTTCTTCATCTTTACATTGGACAAGAAGCAGTGGCGGTTGGCTGTGTTTCTGTAATGTCCCAGGACGATCATGTCATTACCGCATATCGAGATCATGGTCATGCCATTGCAGTTGGAATGAACATGGATGAATGCATGGCTGAATTGTTAGGTAAAAAAACGGGTTGCTCGAAAGGGAAAGGCGGATCCATGCATTTTTTTGCACCTGACAAAAACTTTTGGGGTGGTCACGGCATTGTTGGAGGCCAAACTCCTCTTGGCCTTGGAATTGCCTTTGCCCTTAAAACAAAGGGAACCCAAGGTGCGTGTCTTTGTTTCATGGGTGACGGAGCTACTAATCAAGGCCCGTTTTACGAATCTCTTAATTTAGCTTCCCTCTGGAATTTGCCAGTCATCTATGTAATCGAAAACAATGGCTATTCTATGGGTACCTCAGAGTCCAGGCATTCTGCCGGTGAACCCCTTGCCCGCAGGGGAGAGGCTTTTGATGTGGACTGGTCTGTTCATCAAGGCCATGATTTATACGAAGTGCGGTCTGCTATTAGTGTCGCTCTTTCCCGAGCTCGTGAAAGTTCACGACCGTCGGTACTTGAAATTGTTACATACCGATACCGCGGCCATTCCGTAGCTGATCCGGACCAAACCTACAGGAGCAAGGAAGAAATCGAAGAGTACAAACAAAGCAAAGATCCGATTAACTTATTTCGCGATAAACTACTGGAAGAGGGTGTTTTAACTGAAGATAAAATCAATTCTATTGATCTCTCGGCCAAGGACGAAGCAGAAGCATCTTTGGAGTTTGCTTTAGCGAGCCCATTCCCTGAAGTTTCTGAACTCATGGATGATGTTTATTGGGAAACTGATAATCCTGAAGAAAAAAGTTCTGAGGGAACTATCTTTTTTGAGTCCTCTCGCTAACCAATATTAAAATTACACATGGCCGAGATCACTTACCGAGAGGCTCTTAACCAAGCTCTAACTGAAGAAATTTTAAGGGATCCAAATGTGGTTCTCATGGGTGAAGAGGTTGCCCAATTCAAAGGCTCCTATAAAGTATCAGAAGGCCTACTAGAGCAATTTGGCCCAAAGCGGATCATTGATACCCCCATTAGTGAGGCGGCTTTTTCAGGATTAGCTGTCGGAGCGGCGATGATGGGAATGAGGCCGGTTGTGGAGTTTATGTTTTGGAGTTTTTGTTATGTTGCATTTGATCAAATTTTTAACAATGCCGCTAGTGTGCGCTATATGTCCGGTGGTCTCGTTAATGTGCCTATTGTATTTCGAGGTCCCGCCAATGGCGGCACCAATGTTGGGGCGACACATTCCCACACTCCTGAAAATTTTGCCGCAAACACCCCTGGCCTTAAGGTTATTTGTCCCGCCACTCCCGCAGATGCAAAAGGCATGATGAAAGCAGCAATCCGCGACAATGATCCTGTCTGCGTAATGGAAAATACTATCCTTTATAACCTTAAAGGCGAGGTCCCTGAGGAAGAGGACTTCATTATTCCCCTTGGTAAGGCCCGCGTTGCTTGTGAAGGAAAGGACCTTTCTATTATTGCTCATGGCAGATCAGTTCAGGTTGCCTTACAAGTTGCCGAAACCTTGCAAGAAAAACATAATGTCTCCGTCGAGGTTTTAGATTTAAGATCTATCAGACCCCTTGATTTGGAGGCCATTCTTGAGACCGTAAAGAAAACAAACCGTGTCTTGTTAGTTGAAGAAAATAAACCTTTTTGCGGAGTTGATGCTCAAATTGCATACTTGATTCAGCATCATGCTTTTGACCATTTAGATGCTCCCGTCATGAGAGTTTCTGCAATTGATGTGCCTCAAGCTTACAGCAAAGCCTTGGAAAACTTCCAAATACCCAATCATGATCGTGTATTGGCCAAGGCATTGGAATTACTATAGAATTATATGAGTACGATTATAGAAATGCCAAAGCTTAGTGACACTATGACTGTGGGAACAGTTGTTAAATGGCACAAGCAAATTGGTGATAAAGTTTCCAATGGTGACATTTTAGCAGAGGTGGAAACGGATAAAGCAACCATGGAACTGGAAAACTTTGATGACGGTGTGCTTCTGCAACTTATGGCTGAAGAAGGAGACGAGGTGGAAATTGGTAAACCATTAGCTATTGTGGGCGAGCCTGGTGAGTCTATACCTGAATTAAATGACTCCCCCTCAGACACAAAGAGCACAGGAACCGTAACTGATAACGAGAAAATCGAACTAACCCAAGAATCAGTTAAAGATATCTCGGAGAGTGATAGCCCCCCGACAACCCTTTTAGGGGATTTAAATATAACTGAAGAGTCCTCTGAGCGTATCATAGCCTCGCCCCTTGCTAAAAAGATTGCAAAAGACAATAATCTCGATCTTTCGAAAATTAAAGGCTCTGGACCTCGAGGTCGGATTACCAAAAAGGACTTGGGCATCAATTCATCTGAAATTTTAACATCCAACCCAATTACTCCGAAATCTTTACGAAAACCGCACTTCGCTTGTACTTCTTTACTTCAATCCAAAACTATTCCTGTTAGTAAAATCCGCTCGGTAATTGCCAGAAGATTACTCGAGTCAAAGACAACGATACCGCACTTCTACCTGCAAAAGGAAATTAATGCAGAACCGCTTGGTTTTGCTCGGGAATCAATAAACCGGCGCTTAACTTTAGTTGCTGGGCAAGTAGCCCCAGAAAAGGTAAGTATAAATGATTTAATTCTTATGGCCTGTGCCGCGGCCATACCCCAAGTTCCTGAAATTAATACTTCTTGGGGAGAAAATGAAATTATTTTTCACGGAGAAGTTCATTTGGCTTTTGGGGTGGCGGTAGAGGACGGTTTGGTAACTCCGGTTATTCGCAATGCAGAAACTTTAGATTTAAAATCTTTGTCAATGCAGGCAAAAACTTTGGTTAATAAATCTCGCACCAAGAAACTCAGACCTGATGAAATGAGTGGGTCAACCTTTACTGTTACCAACCTTGGTATGTTCGGAATAGATTTTTTTAATGGTATTATAAATCCACCCAATGCTGCCATACTTTCAGTAGGTGCAAGTTTACCTAAGGCTGTTGTTGGTAATGACGGCTCGATTCGAAGTGGGAAGACTATTACACTTGGACTGAGTTGCGATCATCGACTAGTTGATGGGGCAGTTGGTGCACGATTTCTCCAGGCCATTTCCGAAATTTTGGAAAATCCAGCTTCTTTGCTTGTTTAAATTTTTAAGAAAAGTTTATTGGGCCCTATCTTGGGCATCCTCAATCAACCAATTTCCGATCGTTTCAAGAGCTTCACTTACGACCTTTTTAGAATTCTCTAAGTCGCTCGTATTTGGCTCTCCACATCCAAAAAGGTAATATTTGATTTTCGGCTCGGTACCACTTGGCCGGATGGCTAGTGAGAAACCATTTTCAAGGAAGACTTGTATGAAATTTTGGCTTGGTAGAAGTACTTCATCCTCATCAATAAAACCTTCCTCAGAAAAATCTTTCAACTTAGTTACTTCAAATCCAGCCACCTTTTCTAGAGGACTTTTACGATAACTTTCGACCAATTTTGATATAACGGCACTTCCCTCGGCTCCCTCGAAATAAATATTTTCTGTCTTCTCAAGATGATAGCCGTATTTTTGGTAAATGGTATCCAAAAATTTTAAAGGTTTCGTACCCGTTGACTCCATAAACGCAAAAGCTTCCGCGATTGCCAAAGAGGATGCATTTCCATCCTTGTCACGGACTAAATCGAGAGGCAAATATCCGTAGCTTTCTTCTGCAGCTAATACTGAACAGGTAGAATATTTTGATAAAATGTCCATACGAGTAAACAACTCTGTGCTATCAAAATCCAACCCGACGCCCTCACTTTCCTGCATTCGAATTTGAGCCTCTTCTTCATAATTGTGCATCTTTTGAGCCATCCACTTAAATCCTGTTGGCGTGTTTATGCATCGAACTCCAAAATGTTTCGCAATTTTATCTAACAATGGAGAAGTCACAAATGTTTTAAGAATGGCAAAACCTTTTGCATTTCCATCCCGTAAAACTTGTTTATGTTTTAGAGCTAAAAGGCGATATTCTGCAAGTAAGGAAGCAACCTGATTACCGGTTAGGCAGATAAATTTCCCTTTAGTTTCTTCGACCGCAACCCCTATGCGATCACTATCTGGGTCGCTTGCAAAAACATAAGGGGATTTAGTTTTTTTAGCTATTTTAATTCCAAGTAGAAGGGCTTCCGGGTTTTCTGGATTAGGAGATTTAACGGTCCCAAAATTTGCATCTTCTTTACTTTGTTCGTCTACCAAAGCCACTTGTGCGCCATGATCCCATAAGGCGGGAACAGATGATATAGCTCCAGTACCGTGAATTGGTGTGAAAACAATTTTAGGTGCAATGGTTTTCAGTACACCAGGGTTAAGAACCGCCTCTTCTAGAGCTCCCTTGTAAGCCATATCGTCTTGAGTTGTCAAGACCGCCACTTCTGCATCGCTCAGTCCATTCGGGTCCAACCAATGTGAAATTTCCGATAGGTTGATCCGGTTATATTCCTCGACTACTCCGTAGTCGTGAGGCGGGACCAATTGGGCACCATCGCCAAAATATGCCTTAAACCCATTATCATGATAAGGGTTGTGACTCGCAGTAATTACAACTCCTGCATGAGCATACCGATACCTAACTGCAAAACTTAATTGAGGCGTCGATCTAGGTCCATCAAATACCATGGCATAACCACCCATTTTCACCCATGCTTTGGATACTAATTCAGAAAACTTTGGTGAGAAATGACGCACATCATAAGCAACTACCAGGCGCGGTTGTTCAAGAATGCCTTTTTGTTGCATCCATTTATTCAAATAGGAATAAAGTGCCTTAGTCGCTCTTAGTAATGTAAACTCATTTAATGTGTTGCTTCCCACACAAGCAAAAGCAGGGGTTTCTTTTTCTTTGGCACTGCCCCTTTCAGCAGAAGTTATGATTTTTCCGATAGTTCGTCCCCTCATTCCCCCAGTTCCAAAAGCTAAGTTCCGGTGAAACCTATCATTTAGTTCTTCCCAGTGATTATTGTCCAATAATTCCTTAAGGCCACTTGAAACCCATTCTGGAGTTGGGTCTAAGCCTAAAAAATCGTTAATATTTTGCTCGGCGGATGCCAATAGATGCCCGTCTTTTACGGCGGATGCCAATTGTTCTTTGATCATTTTAAGGGGTTTGTGTGTTAAATTAAATGCAATACTGTTCCATCTCTTTGTATAAGAACAGGCTTAGGTGGTGACTTCTTGGGGTTTAAGAAAGGTTTTGATGTCCTTTCTGAAAAATAAGGTAAGGTTGGTGCAAATAAGGGCGAAATTTCCACATCAGTAAACTCGTGACCACCCCCTGTTATTTGTAACCATCGTTGATTTCGAGAAATTTGCAACTTTTCAGATGATACAAGAGAATCTTCTCCTGTTGGGTTTTTAATTGGAGCAAACTCCTCTTCTCTGTTTATTTCCATAAGTAAGGGGTTGCGGGCAAGAGGAAGAGCATCAAAAACAAAAGTTTCTGCTTTTATCGCGTTTGGACTCTCAGGTTGTACCAATAATCCATTGTCGTTCAAGTAAGGGACTTTTTTATGGGCTCCGTGATACTTAAGTCTTGAACCATTTACTTCTTCTGAACAAGTAATTCTGCGAACAAAATTACGATCCAACAAGTGAATCGCAATACTTCCTAAACCGAACCGAAGCGTACCATCCTTCTTTTTTTGATTGGATATGTCTTTGGGAATATCACTGTACTCTATGACTTGGAGGCTTTCACCATTTTGTACAAACGTTCCGACCCTTTCATTAGAGCTTAACTTCTGAACAGCCTTGGAAGACATTTCAGAACCCATTATGTGATGAAAACCAAGAAAAGTTGGATCTATACAATAGACTAAAGGATTATCAACTTGAAAATAACTGATACACTCTATTCCCTCTTCTTCCATTAGGTCAATAGATCCTGAATCTGTAAGTGCTTTTAGGCTACCCCCGTGACCATTAGGACTCATTTCCAATTGGTTTTTTTCTTTAAGTAAAATTTTCCCATCTAAATCAAAAGCGGGCATCATGCCCTGTTGAAAAAATGTCACTCTATTTCTATCCAAGCCAAAAAATTCATGTTTTTTAAAAAAAAGCTTTGTTTGAGAATGGTTTTCCAAACTTGTCATAATGAACCATCTGGGAGACACACCGTAACGCTTTGCGAAAAAAGAGAGACTTTCTGCAAAGTGTTGAAAAAGTGAATGCTTGGCTAGCGGGGTACAAGGATAAGTCCCTTTCGGCCCATTATGCCCTAGGCGGGTTCCTTGTCCGCCAGCAACTGTAAATGCTGCAACTTTTCCACTTGCCAACATTTCTTCACCTTTTTCATGCATCGACGATAATTCTGGGTCCAATGGGTTTTTCGCATTTTTTGCTTTTGGAGTTTGCGGATTGAAATCTTTTGTGTGTGAAAAATTGATTTCTTGCCAAGCAAGTTGACACTCAAAAGGATCAACAGTTTCAAGTTGTTGTAAAAAAAAGGTTTTTTCGGTCTGGTTTAATTCATCCCAAAACCTGAAGATTTGCTCTTGCTCTATTTTAGCAAATGCATCTTTTATTTTTTTTTCATCTATTGAATTTGAGATCAATTTATTAAATTATTTTTCTGTTTCTGGTGGAAAGCGATACAACCATTCATCAGGTTTTCCATAACCCAATTCTTTTTTCGCAACATCATCTTGAAAGTCTGGATTTCTACGCAAACGATCTAAAAATTCTTGATGTTTTCGAGCTTCTTCTCTTAAAACCTCCAACTCTTTGTTTAAAACCGATTCACGAGACTTCCAATGTTTATACTCCTGGAAAGTATTGTTTAGTTGAAATGCAAGATAAGCCAAGCATACAATCGAAAGAATGAATAATGTTAGAGAAAAGATTTTTTTCTTCATCATTAGAATTAACTACCAAGAATGTCATGCAGTCGTAGGAGCCCTAATAGTTTTGAATCTTCAGGGTTAACTACGGGCAAAATGGATATTGGCGAAGGGTTCCTTTTTTCCATAACATCTATTGCCTCCCCAAGGCTTTTTTGAGGCGATATGGTTTCAGGGAATTCTGTCATAATTTGACCTACCTTTTTGTTTACAAGATCTTCAGTACATTGAAGTGCTCTTCTCAAGTCTCCGTCCGTTACAATACCAATCAAATTTTCTTCTTCCAATACGCATGCAGCACCAAGTGGAAAATTTGACATTTCAATAATCATTTCTTTTATTCGAGTCTCCTTGCTTATTAGGGCTACCTTATCAAGCTTGTGAAATACATCTTTTACCTGAAGGATTAAATTCCTTCCTAGTTGTCCGGCTGGGTGGGTTTTTGCATACTCATTTTTATCAAAGTTTCTTCTTTTCATCAAAGCAGCTCCTATTGCATCCCCAAGTGCAGATGCGACAGTAAAACTAGATGTTGGCACTATGCCCAATGGGTCCGCTTCCTCACATACAGATGCATCTAATAAAACATCCACCCTTTCTGCAAGAGGGCTACTAACTTGACCCAACACTCCAATTATTTTTGCACCACGTGCTCTAAAAACAGGCTCTAAATAAATTAATTCGGGAGTGGTCCCACTATTTGACAAATAAATTACTGGATCTCCTTCTTGATGAATTCCTAAATCACCATGTACTGCTTCTGATGGATGAAGATATGCTGTGGGTGAACCAGTACTGCAAAGCATAGCAGCCATTTTTTTGCCCACATGTCCAGATTTTCCAATCCCAGTTACAACAATTTTTCCTTTGGTTTCAAATAGTATGTCAATTGCCTTACAGAAGGTATTTGGTTTAAGTCGCTTTGCTATTTCTTGTATTGCGATAGCCTCTTTTATCAAGACGGTTTTAGCTTCTTCCAATTCTTTAGCTGCATTTGACATGGTTTTAAAGAATATGTATAGATTGCTTCAGTGTTACAAGAAGGATTAAGTGGATAAAATGTATTTCTTACATATAGTTAGAATTGCATGCTGTTTTTGAAAGGATTAGAAAACTAATGTGAGACAGGTAACTTTTTCCACTCAAAGCCTTGATGCCATGTCCGGGTTATCTCAAGCCGAACAACTTGTTTTAGTTGATCAACTTAGTTCTCTTTCTAATGATATTCTGTCTGAGAGGAAAGGGGTGGTTGGCAAGTTCAACCGTAAAGGTATGACTTATTATAGAATTAGGATAGATGACTTGCGGATTTACTTTGAGCGAAATGGTCCTGCACTTCATTGTCAGTTTATTTTAGCAAAAAATTCTTTTCAGGATTTTATGATTCGTTGTAATTTTCCTGCTTCTGATGAATCTGTTATTGAGAATCATCAAAGTTTTTGGGATTATTTAGATTCGTTAAAGAAAAAATAACCCGTACAACCTGTTTTTCAATTGTGGATTAACTGGTTTTTATCCACACAAATCATTTTTTTCTTTTTTATTAGTTTTTTTATTAACAAAATCTTTTTTTGTAAACCAATAGTATTCAATATTTTAAATAATTGTTAATCTTCTTAAGGTTCTATAATATAAAGAGGTTTTTATCTTTTAAATTTATATTCAATAAATAAAGATTGTTTAAAAGCTCATTAATCTTCAAAACCAATTCAATGAAGTTCAAAATAAATCGAGATCACTTCAGTTCAGGTC
>Ga0055584_100005159_pt1 | contig 12812 bp, 1 predicted proteins | sample OSDHelmetaG_FD_58716 | JGI IMG/M metagenome (GOLD analysis project Ga0055584, IMG submission 58716) | Pelagic marine sediment microbial communities from the LTER site Helgoland, North Sea, for post-phytoplankton bloom and carbon turnover... | ecosystem: Environmental > Aquatic > Marine >... | reverse complement strand
ATCTTTGCATATAGGACCATCGGTGTCGCATGAGGCACAGTGTCCTGTGTCGCACTGGGCACAATCATACTCACATTTCTCGTCTACTAAATCACCATCCAGACATTGACATGTGAATGTGCCATTACCCTCGATACAAGAACTTGCATACCCACATCCTTCACTTGGACAATTCACTTCGTCCGTACAATAAAAACCTTCGGCACCTTCGTAACATTGGCAAGACAAAATATTATCTGTACATGTGCCATGTTCACACAGATCACACGATTCTACCTCGTCAAATTTAGGACCCCCAAACCCCTGGCTGATTTGATTAGACCACGAACAGTATTCATACTCTACAACCGTTTCAACAGTACCATGCAAACATCCGCCTGGAAAATCTACGAACGTGTCCACACAAGCCCGTGTGCCAACCGTCTCGCCTCGGGATAAACCACATGGAAAATAGTTCTCCACAGTAATATCACCAATCCTGACTGTCTCATAGTATGCATATGTGCCATTAGTATCGAGTTGACCATCTTTATGAACAGTAACTAACCCCCCTGTGGCATCCACGAACTCTGTCCCGTGGACACAGTACTCTAATGCTATTGCAACATTCTCAGGAGATATAAATCCCTTTCCAATCAAGTCTTCTCTACCTTTAAAATTTACATCAGGATGATTTCTACCAGCCAGTGTGCATTCCGGCACATCGTCATCTACACATATCGTATCTTCATACCGACTTTCAGTAATAACAGAAACACCCGGACATGGTGTCCTCGATGTGCAAGTCACGTCTGCATTTTCATTCCTAGATGCATACTCTGACTCTCCACACTCTGTGAATGGAATACATATCTCCTTTGTTCCCGTCGGGTTTGTCACATACCCGTCCACACATTCAACGCATTCGTCTCTGAGTTGGTAAAAAATATTATTCTCGTCCTTGGTACATTCCATCCGATCATAACACACACGATCTGTGCTACTATTACCTGGCTCATAGTACGTACAGGTTGACACATCTCTATATGTAGCACATACATGTCCATTCGTCCAATCATCACAAACTTCGGTACAATCCGAGTCTGAATATTTATATGGAATAGAACCAGACCCAGCTGGGCATGCAGAATACTCCACACATTCTGTGCCATTCCACCACTCGTTATCTCCAGCACATCCAATTTGAGCACAATAACCGTTCCGACATCCTTTATCAGTGCAGTTGCTATTCGAAGTACAAGATTCGTCCATATTTACAACAACGCCACCCTGTGTAGCACAAGTGCTAATGGTTACATTGATGACACTAGGGTCATACTCGTCGAACCCAGCAATTTCACATCCCACTGTGAAATGGGTTGTACATGATTCCCCATAATGTGTGCATATCTGTGAACCGTCGTAGCAGTCATGAGCACCCAATACACACGATTCACGATGCTCGCCATCTATACAGTAACCCCCGGTTTCAATATTTGTGCCACATGCACATTGATCGGATACATCCACTCCACAGTTTACGATGCAACCTTCCGATGTCATTGTCATACCAACCTCACAATGGGCACTGAACTGACAACTGTCGCCGTAATATCCGGATTTACATACACAGGTATGAACTCCATATGTATCTGTTTGCTCATTTTCTGTATTACCCCACACACAGGTCAGTGTATCTTCATATTGACACATAGAACCACTGAACCCGTGAGGACATAAACACTCCCCATCACCATAGCATATGCCACCATTTTTGCATGGGTCAACTTCACACGGGGACCCTTCTGTGCATTCAGCATTGCCGAAAGCATGTTGGTTGCAGGTTGTACATGCGTCGTTCCAGAATTGACCCTTTTCACAGTCTTTATGGATGTGGCAGTAATCGCCAGACCAGTCCGAGTTAACCGCTGCAAAAGCTGCCTTTGCCATATATCGGTTCGTAGTTTTCATGCCTGACCCATCACTGCACGACGAGTACCCATGACATTGGTTCTCAACTAGGGTATAAGGGACGGCTGCAGATACGCCTTCGTTCCACAAACTTATTTCGAATTCAAGGTTCGTTGGGTGAGTACTAAATGCAGATGCACGCTTATAACCATTTTCGACATATTTATATCGACTTTCTTGGCTACCATCAGTTCTTTTTACACCAACCATTTTCACATAATTGTTCGAGTGTGAAGTCCCCTCTCGGATTGCGTAAATGACCAAATCATCGGTGACAAACCCAGGCACCCATGATGTTCCTACACACTCACCATCCGTGCAACCTGTCGAAAGTTCAGCATATAATTCTTCACAGAACATATAATAAGGGTGAATGTCAGTACTTGTACCCCCTACAGAGTTAGCACAAGGTATATTTCCCATGTTACCGAACTTCGTCCCTACACAGTCATCTAGTTGCATGCACGTATTACGACAAGCACCTTCTTCAGTTTCTTTTAGTGCAGCTTGAAGCCCAGTACAGGCTGCATCCACAATTTCTACTTTTGGTTTGGTATAATAGAAAATGTCAGAAATATTTTCACGTAGAAGTATAGCACGTGTGTCGTTCAAAAAGCATTCCGTTTCGTGTGCTACTGCATCGCACCATTCGAATTTATCGCACTCTGCCTCGCATGCTAATTTATTTGTAGTGAACGGCTCGCTGCACAGAGTTCGCTCTTCAGAAGTTCTTATACCCGAGTCATACAAATTATATTGCCACCCGTTATCACCCTGGGTGCACCTTCGTAGTGTAGTGGAGTCATTAAATACATTTATACCTGTGCCATATTTTATCATGACCCCCGTTCTGCACTGGTCCTTTGTTATTTCACAATCGCTACTCAAATCTGCAGGGTGCCTAAACTCATATAACTTGACAGGACGTACTAATTTACCAGCCCACTGGGGGTATTTATAATTGTTCCAGATCTCTTCGCTTGTACACTTACCGCATGTGTACTCTGTTCCATTAGGTATACAGTCACTGTTCCAACATTTGTGCAACTGTTTTGGCAAGAGACCTGTCTGGTATCCACAAACGTCAATATCCGAGCATGTCGATGCCCCTTCCGCCGATTGTTTACCTTCCCCACATAGTTCACACGATGCCTGACCCGAGTCACCCTGGAAATAACCAGCCGGGCAATTTTGGCAGTCGTCCCCATATGTACCGGGATCACATGCCTGAGCCAATCCAAATAATGTCAAGCACGCGAAAAGACGTATCATTGTTGTACACGCCGCATATATTTATACCTGAATATCACATTGTCAAACTAACATAGACGTATATATAACGGTCAAAAATCTTATAAAATGATATGGCTCATCTTTTTGTTCCTCGCGTATGTAAGGGCAGATGATGACTCGCTGGACTTTGGTCCGCCAAGTTTTCCTCCAAGAAAAAATACACTTATTGAAGAACAAATGTCTGATGAGATGCTAACTGCTGTTAGGGAATCGTTCGGGGGTACAAAAACGACAGGGAGTTTCGCCTATCCACCAATGTCCGCCGAATTAGACGAACACCGCGATTTACTGAACGAATGTTACGAAAACGGTATGGGTGCGCCTAAATTGTACCTATTTGAGGAAACTATATGGGACATACAAAATATGGAATTTAAGACTGTTGAAAATGGTACCATATTCTGTTCACCTGGGTACTCGAGAAAATTTTATTACGAATACGAACGAACTTTAAAAAAATACTTCAGCCCAGCATACAAAAACTCAGTCGAAAAATACGAAACATCATTAAAACTGTACAAAAACAAAATTAGCAATGCAGACCCCGAAAGGGTCCATGTGATTGCCACTACTGCAGCAGCAGCAGCAGCGTCCGCTGCCGGGACTGCTGCCGGCTTAATGCTTCTCGGACCAGCTGGTATCGCTGCTGCTGCTGCTGCAGCGTTTATGGCAACATATACCACAACATATCTGGGTGCCTGTGCGTATATACCGGGCAAAACTTTACCTTCAGAATGGTGTGGATGTGGGTTAACCTTTCCCAAAATACCATGCACACCCACCGACGGACAAATGATTCTAGACAACACCGATAAGGACGAGTGGAAATATATACACTATCCCTATAATTTGGAAAATGCCAGGGACTATGCTGTATCGAAAATCAAACAATCGTATGACATGTACCAAGCATCGCCTACAAGTCAGGCAGAATACTGTAGAAAATGGAACACGATCTCTGGAGATGGTATAGAATATTTTAATCCTCCGAAATATATAACTGGAACAATCGGTTTGTTGAAAAAAAAGATTGTTTGGGACACGGCGTCAGATGAAGACGGATGGGAACAGCTTAAGTTGTATAATAGTGGTGGTACTGATTTCAAACTCAACCACTGGGGTAGCACTGCTTTACATGCCAAGGTCAAATGTAGCCATTACGGACTCACTGATGTGAGTAATTATAATAGTAATTTTATAGATCACCATCCTCATATAGAGGCTAGTCCTGATGCATCGGATTCGTGTGAAAGCGACTGCAAATCATTTTACCTTACTGAAAATCTCGACAAGACATTGTCGGCGACAGCGTATAAAAATGCATACTTAAGCTTCGATGATAGAAATATCACTGTACGACCTGCGCGCCCAGACGATAAACTTTTTTGCATGCGTGACCATAGCACAGTTTCTAATAACGACGCAGAAGAGAGGGCTATAGACATGTGGGTGAACACTCAGATAGTGTCTGCACAATTTGCAGTGTTTACATGGGCTCAGAAACACTGTAAATTGTACGGGGGTCTGTCGGATAAATGGACACTTGATTCGGATTTCTCATGTTTACTTGGCGCCAGTGATATTGTAATGAAGGGGACAGCACAGACAGTCCCACTCCCCTCTGGGTTTGGAGCTGGGTTTACTTATAAAAAGTTTATGAAACAAGGTATTAGTATCATCGTCAGGGGAAAATACTCATACTGTATCTCAACAGAAGAATACGCAGAAATGGGAGGCGTAAAAGTGACATTCAGCCCTGCAAAGTTTTCGGCTGCCAAAGCAAAAGCAAAGCAAGCAAAAGCCGCTGCTACAGAAGGTATAAAAGACGCAAAGAAAGGTTTTTTTAAAAAAATACAAGAAACTGGTTCGAAAAACATTAAAAGTTATGGTAAAAAACTGATTAAATCAGCCTCAATCGCGTACGTGCGTGAAAAACAAACAGATATTCGGAATGGTTTCGAAGGTAATTTCAAACAACGTGCAGAATACTGGCTAGAAGAGGGAAGTTGTGGCGAAGGATGCTCCCTCACACGCAGGAATGACATTGACGAGGCGTGGAACATGGTTGCTGGGTCTTTATCATTTTTCAGTGCAAAAACCAGTGTTTCTTACATACGAGCATATGAACAGACAGGGGACGGAGATACAGGCTGGGACCGATATTTTGTCCAACTATTCGCCCAAGTCACTATTCCAAACGTAGCTCAGGTTATACTCACAGAGCTTGATAAAGCGGCAACAGTTGCAGGGGCATTTCAAATTTCCTTAGAAGTTGCAGCCGGTAGTGCCACTTTTTTTTCCATGTATGACAATTTTGGTAATAACCCAAAAAGTAACGAGACTAATGTTATGAACACACACTGGCTAAACCAGGCTGGTTCGACATCAGAGAGTTTAAAATTTTCTTCGACTGTTACACACGAAACATTTATGAATACTTTTACCAACACGGGTCAGACACCGGTGAATCATAGAATGGTTTCTATACAATCCAGAAGACGTCTGAACACAGGTTACAATATACCGGATCTTGCCTTGTCAGACGAAGATGCACTTGAAATTGACACCACCACACCTTCAGTCCTAGATAGACGCGGAATACGACACGATTTTGACTTCGAAGTGACTGGTAACATTGGATCACTAATACACGGGGTACAGGATGTTATTGAACATAACAATATTCTGTCAAATCCGTTCGTATACACAAAACTTAACGAAAGCACATTGGAGTTACAATACAGAGGTAGCCCGTATCACATTGCGACACTGCGGAGCTGTGAAGCATTTGGCTATGTGTCTGTGCAGCTCATTGACCACGAATTCAATACAGGTCTTCAGCCCATTCTGGACTACATGCAAAACACAGGAAAAATTGACACCAAAAATTTACACAGCAATACGTTCACATACTCTGATAGAGGTGGGTTATGGTCTTATATTGATTCAGAATGGACATATAACGGGGATACACCCGACATTCATACCATAGGTGATGAAACAATCGATTTTTCAAATACGTCCATTTACGAAAACACTGTGGTCGAATCCCTAGATTTCAGCTACCGACCGTCTGGTCTTATAATTGGTCCAATGAGAGAAGAGGGGTACCGTGATCTCCGCCAGACCATGGATAATTTCAATGAAGTGCGAGCGGGAAGGTCAATTAAACAGCACTCAGATTGTTCAGATAATATGCCGTGCGTGTGTGTACTTGCCGAAGGATTCGCATATGTGAAATATGGAGATATCAAACACCTGGAAGGTCACATGATACACCCAATATACTCAAATTACCAATGCCACCTAGCAAAAATGCATATCCAAACTAGCGAATTCAGCTTCCAACAATGGAATGAGGTCCTAGAAGGACCCCCGCCTCAAAAAATCGCCATGTCAAGCATCGCTACAACAATAGGATGTGTCATGCACAGTGATGAAATAAAATTTAACACAGCTGGGACTAAAGGAACAATAGTAGACAACTCTATCGTCAAACTATACAAAATAATTGACCCCCAAAACTCGTTTGATTATGCAGGGGATACCATTAATGTTCACCGCCAAAGTCCTTTCGATATCATGCGAGAGAAACACACTGCTATTGATACCAAGTTCCACATGGTGGAAGACGGACAGCCCGTCAGGTTCCCCCGACACGATTTCGGCGCCCTAAAGGATAAAAACGCACTGCACACAATGCACGGGGGGACGTTTAAAACTATCCGAAGAGTAGATAGATACTATAAGAAAAATGTGGATGTCGTCGAAGAGTACTACATTGCCGAAGACGGTGGACACATGATCGAATACTTGAATCTAAGAACCATCGACCCAAAGTCCAACGAGTACGGAGACACCACCCTCATACCATCGGCTCATTTCGTAGCCAATATAGATGACATCGGGACAGATATCCTAGTTCCTCAAATGGATTTCGTCCGCAACGGGCTCGTCGCCTTCAGTGGACAAAACATTAACATGCCCCAACTCCCGTGCAGGTCTCTCTTTGACTACTCTGGACCCGCGAAATATTACGACGACGCCGGTGCCAGCACCGACATACCCGGGCTCAAAGATGTAATTTGTGGTGAAGTAGCGCCACAGCTAGCCGAACATGTTTCATGTGAAAAGTCTCTTTCGCTACCAAACACCTGCCCTGCAGGGTATGGTATGGACGGCGAGGGCACAGATGACGATGGGTACGCATTTGACCTCGGAGACAAGAGGCAGTGTGCCAAATGTCCAGTCGTACCCACGTGCAATGGTGTGTGCGAGAGATGTCTGGGCACCGACTCTGATACCTGTGAAAACCCACAAGTCTGTAAAGAATGCCTCTCTCCGTCAGGAAGTTACCGCTGCGAGGTAGATCTCACAAACTGTGATAAACCTGGCTACGTAGAGACATTTGTCCGAAGAGGTGGACCCGATGCTCAGGTGTCAAGACACTGTGTCAAGACTTTCGAGGAACCAGCACACCTACCATGGCAAGCATCCACCCTGCAAAAACACCACCATCGTAACGGAAACCCCTTTTATCCGCACGAACACCCAGCAAGTGGCACGGCAAATGGTATGAAATGGATCCAAAACGAAATATACTCGGAAACCAGATATCTTGTTTGCAATCCGGGCTTTGTACCGACACAAGAGATCTTCGACCCTGCTGATACTGATACTCTGGTAGCTAGGATTACTCAATATAGAGCAACCTGTGCAGGATACACATGCAAACGATGCCCAGATGGGTTTTACGAAGAAGATCAAATCTGTATGAAATGCCCCAATCGCCAAATTGCCAATGCAGCAGGGACTGGGTGTGAAGACGTGTATGTTCCCACAGGACACTTTTTCGATGTGACCAATTCGCCAGGGTTCATATCCAGCTGTGACCACTGGCTCGATCACCCCGGTGGTTCCATGGGTGCATACCAGGACGAAGAGAACCAAATCGTATGCAAAACAGTCAACACAACAGTCAACACCAACCTTGGTGGTCTTGGAAGGCATGATGTGATGTTTAAGGGCGGCATCGTAGACATTTGGGGCGTGAAAGGCTGGAGGGTTTCACAAGATAGAACAGCAGCGGTCCAGTGCGAAGATCATCAGAGATGTAACGGCGAGGAAGTTTCAGGATGTACACATGGCTACATATGGAAAGAGTACAGTGAGAATAAGGACATAGACCCGTGCGAACAATGCAATGTAAACGAAGACATCAAAAGTGAACATCCCAGCACGGACGCATATGAAATCTGTGACGGAACGCATCGTTTCAGATGTGCTGTTGCATCGTACACAGAAGCAACACCAGATACATTTCAGACACACATAGCACCTCACCACCAGGCTGGAGATATCTTTGTAGGTGTCCGGGCATCATGGAATGGTAGCAGCCTCGTTCTGCCCAAGTCAGAAGTGCGAGGTTCGTTATCAGCTTCGTTCAAGTGGAAAAATGATTTTAACTCCAATCTACCGCGTGCAGAACATTATGTGCACAATCCGAACTTCCAGCCCAGGCGAGTTACTGAGAACCCTGCTTTTAACCAGAATGGACAGTGCAGACCTGTTCCAAATGGAACCTTTGCCTTACCCGACCTATGGCAAAAAACCGACTGTGGCGCAGCAAAAGCTCTCTGCGTGGACAGGACTTTCCATAAAATCATCCCCTACAAAAAAGACTGTGTGGACGCCGACAAGTACGCCTTCACTGCAGGGGTCGTCAAAGAAGAGTGTTACGACGAAATTTTCCGTGGAGAAAGCCGTACATGCACAAACGGTGAGAAGTTAGGTGATTGTAATAGGGAACCATGTCAAGAAGAAGGTGCCACAAACTGCTGGTGTGCCGACGAACCAGATTTTTGCACCATGGGATGTGTCAACGATCTATGTCAAGAAATATGCGGAGACAGAGTCTGTGAAGAGTACGAATTATGCTATGGCGAGTTCGACCAGTTTGTATCGTTTGCAAGGTGCGCCATCGAATGCCAACCGCCAATAAGTAACTACTGTGTCATCCGTGACGGTGAAAACACAAAATACTGCAGGCACTACAATGTGAATTGGAACTCTACGATTCTAAAAAAAGCGTATCAGGATCAAGATACCCCGTGCTTCGACGAGGTACCCAACATACCCGAAACTCAGTGTATAGATGAGTTTGCCACTTCCTGCTTCTGTGGAAGAGAATACTTTGACCCGCCTCACACACATGAAAGTGATAATTATGCATGTGTGAACCAAGTCATAGAGCCTGTCTGTTCGGTTCCACAGGACGATGGTACCTGTATTTACGAAACAAGCAGTAGCGGCGAGTGTATTTGCGGCAGTGACAAAATAGATTTATGGAATGGAGAAACTTGCTACAAAACCTCTAAGTGTGGATTAAATGCGAGACCAAGACCACTGTGTGAGGATGTTCTTGGAAGCGAAATTCCGTGTATTGCGGCTGACTATAACATTGTAGATAACGTTAATTGTTACAACGGTAATTTGAAGGCTGTATACGAAACTATAGACAGTGGGGTGTCATACAAATGCGAGGGGACTGGAGAAGATGTATACGTCAGAGGGTGTGTGGACGAGAAAGGAAACAACCATAATGCCTACGCTACAGTACCTTGGATATGTAATTATAATTAAATATATTTAAACTTCGTTTGTATTAATTCCTAAAATTAGTTGACGAATCCCAGACCCAATTCGCACCTTCACAACAATTCATCATAAATCTATTCTTGGCATAGTAATCAGTTCTTGTTATCTGCCCTGTCCACACCTTAGTACCATATTCGGCTATGTTTAACCAATTAGTACAAGTATTCAGACTCGAACTCGCACACACACTATCGCACGTAAAACCTTGTGAATTTTCTTTTCCTTGGCATGTCGTTGTTAAACTTGATGTTATATTATCACTAAGACAATCCAAGTCATTTTCAGGACAGTGACATTTTTCAGCCCATCCGGATTCAGTAACAGATTCATTGTACTTCAAGAAACGAGCATATACATTCACAGTTCCACCCTCCGAGGAGAACGCTGTTACAGGGTTTGGCGCTTTATACGTTGTTCCATTTACATCACGACTAGTGTAATAACTACCCCATCCCTTATAGTCGGGATATACGTCACATTGCCATTCAGTTCCACAACACACAGCTGTACGCATGTCGTAATTACTCATACTATGTGTATTGCTCCATGAACTGCCCGGGAACAAATTCACACAATCAACGTTTTCTGTTGCACATTTGAACGAACAGCAACTGTTCTCGAAATTATCCGAGGTAACCGTTATAGAAGGAGATACCCAAGATGCATATGTTTTTCCTGTACCACACCTGGATCCTGAGTTCATCACGGTTTTACAAGCACTTGCCACACCGCCACAGCATGGCAAGGGGTCAGAAGGGTCTGTTAGTACTGTATTGTCGTTCTGCGAATTATAATATGTACCAGGGTAGGTATCTTCACAACTGTTACCTCTGAAATTGTCCTGCTTGACGATATTATTACATGTAGCGTCTATACAGCATGTTGACTCGAAAGTAACTATCGGATCCCGAGCCTGATACCATATCGAGTACATGTATTGGTTGCTGTGATCCCAAGTTTTTATATTTTCGACACCCACACATGTATATGTTCCATTTACAGCATTACAGGACGTAAAACAGCATTTAGAATCGAAATCAGTTTGATCCGAGATCGAATTTACATATGTGTACATTGCATTCTGGAACCCGTAGTAATAGTTAGTCCAATACCCTGGGTCCTTATCTGTCCCATTTGGACATGACCAATCATTAGAAATAGCTTTCTTCCCACACGAGTTCTCGCAGCACTTGTCTACAATGTCTTTTGGATTTGTCAAGTCAACATTAACATCTTCCCCGTTCAATGAGTTATCGCATAAATCATGACCACGATCACCTGCAGCCTTTTCATATTGAAGTTGTTGGCAAGTGGATTTGCAGCAAGTTTCAAAGAATGTTGATCTGGTAAGTTGTACTGATTGTACATTATCCCAATTGTCCCAATTACTGTTGTAGCACTGTGTACCCAACCTATCCTGTGCAGTGGCACACGTTTCTTCTTCACAGCAACTGCTATAGTCCGTACAGTTTTGGATGCGATCCCAACCAGAGGAAGAGCCTGAAGCACAGTGTCGGGGTACACTGGCACTATAGCCACCCTTAGGGAACAGATGATCACATTCAGGGTTGCTCGGACATGCCTCCACATAATTGCAACACACCCCTTCGAAACTTTCGTCTGTGAAACTAACACCAGTCCGACCCCACACTTCATAATATGAAATATAACCAGCTTTCTTATAACACCCAGGCATCGGGTCGCCTGCATAGGAAATGTCACTGACTGACGGTGCACCGCTTGTATCATATCGATTATCCGCAGAACAATACGGGGAAAGATCTGTTGTACAACATTTGCCATCCTCATACTCTAAGGGTGCGCACACTCCATCTACAGTATCGGTGCATTCGTAATTCCAATCTATTTCACCAGAGTCACAGTTGTGAGAACGGTCACATTTTGGCGGAGCTTTGCAGCACTGTGAGTGTTCACACAGAGACCCACAGTAATCAAGACCGGTTTCTACCTCTGCACCTACACATGGTATACTGTTGCAGAAATTATCGTCTGGCTTGCAGCACTTGGCTTCGTCACATACACCATCACAATATACTTCATCATAAAACAGTCTACCATCTGTGCAGTTAAATGCGCCCTCATTGTTATGTTTATCACAGTAGTGAATATCTGGTATCTGATCACAGCATTCTGTGGTATGATCTGATGAGTACAATTTTGTATCATAATTATCATTATTTTCGTAGCGATCGGGGCACTGCTTACTCATACATGCATTGAGACTCGTGTCCACATCACAACAATGACCCCCAGTACGGGTTAAATCAGTGCTTATATAGTATGTATCGTACATTTTTGGTTCACAGCATGTTCCTGACCCAACACAGGGGTCTGGAGTACTTAATTGAGTTCCCGACTCATATCTTTTCCTACACCACCCTTGTGCAGAAATCTTATCCCAACCAGCTGAGCAGACGTCCCAGTAGTTTTCGCATGCGGTGAAGTGCATTGTGCTACTGTAAGTCTGGGTAACAATACCATTGGGGCACCAATCAGAACAATCTGTAATATTATTAGTACACTGACCACCCAAGTTATTCGCACAGAAACACTTGTCATCAATGACAAAATAATTCGTAAAGCTATTACAAGCTGCAAAACATCCAGAAGAATCGACACCGACCTGCTCTTCACCTTCGCAGATAACACTTCCATGAATTAATGGTATTGCTTGGACTCCTGAACCCTCTATAGTGGTTGCAAAGCGTGTTTGGTCGCATTTCTCACCACAATATTTACTGTTCTTTGTAAACCCATAATCGCAAGTGCCACTGTCACAGTACCAACTATCTGCTTCACAGCATGATGAAGGTTCATCACCATCAGTTGCAAAGTGGGCAGCAGTGCACTCGTTACCACAGATCCCGTAAATGGGACGTGCACACGATTTG
>Ga0055584_100005158_pt1 | contig 12813 bp, 9 predicted proteins | sample OSDHelmetaG_FD_58716 | JGI IMG/M metagenome (GOLD analysis project Ga0055584, IMG submission 58716) | Pelagic marine sediment microbial communities from the LTER site Helgoland, North Sea, for post-phytoplankton bloom and carbon turnover... | ecosystem: Environmental > Aquatic > Marine >... | reverse complement strand
TACCTCGGGCTTCAGATATTGCAAATCGACTCGGACCCGGCGGAGTTCCTGCTACTGGAATATGCCGAGGGCAACAAGCTATATGTGCCCGTGGGCTCACTCCATTTGATTAGTCGGTACACCGCCGGTGATCCTGACACGGCGCCTCTGCACCGGCTGGGGAGCGAGCAATGGGAAAAGGCGCGGCGCAAAGCACGCGAACGCGCCGCTGATGTGGCGGCTCAACTGCTCGATGTCTACGCGAGACGCGAGGCCCGGATTGGCCACGCACACACACTCGATGAAACCAAGTGGCAACGGTTCTGCGAAGGTTTTCCCTTCGAGGAGACGCCCGATCAGGCCGCCACCATTGAGGCTGTGAAAACTGACATGTGCGCCCCCAAGGTAATGGACCGCCTCGTCTGCGGTGATGTGGGCTTTGGCAAAACCGAGGTCGCCATGCGCGCGGCGTTCATTGCGGCGCAGAATGGCCGCCAAAGTGCGATTCTGGTGCCCACCACCCTGCTAGCTAACCAGCACCACGCCAACTTCCGGGATCGGTTTGCAGACTGGCCCTATACCGTGGAGGTCGTCTCTCGCTTCCAATCGGCAAAAGATCTAGAGGGCATCATTACCCGGGTACAAAGCGGCGAGGTCGATATTCTGGTCGGCACCCACAAACTACTACAGAGTCATTTCAAGTTTCATGATCTCGGCCTTTTGATCATTGACGAGGAACATCGCTTTGGCGTGAAACAGAAGGAAGCGATCAAAGCGCTGCGCGCCGAGGTCGATATTCTCACCATGACCGCCACGCCCATTCCCCGCACCCTCAATATGGCGCTCGGCGGCCTGCGCGACCTCTCGATCATTGCGACACCACCCGCACGCAGATTGTCGATCAAGACCTTTATCCGCGAACACAGCATTGCGCTGGTGAAGGAAGCCGTATTGCGCGAGACACTGCGTGGAGGACAGGTGTTTTATCTCCACAACGAGGTCAAAACCATCGAAGAATCCGCGCGGAAACTCGGCGAGCTTCTACCTGAACTATCGATAGGCGTGGCGCACGGGCAGCTGCGTGAGCAATCCTTGGAAAAGGTCATGTCGGACTTTTATCACCAGCATCACCACATTCTGGTGTGTTCTACCATCATCGAAACCGGCATCGACATCCCCAACGCCAACACTATTATCATAGAGCGCGCTGATAAATTCGGCTTGGCTCAGCTACACCAGCTCCGCGGTCGCGTGGGTCGATCTCATCACCAAGCCTATGCCTATCTGCTGAGCCCACCGCGCTCTGTCATTACCTCCGACGCACAAAAACGCTTGGAAGCGATTGAGGCTGCCGGCGATCTTGGTGCGGGGTACCAGTTGGCATCACACGATATGGAAATTCGCGGCGCGGGAGAACTCCTGGGTGCCGAGCAATCCGGGCAGATCAATCAGGTCGGATTCTCGCTCTATCTCAGCATGCTCGAGAGTGCCGTCGCAGCTCTGCGCAGGGGCGACATTCCGGATATCGACCAACCCCTGGACACGGGCACAGAGGTGAAACTCCACGTGCCGGCTCTGATCCCGGACGATTATCTTCCGGATATCACTACCCGCTTGGTACTTTACAAGCGCATTGCGCAAGCCAACTCTGCAGAGCAGCTGCGCGATATTCAGGTGGAGATGATCGATCGCTTCGGCTTGCTGCCTGAGCCGATTAAAAATCTATTCACCGCAGCACTGCTAAGGGTGCGAGCACAAGCGCTGGGCATCAGCGAAATCGATATCACAGATGAGGGTGGTAGTATCGAATTCACCACCACAACGGTTGTGGAGCCTGCTGATATCGTGACCTTGATCCAATCTGATCCTCTCTGCTACAGCCTGTCGGGAAGCGGTAAGCTCAGGGTAAAGAAATCACTGCCCACCCTCGAAGCGAGAGCAGAATTTGTGGAAAAGCTGATCTCGCCATGGCTGGAGGTGGCATGATAGGTCGCCCGCCTTACTCAACCTCCATACTGCTCGCACTTCTGTGCATGCTGAGCGTACCACTGCATGCTGCGCCACTACCCGGGGGGTTTGCGCACTCCGGCTGGTATCAGTTTGAAGTCATTGTCATGATCGACACCCGATCAGAGACACTTGAAAGCGAAACTTGGCCGCTGCTGCCCACCGTGGGCTACCCAGCCCGCTGGCGCTGGCTACAGAGTGAAGCGGCGCAAGAGGCGCTGGTCGAGGCACACCCTGGGGCGACGGTGACCAGTAGCCCCTCTGGTCATATCGCTGTGCGCTTGCCCACACAACCAGCACCGCGGTGGCAACCGGCACCATCGACCCTGACCGAGGGCGACATGAGCGTCATCGATGAGCTGATCGCAGTCAGCGAGGGCTCTGATACATTTTCTCTCTACTATTCCCCGAACGACACGGATCTGAAAGCGGCAGAAAACGCCGAACAAGAGCCGCCCCGGCCCATATTGCCCTTTGAAGAAATTGCGCCGGCTACAGAGGAAACCTCTCCACTGCTCGCCTTAGAGTCACTCGGCGTGGCGATGCCTGACAACCCAGTCGCCGACACTGCGATCAACATCCCTTTTGCACCCGCAGTAGAGGCAGTCTCACTGACGCCCGTGACCGTTGCGGCGAAACCGATCCCCATGCCTGCCTCGTTTGTGCAACTCCCGCTGAATCAGCTTGCAGCGGGACTGGCTCGTTACCAAAGAAGCAGCGAGGATGAAATGGTCGCCTCTGTTTCGTGGCTGCAAGGTCCGTCGAGCGACACGCTGCCAATACTGCTCGAGGCAGATAGCGACAACGGCTATCCGGCGTTGCAGGGCTTTATTCAACTCATACCCCGAGAAGGCAGCTGGCGGATGGGTCTCAACTTCTGGGCCAACACTGCGGGTCATTACCTACCCGACATTTTCGAAATGCCCGATCCACCGACCTCACCCCAGCGCGTCACGATTGTGCAGCCTGCGCGAGCCGGGATCACCAGACACCCGGAAAGACTGCCATCAACACTTGCGCAAGCAAGGGGTGAAGACACCGCGAAGGCGGTGTCATGGTTATGGAACGGTTCTGGCGATGAACGAGCAACCTCCGATCAGGCACACGCCAAGACACTTCTCGAAGATCTGCCCGCAGCGCCAGTAAAGCCTGACTGGCCGTGGCGCCACCTGATTCACGTTGCCGATACCATTCCACTTACTGAGAATCGGCTGCGTTACTACGACCACCCCGTCATCAAGGTCTTGGCGATCTGGCGGGAGCTGAGCTGGTACGAGCTGTTTATCGAAGGCAAAGCACTGATGGACGAGCCGAGCGCAGAAGTGCCGCTGATGGCACATAACGCCGACCCTTCCGAGACAAACCCACCATTCAGCAAATAGTTACTGGCCCGACGGCGGGCTGGGCTCCGGCGGATTTAGCAGCACGGTCCGCGTCGGGAATGCCACCTCAGCACCGTGCCCCTCGATGATCTTTAGTATCGAGATCAGAACGTCTTGCTTGACCTCATGATAGGTCGCCCAGTCCGTTGTGCGAGTAAAGCAATAGATAAAGAAGTCCAGTGAGGAGGCGCCAAAGGCAACAAAATTGACCATCAGCGTCTTGCCCTTATCAAGGTCGTCGTGTTGCTGCAGTAACGCCTTCACTTCCGCAACGATCTGCTCCATCACGGCAGCGTCGTCGTAGCGAACGCCGATCGTCTCGTAGATACGGCGATTTGACATGCGCGAGGGATTCTCGATCGCAACCGTGGAGAACACGGAATTCGGCACGTACAGAGGGCGTTGATCGAAGGTGCGAATGCGCGTCATGCGCCAGCCGACATCCTCTACCGTGCCCTCGACTTCCCTGTCGGGCGACCGAATCCAGTCGCCCACAGCAAAAGGCCGGTCCAAAAAGATGCTGAGCCCGCCCAAAAAGTTTGCCAACATGTCCCGGGCGGCAAAACCCACAGCGATACCGCCTACGCCACCAAAAGCTAACAACCCGGATACCGAGACCCCGATCGACTGCAGGATCATGATCCCTGCGATGACCCAAAGAACGATGCGACTCAGTCTCGCTACCGCACTAATAGTGGCGCGAGCGCTCGATTCCAGCGCACCACGATGCTCCCCCAGCAACTCTTCCTCAATACCCCCACTGAGCCGATGCGCCAACCAACCAAACAACACCAGAATTGCCGTATCCGACAGGTGGAGCAGACCTTCTCGAATCCCATCGAGTGTGGAGAACAGGCTCAGCGATAACAGCACAAGGACGACCCACATCACCCACTGAATGGGCGGAAAAATGGCGTAGAGCACAACATCGTCCCAACGGGTCTCTGTGCGGTCCGCGGCCGTCGTGAGCCTGCGCACCACCCGGTAAATTGCGTAATGCCCTGCGGCACCAAAAGCCATCAGCACGGCGAAGACAACAATGCCCAGTGGGACATGGAGCAACGCCGCCAGAGGCGCTAAAAGTTCCTGTAAAAACAACATCGCTAGCGGTCCTGCTGGGTGAGCTCCCTATCCTACCCCACCGCCAACTGCGCCGCGAGAAGGCTGTACAAATTCACAGCCTGTATATATTATCAGCCAAACCGACTGGGAGATTTGCCATGAAGCTCACCGCACGGCAAGAACAAGTACTAAACGTCATCAGGGACTACGTCGCCGATACCGGATACCCGCCCACCCGGGCAGATATCGCTAGAGAACTGGGTTTCAAATCAGCCAATGCGGCTGAAGAGCATTTGCGAGCACTTGCCCGAAAAGGTGCGATCGAGATGATTGCTGGCGCGTCTCGAGGCATTCGTCTCACAGAGAGCTCCGGGCTGCCGATTGTGGGACGCGTCGCGGCAGGGTCGCCGGTGCTGGCCACAGAGCACATCGAAGACTATTGCGAGCTCTCACCTGGCTTTTTCTCGCCACGAGCCGATTACCTGCTGCGCGTTGCGGGAGACAGCATGAAGGATATCGGGATCTTGGATGGCGATTTGCTGGCAGTTCACAGTACGCCAACGGCGCAGGACGGTCAGGTCGTTGTGGCACGCATAGAGGACGAGGTAACGGTCAAGCGACTCCAGCGCTCCGGACAACACACGCTTAAGCTACTGCCGGAAAATGACGATTTTGACCCGATCGTGGTGGACCTGCGCAGCACTGAGTGCGCCATCGAAGGCATCAGCGTAGGCATTATTCGTCAGCAAGGTTAGCGACCTCCTGCCGCAAGTACGGGCCGGGGTTTACAGTTTTTTGAGGGAGGGAGACCTAACCGAGGCATCCTGCTAGGGCCCCTGAAACGGGAGACGGGACCGATTGCCCCGCTGTATAGGCGCGCTACAGGCTTAGTGCAGCGTGCGAGTCTCTGGCATTTCCGCGGTTTCGACTTCTATATTGTTGACCTCAGCCAACTGAGCCGCCGCCTCAATACCAGCCTGAATCATGGCCTTGGCAACTTCCAGGTTGTTGCCCATGAGGTACGTATTGGCCTCATCGGAAAACTGAATGCTCACCAGCGGCTCGGAGTCACCCTCGACGCGTTGCAGCACCACTTCACCATCACCTAGATCCACGATTTCAAGTAAGGATGTAGACACTCAAGAACCTCTCTTGTCCGAAGAGTCACCGGATCGGCTTATCTCCAGTGATACTCCACGGTAACACTCTGAGCAGCCATCTGCCACTCGACCACCGCCCGATCGAGGTTCAGGACTCATCAACGGCGTCAGCGATCATCTCTGCCAGCCGGGCTAACTGCTGTGCCCAGCTTTCGAATTGCTCCAGATTGACCCCCGTCTCAACGGCGAGGCTATCGGAGCGGCGGACCACAGGGCGATCTGAGATGGGCGCCTGCAGCGCCGCAACCCAGCCGCTCTGCTCCAACTGCGCGCAAGCTTCGATCTCGGCAGGACGAACCAGGCCTGGGGGCAGCGGCGGCAAGTCATTCACCGAGGAGGGTGGACTATCAGGTACCTGCCTGATGCGGCAGGCGGCGAGCAGTAGCCACCCGTAGCCATCGAGCAACCTGCTCTGCACCGGGCTGGCATAGGCCTGATTCACCTGATTTTCCGGGACACTCCCTCGCTCCAGTTCAGCTCGCCACCCCGACAACAAAATACTCGCGTGATACAGGCTTTGATTGGCGTAAGCCAAGGGATGACTCAATCGGCTTTCTCATCGGCGGGCTTGGCTTTGGCCTTGGCTTTGGCTTTGGCCTTGGCTTTAACTTTAGGCTTCGCTTTTGCCTTTGCTTTGGGCTTAGCTTTCTTCTTCGCCTTGGGCTTTTTCGCAGTGCCCTCTTCAACCCACTTTCCGTCGCTGAACATCGCGCGCCAGCCGCTGGGCTTCCCGTCACGCTCCGACATCACGTACTGCTCTTTAGTCTTTCTGCTATAACGAATTTGACTCCGGTTGCCTTGATCATCGGCCCGTGGCGCGTCGAACAAAAAGTGATACTTGGGATCGATCTCTGCCTGATGCGGGAGTAACTCGTCAACAAAGGGTGGTCGGGTCTCGCGGTGCTTGGGGAACTGGCTCGCCGCGAGGAAGATGCCCGAGGCACCGTCTCTCAAAATGTAGTGGTCCTCGACCTTCACACACTGTAGCTCCGGCATAGGCACCGGATCCATCTTGGGCGGCGCGGCCTCGCCACTCCTCAGCAGTTTTCGGGTATTGGTGCACTCCACGTTGGTACAACCGAAATACTTTCCGAAGCGCCCGGTTTTTAGTTGCATATCTGAGCCGCATTTATCGCATTCAATTAACGGGCCGTCGTAACCTTTAATCCTGAACTGTCCCTGCTCAACCTCATAGCCGTCGCAATCAGGATTGTTCCCACAGACATGGAGCTTCCGAGATTCATCGATCAAGTAGCTGTCCATCGCGGTATTACATTTGCCACAGCGTCGCTTAGTGAGCAGTAAACGTGACTCGGCCTCGTCGTCAGCATCGACGCTGATCGCCTCGTCACCCGGGATCAGATTCACCGTGCTTTTGCAGCGCTCCTTGGGCGGCAAGCTGTAGCCCGAGCAGCCCATGAAGACGCCGGTGCTGGCGGTGCGGATCTGCATCGGTCGACCACAAGTCTCACAGGGAATACCGGTCGGCGTGGGGTCGTTGGGCTGCATACCATCGGGCCCATCATTGGCCGCCTGCGACAACTTGCCGCTGAAGTCTGCATAAAACTCGTTGAGCAAGTCTGTCCAGGACAGCGCGCCCTGCGCGACTTCATCGAGCCGCTCCTCCATGGTCGCGGTGAACCCATAGTCAAGCAGATCACTGAAACTGTCCTGCAGGCGCTCGGTCACGATGTCGCCCATTTTTTCTGCGTAGAACCGACGGTTCTCGAGTTTCACGTAACCCCGGTCCTGGATGGTGGAAATGATGGCAGCGTAAGTCGATGGGCGGCCAATACCGCGCTTCTCCAGCTCGCGCACCAAACTGGCCTCACCGTACCGTGCGGGCGGTTTAGTGAAGTGCTGCTTGGGATCAAACTCTGTTGCGGTCAGACCATCACCCACCGCAAGCGCCGGTAGCACCGCGTCGTCTCCCTTGCGGGCAGCGGGCGGCTGGACCCGGGTAAAGCCGTCAAACTCGATGACCCTACCCTTGGCAGTGAGCCGGCAGTCGGCGGCCGTCACCACCAAAGTGGTCGAGAGATAGCGCGCGGGCGTCATCTGACAGGCCACAAACTGACGCCAGATGAGGTCGTAAAGACGCTCTGCATCGGGGTCCATCCCCGACAGCAAGCTACTGCGCAACCGGACATCCGACGGACGAATCGCCTCGTGCGCTTCCTGAGCACCGTCGCGCGAGCCGTAGCGAATAGGCTCGGCCGGCAAATATTCCATGGCGAAATCTTTCTGAATCAAACTGCGGCAAGCGCTCACCGCCTCATTACTAAGATTGGTGGAATCGGTCCGCATGTAGGTGATGTAGCCCGCCTCATAGAGACGCTGCGCGAGCGTCATGGTCTTCTTCACGCTGAATCCCATGCGCGTGCTCGCCGCCTGTTGCAGCGTTGATGTAATAAATGGCGCAGAAGGCTTGGAGCTGGTTTTACGGGACTCGAGATCCGTGACGCTAAAGCTAGCGTCACGCATGGCATCGACCGCGGCCTCTGCCTCAGCCTGATTTTTAGGCTCAAACTTCTCGCCACCCCGATGGGTGACCATGAACCTGACCGGCTCAATGTCGCCGGCTGTCAGCAGCGCGTGAACTTCCCAGTACTCTTCGGGTACAAACGCGCGGATTTCTCGCTCCCGCTCCACGATAAGCCGCACCGCGACGGATTGAACCCGGCCCGCAGACAGGCCGCGAGCCACTTTAGCCCACAGCAGTGGGCTGACCTCAAAACCGACTACCCGATCGAGAAAGCGACGCGCTTGCTGGGCGTGCACGCGCGCGACATCCAATACCCCTGGCTCCTTGAAGGCCTCTTGAATGGCCTTTTCGGTAATTTCGTTGAAGACCACCCGATGATAGCGACTGGTGTCGCCACCGATGGCCTCCTGTAAGTGCCAGGCGATCGCCTCGCCTTCCCTATCGAGGTCGGTAGCGAGATAAATCGCATCGCTGTCCTTGGCGAGCTTTTTCAGTTCGCTCACCACTTTTTCTTTGCCTGGCAAAATCTCGTAACGGGCTTGCCAGCCGTTATCGGGATCAATGCCCATGCGCCTGACTAATTGCTCTCGTTTTTTGCGAGTCTGATAACGCACTTTTTCGTCCGGCGCCATTTTGCGGGTGATCGCTGCCTGTGCGGCGCGCTCCTTCGGATCCGCGGCTTTGGCACTTCCCGAGGTGGGTAAATCCCGAATATGCCCCACGCTGGACTTCACAATGAAATCCTTGCCGAGATATTTGTTAATGGTTTTCGCCTTGGCGGGCGACTCCACTATGACCAGTGCTTTACCCATAAATTGCGCTTGCCTGCATTGATTGCACCGCCGAAACAGATCGGCAGCCGCTGGAAGGTGGGCATCTATAAGGGCGATTTTCCTCGGGGTCAAGGCCTCACTGAAATCTTGCCATGTTCAGCTACTCCCCCTGCAAAGCCCCTCTTAATTAATAGAATCAATAACTTGTGACAGCCTATTCAACCCATCAGGCCCCTCTTTCTCATTCCAGAAAATACTCACGGCTCGCTCCGATAACTCGACAAAGGCGGCACCCGAGGGCAAGGCTGACAACCAATTGGGGGCGGATGAGACGCCACTTGTTGGTGACCACTCGCCGTCAACCGACACAAAGCGTGCGTCCCGACCCGCTTGGTGAAGATGATTGGGTAACCGTCTCTCATAACAAGCAAACTCATCATCTGATCGAAAGCGAAACCGGGCAGGTATGGGTGGTAGCGGGCGAAGAGAAACCCTCAAATTACAAGACCGCGCCTGATCTCGCAGCGCGGCTTTGGCGCGCTGCGACTTACTGGGCATCGCTGACATCAGCGGCGCGATGACCACCGCTAAACCCAGAACAATCAGCACATAGACCACATCGACACTCCGGAGAGACAAGCCCACTGTTTTTGACTACATTTAGCGCCATAACAAAGGAGCAGCGGAGAGAGTATGCCCTACCAAAACATCCTCGTGGCGATTGACCTTGGCGCGACCACTGAGACGATCATTCAACGGGCTGCGGCATTAGCCACCCAAAACAGCGCGCAGCTGCACGTACTGCACGTGATCGAACCTCTGGCCATCACTTACGGCGGCGATATCCCCATGGATTTCTCTGCCATTCAGGAGGAGATTCATGAGCAGGCAAAAGAACAGCTGGACAAGCTCTGTTCAGCCTTGCCGATACCTGAGAGCAATCGCCACCTGGTGACAGGTCGTCCCGAGTCAGAGATTCCCACCCAAGCTAAAGCAGTAGCCTGTGACCTGATTGTCGTGGGCACCCACGCGAGGTGGGGTTTGGCACTACTACTAGGCTCCACCACTGACGGCGTCATGCACGGCGCTGAGTGCGATGTGCTTGCGGTTAAAGTCGACGCAGAAAGCTAACGGCGGGCGCTAACCGCGGAGAAATTGCATCAGCTGGGTGCTATCAAATGGCCACCCCAATTCGCGGCCTGAGTTGTCTTTCACGACCGGAATTCTGACCCCATACCGCTCCATTAAACTGAGGTCATCGGCAATATCTACCGCCTGATAAACATGCCCGCCTTGCTCAAGGATCGCCTCGGCATGCTCGCAGAGATGGCAGCCCGATGTGGTGTAGAGTGTGAGCGGAAGCATGATGGATTCTCCTATAGGGGTGAGCGTGCCTGAACAGTCCGATGCAGCCTGGCACCCCGGTAGGGGCCTGACACTCTATGGCCGAAAGCCTGCGCTGGAGGCGCTGGAAGATGTATCGCTGACCGTCCACTGCCTGCATCTGGCCAACAGCAATCGACCCGCAGGCATTATCGCGCAAATCACCAAGGAAGCAGAGGAGCGCGGTATCACCATTCGTTACCATGACCGGCAAGCGCTCTCACGGATTTCGAAAAACGGCAAGCAGGACCAGGGGGTCGCCCTTGATGTCGTGTGTCCCCACTTTATGTCGCTCGAGGCATTCGCAGATCTTCCGGCAAAGCCAAGAACCGTCTTAGCGCTCGATGGTGTCACCAACCCGCAGAACGTGGGGATGATCATTCGCTCCGCGGTAGCAGCCGGCATCGATGGCGTGTTGTACCCAAGTCGAGGCATCGCCTCACTGGGGCCGCTCGTTATCAAAGCATCAGCAGGAAACGTCTTCCGGGCCCCCATCATCCGCTGCGACTCGACGACCGGCGCGTTGGCCTTACTCAAATCCATGGGCTATCAAATCGCCGTTCTCCAAGCCACGGCATCGGCGTCATTATTTGAGTTCAACGCGACCGGCAACGTGGTTTGTGTACTGGGTGGTGAGAGCGCCGGCATTGGCCGAGAAGTTGAGGCGTTGGCCGACACCCGCCTCAACATTCCTATGGAAAATGGTGTGGAATCACTGAACGTTGCGGTGACCGCAGCGCTAGTGGCCTTTCATCTCGGGCAGACCCCAGACTGAGGTCTACCCACGGGCGGTGGTTCAGTAGGCCCCGGGGGCCGACGCATTGCCGTTGGCCACCGCCAGCCAAGCTTGCTGTATCACGTAGGCGCGAATAGCGTCGGTATCTTCCTTCGTGAGGTGGTCGGAGAAAGCGACCATGCCCTGCTTTTCCAGCGCACCCTCGCGCACGACCTGATCCCAGGCCTGCTCGCTGGCTGAGATCGCCGACCAGCGAAGATCGGGGATAACGCCGCCGCTGACCGCAAACGCACCGTGGCAGAAGTGACAGTTCTCTGCAAAGCGCTGCATGCCCAGCTGGTGCTGTTCGGGCTCGCCAAACATCGGGGACTTGGGTGTCGCCACCACCTGATCGGCCAGCGGCGCGGGCATCATCTCTTTACCGCCCAACTTAAAGGTAATGACCCGTGCCGGCTCTTTGCCAGCCGCCTGACCATAGGTGAAACCTGCAATCAAATTGGAGACGCTGCCCCAGCCAGATAACACGCTAAGGTATTGCTCACCGTCGATCTCATAGGTCATCGGTGCCGCCGCCGCGTTTCCTACCAACTGCTCGGACCAGAGGCGCTCGCCGGTCTCGGCGTCATAAGCGACCAAATCGCCAAACTTATTGCCCTGAAACACCAAACCTGCGTCGGTACTCAGCACGCCACCGTTCAAGGGCAGCGCAAACGGAACCGCCCAGCGCGGCTCAGCCTTGACCGGATCCCAGGCAAGCAACGAGCCACCGTCCAGATCCGCCACCGCGTCAAGCGTGCCCGCGGGGTACTCTACGGGCCACCCCGCGGCCGCGTCGTAGCCAATATTCCACCAGGACTTACTGTCTTTTACGTTGCGCGTTTTATCGTAGAAGAAGGGAATCTCGTTGACCGGTATGTACACCAGCCCCGTATCGGGATTAAACGCCATCGGATGCCAGTTGTGCGCTCCCGTCGGGCCAGGTATCACGACAGTCAGCGCCATGTCGACCGCGTCCTGCATCAGAACAGGTCGACCGTTCTCATCAAACTCCCCGGTAGTCCAGTTCTGCTGCGTAAAGGGTGTCGCAGAAATCAGCTCACCATCGGCGGCGTCTAAAACGTAGAAGAAACCGTTCTTGGGCGCCTGCATCACAACGCGCCGATCGGCACCGTCCTCACCCAGCGGCAGGTCGGCCAGCATAATCTGCTGTGTCGCAGTGTAGTCCCAGCGGTCGCGTGGGGTTGTCTGATAGTGCCAGCGGTATTCACCGGTATCCGCATCGACCGCGAGAATGGAAGAAAGGAACAGGTTATCGCCGTCGCTGCTGGGATCGCGAACATCGGGGTTCCAAGGCGAACCGTTGCCCACACCAATCAGGATCTGGTCGTTGACCGTGTCATAAACAATGGAATCCCAAGCGGTGCCCCCGCCTCCGTCCGTCACCCAAGCGCCGTCGTCTCCCCACGTCTCGTTCGCCAACTTGGCCAGGATGGCGTCAGAAGCCGCACCGTCCGGCTTCTTCTCGGGATTCGGCACGGTGTAGAAACGCCATGCCAATTCACCGGTCTCAACGTTGTAGGCAGTCACATAACCCCGTACACCCAGTTCTGCGCCGCCGTTACCAATAATCACTTTGTCTTTGAACACTCGCGGTGCCCCGGTGATGGTGTAGGGCTTGCTCTGGTCTACCGTGACCTCGCTCCAAACCACCTCGCCCGTGGCCGCATCCAGCGCCTCCAGCCGCCCATCAAAGACGCCAATGAACACTTTGCCGTTGTGCACTGCCACGCCGCGATTGACGACGTCACAGCATCCTTTCGCTGCATCTTTGCCCGAGACCTCGGGA
>Ga0055584_100005157_pt1 | contig 12813 bp, 12 predicted proteins | sample OSDHelmetaG_FD_58716 | JGI IMG/M metagenome (GOLD analysis project Ga0055584, IMG submission 58716) | Pelagic marine sediment microbial communities from the LTER site Helgoland, North Sea, for post-phytoplankton bloom and carbon turnover... | ecosystem: Environmental > Aquatic > Marine >... | reverse complement strand
TGTTCATAATTTTTGAGATAGTTCGAACTGTTGCAAATATATACTAACAAACGTATCGAACGAAAATTTGGTATGAATTAACATGTAATTGGTCAATGATTTGGTTTAACTAAGCAACCAGTGGGTTAATTTTGTCATCTTAAGAAGGTCATTCACAGTTCAACTAATGAAATTAAGAGCAGAAAACTTAGTCAAGCAGTATAAACGGAGAAAGGTGGTTAATCAAGTTAGTCTCGAAGTTAACCAAGGTGAAATTGTCGGATTGCTTGGGCCAAACGGTGCTGGTAAAACAACCACGTTTTATATGGTTGTTGGGCTTATCAAGGCTGATGAAGGCAAGGTGTTTTTAGACAATCAAGAAATTACCAACCAGGCCATGTATCAACGTGCACGAAAAGGCGTTGGTTATTTGCCTCAAGAAGCTTCTGTTTTTAGAAATCTTACAGTAGAGGATAATATCAAAGCCGTGCTGGAGTTAACGACAATGTCAAAACAGGAACAAGTAGAACAACTGGAATCTTTAATCAATGAATTTAGCTTGAACAAGGTTCGGAAGAATATGGGAAATGTGCTGTCTGGTGGAGAACGTCGTAGAACGGAAATTGCTAGAGCCTTAGCCGTAAGCCCTAATTTTATTTTGTTGGATGAGCCTTTTGCAGGCGTTGATCCAATTGCTGTAGAAGACATACAAGAGATTATCAGAAAATTGACAAAAAAGAACATTGGGGTTTTGATTACCGACCATAATGTACATGAGACGTTAAATATTACGGATCGGGCTTATTTGCTTTTTGAAGGTGAAATATTGATGGCTGGAACTGCACAAGAACTGGCTGACGACGAAAGGGTACGGTCCGTATACCTGGGTAAAAACTTCGAACTTAGATGATACGTAAAACGATATTTACTTTATGTCTCCTAATTATTGGAGGTAGTTTTATTTCTGTCGGGAAAAGCAAGAATAATGGGTTTTACGGCTACAAAGGTGCGGGCAAAATCATTTCGAAGTTGCAACGCACAATCCTTGAAGAGGACGCAGATTTTATTTATGGGTTTCAATCTTATAACCAAAATCAAATAACCGGGTCAGCCTGTTTTTATAACCAACCAAGCAATACACTGCACTATGTATTGACGAATGAAAACGGACACACACTTCATTTTCTTATACCTATTTTAAACCTAGATCACGTAAATAGTGTCGCAGACCAGGATGCAGATAAATCGTTTATAGAGTTGGTATATTCTGATCAGCTGGGCATGAAGGTTAAAGAGCATAATGCTAAGAGTAGGATAATTTTTAGCTTACAATTTACTTCATTTCAACTGCCAGTGGGTAAGTCAATAGATCCTAACGATTTGTTAAAGCTATTCAATTCCCTCATTAAGAAAGCCAATAAATATCAAGGCGGCTAATGGTCAGATTCGGCGTCATATTGACCGTTGTACTGCTCACATCGTGTGGAACTAAGATAGATATTCCCGTTACAACTGAAGGCGCTAAACTGGATATTTCAGGTCAAAAAGTAGCCTTAATGTGGTTAGCACCTGATTGCCCTTTGTGTCAATTATACAGCACTAGTTTCTGTGAACTTGCTGCTTCTTCAACAAAGGATATATCCTTTTATGGCGTTCTTCCTGGCAATCATTATGGTGAAGAGGAGATACGTCATTTTAAAGATTCTTTTGCTTTTAACTTAGATATTATTGCAGACAAAGATTACGGGCTGTCTAAAAAGCTTTCCGCGACAATAACACCCGAATTTTTTCTATTGGATTCTGGTTATCAAGTGCTTTATTCTGGGAAATTTGACGATTGGGCAACAGACCTAAGTCAAAAGAAATTGAAGCCCTCTGCACATTATTTTAAGGACGCGATCCAGGCGTTTTCCAATGGTACTAAGATTGAAATCGACCATGTCGACCCAGTTGGGTGCACAATTGAATATGATTAAGTCTTATCCAGTGTAATTTTTAAGTTTGTACCATGGCGAACAAAGTCAGCAAAAAAAAACTTCTTGTCTTAATCATCTTATCGTTTGGCTTAACGATGTTGGTGTATAACCCGATAAAGAAAGCTTTAGTAGCACCCAAGAAGTCAAAAACAACCGCAGTGCCAACTCAGGTATTTTACGCGAATCACATCGCTACAATTTTGAATGATCACTGCATCACCTGTCATAGGTCAAATGGGAGCGCTCCATTTACATTAGACGCATACAACAAAGTATTTCGAAAAAAGACCACCATGAGAAAGGTGATTGAAAAAGGAATAATGCCGCCGTGGCCAGCCGACCCGACTTACAGTCACTTTATTGGTGAAAATATTCTTACAGACGTTGAAAAGAAAACGATTTACCGGTGGATTGAACAAGGAGCCCGCTTTGGTGATAGTTCAAAACTACCTGAGGTGCCCAATTATAGCGCGGTATCAAATTTGGGTACACCTGATGTAACAGTATCAATGGATTCCATCTTGGTTCCAGGGAACAACTTGGATAAGTTTTTTGTGGTTAAATCCCCATTCGAAATACCTCAAGATACATTTATACGCGCAATTGAGTTTGTTCCAGGACCAAATCAAATGGTACATCATTTAAATGCAGACTTGATTTTATTTGACGACAATAAAAAGGCAAATGTTTTTGACGGCATTCGTGTGGTTGATGAAGAAATTCATCCTGAAGAATATGAACTGGCCTATAAAGCTTTGAAAACACATCACGATGATGGGTCTGTGCCTTTCTTTTATCACAGCGCAGTAAACTATCTACCTGGAGTTGTAGGCACTATTTATCCGGAAGGTATCGGTGGATATCGCGTCAATAAAAAAGGCGCATTCTTTGCAAGAGACATTCATTACGCGCCCATTCAAAAAGACCAATGGGATCACAGTCATTATAACATATTCTATAGTAAAACCGCGCCAACTAGGTTGACTCAAGAAATGATGCTTGGAACCAATGGGTTAAGTCCCATTCGTCCTCAGTTGGTTATCCCCGCAGATTCGATTAAAACTTTCTCTACCCGGTATAGAATTCACGCAGACATGTCGGTTCTGACAATCAACCCGCACATGCACTTGTTGGGTAAGTCTCTAAAAGCGTTTGCTGTTACTAAAACAAACGACACCATTCCGCTAATCAGAATCAATAGCTGGGATTTTAGGTGGCAGTATTTTTATACCTTTCCAAACATATTGAAACTACCTGAAGGTTCTGTGATTGTGGTTGAGGCTACGTTCGACAATACCGTTAACAACAAAAACAACCCCAATAATCCTCCAATTACTGTGTCTGAGCGTTACGACGGAGATGGCGCATTGATGCGCACAACAGATGAGATGTTTCAGTTTATCATTACGTATTTAGACTACAAAGAGGCTGACGAGCAAATATCGTTAGATCCAGGGCTGTGATAGAAATCGATTTATGGAAAACCTATACGTTAGGTCAATACCAACAAATGATTTTTGATATTTAAATTCAGCTACATCGCCAAACATAAAGTTGTAGGGTTCTATAATCTGTTGACCAGAATGACAAACTCTTAAGTCAATAAGGAACATGCGATGCGCATCTATTTTCGTACTAAACCCAATACTATATACGGCATTAAATTGAAGGTCTTGTTTTTGACGTGGGGCTGGGCCAAATGAAAAAGGGTCAAATGCAGTCCCAACCACCTGCCTAGGTTGTGTAATGCCATCTTGCGTTACGACAGCACTATGCCCCAGTTTGTTGGCGTTAATGTACATGTCTTGAATGTTTGCCCCTAGTCCAAACCTAATATCCCACTTCTTATTTAACTCAGTCTGGCGAACCAGGCCAACACCGGCTTCGAACCCTGCGGCATACCGTTCGAAATCCCACGAAACATCGTGGTCAAACCCATGAATATCTTTTGGCATTCTAGCACTGTATCTGAGCGGTACGCTAAACAAATTGCCGCTCGCTTGTAAAATCCATTGAACTTTGGAGCTGTCGATTCGATTCAAGCCAAAATCAAGTCCAAAACCCAGTCCAATGGAATGAGACTGTTGTCCATTAAATTTTAACTCCTGAATATTAGCTGAGCATTCCGGTTTTTCAAATATTTTTTGTGTAATCGATGCCCTGGCGTGAACGGGCAATCGATTTTGCCCAAAGCTGTTTTGCGCAAATAATGACAATAGGCTTAAAACGGTGAGACAAATTAGTTTGGTTTGCATTAGGCGATCAATAAATTACAACCACGTTGTTCACTGTAGTCGTAACGTCCAAGTACTTCAAAGCTATCATCTTTGTGCATTTTCCCAACATCTGAAGTTGCAATAAAACTGCAAGTTTCAATGTTGGCCAAATCGATGACACGAATCAAACCTGTTTTGCTAAGCTTGGCTTGTGTGAATGGATCATCCAATTGGCTTAAGGATACATGCATCCAAGGTGGTGCGACAAAACTGTTCTTATTGGTTAAGTATGCTTGAGAGAACAACTCGGTCATACCGTATTCTGAATGAATCTTGGCACCAGGGAATGCGCTTCCAATTTTATAATGCAGTTCCGCACGTGTAACTTCTTTTTGCCTTCCTTTCATGCCGCCAGTTTCGAGGATGGTCAAGTGATTGAAAGACTCTTTAAAGGAGAGGGTGAGATCTATTAAGGCAAAGCTCACGCCAATAAGCAGTGTTTTCTTGCCTTGCGACTCGTTGTATTTTAAGCGGCTGTCTAAAGAGTCATCTTCATCTAAATAGTAGCCACTGTTTTCATTTTCCGAAAGCTTAATCAATTGGTCGACCATGGCAATCAGAGAGGAATGCTCGTTTTCTAGATAATTTGGCAACAATGCCATTATGCACCAATCGTTTATACTACCATAAACCCGTTCAAAACCAGAAGTGAAAGAGTGGTAGTACCAGGCAGGGTCATTGATGTAGTGTTTGCTAGTGTTGAGCCCAGTTGTGGAGCTACTTTCGAAATATTCAGTGCTTTCAGTAACCCAGTTGCCAGAGATAACTTGATGTTTTTTGAAAAGCTCTATAGGTAAAAATGGAATGTTACTGTAATGCGTTATTTCCTCAGGGTTGCCTGTAAGATGGTCAAGAAACTTTCGATAAACAGCATTTTCTTGCGCTTGATAACGAAATATTTCAAGCGCAATTTCGTTAAAATTGTGTTTATTTACATTAAATACATCGCTATACGACACTGGCAGATTCATGCATCGCAAAATTAGCAAATCAGTTTACAAGCTTTCGGCATTTTTTATAATAACCATGTTATTTGCATGCGGAAACCGGGATGATACAAATTATGCTCCTGTAATAGGTCTAGAAGGCATCGAGATAATCGAAAGAAATGATGGTTTTGACTCCTTATTACTCATTCATTTTTGGTATGAGGATAAAGACGGTGACTTGGGTTTGTCTGACGCAGACACTACAGACAAATTCAGAGGCTTCAATAACCTGCACATAAACTTTCGTGAAAAGGTAAATGGGGTTTACAAGGAGTTAATGATTAAAAACACCACAATACCCACCGATTTTGATCAAAGAATACCAAACCTAACGCCTACCGGCAAAAACAAAGAAATTAGTGGGTCTATATCCGTGTCATTTGCGGTTGATCCTAACGAAATTCATGCAGATACGGTTGAGTTTGATTTGAAAATAATCGACAGATCTTTTAATGAAAGTAACATTATCGGACTATCTGACGTTTCATTAGAACAACAATAATGATCATAAATCTATACAGTTCCACTGGTCAAATTCCACTGAATCAGCATGCAAAAATTGGTTATGTTTGCGGGTCTTTTAAGGAATTCAGCAGTTTCCACCGGTTTTGGAACAGCATTTGAATTAATTGGATTAAAGGAAAAACATGAGAACAATTAGTAAACTTAAAAACCCCGTTCGTATTCTCGCATTTTTGGGACTTTGTTTATTTGCATATACAAATACTCAGGCGCAGCGATTTGCTTATGTGGACACGGAATATATACTATCTCAATTGCCGGATTATAAGTCGGCACAGAAGAAACTTGACGAAGCATCTGAAATATGGCAAAAGGAAATTGATGCTAAATATTCAGAGATAGACAAGTTGTATAAAAACTACAAAGCTGAAGAGGTTTTGTTAAACGGAGAACAGAAAAAGCAACGACAAGAAGAAATAATCGCAAAAGAAAAAGAGGCGAAAAAGTTTCAGCAGGAAAAATTTGGTTATGAAGGCGAATTGTTCAAGAAAAGAGAGCAGCTGATAAAACCGATTCAGGATCGCGTGTTTGATGCGATACAAACCATTGCAAAGCGAGAAGATTTGGATTTTATTTTTGACAAAAGTGGAGATATGATTATGCTCTTTTCAAACGCCCGTTTCGATAAAAGTGGCGAAGTGTTAGAAGAGCTTGGTATTACGCCTTTAGATGAAAAGGATAAAAAGGACGACGGTAATCCTCCAGATGAGAACTTACCTCCTCAAGATTAATTTCAATAAACACAGATATAACAGTTAACAATTTATAATGAACATCAGAAAACTATTTTTGGCTGGATTGGCCATAGTCAGTCTTACGCTTTCTGCTAATGCACAAGGCAAACAAATGAAAATCGCACATATCAACTCAGCAGAGTTGATGAGTGGTTTACCAGAGGTCGATACCATAAACTTGAAGTTGGAAAACTTGCAAAAGGAATATCAACGCATGCTGGACGCAATTAAAACGGAGTTGGCTCAGAAGGAAACCTTTTGGGAGGCAAACCCTACTGAAGATCCAGATATTCTTTTGTTAAGACAAAAGGAATACGAAGAGTTGGTTAAACGATACCAGACAACTGAACAAGAAGCACGTCAAGGAATTTCCAAAAAACAAGCATCGCTTTATGAACCTTTATTCGAGAGTCTGAAGAAGGTTATACAAGAAGTCGCAATTGAGTTAGGCTATACCTATGTTCTTGATAGCGGTGAAGGTGGAGGAATGATTTATAGCGACCCTTCGCATGACCTAATGGCTGCGGTCAAAGAAAGACTAAAAACGACTAAGCTGTAACATGTCTGGCGCAGTGGGTGTTTTTGATTCAGGTATAGGTGGCTTAACCGTTGCCTCTGCCATCAAAAAACACTTGCCAAACCATAAGCTTATTTATTTTGGCGATACTTTACATCTTCCTTATGGAGATAAGTCGTCGGAAAACATACAGAATTACATAAAGGCCATTTCGGCCTTTTTGTTTGAACACGAGTGCCAGCATCTTGTCGTTGCATGTAACAGCGCGTCTTCTGTGTTACCGTTAGTTGCAAGTTTGCCTTCATTTGGTTCGGTTACAAATGTGATTGACCCTGTAGTAGAATGCGTTATTCAAGACAAATCACTCAAACGTATTGGTGTAATTGGCACCAAACGTACCATCCAAAGTCAGGTGTATCAGCGACAACTCATTCAAGGAAATCCGTCACTGGAGGTTTTTGAGTTAGCGACACCACTGCTAGCACCGATGATTGAGGAAGGGTTTATTCACGATTCTATCGCAGAAAAGGTAATTCACGAGTATTTATCTGAACTGCCAGACATCGATGCACTTATTTTGGGGTGTACACACTATCCACTAATTCGACGAGAAATTGACACTTATTTCGGTGGAAAGGTCAAGTTGTTTGATGCCCCAAACGTTGTTGCTAATACCCTTAAAAAGTTGGTAGAAACCAAACAAGAAGGCGGTTCTCAAGATCATTTTTATGTATCTGATTATACAAGTTCTTTTGAAAAAACGGCGCAGCTGTTTTTTGGAGAATCCATTAAATTAGAAAAACGCATTCTTTTCAATTTCTAGCTCTTTGTATAGCATCACTTTAAGCAAAAAGTCAGTTCGCTGACTAATGTGAATCAATATTGTCTTGCACAATTCCAATAGTTCGGGATTCCTACCGTTCATGAATCAATAGACCACTGTGGTACACTTCTGCTGTGCGCACAGGTTTCTCTGAGGTAGTTTTGGTAAAACGATTATTTGATTATGCGGATATCTATTACCATTACTCTTCTTGTCACTTTATGTTTATCAGCTCTGGGTCAACGTGCCGAAATCCGAGGATCGGTCTTGTCAAAAGATTCTTTAAAGCCAATTAAGAACCTCGACGTCGTCCTTTTCGAAGACAGTAAAATCAAATATGGACATACCACTGATTCCAATGGTGTGTTTGAAATATCCAACGTCTATCCTGGGAAATACGAGTTGTTCATCTTTTTGTTCGATGATGTCGTTTACAAGACTAAAATCGACGTCAGCGCTGGAGAGACATTAACGCTATACGAATTAAAAATTGGAACAAAAGCCATGTCTAATGTCATTGAAGAAACCGTTGTTCGCAAACCGCGTGGGTCAGAGGACATTACCAAAATTGTACTGGGCGAAGGTGATCCTTTTGGGCCTGAACGCGGCGCGATTGGGAAAACGCAAATAAATGTAAAGACCAGAAATGGAACATTAGAAGTTGGTTTAGGCAGGCCAGGAGGAACGGTGAGTTTTATTAATTCAAATATTGGAATGATTGGACCAGCACCACGCACGTTCGCTGGACTTTCAGGAGTAGAGGTGATTGACAAAGGAGTGCCAGCCAGATATGGGAATTTTACGGGAGGAGGGGTGAGATATCAAGTTAAAGAGATTGGTATAACGCCTGAAAACTATTATCAAGTTCAATCCACTTCTCCGTTTGATGGATATCATCACAACCTAGGTGTGATGTATTTTTCTAGAGCCTTGTTGACAAGATCACACTTTGTAAATGATCAAGAACTTAAGGCAATGAAATTGGGCATTTCGCTTCAAGCCAATTACAAGTTTCAAGCAGATCCTAACCCCAACAATGTTAGACCATATGTTTTGACAGATGCGTCTTCGGCAGTTATTGAAGCAGAGCCATTGGTATCTAGCGAGTTAATTGGTGGGTATGTGCCATCTGCTACTTTTCTGGAAAACTCAGATTTAACTCAGGTTTCTGCGCGACCCAATGCAAGACGTCATGATTTTGGGGGGCGTATGAAAATCAGTTATGCACCAAACGACCGATTCAAAATGGATTTGGTTAATAGTTTCGATTATACAAACCGTCGATTAAGCCAATCGAACTATGTGCCGATGAATAGCAGCGAAAACCCCCTTCAAGAATACCGTTTTATTAATTCTCAACTCAAGTTAAGTCATAAGGTAATTGAGCCATACAACGGGAAAGGTGAATCGCAAAGGGATAGTCAACTGTTATCAAAGCTATCGTACGAGATTGATTTAAATTATCAGCAATCAAACTCAGAAGTTTCTAGTTACCGACATAAAGATAACTTTTTTAACTATGGTCATGTAGGAGCGTTTCACACAGTGAGAGTGCCGACCTACGATTATGTTGAGGAAGGCCAAACCAAATTTGTTGACGAAAATGGGGATGAACGCCTATTGAAAAATTACATGGAATTAACCGGTTATAGAGATTCTCTTGTTGGTTTTCAACCCGGCGCATCAAATCCATCATTAGGCGAGTATACTTCGTTTTTTTATGATAAACTTGGTTCTAATGGCTCGTTCCAAGACCTTATTTCAATCGGAGGATTAAGCAATGGACAGAATATTCCATTATTATATTCATTATACGCTAACCCGGGCACGGTGTACGGGAATTATTCAAAGTCATTTCAAAAAAGGTTTAGTGCCTCAGCAACTACCTATTTGAGTTTGCATCCGCACAAGAATCATAGAATTCGTCACGATATTGAATTTGGGATGAATTTCCAACAAGATATTAGCGGGAGTTACAACTTAAATGCAAGTCAACTATGGCAACTCATGCCATTGCTGGCGAATAGTCATCTTCAAAATGTTGACCGGGCTAATCCTATTTTTAAAACAGATTATAAAGGTAGGTTCACAGACACTATAACCTATCCGACATTTGTAGACGCAGAGAGTCAAAAGACGTTTGATAAGAATTTACGTGACCATTTGGTTTCTTCAAACTATGTTGATGCCAATGGCAACGCGGTTACTGAAAATTCTTTTATCGACATAAATGCGATTGAACCACATGTGTTTCAAATTTCAATGTTTTCAGCTGATGAATTGCTCAATAACGGAAACCCTTATGTTTCTTATGCTGGCTACGACCATACCGGCAAACGAACCAACAAACGATATGGTTTGCAGCGGTTCTTAACAGACAAAGAAAATAGACCAATCGATGCGTTTGCGCCTATAAATGCGGCAGCCTGGCTGCAAGACAAACTGGTACTAAAATCATTAATTATCAGAGCAGGTATTCGTTTCGAACGTTACGATGGGAATCAATATGTACTTAAAGACCCGTATTCGGTTTACCCAATCAAACAGGTAAGTGAGGTTGAAGCGATTAATGGGATTGTAATCGACCACCCAGAAAGCGTTAAAGACGATTATGTGGTTTACGTAGATGACGCTAAAAACCCAAACAAAATTATTGGGTACAGAGATGGGAGTAATTGGTACGATCAATCTGGGAATCCAATCAGTGATCCGAATTTTCTTGCCAACCAATCTTCGTCAGGTCGAATTCAGCCAATGCTTGTAGATCCAGAAAACCAAGAACTTACGATTAACTCTTTTAAAAAGTTTGAGGCTCAGAATATTTTCTTACCAAGACTGTCCGTTTCTTTTCCGTTAAACACGTCTAGCTTGTTTTTTATGAGTTATGATAAGCTTGCTCAAAATCCATCAGCTGGCCAAACGTATCTTCCTTATACCTCGTATTATTATTTACAAAGTAATTTGAACGGTGTCTTACCTAATCCTGAATTAAAAGCCAGAGTGAAAACAGAATACAACATTGGATTTAGTCAGGCAATAGGGTTAAAGGCTGGAATTAAGGTATCTGCAGCGTATGCCAATATTGCGAACGATGTCAATCAAATAAGAATCGAACAAGCCTACCCGTATTCATATACTTCTTACGGCAATGTCGATTTTTCAACGATTAAACGGTACATGGCAGAATACGATTATGTTGGTCGCCATTTGTCTATACAAGCAAGTTACGCGTTGCAATTTGCCGACGGTACAGGTTCAAATGCGAATTCGGCTGCAACACTGATACAAAGCGGGCAACCAAATTTGAGAAGCTTGTTTCCATTGGTGTACGATAACAGACATACGTTTAAATCTGGCGTTAGTTTTAGATTTGGTGGAGATTCAACAGTCCGTAATCGACTTAAATACAAGGGGCCTCAAATCGGGAAATACAAGCTATGTAAAGATGTTGTATTAAGTGCTTCAATGCAATCGATATCTGGAACACCATATACCGCTGTACAACGCGCAATTTCGGAAGCTCAAGCCGCTAACGGTGTGGTGCAGCGAAGTCAAACAAAGGGCAATCCATTTGGAAGTAGAATGCCTTGGACGCATAATGTGGATCTCAATATTCAGCGCGACTTCAATTGGGCTGGCAAAACAGTTTCTATCTATATGCTCGTAAACAACATTTTAAACACGAAGTTGATTGCAAATGTTTACAGTTACACAGGTCAACCTGATGACGATGGATACCTTAATTCACCACATGGAATACAGGCAACTCAAAATCAAATTGATGCGGAAACCTTTGCAATGCTGTACAAACTAAGAATGGATAACCCTGGAAATTTTGGAACACCACGTATGGTTAACATTGGGGCTAAGTTGAATTTTTGACAAATTCCGTTTCTCAATTTGTATTGGACGGTGGTAAAAACGCCATTTTTGCAACCATTATTAAAGTTTAGATTTGAATCAACGTGAAGTTTAAGTTAAATATCTTAATTGTAGATGACGTTCATAACGAACTCATGAGACGCTTAGAACAAATGGGCATCGATTATACATATAAGCCTGAAATTACAGCAGAGGAAATTTCTGAAACGTTAGTAGCGTATAATGGAATCGTTGTTAGAAGTAAGCTAAACGTAACAGCTGACTTTTTGAAGAAGCAACCTCAATTAAAATTTATTGCAAGAGCCGGTTCTGGTATGGACAATATTGACCTTGACGAAGCAGAAAAACGCCATATTGTTTGCGTTAATGCGGGCGAAGCAAATGCCGACGCGGTTGGCGAACATGGGCTGGGTTTGTTGCTGTCGCTAAAGCACAACATAGTGAAAAGTAATCGTGAACTAGTCCAAAATACGTGGGATCGAGAAGGAAATAGAGGCCAAGAAATTGGAAATAAAACCATTGGAATAATTGGGTTCGGAAATACCGGAAGTGCATTTGCACGCAAACTGCAAGGATTTGGGTGCCGTGTCATTGCCTACGATAAATATAAAAACGGCTTTTCAAATCAATACATAGAGGAAGTGTCTTTGTCGTATTTGGAATCAGAAGCCGATATTATTTCTTTTCATATTCCATTGACTTCAGAAACATCACAATGGATCAGATCAGCTTGGATATCTCGTTTAAGAAATCAAGTGACATTGATGAATCTTTCTCGAGGTGGAATTATGAAAATGACTGATGTCATTCAAGGATTGAAAAGTGGAAGAATATCGGGTTTTGCAACTGATGTTTTGGAGAATGAAAGATTGAAGTCATTTAATGACGAAGAACGTCAGGCTTTTGAGTGGTTAAATGACCAAGACAATGTGATTCTGACTCCACATGTGGCTGGCTGGTCTGAGGAGTCCTATGTAAAGATATCGGTGGTTTTAGCGGATAAAATTGAGTCTCACTTAAAAGGTGAGAAAATCAAGACTGAAACCAGTAATTATAATAGGCAAATTGTCGGATAAATTGTTTTTTTTGCAGTTTAATAGAAAGTTAAGTAGCTT
>Ga0055584_100005156_pt1 | contig 12813 bp, 7 predicted proteins | sample OSDHelmetaG_FD_58716 | JGI IMG/M metagenome (GOLD analysis project Ga0055584, IMG submission 58716) | Pelagic marine sediment microbial communities from the LTER site Helgoland, North Sea, for post-phytoplankton bloom and carbon turnover... | ecosystem: Environmental > Aquatic > Marine >... | reverse complement strand
AAGTAGAGGTCTCCACCTCAGGCACCCTCATCATGGTATATGGTGAGGGTGCTTTTTTATGCGCGCAGTGATAATTTCGACTGCGTCTGAGACTCAGCCTTAACTCAAGTCAGCCAGGATCGGCTTTGATGTGATTTTTCTGAATGCTCGATGTGATGCGGGCGTTTCAGTGGGTCATGTGAGTGAACGGTTTTATTTTCATCAATCGTATCGGGTTGCAGTGTTTGAATGAGTTCGCACCAGGCTTCCCGATGAATTTCAAGTACTTTTATGGCATCGTGAATGTAGCTTGCTTCCTGCTTGACATCAGCATGGTTCAAATTTTCATAGACAAAAATGAATAACGCTTTCAGCTGTTCAATCATTTCAGGTTGATGGGCAGGATCGAGTCCTCCAATCAATTCAGCGACCAGGTCACGGCTTTTATCTAACGCGAAGTGTCCTACTTCGAACTGGTTATTCTCAATGGCCTGAGCTGCTTTTCTGGCAAATCGCAGTGCGCCATCGACGACCATCAAATGCAGTTGATGTGGTTGCGCTGTCAAAACCTGATTTTCAAGATAGTCTTTTCCGTTCATCTCCTGAATGGCCCCCTGTTAGTTTGATTATGTAAAAAATGATTCTGGTTAATTATTTTTCCTGGAATTATTGAACGTCAGAAGTTGAAGCCCTTCCAATGCCGTCTGTTGAGAGTTCAACTGGTTTACAATGGTTTCCTGCAAGGTAAATTGACGAATGAGCCGCTCGCGTCTGTCTTCCAGAATCGTGTTCAAATCATCGACGCGCGTATTTAACGCAAGTGCCGATGCCTGTAATGAATCGATTTGTGCTTTGAAGGTGCCGGTAAACGGATCGGTCATGGTTGTGATCACTTCTTCCATGACGATGGCAAAACCTTTGTCATCCTGCTGAAAGAATTCCGTAATAGCACTGGGATCATCAATCAGTACTTGATCGAGAATGGAACTGTTTAGTGTTAATTTGCCATCACCACCAAACTGCACACCTAAGTCAGACATGCTTTTAATTGAATTGTTACTGACGGAAAGTTTTTTGGTAATTAATCCTTCCAGGCGAGAAACCGTAGTTAATACTACGCTACTTCCATTTAGCACACCTCGTTCATTGGTATCTGGATTGAAGTCGGTCAGTGCGTCTTTTGCGTCGATGAAATTGTTATAAGCAGAAATAAAACTGTTAATAGTTGTTTTAATTCCCGCAGTATCACGGGCAACGTTGATTGTCGCCGCTGAAGTACTAGTGGAAAGTAAGTCGATCTCCAGTCCCGTTATGGCATCATCAAAACTATTGGTAGACGATGTCAGTAAAAAGGATGTTTGCGGATTGCTGCCTATTCGAATGAGAGCATCATCGGCATCAACGGAGGTTGTGAAACCAAAATCAAATGAACTCTCCAGTATCAGCTCTCCGGCGGCACCACTTCGAGAAGAAGTGAAGGACAGCCGGGCAGAATTAAACGCGGTGCCATCATCGATAATTGTCGCGGAAGCGATACCGGTTGCGTTTACTTTTTCTGCTATGTCATCAAGTGTGTCTGTCGCCTCGACTGTAATCACAGTTGTCTGACGGCTATCAACGCCTGTTGTCCCGGAACCTAAAATTCCCAGGTCCGCAGCCACAGTTCCGCTGGAGAGTTCTTCGACTTTGACATCAAAACTGCTTCCTCCCGTGCTTTCCACAATAAAGCCATCACCGGTGTCATTCAGGCGAGCATTGATTTTCGCGCCGGCTGTTGTGGCTGCATCATTAATTTTTGTAAGCACATCGCCGACCGTTTTAGTCGTACTTGTGTCAGACAAATCGACATTGAAACTGACTCCATCGCGGTCGGTCACGCGAATACTACCGGCTGCGACCGCAGTACCATTCTTGGCATAGGTTGATAACGAAGTGTCTTCGTTGATGTAACGCAGGTCTAAGGATCCGGAACTTACAGTATGTTTTGAGTCAGCGAGAACCGCCTCGATTTTCAGAAAACCAGCCAGATTTCCGGAGACATCCTGGATCTCAATCGATGTTCCCGATGGAGCAGACGTGTCTTTGATCTGGATACCCGTTTTGGTAGCATCGAGGCTGGCTTCAATTTGGATTGAGCCGTTGGCATTGATCAGATCAATCACTTCATCCAGAGTTTCGGCAGAGGAAAAATCAATCGTCGTGTTGCCTCCGACGCCATCGATAAAATTAACCTGGCCTGCGTTGAGAACGGTACCCGTTGATGAAACACCTCCATTTAAACTTCTGAGAAGTACCGAATTCAAACCGCCAGAAAGTGTGCCGGTGATTGTACCGCCCGGACCTGTTGTTTGAATTCCCAGTTCACGCGCTGCTAACGAACTGTTTAATGCAGTCACTTCAAACGTCGTTCCTCCCGCGGTATTGTCAGTCAGGCTCAACTTTCCATTCACGTCGATCGCAGCAGTGACCTTACCTCCGTTTGCCCCATTGTTGTTGATCAGATCGACGACATCTCCGACTGTCTGAGCAGTGTCCAGGTTGACGTCGATGGTAGAGGCATCTGCGGTTGTGATCTGAAAATCATCTGATCCGGTAACTGTGGTAATACCATTTCCGTCATTGATTTGTGACAGGTTGAAATTACTGGTAATCCGATAGACGGAATCACCATTAAAAGTAGAAGCAACCACGGACTTCAAAATTCCCAGATCCGCGGCTGTTTGACCACCACTTACTTCGCCGACTTTAAGTGTTCCTACTCCGGATCCTGTATCGGTAAAAACCAGATGATCATCTTCTATGCTGGCAACGATGGAAGTGGCTGATTTATTAATTTCATTGACAACATCTTCAATGGTGAGTGTTTTGGTCAGATCAATAACTTCTGTTTGACCATCACGGTCAGTGATGCGAATGCTTCCCCGTTGAACACCCAGACCATCATTCAGTTCTTCCAGAAGTTTGGGTTCATCCAGATTCCCACCGTTTGAAAGAGTAATGGTGGTTGCGGTTCCTATTTGAGTTGTATCAGAATCAGCAAAGCCATTGGAAATCACCTGGTGGTTCGAAGATTTACGCAAGCCTTGTAACTGGTAGGAAGCGGCTGTAGCCGTACTGTTGGCGGCGACGCTGAATTGACTGGTGTCGGAACTGGTTGCCTGTAGCGTTTCGAAAGTACTTTCCAGATTCAGCTTTTGAACGGAGGAATTCAGCGTCAACAGGTTGGCTTCGAGGGTTTTGATTCCCCCTTCAGTGGCTTGAAATGCGGACGCACGATCTGCCAGACGAACCAGGGCGTTTCGCTGGACACCGATAATCGCGTCAACAATTTCCGTAATATTTAATCCGGTTGCCAGGCCGACACCGGAACTGATGCCTGACATATTACTTTACCAAGCCTCTCTTAGAGTGACTGAGCAACTGCTCCCTTCACGCTCATTGGCCTTCACCCAGAATTCTGAGTATGAGCATGTTCTGATTATTTCGACCGAAAATAATACCACCAGCACACAAGTCGCTTTCCAGTCATTCAGCAACAATCCGCGCACGACGAACGACTGCATCTAAACTTGTATCGGTTAGTCAAAGGTTGCTGCTTGAAGAGAGTGTTAAGAGATCAGCTTCAAGAAGCGTGTTTTCAGTACAATTTGGCAATTATTACGAATTTTCGGGCCACGAAGCTATTCGATAATTGCATAGGAAAGTGAAGTGGCAAAAGGAAACCGCTTGAGCCGTAAATTGGGAATCCCCAGTGTTTCCATCGCTGCCAGCGTTTCACCCGGGAATAGACTCATGTTTAGTTCGTCGAAGGCAATAATGGCTCCTTTGGGCATCCGTGGGATGAGCAGTTCCAGCGCCACTTTGGTCGGTTCATACAGGTCTGCATCCAGATGTAACAGTGAGACGACCAGATGTTGATTTTTTTCGAGATAGTCGGGCAGTGTGACACTGATATCCCCCTTGACCAGTTCCACTTTGGGGATGTGATTCAGATAACGGGTGGAGTTGTAAAGCTGAATCGCTTGTTCCAGATCTTCCATCGCATTCTCTTCTGACTTAAACCCGCCGACTTCGAGATGTTCGCTGGTTCCCGTCGTATCTTTTTCATTGAGTGAAGGGAAACCTTCGAATGTGTCGAAGCCAATGATTTTTCGTAGATAATTCACCGGTTCCAGAATGGCGCTGAATTGTGCCCAGGCCATCAGGCTTGCACCTCGATGCACGCCCAGTTCCACGATGGAACCATTGACTTCCAGTTGCTGTTGAAAGATTTCATAACGTGCAATTAATTTTGTGATCGCCTGCCTGGAAACGTATTTTGTAAACGCATCAAGCTTGTTCAAATTCGAGCCAACACTCGATTCCCAGTATTGCTCAACGGCATTCAGTGCGTTCAAGTCATTTTCAGATTGATTCTGTGACTCGCCAACATTACCGCGTAGGAGCCCTTTTTTTTCTGCCATGTCTATTTAGCTTTTTATGAAGTGTTGTGTAAATAATCAGGAAGCCGATCGTTGCATTGCCTGTCTGGCGCGTGTGATGTCTTTGATGCGCCAACCCTCTTCCAGAAACTGTGGATCCCTTAGATCCCGATAACGCAAATTCAGAACAAACCGTACGTAGTTAGATTGATTTTTACTGGGCGTGTGTGGCGTCAAACTGTGAAATAACAGGACATCCCCTACTTCCAGTGATGTAGGTACAACGCGGTCGTAGCTGTGAACAACTTCGGGAGGCAGTGAATGCCATTTGGTGGTAATTCCGTGATCATGCTCGTCATGTGTCACAGGTGGTTTCTGGTGCTCTCCCAGTGCAAAGGTCAAACTGCCATTTTTATGATCCGTTTTCTGCAAAGGGGCATACATCGTAATGGTCGAATACGGTCCTTCATTGTAGTACCAGTCCTGATGCCACGAAGCAAGATGCCATTCTCCCTGTGGCATGCTCATCAAAATAATATACCGGTCGTGAATCGAAATATCAGGCGAGAGCAATGTCTCAAGAATCGTGATTAATTTCGGGTGAGCACCCATCGTATGCAGAGAAGGGGCGGAATTCATGGAATCGTAGAGAATGCTTTGGGACCCGGGAGCCAGCTCCTCCAGTCTGATTAAGCGGTCGCTGATTTGCGTGATTTCATTTCCGTTTTCGGAAATGTCAGCGCCATAATGCTGTTCCAGCAGACTAAGACGGCCTGCAAGATCATTGCGCATCGGCAGATAGTCCTGAGGATCGAACAGGTTTTTTACCAGCAGAACCCCTTCTTCCTCATACTGATGTAGATGCTGTTTTGAGAGTTCGATGTCTTCCGATTTACAATTCAGTGTGCATAATTGATTTAAAGGCAGCATGATTTACCATCCCTGGTACAACGAATTGAGTTTCTTTGTTATTCTTCGTAGCCAAATTGATCGACTAATGGTTTAAAAAATCGAGTGACCATTGACTTTTCAGATTTTGAAAGTTGTTCGCGCCACTTTCCTATACAGAGGGGTTGTATTATGGAAGATTCCGAAACGTGTTCTTCATCAATTCGTACCGATTGGTTCAAGTGAGATTCTTGAGTTGCTGGCGTAGTCACAGGCTGTTGTTGGGCTACCTGCTCACGTAATTCACCGGCGATTTCTGAAACGACATCTAATTTTAGGAGGACCCCTAATTTGGTAGCCATCTGATAAATGAGTCCTTCTGCATTCTCGGCAATATGTTCATAGGGGATGACCATAATTCCGGGCAGGCAAAGTGCGTGATGAATTTCCTGGTAAGCGGTAACGGTCTGCTCGACAGCTGTAGCAAAAGGGATGTGCCTATTTTCCATCTCGACGCAGACAACATCACGCGGGTCGCGGTAATGATAGAAGGGACGCACACGATCATCCTGAGCCGCCGCAATGGCCTCTTCTGTCAAAAAATGAAACTGGAGAATCATCCGCTCATTCATCTTCAGTGTGCTGATGATTTGAGACAATTCCTGGATGTTTGACGCTTCTTCAATCTGGAATGTGTAGTTTTGGCTTTCCCAGATTTTTTTGAATACTTCCTGTGACCAGTCTGTTCCTGAGTTCGGAATTCCGAAATTGAAGATGATCATAATTTATCCTGTCTGAATTTGTTTTCGGACATTGCTCTGTTACAAAGCGGCAATGGAATCCCGGTTTTTTTACTTCAAGTGATTGTCGATCGAATCACGCTGTCTGTTTTTTTGAGAGAGAAACTGTGGTCGAGGAACCTTCGCTTCGGGCTGAGCGTCTTCCTCTCGATAAGGGTGAGTGTCCTGGAAGTAATCAATCAGTCGGCCCTGATATTCGATCAAAATCGTGTCAAACCGAATTTGATTGCGTTGAATTTCGACGACAATATCGGCAGCCCGCCATTGCGTGGCAATCAGAATCACTTCAACGGGTTCTTCAATTAACTGGTCCCGGAATAAAATTTCCTGACCCGTACCCGGAACAAATGTGCCAGCTTTATTCATATCCGAATCAATGACTATCGGAAATTGTTTTTTATCAAGCTGGTTTTGATTAATAAACGCAGCCGCTTTCCCCGTGCCACCCCAGATGGCAATTCGTTTTCCGGAGTTCGAGAGGTCATCAAACTGATCTTTCAGTTGGACTGCCGCCTGCAAAGCTTTTTCCTGAAAAGCGACTGCCTGACGTGCCAATTCTACTTGATGAGTCTGAGGCTCAAAGCTGGCCATTCCGTAAATGACTTCGCCGTTGTAGCTGGTTTCGATCAGATCAACGTTGGAAGCACAACGCGTTAAGAGTCTCTCCAGCGAACGAGTTGTAAAGTGTGAATTATGTTCATAGAAAAAGTCGACCGTGCGTCCCGCAGCAAGTACGCCATCAATGCAGGGAACTTCGATAAACAGTTTGGTTGCACATTCAGCCACGTTGGCTGCAAAGGCGACTTCCTGTGCAAAGCCAAGTGGATTCATTAAATGTTCAAACACATGTCGGCTGATGATTAAGTCAGGACGAAGTTCCGCTAAATGCTGTCCAGGATCGAATAACATGGCCCGGGCATCAATTAAATCGCCTTCAGTTTCGATTTCCGCATTCGGATCAAAGCCAATAAATTTTCCGGTCGGAATTTTCTTCGCCAGTGAACGCAGTAAATGACCTTCCCCACAACCGATTTCTACAACGACCGGATTTTCGGGAAGCTTTTCTGCAATGAGATCACATACTTTTTGAAGATGTTCAGACCAGATCGCCCCTTTGTTAAACATCAGATTCGGTTTATCAGAATAAGGAACTTTTGCGTAATCAAAGGCGGCATTTGAAATGTGGCCACAATCCACACAGCGCATGAAATCGTGTGGCAGTCGTTCCATCTCCTGCGCTTCTTTACAACTCTGAGGCCAGGCCAGAGTTGTTAATGGCAGTAAACCGCCATCATAAAACTGTACGGCAATATGATAACTGCAAGCAGGACAAGTATAATTCCGCATGGCAGAATTAAGAATTTTCGTGTGTTCTTCACTTTTCTTTTGAATAAGAGAAGCATCCATGCTTTGGTCCTCGTTTGAAATTGAGTTTGTCAGGCAGGTAATAGATTCAGGAAAATGATCTGGTAAGTTCACTTGTTGAAAAGCTGTTTCTAAAAATGTTTCCAGTTCTCGCACTGTATTCATATCTTCAAAAATCAGATGGCTCTTAGAGAGAATTTTGAGACGGAGCTGATCACGGAAATGTTCATCCATACCGATTCTACAGGCTAGCTCTATGTATTCGTCGATCGACGAAACAACGCAGTCTGTAATGCCCATCTTTTTATAAACAGCCAGCATCCCGCGGCCGCGCATGTACTTTGCTGGCAATGTAACAACAGGTGTTCCAATTGCCATGGATTGATAGGCTGTATTTCCGCCTCCGAAGTGTATCGGATCAAGCATGACATCGGAGATGTAAATCAAATTCAGGAATTTTTCTATCGACATCCCGCGCACCCAGTGAATGCGATCAACGACATCAGAGAATGATTTATTAAATCGTTCAACCAGCAAATTTTTCCACGTCGAATTTTTGTCACGAATCATAACGATTCGTGCTTTCGGATCTTTACGAAGAATTTCTGCCAGTACTTGATCAAATTCGGGATGGATTTTGAAAAGTGTTTGTGGGCAAGCATAAACGTGGTCTTTATCGGAAAGTCCAAATGCCGCTCTGGATATGATTTTTTCAGCCAAATGGGGTCGATAGTAGTATGAGGGTAGAGAATTTAATTGAATTAGATTTTCTGTGTAATGTTCTTCAGCATCTTCTGGTTCGATCAATTTACTGGAGATAAAGTAATCAATTGTTTTTAAGCCGGTTGTGATCGGGTGTCCCCAGGTCACGGTCTGGATGGGCGCGTGTCGTGTTGTGGCTAGAGAAAAGATAAACGGGTCCATGCCAATATCTGCATAATATAAAATGTCCAATTCCAGACTTTGTAGAACCTGGTTCGCGCGTCCCAGATTGGTCCCCAGAAAAACATATTCGTCTGAGCTTTGCCGAATTTCTTGTGCGATGGCATCATTAAGTTTTACAGTCGAGATCGTAATAACATGATATTTTTTCCGATCAAAATTTTTAATGATCCCCTTCATCAACATCCCGATAGTATGATTATAGAATAGACTGGATATGAAGCCGATTCGAATTCGTCCATCTCGTTCGATGGTTGGTTCTTGCTGATTCCAGGAAAGAGTATTTTTGAGTTGAAATAACTCTGCCATGCGTTCAATAATCGGCCGGTCATTAAATCCTTGATAGGCCAGATAAAACGTCCCGGGAATCAACTTAATCGAAGCATCGATTTGCACTTCATCAGCGTGTATCTCTTCGATTTTTTCTGCAAACGTTTGACGCACTTCTTTGATTGCTTCTTGAGAAGGAGATACGGGTGGTAATAAACTTGCAATCGAAAGGCGATATTCTGGTAGAGGGTTTATTTCGTACGCTTTTTCTAAAGCCTCTTTTGCACTTTGAAACTGTCCCATCTCTTGATAAATGGCGGCCAGATTGCTGTAAGCCAGATAAAAAGTGTTGTCCAGTTCTACAGCACGCAAAAAACATTTGAGAGCTTTTTTGTACTTTTGTTTGCGGTATTGATTATGGCCTCGAAAGTTCCAGAGTGCGGGATTTTCTGGATGATGTTCGAGTCCTTCATCGATTAGCTTTTCGGCTTCCTCGCTTCGCAATTGTTGCGTATAGAGATCGATCAATTGAAGTCGAGATTGTAAATGTTCTGGTTCCAGCTCCACCAATGATTCAAAATATCCTAAGGCCGAACCGATTTTCTTCTGTTGTAATCGGACGCATCCCATTCCATACAAAGCTGCTGTGTTGGTCGAATCGCTTTGAGAAAGACTCTGGAAAATATCATATGCATGGTCCAAATCGCCAAGCGACGCCACCAGTGATCCTAGTTTAAAGGCCGCACCAGGATGATTCGACTGCAATTTCAGAACTTCCCAATACGTAATTAGAGCTTGGTGAGAATTATTTGACTTTTCTTGCACCTTACCTAAATGAAATAAAATATCACAATTATCAGGTGCTCGGGTTAAGGCATTTTGAAAACATTTGATGGCAGTTTCATACTGTTGCAGTTCAGCATAAACGATACCCAGGTTATTCATAAGCTCCCATGAGTCTGGCTGTAAGATAACAGCTTTTCTCAGAATCATGGTTGCTGCTTCGTATTTCTCTTGTGCACACAAAAATACAGCATAGTTTTTCATCGTATCAAGATGGTTGGGAGCCAGTTGTAATGCGCGCTGAAAGGAGGCTTCAGCAGACTCAGGTGTTGCTGACTTTGCCAACGCATTTGCCAGATTAAAATGAGCTGTATGAACTTGAGGTGCCAGTTTTACGACTTGCTGGAAAATCGTAATTGCTTCTTCAAGGCCATCCTCTTCTTCAAGTAATTGGTTACCAAGGTTTATCAGTGCTTCGACATAGTCGGGTTTGAGTTTAAGGGCTTTGCGGTAGGTATCGATAGATTCCTGCCGGTTTCCTGCTAAGTTGAGAGTAATTCCCAGGTTAAAGATGAATGTTGGATTTTGAGAATCCAGCTCGATCGCCCGCTCGTAATTTGTAATCGCATCTTGTAATTGGCCCAAGTTTTTAAAAGCAGCACCTCGATTGGAATAAAAAGTTCCGATTCCATCATTCTGGCAAATGGCGCGCGTAATAAAGTCAATGGACTTTTTGTATTGATTTAAATGCAAATAGACGACGCCCAGTAAATGGAGGGCATCTGCCTGGCTTGGATCGTGTCTAAGTACCTCACGGTATAGTTCTTCTGCCAGAGGGAGATTTCCAGCTTGATGATGTTGAACTGCCGTTGCCAATAGTTCCTGAGGTGAAGGCATAGAATCTTCTTTGAATCACAGTACGGATTGTATTTATTGCAATGCGAGCTGTTGAAACCTGTCCAGGTTGGATCGCCTGCTAGACTTTACCGGTTATTCTGTTTATATCGGCTACGGCAGTGGGAGAGATAAGTGGTTTCTTTACTCAGGGTAAAATCGTCTCTAAACGAGGTCTTCTACTGCAGGAGATCTGGGGGAATAGTTAAAACGGCAGGTATAAATAAAAAACACTACCCATCATGAGATGGATAGTGTTTTCGTTTATGAACATCTTTTTCAGTCGGTAATCGACTACTTTTAGGATTATCCTAAGAGACTCAATACCTGCTGAGGGTTTTGGTTGGCAATCGAGAGTACCGAAATACCAGCCTGATTCAAAATCTGAGCTTTTGTCAAATTCGCAGTTTCGACAGCGAAGTCGGTATCCACGATCTGGCTTCGAGCTTCAGAAATGTTTTCCAAAGCAACACCCAGAGAAGAAACGTTGGTTTCGATCACGTTTTTCTGAATCGCACCCAATCGACCACGGAGAGTTGAAACACGGTTTACTGCTTCCTCGATGATATTTACCAAATCAGAACCAGGAACCGAAGGACCAACATCAAGCAGACTCTTTCCACCACCTGATCCCAGTTCGAACAGTTTACCGGAAACACCACCTAATCGAGCGGTATTGACAGCTTCAATTCCGATACCAACCTGACCAGCGGCTGACACATCCTGTCCAATCTGGAACAGTGAACCACCACCGGTAATTGTTAAGCTGGCAGTATTAGCGTCTGTGTTAGCAGCAGCAGTGAATGAGAATGAAGCGTCGAGTTGCTGTGACCGAATATTTGCTCGGAGACCTGAACCCTGGGCAACCTGCCCATTGATTCGAGCGACAATATCCGAACCGATATCTCGTTGAAGAGAGTTACCTGCGGCAACAGTGTCGACAGTGTCAAATGTACCTGATAGAACATTGACATCAACAAACTCATCAGCACCATAGTTTGATGCATTGAATGTCAAGTAGGCATCGGTACCACCTGATAAAGCTGCTGCAGTTTCGGCTGAAACGACTCCAGCTCCCGCATTTTCAGATGTCGTGCTAACGTACGCATTCGCATCTGCGTTTGCATTCAATAAAGTTTCGACATCAGCAGCGGTTGAGGTAATCGTCCCAGTAGCGTTTGTTGCCAAGGCGACGACAATGTTAATATCCGTGGCATTATTCGAGACAGTAACACCTAAAGCAGCACTGTTGGCACTAGGGTCTACAAATGAAACGTTGATATTTTGGTTTGCATCACCTAAGACACTATCTGAAGTTCTGGCGTCAGTAAATGTGACTCCAGAGTTGACTCCGTTGGCGTGCGTCAGTGTGCTCGCTACTTTGGCTGTCTTTGTGGCAGTAACACCCGTAATATCGGTCACACCATTCACAGCATCTCGCACATTATCAAGCGAACTCGTAGCACCCAGGAAGAGCACCTGACTACCACTGGCTCCACCAATTTCCACTGTTGTCGCAGCAGCCAGACCACCATCGACGGCACTGTAATCCAAGCTAGCTTGAGTTGCTGCTGTAACGATCGTGGCATCGAGTGTAATTGTGCTACTCGAACCAAATACGGCTTCGTTGACCTGGAAGTCACCGAGTTTGGCAGAGTCGACTGCTGTTGCCTGAGTTCGGAAAGCCTTACTTCCGTCGATCAGTTTATCGCCGGCGAATGAAGTATTCGCTGAAATACGGTTGATGGCTGACAAAGCAGTATCAATCTGTAATTGATTCGCTTCGATTTCATCCTGAGACAAAGCACCTTCGTTCAAACCTTCTTGAACCAAACCTCGAACCTGGTTCAACAGGTTGGTGACTTCACCCAGAGCCGAGTCAGCAGTCGCGATCACGTTGCTGGCACGGTTACTGTTTTTAATTGATTGTTCAATCGCAGATACCTGAGATCGCAGCGTTTCACTGGCGATTAAACCTGAAGGATTGTCTTTACCGGAGTTAATCTTCAAACCGGTTGACAATCGTGTCAGTGATGTATCCAAGAGACTTGTAGATTTATTTAAACTACGCAAACCTCGTAATGAGGCAACGTTAGTATTAATTCGTGTCATGGCAAACAGCCTTTCTCACTTGTAATAAAAGCTACCCAAGGGATTTACTGGGTTAGAGCTACTGTATAATTTAAGTTCACGAGTGATGCTGAAACCACTCGTTGACATTAGTTTTCGTTCCTGTCAAATCCAAAATGTCAAATCATGTTAATACATTTTGACAGGGTTCCTCGAACTGATGTGGCTTATCTTTCCATAACAAAACCATTCCAGATTCAAGCGACGTTTATGAACACGTGAAGGGATTCTGCGCATTCACGTCTTTAGGTATCGGAATGTTACTTTGGGTAAATTAGGTGTTGGTCTGCTTTTAAAAAACGGTACCAGTTGTTATGAAGAATACCAGTCCTCATAATGGG
>Ga0055584_100005155_pt1 | contig 12814 bp, 11 predicted proteins | sample OSDHelmetaG_FD_58716 | JGI IMG/M metagenome (GOLD analysis project Ga0055584, IMG submission 58716) | Pelagic marine sediment microbial communities from the LTER site Helgoland, North Sea, for post-phytoplankton bloom and carbon turnover... | ecosystem: Environmental > Aquatic > Marine >... | reverse complement strand
TGCAAAGCGCCGTCGGTGAGATCCGAATGGTAACTACCAGGAGCCAGTGCGTTGACACGGATATTCATCGGCGCCCACTCCTGTGCCATAACTTCAGTCAAAGATTGTAATCCCGCCTTTGTAGCCGCATAGAAACCCATATTCTGAGGGTTAATTAAACCTGCCACTGACAAAACATTGATAACACAACCGCCGCCGTGCTCTGCCATTTTTGGCGCCAGGCGCGAAGCCAGATACCAGGGACCACGCAAATTTACTTCGTACATTTTATCAAACAGGGCCACACTTAGATCACTAAGTGGTGCCTGAGCCACATTGATTCCTGCGTTGTTAACCAAAATATCTACTTTTCCATAGGTATCGTAGGCGGCGTCAATCAATACATCTAGCTGATCGGTATCTCCCATGTGGGCAGACACTGCAAGCGCCTGACCTCCCGATGACTTGATTTCATTGACAACTTTTTCGCAGGTTTCCAACTTGCGGCTGGCTACTACGACTTTAGCTCCTTCACTGGCGAAACCCTTTGACATAGCTTCACCCAAGCCACGGCTGCCACCGGTTACAATGACTACTTTACCCTCAAATTTTGACATTTTTATCTTCTCGCTGATTAATCGTTATTGATACTCAATGCCTCAGTCTAAGGGAGATGTGGTACTGAAAAAAGACAAGAAACAACAGAGGTCAGAAAAACTCTGTTTATTACCAACTAAAAATGGCCGACACTGCCGCATGATCTGAAAGTCGCGCCCAGGGTCCGCCATTGAGAACTCCTGCATCTACCAGCTCTAGATTTTTGTAATAAATACGATCCATTGCCAGCAACGGCAAACGGGCGGGAAATGTTTTGGCAGGGCGGCCATATATTTTCGACATTACTTCTGACAATCCCAATTCAGACAACAGCCTGGCGTGCAAACTCAAATTCCAGTCATTGAAGTCACCGGCGACAAGCAGCGGTTGATTCAGATCGAGCTCTGAATTGAGAACTATCGCCAATTGCTCTAGTTGGCGACTTCGTTCAGAGGCAAACAAACCCAAGTGCACACAAACCAGTTGCAGGCCATTTTGTAGCCGGCAAGACAACAAACCCCTTTGAGAAAACCACCAATGACTAATATCAATATTGCGCCAATCAGAAATCGGGTATTTGGTCAAAACTACATTGCCATGATGGCCCTGGGCGACAACGGCATTTTGACCATAGGCATAATGGGGCCATATCTCATCTGCCAAAAATTCAAACTGAGTGCCAATAGTCACCTCGCCCGCGCCTTTATATTGCAAATCATGACCCACAACCTCCTGCAGGAACACCACATCACTATCCAAAAGTCGAATAGCATGACGCATGTCATCCAGTAAAAAGCGACGATTACCCGCAGAAAACCCTTTGTGGATATTATAGGAACAAACTCTAATATTATTCACGGCACCTCCTACATCCAGTAGCGCAATCCGTAATAAAAATGCGCCGCCAGTCCCACAGGCATCAAGGTCTGCAGGTCTAACTCAGAGGAATTATCCATGTCACCACGTAGATGATCTTGTAGCTGATCAACCACCCCAGGGTCATAGATAACCACATCTAGTTCCAGATCGTGCAGCAGACTTCTATAATTAAGATTGCTGCTTCCTACGATGGCCAAATCATCAAGCAGGAGGGCCTTGGCATGGAGAACACCACGGTTAAACCTGTATATTTTTGCGCCAGCATCAAGCAGCTCTCGATAGTAATAGCCACTCAAAGCAGGAAATACTGGAACATCCGACTGACCTGGCAGAAGCAGCCGCACATCTACACCGCGTTCACATGCCCGCAAAATACCTCTGCGTATAGCCGCAGTTGGTGAAAAATATGCACTACTAATCCATAATCGATTTTCTCTGCCGTCGATTCGCCTTAGTAAAAATCGGTTTTTCAGGCGCCGAGAAGCCAGACTTCTATTACTCAGGTAGCGGGAGAAAAAGCCCCGATAAAACCGCGCTGGCCCAGCTAGCCAAAGGTTGTCGAAGCCCTGGCTCAGACTCACCACAGTGTCATCCCTCAGGCACACACCGTAATCACGCCATGGCTTACCTTCAGAATTATCTCCGAGATGGCTGGCACTGATATTAAAACTGCCTGTCCATGCTAATGTGCTATCGACCAGATACAGCTTGCGATGATTACGTCGATTAATATTGAAGATAAAGTACAGAATTTTGTACAGCCAATAACCCTTTTGCCAGGAATGGGCATGTGTGGCAAGACGCCAGGGCATGGGATGGTAAATCTTGAATTCAACGCCCGCCGCCTTGAGAACTTCGGCAAGTCGGGAAGCATCGCGAATTGACCCAAAACCATCCACTAATACCCGAACTCTGCAACCCCTCTGAGCTGCCGCACTCAAAGCCTCCACAAAACGCTGACCGACTCTATCGAAATTGAATATATAACTCTCGATTACAACAGATTCAGTTGCTCCATTGATCGCTGCTAATATGTTCTCATAATAGGCATCAGCTTCACTGAAAAAAGTCGCACCATGCCCCCTGCTGGTGTACACCGTGAATACTTAGCTATTACGCGGACTATTTAAGCGCCTTCTTGATACGCGTGTAGCCCTCTTTAATCTCATCGCGCAATTCCAACACTACCTCCCAAATATCTCCAGCAGACTCATCTGCCGCTGCAGCGGCCTCGCCTCCCTTAAGTTTCATGCGCTCCCATTTGTGTTCCAATTCTTGCCATTCATCACGCAGCTCAGCCTTAGCCAAGTGAATTTGCAATGCAATTTCGTCTCGTTCATGAATAATTTCATCAACCACTGCCTGAATATCTACCGGCTCATTAATCATTACTTCACCCCACTATTTTTTAATTAATCAAAACCCTTACTATCAACATAGGCACACACTAGTCACCATTCAATTGACGTATAGCAATTAATTGACATCCATCAAGCAAATACCGCGGATTTGTCGCTTCGGTTACATCGTTTGGTCACATACCGTGAAAAAAAACAATTGCAGAACTATAGTCCAAGAAGGCATTGTTGCCTTGAGTTTAATTAAGAACATTGTGGAGACAATCAATGCATAAACATATGCCACGGCTTATTGCTGTGATGACACCCTTTCCCTATCAGATCGATGAATCGGCCAGCATTGCCAATGGTCAAGAAGAAATGCAAAAGCACAATATTCGGCACCTGCTGGTAGTACGCGACAAAGATATCGTCAGTATTGTCTCAGATCGAGATTTGAACCGTGCTTACCTTCACGGTGGCTCAGATACCGCCGATCAATTACAAATTGGCGATGTATGCCCACAGCGAGTGTACCTGGCTGATGCCAATGATCATCTGGACGTTGTGCTGGATGCCATGGTGGAAAAGAAACTTGGCTCGATTGTAGTCACCAAAGAAGGCGAACCGACGGGTATTTTCACTGCAGCCGATGCCTGCCAACACTTTGCCGAGTACCTGCGCGAGCAGTTTTCGCCTGAAAATCAACCGCCAAGCGCTGCCTGACGGTCCAAGTTCTGAACGACAATATGTCCAGCAGTGGCGGGGTGTTATCATCTCTGCCTATTCCATGCCCTGGAGCTATTGGTATTAATGTCATCACCGCAGGATCTACCTAAGAAACCCCTGTCATCGCTAACTCATCTCGGGCGATTTCTCTCTCCTTATAAATTAACTCTCAGCGCTGCGGCAATCGCCCTTATTTTCACCGCTGGGGTTACTCTGGCTATTGGCCAGGGAGTGCGAATCCTGATTGATCAGGGTTTTGCAACTGGCTCTGAAGAACATCTCAATTCGGCTGTTTTGATCATACTCAGCCTCACCCTGTTAATGGCGGTCGGTACCTTTGTTCGCTTTTATCTGGTTTCCTGGCTGGGTGAAAGAGTTAGCGCCGATATGCGCAAGGCAGTTTTCGACCATTTGATAGAGCTGCATCCCAGTTACTTTGAAACCAATCGCAGTGGCGAAATCATGTCGCGACTGACCACTGACACCACGCTGCTACAAACAATTATCGGCTCATCAATGTCTATGGCTCTGCGTAGCAGTCTAACGCTTGTGGGTGGAGTTATTATGCTGGTGATTACCAATACCAAGCTGACCTTGCTAGTACTGATCTGCGTACCTCTAGTACTGGCTCCAATTCTAATTTTTGGTCGTCGGGTTCGATCACTGTCGCGCCGCAGTCAGGACTCTATTGCCCATGTCGGTAGTTATGCCGGTGAAGTTATTCAACATATCAAAACTGTGCAGAGCTATACCCAAGAACATCAGGAAGCAGAGGCCTTTGCCGCTGAAGTGGAAACTGCATTCATTGTTGCCAGAGATAGAGTCAGGCAAAGAGCGATTCTAATTGCTGTCGTCATATTACTGGTTTTCGGTGCCCTGGCCGGCATGCTATGGGTAGGTGGCAGCGATGTCATACAAGGCCGAATGAGCGGGGGCGAACTGGGTGCCTTTGTATTTTATGCACTCATGGTTGCAATGTCTGTTGCTACATTATCAGAGGTATTCGGCGAGCTACAGCGAGCCGCGGGAGCCACAGAGCGACTACTTGAACTACTCGAAGTCGACAGCCTGATTTTAGCCCCGCAAGGGCGTATCAATGTTGATCAGATGCCGCCAGTCACCGCAGAGCTAAGCCTCAACACACTGACATTTCATTACCCTTCGCGCCCTTTACAGCCTGCCCTTCAAGATATCAATCTGCATATTCCCGGAGGTAAATCCTTAGCACTGGTTGGGCCATCGGGTGCCGGGAAATCTACGCTATTTGAATTACTGCAAAGGTTTTACGACCCACAACAGGGGCAAATACTCCTCGGCGACACCGATATTCGCCGAATGGATCCCCATGTACTGCGTCAGAATATGGCCCTGGTTCCGCAGCAACCGGCGATTTTCACTCAAGATGTAGCCTATAACATACGTTACGGCAGTCCTGATGCCAGCGATGACCAGGTGATAGCCGCCGCCAAAGCCGCCCACGCCCACGATTTTATTTCGGCACTGCCAGAGGCCTATTCCAGCCACCTCGGCGAACAAGGTGTACGACTGTCTGGCGGACAAAAACAGCGCCTAGTTATCGCCCGTGCAATACTGAAAAACCCTAAAATATTATTGTTGGATGAAGCGACCAGTGCGCTGGACTCAGAAAGCGAGTTTCATGTGCAACAGGCGCTGGAAAAACTCATGCATAACCGAACCACAATCATTATTGCCCACAGACTGTCGACAATTCTCCATGCTGACAAAATTGCGGTGCTGGATGAGGGCCGCCTGATTGCTCAGGGCAATCATCAATCGTTAATGCATAGCTCCGATCTCTATCGCCGTCTGGCTAACTTCCAGTTTAAGGCGCCACTCAATGACACCGAATCGAGCATGTTCGACTAGCTGGGTGCTATGCCGCTGAAATAACGTCGAGGATTGTCAACCAACATTCGCTCTATTTGCTGCTTCGTAACTCCGGCTGCCAATAATTGGGGAATGATAGTGTCATGAAAATGTGTAGGCGGAAGCTGTGTTCTCTTGAGAATAGGATTGCCCAGGAAACACCAGGTGGAATCATGCGCAATGACAATTTGCTCTTCTTTGTTTTTCAACAACAGGGCAATCAAACTTTGCACGCGCTTTTCATCAGGAAACACCGCAACTGTGCCAAACCGGTCAAAACCCAGATAAGAACCCTGATCGAGTATATTCAAATGATAGTCGTGATCGGTGGTGCCACAGCTGTGGCCAATAATAATTTTGTGGGGCTCCACACCAAACTCAGTGAGTATTCGCTGCTGCTCATCACCGATGGTGCCTTCATCGGTGTGCGTGGTGATCGGTGCTCCGGTCTCTTTGCTAGCAATCGCAGCTGCCTCCAGTACATTGTGTTCATAATCAGTGATTTTGCCAACATCACTGGCTACCTTAATAATGCCTGCCTTTATACCAGTAGCCCCAACACCGGTTGTCAGCTCGTGAATAAATAACTCAGCCATAGCTGCCACAGTAGACTCATAGTTACTGCGTATCTTCCAGTATTCAGCTCCACCTGAGCTTTCTTTATAGAGACCCGTCGCGCAAATAATATTGAAACCCGTTTTCTCAGCAACCTCGGCGGCAAAAACAATATCCCGACCTAAATCATTGGGGCAGGGATCGACCATCGATTGCACACCACGGCTTTGCATATCGCTAATGCGATCACAACAAATCTCCATCATTTCATCACGGCCGGGCCCAGGGCGCAGAGAATCAGCCTCCCACCCCGGAAAACCGATCATGATGTGCTCATGCATCAAGGTGACACCCAGTTCGTTGACATTAATGGGGCCATTTACCGTATTAACTAAAGTGTTACTCATCCATTACCGGGGTGAATTAAGGCCTGCCCCGCTCCCAATTTTTGATTATTGATCAGCTAAGCTAAAAGATTCCCTGCGCCTCGTCCATAAAATTTTAATATCTCTGTGGAAAACCCTGTAGACAACTTGTGGGTTAGTATTCACTTTCACCTAAAAATGAAAAAAAAATCATTTTTATTACACATATTGCGCCTCCACATCTTTTCACCACTATATGTTGTGCTACAATCTTCACTCGATTCGTCCAATAACAGCTAGTCACAGGATAATAAAATGACGCATTTGGAGCTCGCTTCCGCCAAACATCAGGATAAGGAAGTCACTTTTCAAGACGCATCCATTGATATATGGGACAAAAAATACCGCCTCAAAGACAAAAATGGTAATCCTGTTGATACCGACATGGATTCAACCTACCAGCGTGTTGCCGTAGCACTGGCCGAAGTCGAAGACGAAGCGATTAGAGAACATTGGTACGAGCGTTTTTTGTGGGCTCTGCGCCACGGTGCAATACCCGCCGGACGTATTACCTCAAACGCTGGTGCCCAGGAGCATAAACCCGCCACATCGACTATTAATTGTACGGTATCGGGCACTATCCCTGATTCCATGATAGGTATTTTGCAAAAAAACCTGGAAGCAGGGCTGACACTTAAAGCTGGCTGCGGGATTGGCTATGAGTTCTCTACCCTGCGACCCAAAGGCGCCTACGTATCAGGTGCGGGGGCTTACACCTCGGGCCCAATGTCATTCATGGATATCTACGACAAGATGTGTTTTACCGTTTCATCTGCCGGAGGCCGCCGCGGGGCGCAGATGGCAACCTTTGATATAGGCCATCCCGACGTTATTGAATTTATTCGCGCCAAACGTGAAGACGGTAGACTGCGCCAGTTCAACTTGTCGCTATTGATCACTGAAGAATTTATGGAAGCCGTCAGCAATGACAGTGACTGGACTCTTGCTTATCCGCTCACGACGAGCGAGACCGACAATATCAACATGAATAACAGTGCAGAGGTGATCTGGAGAGACTGCTCTTCAGAAGGGGACTTTATCTATAACGATGAAGGACGGGCCGCACATAAAGTGTATAAAACATTGCGCGCACGCAAATTATGGAACGTCATTATGGCGTCCACATACGATTATGCCGAGCCCGGCTTTATACTTATCGACAAGGTTAATGAGCAGAACAACAACTGGTTTTGTGAAAATATCCGAGCTACAAATCCCTGTGGAGAACAACCTTTACCGCCCTATGGTAGCTGCCTGCTGGGGTCCATTAACTTAACTCGATTTGTCAACAAACCCTTTACTGAAGAAGCCTATTTTGACTGGGAAGAATTCCGTGAGGTGGTTGCTGTGTTCACTCGTATGCTTGACAACGTGGTCGAAATCAACGGTTTACCGCTCGATGAACAGCGTAACGAAATTATCAGCAAGCGTCGCCATGGTATGGGCTTTTTGGGCCTGGGCTCAACCCTCACCCTACTGAAGATGAAGTACGGCGAAGAAAACTCACTGCAGTTTACCGAAAAGGTCAGCCGCGAGCTGGCGATGACTGGCTGGCAAGCAGGTGTTGAGTTAGCACAAGAAAAGGGTCCTGCGCCAATTATGAATCAGCTGTTTGAGGTTGACGCCAGTATGATGCGCAAACGCCCAGAAATGGCCGAAGATGGCATTAAGATTGGCGATAAGGTTCCAGGCAAAGTATTGCATGCAAAATACAGCCGCTATATGCAGCGTGTAGGTGCTGAAGACCCACAGCTAATTGAAGCCCTGCTAGAACATGGTTCACGTTTTACCCACCACAGTTCTATCGCGCCAACTGGCACCATCTCTTTATCACTGGCCAATAACGCCAGCAACGGTATTGAACCCAGTTTTGCACACCACTATTCGCGAAATATTATTCGCGAAGGCAAAAAGTCCAAGGAAAAAGTCGACGTCTATTCCTATGAACTGCTTGCCTACCGCGAGTTAGTCAACCCGCAAGCTATGCCAATGACTGACGGTGACACCGCACTTCCTGACTATTTTATCAGTGCAGATGACATCACTCCCAAGGCCCATGTCGATGTACAAGCGGCATCACAGAAATGGATTGACTCATCGATATCGAAAACCGCTAATGTGCCTACTGACTATTCCTATACAGACTTCAAGGGCATTTACCAATATGCCTATGAACAGGGACTGAAAGGCTGTACTACCTTCCGCTTTAACCCGGAAGCCTTCCAAGGCGTGTTAGTTAAGGAGCAGGATCTCGAAAACACAACCTACCAGTTTTCCCTTAGCGACGGTTCCACCATCGAAGTCAAAGGCAACGAAGAAATTGACTATGACGGCGAAACTCACACCGCCGCCAATCTGTTTGATGCCCTTAAAGAAGGCTACTACGGGAAACTCTAAATCTCATATAACAAACTGTACTCATCATAAAAAACAGTAAGAGCAAATATCATGTCTGTAAAAATCGACAAAGAAATCGTGGGCTATCAGGTTCTTAATAAAGAAGACGTCCAGCAGGAACAAGTAGCCACCCAGGCCCAGGAGGCCAAAGATAATATTGTGCATATGCACGAAAAGGTAGACCGCCCGGAAATGCTGCACGGCTCTACCTACAAGATCAAAACACCGATGTCAGAACACGCATTGTATATGACAATTAACGACATCATTCTTAATCAGGGCACTGATCATGAACTGCGCCGTCCTTTTGAAGTGTTTATTAACTCCAAGAATATGGATCACTTTCAGTGGGTTGTAGCACTGACCAGAGTGATGTCAGCGGTTTTCCGTAAAGGTGGGGATGTCACCTTTTTAGTCGAAGAAATGAAAGCTGTGTTTGACCCGCAGGGAGGTTACTTCAAAAAAGGTGGTCGTTTTATGCCGTCTTTAGTGGCGGAAATAGGCCACTCTATAGAAGCCCATATGAAAATGATTGGCCTTATCAAGGACGAGGGTCTTGATGAGCACCAACAGGCGCTAGTGGACCAAAAGCGATCAGAATTTAACGCCTCTCAAAAGGCCAGCCTCGATCAAACAGCCGATAATGGAGACTTTCCTGAGAATGCCCAGCTATGTAACAAATGTCATACCAAGGCTAGCATTATGATGGATGGCTGTATTACATGTTTGAATTGTGGCGATTCTAAGTGTTCCTAGCAGAACTATAAAACAACACGCGCAACCATCACATCAATACTGATTCTATCTACTATCTAGTAGTTAAAAACTACTAGATAGTAGATAGATCTTGCATCAAATCGGTTTTCTTCCTACCGCCGTCATACCACCATCGACAGGATAAATACCTCCGGTCATATAGGATGCGGCATCACTAGCTAAAAAGCAGACCATTTCACCTATTTCTCTGGGCTCTGCCACCCTGCCAAGCACCGTCATCTGGGCGACTTCACTGTTATTTACATCGGCTATACTAAGCCCACTATTGATCATCATTTGGGTGTAAGTAGCTCCCGGACAGACTGCATTAACTCGCACACCACTTTCACCCAATTCTGCAGACGCCGCCTTCACCAAACCAACAGCACCGTGTTTCGAAGCCGTATAGGAAGGCATGCTCTTATTTCCAAGAATACCCGATACCGAGGCAGTCACTACGATCGACCCGCTACCACGCTTGACCATATCGGGCGCGCAACTGCGAATACCGAGAAAGACGCCGTTGAGGTTGACGTTAATCACTCGCTGCCAAGTCTCCAGATCACATTCCAAAATTGGCTTGGTTACCAATATTCCGGCATTCAAGTGCGCTATATCAATTTGCCCAAAAGCCTCCAGAGCGCAGTCTGCCATCTGTTGATTTGAATCTTCAGATGCGACATCGACCATGCAATGAACCACTTCAGCTCCTTCGCTCTTTAGCTCATCCGCGACTTGCTGCAAACCTGCTTCATTAATGTCGGCCAGGCATAGTTTGGCACCACGCTCTGCCATCAGTCGGGCCGTTGCCAGCCCGATCCCTGAAGTTGCACCTGTAATTATTGCTGACTTACCCCGTAAACTTGTAGATGACATTTCCCTAATCTCCTTATTCGTTATTGTATTGGGCTGCTACATCGCCCCTTAAACTACCATTAAGTCCAAGCCTTGTCCTGTTGTGACAAATCGTTCAGCGTCTTGATTTTACTCTACCAACTAGTTAGTAGATAAATCTGTGCTACCGCTATATACTATCTCTACCCCAATATTGGAGCCTCTCAATCATGTCGGCTACTCGCTCCACGACTTCTAAAAATACCCGGCAGATCATTCTCGATCAGGCCGAAGCACTTTTTTCCAAGCAAGGCTATGGAGGCACGACTCTAGACCATATTGCCTCGGCTGTAGGCATCAAGCGACCATCACTTATCTACCACTTCAGCGATAAAGAAGAACTCTACGAAGCCATGTTAGAACAGGTTTTTTTACGTCAACGGGAATTTTTCAGCAATAGCAACGAATCGACTTTAGCGCCAGATCATCACATTAACTTGCTATTGGATCACTGGTTGGATTACGCCCTGCTCGAGCCAAATTATTTGAGGCTATTCCTGCACAACCTTGCGGCGGGTTACCAAGCAGATGGTTTGTTCTGGAAACAAGCTCGTCCAATTGTCAGACTCTGGGAAGCCGCTCTGCTAAGAGGCGCAAGACAAGGGGTATTTAGAGAAGTCGACCTCATCCACTTTTTATCCATTGTCGGGGGCATGACCGCTTATTACATCTTAATGCAAAGCGAAGATAAACCTTTAGACAACGGCAGTTCAGCCTGGCAAGAATTCTCTTCACAACTACGACAAAGTATCAACTCGCTGATTCTTAAGCCATAGTGTCGGCGACCTATGAAACCCGTCAACAGCTACGTCAAAACCTGCTAAGCTAGCGTTCAATACCACCGCAAAAAAATCACGAGCTGCCATGCTTTTTATTATCGCCCTGAGCGCATTCACCGTAGCCCTTTGTGTTGCCATTCATTACGAGTTTCTCTTCCGCTTGTCTGATTTTATCTGCACCCTGGGTATCAACCACCGCAGCAGAGTTGTGGTAGGTGTAATGCTAGCGCTGGCCGCTCATGTAATAGAAATTATTATTTTTGGTGGTGTCTATTTTTTGATTTTGGACGTTGAGCATATCGGGGGATTCATCGGCACCCCCATAGAGGATCTGGCCGATTGTATATATTTCTCTTTTGTCACCTACACCACTCTGGGTTTTGGTGACATGATTCCGCAGGGCTGGATGAGGTTTGTGGTCGGCGTCGAGGCAATGACAGGGCTAGTCTCTATTGCCTGGACAGCATCCTACCTCTACTTCCAAATGGAACAGAACTGGAAAGATTAATTATCTCTTTCTCAAATAAGCTCGAAAAGCCTTCAGGTTGAAGGGCCTGCCTAGGAACTGTTCAATCATTTCATGGGCCGGTCGTGTACCACCAGAACTCAAAATAAGCCGCCGATAGCGGTCTGCTACCTGGCGATCAAACAAACCCTCTCGTTCGAACTCACTGTACATATCCAAGGCGATAGCCAATGACCACATATAGGTGTGATAGATCCCAGGATAACCTCCAGTGAGATGGCCAAAAGCTGCATAAAAATGCGTATCTGGAATCCTGTCAAAGAGTGTGTATTGTTCCCCCAGTTCAAGCATCAAATCATCGAGCTGTATCTGCTCCGGTGGATAGTTATGGTAGGCAAGCGACAGCGCTGAATAATACAGCTGAGACTGAACATAGAGTGCGCGACCAAAATATCGAGCCTGATCCATTTGCTCAACTACTTCGTCAGGTATCACCTGGCCCTGACGATTCCGGGCAAAGCTTTGCAGAAAACTTGGGTTCCACATCCACTGTTCCAGCATCATCGAAGGGGCCTCGACAAAATCCCACTCTGTGCCCGTCAACGCAACCCATTCATGGTGACTCGACAACTGACGATGCAACAGATGGCCGAACTCATGGGCGAAGGTCACCACATCGCTGTGCTCCATACGCGCGTCAGGGTCATCTGCTCCAGGTAAATTGGCAACCAGCGCTGAAACCGGCAATTGCCTATTGGCAGCGCCAGCGACTACAGGAAAATGTGCCGCATGGCCGTATTTTCCTGGTCGAGGATGCATATCCAAATAAAAACGACCGATAACTCGATGACCATCCAGCAACTCATAAGCTTCAACGCTAGGGTGCCAAACCTCTGTGCGCCACTGCCTCACCGTGAGCCCAAACAAACGATCAATCAGTGAAAAAATTCCATCTCTGGTAGCGCTGTAACCAAAATACTGCCGCAGTTGAGAGGAATCCAGAGCATATTTCTCCCTTTTTATCAGTTCCGATAAATAGGATTTTTGCCATGCCGATACCTTGGACGCATCGGGATCAATCTCTTTCAAGCGATCAAGTAATTGCTGATATTCTGATTCCGCCGGATCCTGGGC
>Ga0055584_100005154_pt1 | contig 12814 bp, 14 predicted proteins | sample OSDHelmetaG_FD_58716 | JGI IMG/M metagenome (GOLD analysis project Ga0055584, IMG submission 58716) | Pelagic marine sediment microbial communities from the LTER site Helgoland, North Sea, for post-phytoplankton bloom and carbon turnover... | ecosystem: Environmental > Aquatic > Marine >... | reverse complement strand
CCTGCTCTCGATCCCCATGCTCTACGCCATGGTGTCAGCGCAGAACCTCTACTAGGCGAAACCTCGCCAAACCAAAAGGGGGCCTCCGGGCCCCCTTTTTTTGTCTCGATTAGGCTTCTGGCTTGCTCGTTCGCTCGGTAGATAGAGCGTGCCGCGCCACAGGCAGATAGAAACACCCCGACGCACCCGGCAAGGTCACAGGCAAATTGGCAAACACGCCAAGCGCGCCCTGCGCTCTCAGCCGTTGCGCGAAACCATCTTTTTCGGAGTGCACCACCCAGGTCCCGGCAGCCGGATTTGCCACCATCAGCCCACCGGCCGCCCGAATAGCCGCCATCGCCGCACGTTCATCGGTCGGCGAGAACACCGACACCACCGTACCCGCCTGTGCGTCGGTCACTGACGAGACATTCAGCGCAACGCCCATCCCGACACCCCACACCGCGACGATCCCGCCAAAAATCGCTGCCGCGAGCCAGTGGTGGTTTCTGTTTGGACGTTTGAGATTGGAAGCGCTCTGGATCATGTCGAAGTCTCGCCCGATTTGATCCGGCCCCGCAAGGATCGACGACCGTTTTCTAGTCCAGGGCGATGAGCGCGGCCGCCACACGCCGGTCTTCAGCCATCAGGATGTTGTAGGTGCGGCAGGCCGCGCCGGTATCCATCAGTTCGATCCCGATGCCGGCCTCTCGCAACGCACCGCGCAATTCCGGCGGAAGTGGCTGAATGGCTGGCCCACACCCCATGAGCAGCAGTTCGACCCGCGGCTCGGCACCGGTGATGACTTCCAGATGAGGAAGCGCCAGATCCGCCCAGGACGTCGGTTCGAACGCCGCGACTTGCTCGGGAAAGACCACGACCGATCCGTCATGCCGTTCGCCGGAAATCATGAAGCCGCCTGCGCCATAGCTGCTGATGACTTGGCGCCCACGCGGAACAAGCGGGGTAACGTCCATCGAGATCTAGGCCGGGGTCGCGTCGCCGGCGTTCTCGTCGGTCTCTTTGTCGAAAACCTCGCGGCGAACGCCGAGGTACAACAGAACCGGTGCGGCCACGAAGATCGACGAATAGGTCCCGATCACCACGCCCCAGATCATCGCCAAAACGAAACCGGCAATCACCGGTCCGCCGACGACGGCGAGCGCCACCAACGCCAGCATGGTGGTGACAGACGTCAAAGTCGTACGCGACAGCGTGTTGTTGATCGATAGATCGATCAGTTCTTTCAGATCGGTCTTCTTGTACTTGCGCAAGTTCTCACGCACCCGGTCATAGACGACGACGGTATCGTTCATCGAATAACCGACAATCGTCAGAATGGCCGCGACAATGGATAGGTTGAACTCAAGACCGGTGATGGCAAAAAACCCAAACGTCAACACCACGTCATGGACCAGCGCCGTCACGGCACCAACGGAGAACTGCCATTCGAAGCGAAACCAGATGTAGACCAGCATGGCCGCCAGCGCGAGCCCGAGCGCGAGCGCACCGGCACGGACCAATTCACTGGACACCTGCGGCCCGACGAACTCAACCCGACGATACTCAATCTCGCCGTCGATGATGTTTTCCAGCGCGCCCTTTATCACCTCAACGGCAGCTTGTTGTTCCTCGCTATCGCCGACCTGGCGTTCTACTCGGATCAGCACTTCATCAGGTTCGCCAAATTCTTGGAGCGCCAAATCACCCAGCTCAAGACTGCTCACCGCCTCGCGCATCTGGGCAATATTGGCCGGGCCCGGCGTCTTGACTTGGATGAGCGTGCCGCCCCGGAAATCAATGCCGAAGTTCAGCCCCAAAATGATCAAGAAGACGATCGAAAGAACTGCCAAAAGGCCCGAAAAGCCGAATGCGCCTTTGCGCAGATGCATAAAGCGGAAATGCGTGTTGTCGGGAACGAGTTTCAGCCGCCAAGCCATGAGTTCGCGCCCCTAAATCGGCAATGCCGTTGGCCGCCGCCAACGCATCCAGGTGATGATGATCAGCCGTGTCAGCGTAATCGCGGTGAACATCGAACTCGCGATGCCAAAGGCCAGCGTGACCGCAAAGCCTTTGACCGGCCCCGATCCAAACTGGAACAACAGTACCGCAGCAATCAACGTCGTTACGTTGGCATCGATAATTGTGGTGAGCGCGCGCGAATAGCCCGCATCAAGCGCCGCAATCGGCGTTTTGCCCGTTCGAACTTCCTCGCGTATTCGCTCGAAGATCAGCACATTGGCATCAACCGCCATACCGATCGTCAGCACCACGCCGGCAATGCCCGGAAGGGTCAGCGTGGCCTGCAATAACGAGAGGCCACCGCCTATCAGGATCATATTCACCAACAGCGCAATATTGGCGACGATGCCGAACATGCCGTAGGCCATCACCATGAACACCATCACCGCCAAGAACGCGATAATACTGGCGAGTTCGCCGGCTGCCACAGAGTCGGCGCCAAGACCCGGACCAACCGAGCGTTCCTCAAGAATATTCAACGGCGCGGGCAACGCGCCGGCACGCAACAGCAACGACAAGTCGTTGGCTTCTTGCACTGAAAAACCACCGGATATGATTCCCGAACCACCCAAAATCGGCTGTCGGATAACCGGCGCGCTGATCACCTTGCCATCAAGAATGATCGCAAACGGTCGGCCGACATTGTCGGTGGTCACTTGACCAAACCGACGGCCGCCAGCCGCGTCAAATCGGAAACTCACCGCTGGGCCGCCGGATTGCTGATCGAACGTCGTCGATGCATTGATCAGGTTCTCGCCACTGACCATGATCTCGCGCCGCACGATGTATTCGGTTTGTTGGCTTGAGGACCGCCCATCCGCCGGCAGAACAACCGACCCTGCCGGTGTACGGCCGCCCGGTCGCGCGTCCAAATCGACAAGCTGAAACGTCAGGCGCGCGGTTTGCCCCAAGAGCCGCTTGATGCGGTCCGGGTCGTCGACGCCGGGGAGCTGCACCAAAATGCGGTCTTCGCCTTGCCGCTGGATCGACGGTTCGCGGGTCCCGGTTTCATCGATCCGGCGCCGCACGATCTCAATCGATTGCTCGACCGCCGATCGCTGCCGCTCGGCAATCGCTTCGTCGGTCAACGTCAGATGCGCCACGCCGTCACTGTCGACATCGACATCTAGGTCGCGCGCGCCGACCGCAAGAAATGCGTTGGTAACAATGGGTTGTGAAAGCCCCCGAAGCGCGGCCAGCGCATCGTCACGCTGATCAGGGTTGGTTAGACGAACGCGCACGCCTTTCTGTTCAATCCCGATCCCGGTGTAGTTGATCCGCTCGGATCGCAGTGTGCGGCGGACTTCGCTCCCCAGGGATTCGAGACGCTCGGTAATCACCGAAGCAACATCGACTTCAAGCAACAAGTGAGAGCCGCCCTGGAGATCAAGGCCAAGATTAATCTGCTGGTTGGGTAACCAGCCCGGCCACTTCTCAACGCTAGCGCGCGGGAAGAAGTTCGGCAGCACAAAGACGATCCCGGCCGCGACGACGAGCGCCACCATTGTCGTCTTCCATCTCGCGAATTGCAGCATCTAGCGGTGCCTGCTCAATCTCATTCGACGGTTCGAACCGACCGGGTTAACCGGCGATACTGTGCCGTGGAGGCGTTCTATTTCTTGTCGTCCGCCACCGGTTCGCCACGGCTCACGACATCTTGGATCGTGCCTCGGGCAACCTGCACCTTGACGTTGTCCGCGATCTCAACTTCGACGCGGTTATCGTCCAACACTTTGGTGATCTTGCCGATGATGCCCCCGCCGGTCACGACGCTGTCGCCACGGCGCACGGCACCAACCATCTCACGGTGCATTTTGACCTTCTTCTGCTGGGGCCGAATCAGCAGGAAATAGAAGACAACAAAGATCAGGACGAGCGGCAGCAACCCGATCAGGTCGAAACCACCACCGCCGCCACCACCTTGCGCAAAGGCCTGCGAAATCAACATAGAAACTCCCGAGAATTGGCCCAAATGGCTGCGGGACTATACCGGCCCATCGCCTGATTGCAAACCACGCACACGCCGCTTCGCAGCCTTGTGTGGTCCCCGATTTTTGGCCTGTGGCGGCCCATTGGCGGGCCCTCTTGAGACTTTGCATTGGGCCAACAGCGACGTAGGGTCAGGCCATGACCGACCCCGACCTCAAACCTGTGTTGCAGCGCATCGCCGACGCGCTCGAAAGCCTCCAACCGGCCGCGCCGACGCCACCCGACCTGGCCAGCACCGATGCCTTTGTTTGGCAAGCCCAAGGCGCCCGCCTCCAACCGGTCCCCGCCGTGGCCCATGTCGATTTGGCCCTCCTTGTCGGGATCGACGGGGCACGGGACACCCTACTGGACAACACCCGGCGCTTCGCAAACGGCCATGCCGCCAACAACGCCTTGCTGTGGGGTGCTCGCGGCATGGGCAAGAGCTCGCTCGTCAAGGCGGTTCACGCCACCATCAATCATGAGGCCCCTGGTTCACTGGTGCTGGTCGAAATTCACCGCGAAGACATCCCGACCCTCCCCCAACTTCTGACCATCCTCGCGGCCGCCCCGCGCCGTTGCATCCTGTTTTGCGACGACCTCTCATTCGATACCGCCGACACCAGCTACAAATCGCTCAAAGCCGTCCTTGAGGGCGGCCTCGAAGGCCGGCCAGAGAATGTCTTGTTTTACGCTACGTCCAACCGGCGGCACCTGATGCCGCGCGACATGATTGAGAACGAGCGTTCCACCGCCATCACACCGTCCGAGTCGGTCGAGGAAAAAGTCTCGCTCTCCGACCGCTTTGGCCTATGGCTTGGTTTCCATGCCTGCAATCAGGCCGAGTTCCTTTCCATGATCGATGGCTATGTCCGGCAACTCGACCTCAAGATCGATCCCGACCAGTTGCACGCCGAGGCCATTGAGTGGTCGATGACCCGAGGCGCTCGGTCGGGCCGGGTCGCTTGGCAGTTCATTCAAGATTTGGCTGGCCGCCAGGGAAAGAAAGTCTGATTCGCCATGGCACTCCTCCACGACACTATCGCCACCCATGACGGCGCCGCGGTTGCCATCGGTGCCCCGGACCGAACACCGCTAACCTACGCGGCCTTATGTGGCCTGATCGACCAAACGCGTGCCACCCTCAACAACCTGGGCATTGGTCGTAACGATCGCGTCGCCATCGTGTTGCCCAACGGACCAGAGATGGCCGCTGCGTTCATCGCGGTCGCCGCCACCGCAACCACGGCGCCCCTCAATCCCGCCTATCGCGCCGACGAGTTTCGTTTTTATTTGGAAGACCTCAATGCCAAAGCATTGATTATCCAAGACGATGACGACACGCCCGCGCGCGCCGTCGCCGAGGACCTTGGCATCGCGATTCTATCGCTGACGGCCGACAGCGACGCGCCAGCGGGTCGCTTCACTCTCGACGGCCCCAACACCGGGGCCGCAACGGCAATCGGTCCGGCCATCGCAAGCGACATCGCGCTGGTGCTGCATACATCAGGCACGACCTCGCGCCCGAAAATCGTTCCGTTGAGCCACGCCAACATTGCCGCCTCGGCGCGGAATATCGGCCTCACTCTCAACCTCACATCGCAAGACCGTTGCCTCAACATCATGCCGCTGTTCCATATTCACGGCCTGATAGCGGCGGTCTCGGCCTCGCTGGCGGCCGGCGCCTCGGTCAACTGCACGCCGGGCTTCAACGCCCTACGCGCATTCACCTGGTTCGAGGCCGTTGCACCCACCTGGTACACCGCCGTCCCAACCATGCACCAGGCCATTCTCTCGCGCGCGACCCGCAACAAAGACACCGTCGCCAAGATGGCGCTCCGGTTCATTCGCTCTTCGTCCTCCTCACTCCCGCCACCGGTCATGCACGACCTCGAAAAAGTATTCGGGGCGCCGGTCATCGAATCCTATGGGATGACCGAGGCAAGCCACCAAATGGCCAGCAACCAATTGCCGCCAGGTACTCGCAAACCCGGCAGCGTCGGCGTTGCCGCTGGTCCGGAGGTCGCCATCATGGATGCCGCCGGCACACTCCTACCGCAAGGCGACACCGGCGAAGTGGTCATCCGCGGCGAAAACGTCACATCGGGCTACGAGAACAATCCGGACGCCAACGCCGGCGCATTTACGGATGGCTGGTTCCGTACCGGCGATCAAGGCGTCCTCGACGCCGAGGGCTTCCTGACCATCACCGGTCGCCTCAAAGAGATCATCAATCGCGGCGGCGAAAAAATCGCACCACTCGAAGTCGACAACGTCCTAATGGACCATGACGCCGTGGCCCAGGCCGTTACTTTCGCCATGCCGCACGACAAGCTCGGCGAAGATGTCGCGGCGGCGGTCGTGCTGCGCGATGGTGCCTCCGCTGACGAAAAGAGCTTGCGCGCCTTCGTTAGCGAACGGCTCACTGACTTCAAAGTGCCGCGCCGGATCGTCATTTTGGACGAGATACCGAAGGGCGCGACCGGCAAAATGCAGCGCATCGGCCTGGCTGAAAAGCTCGGCCTCACCGGATGAAGGTTTGCATCTACGGGGCGGGCGCCATCGGCGGCTACCTCGGTGCCGGACTTGCCCACGCTGGCGCCGACGTTTCCCTCGTCGCGCGCGGCCCGCATCTCGCCGCCATTCAGGCCAACGGCCTCACGCTCATCAAAGACGGTGAAACCACCACCGCATCCGTTAGGGCAACAGATGATCCGGCCACGCTCGGCATGCAAGACGTCGTCATCGTGACACTGAAGGCCCACTCGGTCATCCCGGCTCTCGATCAAATCGCCACGCTGCTCGGTCCCGACACCGCCGTCGTTTGGGGCGTTAACGGCGTGCCGTGGTGGTACTTCCACGGCCTGGACCGACCGTGGCGCGATGCGCGCCTGCGCTGCCTCGACCCTAATGATGCGCAATGGCAAACCCTGGGCCCTGACCGCATGATCGGCTGTGTCGTCTATCCGGCCTGCGAGGTCACCGCCCCGGGGGTGATCACCCATATCGAGGGCAACCGGTTCTCGCTCGGTGAACCGTCCGGCGAGAAAACCGACCGCGTCACCGCGCTGTCCAAAGCGCTCATCGCCGGCGGTTTCAAGGCGCCCGTGCGCCCCCGCATTCGCGATGAAATCTGGATCAAGCTGTGGGGCAACCTTTCGTTCAATCCCGTCAGCGCGCTCACGCACGCGACCTTGGAAGATATCGGCAATGACGAGGGCACCCGCGCGCTTGTCCGCGCCATGATGGTCGAGGCACAAACCGTCGCCGAAAAGCTAGGCGTCCGATTCGCCGTCGATGTCAACAAACGCATCGCCGGTGCGGTGGCTGTCGGCGCCCATCGCACCTCGATGCTACAAGACCTTGAGCGGGGTCGCCCGATGGAGATCGATGCGCTGGTCACGGCCGTCCAAGAACTTGCAAGGCTCACCGAGACCCCCAGCCCGATGATCGACACCGTTCTGGCCCTCGTCCAAGAACGCGCGATCCAAGCTGGGCTCTACCAAACGCCCTAGATCGGCCTAACTCGTCAGCGCCGGCAATTTCGTGAGCGGATCGACCGGTTCGGTTCCCCGCCGCAACTCAAAGTGCACTTGCCCCCCACCGTTTTCAGCGGGACCAGCAAGGGCAATGGTCTGGCCTTGCTGGACCTGATCGCCGCGCCGCACCGTCACTTCGTCTGCATGGGCATACGCCGTGATCCAGCCATCGTGATGGCGAATCAGGAGCAAGTTGCCGAGGTTCTTCACCTCGTCGCCAACGTAGATCACTTCGCCATCGGCCGACGCGCGCACCGGCGCACCGCGCGCGGCGACAATATTGATCCCGTCATTGATTCGCCCGTTCCCTTGCGGGCCGAAACTCTGTGCGATCCGCCCCCGCACCGGCCAGTCGAACGTCGAGGCGGACGCGGGCCGCTCGCGCGCCGGACGCGCCCGGGGTGGCGTCGGCGTGGCCCGCGCCGTTCGGGTTGGCGGCGTGGCCACGCGCGGTTGGTCTGCGCGCGGCATTGCCGACTCGTCGACGATCACTGAAGAACGTGCCGCCGCGGTCCGTTGCGGCTGCGGCCGATCGAAAGCCGTTTGGACGCGCGCCGCATCAGGCAACATCAGCGCTTGGCCGACAAAGATGCGATCTGGGTTGGCCAACCCGTTGAGGCGAATGATATCCGACACCCCAACGCCGTACCGTGTCGCGATCTCGCCGAGGGTATCGCCGGACCGTACGGTATAGATCGGGCCGTCGCCCAATTCGCGGCGGGCTTGGCGTTGAGATAAGTCGGCACGACGCGCAGCATCATCACGCAAGGCTCGTTCGATGACGGCGGTGATGCGATAGTCGACAGGCGCCGGCACACTGCGCGCACAGGACGCCAGCGCCAAACAAATCAACATCAACGGTATGAGCCGTCGCAGGGTCAAGGACACCTCTTCCGCCGACACCATTGTCGGCACATGCCTTCCGGTTGCGTCCCGTCTCCCAACAGTCCGCAACCTACCCTGCCACGTGAGAATCTAGCGCGGGTCGCCCCCGAAGTTCAACGGGCGCGCGACCTCAAACGCACGGGCTAGATAACACCCGCCATCATCAACAACACCAAGACCACACCGGCGATCACGAAGATACCCAGCTCCAAATTGCCCTGCCGGCTGGCTTCCTTCGCTTCGTCGCTTAGCGGCGCTGCCAGTTCTTCGTCGGTCCATTCCATCGTGACTTCCTCGAATAATGTGTCGTTCGTAGGCGGTAATCTAACCAATCCAATGCGCCGCGTCGCCCGTCAAATGACGTCGCTACGACGCCGACGCCTTTGTATCGCGCACCACGCCGGCAACCAATGGCACAAATCGAACCGGCAGTAACTCTTCAGAGGTGAAATCGTCGCCATTGCGAACGATGCGGACGACGTGTTGCGCTTGGGAATCACGGCCCACCGGCACCACCAGGATGCCGCCTTCTTCCGACAACTGTTCCTTAAGCGCCTCCGGCACCTCGGCCGCGGCGGCCGTCACCAGGATTCGATCAAACGGGGCAAGGTCGGGCCAGCCCTTCGCGCCATCGCCCAGTTTGGTCACGATGTTGCTGATCCGCGCTGCCTTGAATTTTTCCTCGGCATGCCGCAACAGCGATCGGTAACGTTCAATCGTAAACACCCGACGGCAAAGTTGGGCCAGCACCGCCGCCTGATAGCCCGACCCGGTGCCGACTTCGAGGACCCGCATACGCGGTTGGATGTCCAGCGCCTGCGTCATGAAGGCCACGACATAGGGCTGGCTGATCGTCTGCCCTTCTTCGATCGGCAGGGCGGTGTTTTCGTAGGCCTGATCGACGAAGGACGGGGAGACAAACACTTCGCGCGGCACGCGCTCGACGGCGGAGAGGACGTTCGTGTCAGAAATTCCCTGCTGGCGCAGTTCCATGATCAGCCGGATCTTGCGCGCGTCCTGGATCACTTGAAGGCGGCCTGCAGCGCCTTTCTGGTCGCGCCATGGGTGAAATCCATCTTCAGGGGCGTCACCGAGATTTGGCTTCGGACCATGGCGCCCAGATCCGTTGATTCGCCGGGCTTACCGACCTGTCGCCGGAAACCGAGCCAATAGTAATTCCCGCCACGCGGATCTTCGCGCTCATGAATCTGAATCTTACCGACGTCACGACGCCCCTGAACTGTCGCAACGACGCCCTTCACATCGCGTGCGAGCACCGGCGGGTAATTCACATTGATCAGCACGTCACTCGGCCAGCCGATCTTGCGCAGCTTGCGCACCACCTTTGGGCCGTGTGCCTCGGCGGTCGACCAGTGGATGGGTTCGGGGCGCTGATACACTTGGCTCATCGCGATGGATGGAATGCCGAGCAACGTGCCCTCCATCGCCGCGGCAATCGTGCCTGAATAGGTCACGTCTTCGGCGAGGTTGGCACCGCGATTGACGCCCGAAAGCACGAGGTCCGGTTTGCGCCCCTCGACAATTTGGTTCACCGCCATGACGACGCAGTCGGTTGGTGTGCCGCCAACGGCAAAGCGTCGCTTGGAAATACGCCGTAGACGCAGCGGTTCCACCAGCGTCAACGAATGCGATGCGCCACTCTGTTCATATTCCGGCGCCACAACCCAAACATCGTCACTCAGCGCACGGGCGATCTTTTCGAGAACCTTTAACCCCGGCGCATTGATGCCGTCGTCGTTGGTAACCAGGATGCGCAATGCCGACGATGCCATTAGGCCGCACTCCCATCGGCGCGAATGCGTTCGACGCCACCCATGTAAGGGCGCAGGACGTCGGGCACGACAACCGAGCCATCGGCTTGCTGGTAGTTTTCCAGCACCGCCACAAGGGCCCGACCGACAGCGAGCCCCGACCCGTTGAGCGTGTGCACAAAGCGCGTGCCTTTCTCGCCCTCCGGCCGATAGCGCGCATTCATCCGACGCGCCTGGAAATCGGTGTAGTGCGAACAGGACGATATTTCGCGGTAGCGATCCTGCCCCGGCAGCCATACCTCAATGTCGAATGTCTTAGCGTTAGAAAACCCAAGATCGCCGGTGCACAACACGACCACCCTATAGGGCAGTTCCAGACGCTTGAGAATTTCCTCGGCGCAGGCCGTGAGCCGTTCATGCTCCACAGCAGCGGCCTCCGGTGTCACCACCGAAACGATCTCGACCTTATGGAATTGGTGCTGGCGGATCATCCCGCGCGTGTCTTTGCCCGCCGCGCCCGCTTCGGAACGAAAGCACGGCGTCAATGCGGTGACACGCATCGGCAACGCATTCTCGTCAACAATTTGCTCACGCACCAAGTTGGTCAGAGGCACTTCGGACGTCGAGATCAACCACAGGTCGGATGTCGTTCGGAATAGATCATCCGCGAATTTGGGGAGCTGCCCCACGCCGAACGCGGCGTCATCGCGCACCAACAACGGCGGCGACACCTCGGTGTAGCCGTTATCGGCGGTTTGCATATCAAGCATGAACTGGCCCAATGCCCGCTCCAACCGCGCCAGGGCGCCCTTCAGCACCACAAAGCGCGCGCCCGACATCCGCGCGGCCGCCTCAAAGTCCATCAACCCAAGACCTTCGCCCAGATCGACATGATCCTTGGGCGCAAAATCGAACGCCCGCTTCTCGCCCCAGGTGCGCAGCTCCACATTATCGTCTTCGCTAGAGCCGACCGGCACATCTTCGGCAGGGATGTTTGGCAATCCCGATAGCAACGTCGTCAGCGCGTCGCCAATATCGCGTTCCTGGGTTTCGTGATCTTGCAGCTGGGTCTTCAAGTCCGCCACTTCAGCCATCAACCGTTCGGCTTCGGCGTTATCACCTTGGCCTTTGGCCTTGCCGATCAACTTTGAGGAATCGTTGCGACGTTTCTGGACATCCTGCAGCGCGGTCTGAACGGCCCGGCGCTTTTCATCCAAGGCAAGAATATCTGCCGCCTGCGGGCCGAGGCCGCGGCGCTTCATCCCGGCATCAAAAGCATCGGGGTTTTCGCGAATGAAACGAATGTCGTGCATGGCCCGCACTTATAGGGGCCGTGCGGAATCCCGTAAAGCCGAACGACTGACTAGGCGTCCAGCTCGGCCTCTTCCGCGGCGTCACGGGCCGCGCGCCGCTTCTCAACCCGGCGTGCCAGGAAGATCGAAACTTCGTACAGCGCAATCATCGGTACACCCAGGCCAATTTGGCTGATCAAATCAGGCGGGGTCAGGATGGCCGCTATACCGAACACGGCGACAATGGCATAGCGCCGTTTCCGCGCTAGCGAATCTGCCGAAACGATTCCGGCCCGCGCCAATAGCGTCAAGATCACCGGCATTTGGAACGCGATCCCAAACGCCAGGATCAGCTTCATCACCAGCGAAAGGTATTCGCCGACCTTGGCCTCAAGCTCGATCGGCAACGTGCCCTCACCGCCCGGCGTTTCGAAACCGAGGAAGAACCGCCAGGCTAGCGGAATGATCATGTAGTAAACCAACGCCGCGCCAGCCGTGAACAGAACCGGCGTCGCAATCAGGAACGGCAAAAATGCCGAGCGCTCATTGCGATACAACCCAGGTGCCGCGAACTTCCAAATTTGGATCGCGAGGAACGGGAACGTCACCCAAAAGGCTGCAAACATCGACACCTTCAATAAGGTGAAAAATGCTTCTTGTAGCGCGGTATAGATCAGCCGCTTGTCGGTTTGCCCCTGAACGGCATCAGCATAGGGCTGGACCAGGAAATTGTAGATCTCATCGGAAAAAATGTACGAGACGACAAACGCCACGACGAAGAAGATCACGACCTGCATCAGTCGCTTACGCAACTCGGTCAAATGCTCAAGCAGCGGCGCCTTGCTGGATTCGATTTCAGCCTGTTCGTCGGCCGCCCGTTCCGCCACTACAGACCGTCCCTAAACGTTGGACGCGCTGGCTTTCGCCGGCGGCTCGGTGGTCTCGGTGACCGGTGTGGCATCGGCCTCGGCTTGCGCGGCGGCGGCTGCAACAGCGTCGCCCTCAGCCGGAATTTCTGCCGGTGCATCGGCGTCGACTTCCGCTGGTGTCCCCAGGGCCACTGGATCGCTCCCTGCCTTGCCAGCCTCATAATCACCTTGAATGGAGTTCTTGAGCGATCCGTCAGGATCGATGTGATTCTCAAGCGAAGTCACACTCCCGCCACCACCAATGTTCTTGAGGTCACGCCGGAGGTCGTTGATCTCGGTCTCGCGACCGATCTCCTCAAGACTGCTGGTGAACTCGCGACTCATGCGACGCGCTTTCGCCGTCCATTGACCCACGGTGCGCACAACCTTCGGCAGGTCCTTGGGTCCGACCACAAGGATCAGAACCAGGACCACGACGATCATTTCGG
>Ga0055584_100005152_pt1 | contig 12820 bp, 10 predicted proteins | sample OSDHelmetaG_FD_58716 | JGI IMG/M metagenome (GOLD analysis project Ga0055584, IMG submission 58716) | Pelagic marine sediment microbial communities from the LTER site Helgoland, North Sea, for post-phytoplankton bloom and carbon turnover... | ecosystem: Environmental > Aquatic > Marine >... | reverse complement strand
GCCAACTCTTCACGTGGCGGCTCGTCCTCCCGCGCCAGGGCTCCAGCAAAAAGGTAAAGCAAGGCAAACGGAAGCCCGAGAGCAATAAGCTTCCAGCTCGATAAACCCGGAAGAAAGGTCACTGTCATAACAACAGAGATGGACAGTGGTGATGCCATAGGCGATGCGGCAAAGCCCCGGACAACTGCCCGCGCAGCATTCCGCGCCATCGGGCTGTCGCCCTGCTCCTTGACCTGCAGCCCGATCATGGTAGCGACCACACCTACAGATCCGAAATTGAGGGGTACGGAGAGCAATGCAGTACCGGAAGTCATACCGACATAACGAAACAAGGATTTTCCGGCAAACAGGCTACGGGAAATCCGTTTAAGGTCATCAGACTGGCCCAGCACTGCGGAGAGCAGCATCACCGTAATGATCAACGCCCCGATTCTGGACATGTTGCCTGCTGCCTTCGGCACCGCCGCCGGATCTACCATGAGCCCGGCAAATGTCAGAATAAAGATCAGCAACAGGATAATGCGCCCCACCATGCGCAGATTCCCCCAACCCAGCAGAATAGCCAGGCAGATCAGAACCGAAGCAATATAGGTGTTGCCCGGCAGAAAAGTCGCGATGCCGGTAAATAATGCCAGGTAAGCAAGAACTGAGCGAAGTCCGGAAAAGCTATCCGGCCGCAAAAAGGAGTTAGTCATATCCCATCCACTTATGATCGAAATATTTCTGAGGTTCTAGATGGGACTTGCCACATCATGCGCTCACCGAGAGCAGCGGCGTCACATATTACTCACCAGCATTGAGTTGGCAGTTAACTCGGCTGATTATCTGCGGGCCGCCGTGAGGAGATTCTTTTGGGCTACGAAACCTAAACCCTCTCTCGAAAGAGGTCAACGAATCATACCCTTCCCGCTAAACCATTTTTCTATAAAGTCCATGCCGGATTTATATACCCTGTTTTGACTTCCGGCCCGGACGCGTTCCCTGCGTCCATTCCATTGGCAGGCAACTCAGTACATCAAGGAAGGAAGGAAAAGAGAGATCTCCGGAAAGAACATCAACAACGCAAGCACTACAGCCTCTGCCGCCAGAAACCACAAGGTTCCCCGAACGATTGTGCCGAAAGGAACCGTGTCTCCGACGCCAGCACTGACGACAAAGAGATTGAGCCCTATAGGGGGTGTAAGCAGGCCTATTTCAATAAACTTCACCACAAGCACACCAAACCATATGACGTTGATATCGAAAGCAATAACGAATGGAGCCAAAACCGGAAGCGTCACCAGCATCAACCCTATAGGATCGAGAAACATACCCAGAATGATATAAAAAATCGTTACCATAATGAGAAATATCCATAGCGCCACAGCATAATTTTCGACCCAGTCCCCAATGCTCATCGGTATCTGACTCAACGTAAGCATCCGGCTGAACAACACCGCACCAATGGCAATAAGGAAGATAGAAGCCGTGCTTTGAACGGTTTCAGAGACCGCATTCCTCATCGCATCCCAGCTGAAGGAGCCCTGAACAACGGCAGCTATCACCGCAATGAAGGCTCCGAATGCACCAGCTTCTGTAGCAGTTACAATACCCGTATACAAACCGCCCACTACACCTGCAACAATTACAGGTAAAGGCCAGGATTTAGCCAGCAAAAGGAGCTTTTCCGGCATTTCCAGTTTGTCGTTGGTTCGTGGTGCAAGACTCGGGTTCAGTTTCACCCGGATTATGATCACGGCCGCGTAGGCCAGCATTGTCAGCAGCCCCGGTATTATTCCAGCCATAAGTAGCTGGCCAACCGATGCCTCCATGAATACCGCATAGAGAACAAACGGAATACTGGGCGGTATAAACGCTCCAAGGGTTCCTGACGCCGCAACGATACCTGTGGCAAGCCCCGGGTCATACTTTGCCCTTAGCATTTCAGGAACTGCAAGCCGGGACATTGCTCCTGCCATCGCCACACTGGAACCACTTGCAGCAGCAAAGCCGGCACTTGAAACATTAGTGGCAATTGCCAGCCCTCCCGGCAAAAAGCTGAGCCAGGCGCGCCCTGCGTCGAACAGTGTGCGGGTCAGACCGGTATGAAAGGCAATCGCTCCCATTAAAATAAACATCGGAATTGCAGTCAGCGACCAATGGGCGATGAACTGGAAGGTAGTTGCCCCCATCAGCGAAAATGCAGCGCTGGATCCACGGAGCCACCAGATCCCTGTGAAAGCGGTCAACCCTAACGCGATCCCGATAGGTATGCGCAGGACAAGAAGCAGTAACAGAATACCTATACAACAAAGGCCAATTTCTACAGGGCTCACAGGCTGTCCTCCTTATCACTGCTCCATGAAGAGACAAACTGATACAGCCAGTACAAAGACGCCATCAGGGCAAGAGAAATTCCGATAACAGCCAGCCATCGGGATGGCCAGATCGCCAGCTCTGCAACGATTGCATCCACTGTTTCCTGCCGCTTCCAGCTGCGCACAGCCTGGAGATACAGGCCATAAGAGAAGATGGCAAAATAGACAGTTATTGCAACCATGCCTATACCATCAACCACCCGCCTGAAACGCCCCCGAAAAAACTGGGCAACCACATCAACCCGAATATGCACATCATCTGCAGTACAGGAAAATATACCTACAAACACTGCAGCCACCATGTAGTAATAGGTGACCACTTCCATGGTTCCCGGAATATGCATTCCGAACAGAACCCTGAGCAAAACTTCTGCAGTAACATGTACCACCATCAAAACTGTTACCACACCGACAGCCACCGCTGCTCCGTTACTGATTTTCTTCAGCCAGGTATCCATAACCGCCTCCATTAGCAAACTCTGAGGACAACCTTGCCGACCGAGCGCCGACCAACGACCCGGGCAATTGCCTGCTTCACATCCGCGAATTCAAACGTCTCAGGCTCTCTGAGATTGAGATTGCCTGCTGAGGCAGCTGAAAAAAGCCAGTCCATCAGGACATGCATCTCTGGGGCGTACTCGTGACGACGATCGGTCTTGCCCCAACCGATGCAATCGGAGAAATTCACACCGTGAAGGCTGATATTTTTGACCAAAAGCAGATTCACAGGCGCTTGAGGTATCACGCCGCTGGCAAATCCCACTGAAAGAATACAGCCATCATTTGCTGTGCAACGGATAAGGTCTTCAAAGGCAGACCCACCCACCGGGTCGAATACCACATCCACACCCTGCCCCCCGGTTTCTTCCCGAACGGCTTCCAGCAGATTCCGGGATGTATAATCGATGAGCACATCAGCTCCGGCCAGCCGGGCTGCCTCCAGTTTGGCTTCAGAACTTGCAGCGGCAAAAACCGTCGTTCCTTTCAGTTTGGCAACCTCAACAGCGGCCAGCCCAAGAGCTCCACCCGCCCCACAAATCAGTACCCGCTGGCCAGCCTTTACATCGCCGCGCTTCAGTGCGGTTGCCGCAGTACCAAAAGACAAGGGAATTCCGACAGCACGCTCCAGCGAAACATTATCGGGAACCGGATAGACGGTTGCTGCGTCAATAACAACTTCCTCAGCAAAGCCTCCTGCGTCCACAATGGCTGCCACTCTGTCACCGGGGTTCAGGTGATCTACGCCCGGACCGCATTCCGTGACTTCCCCGGAGACCTCCGTGCCAGGGATGAAAGGCAGCTCCATCTTCCGCTGATACCGGCCAGCTACCATCAGGGAAATGGCGTAGCTGACACTGGCATAGTGAGTCCTGATCCGGACACAACCTGGCCCAAGATCTGGCCTTGCCACATCAACCATCTTCAAATCTTCAAAGCCCGTAAACTGGTCACACAAAATCGCTTTCATGATGAAGCCTTTTTAGTTGTTATTTGAAGCCTGAGCCTGAATACAGGTTTTTGAGTGAATCAACGAAGTAATTCGCTCTTCGTCATAGCCAGCCTCTCGCAACACTTCATAAGTGTGCTCACCCAGGTCCGGGGCCGGTCTCAGATCTTCTGCAACAGGTTCCGCACCTGGAAACCGGGGAAGCGGAACCTTGCCAAACGCCTTGTGACTGACTTCGGGTACCAGGTCGAGAAACTGAACCTGAGGATCCCGGAGCAAATCGGCGTAATTGTTCAGCGGGCCGCAGAGCACTCCCGCCTCATTGAGCTGGTCAATCCAGTGGAGTCTCGGGCGGGAAGCGAACACCTCGGCCATCAACCGGTGAATTTCGGCAGCATTGCGCTGGCGAGACTCGTTGTCGGTAAAGCGGGAATCATGTTGCCACTCAGGATGTCCCAGTACTCCAGCGAGGGCATAGAACATTTCATTCCGGATACACACCACCGAAATTGGGCCATCACTTGCTTCGAACGTGCCTGAAGGCACAGTGACTGGACCACTGCGTTGCCCATCCCGCAAGAAAGACTCCATCATCGGCATAGCCTGGAAGGCCGACGCCCCGGCCAGTAACGACAGATCCAGATGACGCCCTTCACCAGTCAGCTTCTGCTGATATAACGCTGCGGAAAGCGCATACCCGGCATAAAGACCGGTGATCATGTCCACTGCAAGCATTCCAACCCGCTGTGGCTGGCCTTCAGAATCAGAATTCATGGAAGACATCCCCGTAGCCGCCTGCAGAATGCTGTCAGACCCGGGCCGTCCAGCGTAGGGGCCCGACCGGCCAAAACCACTGATGGAACCCAGGATAATTCCCGGGCGGAGTTCATTTAACACCTCAAAACCAAGACCCAGTTTGTCCATCACCCCTGGCCGGAAGCTTTCCATAACCAGATCAGACTGGGTTGCGAGTTGTTTCAATACCTCAACGCCCTCTTCCGTTCGGGCGTCAATACATATCGAACGCTTGTTCCAGTTAGCCGACACACTCAGTGTGCTGTGACCTTCCTTTCGAAGCCCCATCAGTCGCCCCCAATCCCCTTGCGGAGGCTCCACTTTCAAAACACTGGCCCCCATCATGGCCAGCATCTGCGTTGCATAGGGGCCAGCAAGCCCCTGACTTACATCCAGTACCCGGATACCACGGAACGGCATCAGCTCAGGCGTTTTGTTACTCATTGATCAGCTCACCTTGAATAGCGGGCTACGGACACCAGCCAACTGCTGGAACTCCGCGCCCGGGATGACATGGATTCAGAAGGCTTTGTCGTATATTTCGCTTTTCAACAAAGCAGCGTACTGCGGCTCCGTGATATTGGGGTCCGCCAGCAATTTCTCCCATTTCTCAAGGTTGGCTATGAAGTTCGTAACAATCTGATCCGCGTCCTTAACGCCCCGGTCAGAGGCAGTCGCGGCAGCCCTTTCTACCTGGGCCTGCATAAAGGCTTCGCGTACCTTTCTCATTTCGTCAGATACCGCAACAAAACGAATACCCTGACCACCGGCTGCCTTGCGCACCTCGGCCTCTTCTTTCTGATACTCGAAAATGGTTCTGGCCACACCTACAGGAGCCGCTTCGATAATCGCTTTGCGTTCGGAATCTGTAAGATCCTGCCAGACAGAGTCACGGATATTGAGTAGCGAGCCACCAAGGAAAGCCCCCATCGGCAGTTCGACAACGCTGTTGGCAACTTCATTCAGAGACAACGACTTCAGCCAACTGGTGGCCCCTATCACACAGTCGAGCTGACTGCGTTCCATCGCTTCATAAGACTCGTTGTTGGGAATGTTGACTGGAATGCCGCCGATCTGGGTTACCCAGCGACCTATTTCTTCACCGGCAACCCGCATTCTCATGCCGTCAGGCTCAAAACCGGATGCAAAATCATTTTTGCATATAGCCTGGTAGGGGGGCGTGGCGTAACTGGCGAGAAAGTGGACATCATTCTCCTCCAGCTCCTCAAGGCACTGAGGGCAGCCAGTGAGAACCGTATCAATACTCGCCGCCGTGGCAACCAGCGAGTTCTGGTTCCAGAATGAAAGGTCACTGATTGTTGTGTTCGCCGGTATAGCTGTCGGGTAATACACGGTCACCAGGAAGCCACCATCGATCATCCCGTCACGAACCGCAGATAACATTTCCTTGCCCGATGCAGCCGCACCTGAGGGAAAGAACTTGAATTCAATACTGCCATCCGTGCGCTCTTCCACCTCTTCAATAAACGTGGCTATCCCTGCACTTGTGGGATGTTGGGGCGGCAGGTAGCTGCCATAGGTCAGATCGCGCGCCAGGGCGCCAGAAGACGTGAGGGAACCAGCTACCAGCAGGCAGCCAGCACTCATAGATACAAACAAACCAGGATTCTTTTTTAACATTGTAGTTATCTCCAGTTTCCGGGATTGCACAACGATTTATTTGTTATTTGTTCGCTGTGCGCACATAATGTTCTCAATGAGAACGAGAGAAGAAAAGCTTATATATCACCCAGTGTCAAAATAATTTTGGAGAGAGACAAGGATGACCCTGCATCAGGAAAAAGAACAAAAGCTTATAGTTCAATCATTTATAAGGGGCCTGGAAGTAATAAAAACTTTTGGGGAAGGTGCAGCGACACTTTCGCTGTCTGAGGTTGCCAGCCGGGCGGGCATTTCCCGGGCCAGTGCGCGAAGGCTGTTGCATACTCTTTGTGACCAGGGCTATGCACGCACAGATGGAAAACAGTTCTGGCTGACCCCCCGAATTCTGGAACTGGGTTTCTCGTACCTGTCCTCCATGGAGATCTGGTCATTCGCACAAACCTACATGGAGGAGCTGGTACAACGTGTACACGAGTCCTGTTCGATTGCAGTGCTCGACGGATATGACATCTACTACGTTATGCGCGTTCCAACCCGAAAACTGCTCAAAAGCACCCTGAACGTTGGCTCGACACTTCCCGCTCATGTGGTCTCCCTTGGCCGGATACAACTTGCAGAGCTTACGGATGACGAGCTCGACCATTTCCTTGAAACGGCCAAGATCGAGCAATACACGGGGTTTACCGTCACGGACAAAAACAGGCTACGCGAGATTATCCGGGAAGATGGTGCCAAAGGCTGGTCGGTGGTTGACCGTGAGCTGGAAGAAGGCATGTGTGGCATCTCTGTCCCCATCCACAACCCACAGGGCAAAACAATCGCGGCCATCAATATCACTCTGCCCCCAAGCAAGGCAGCAGAAACGGGCGTACTGGATTACCTGCGGGATCAGCTTCGGGAAACCGCCAGCCGGATTCACCGCGAACTTGCCCGGCGACAGTAAATGTCCGGAAACCTCGCACCTATAAACTAAAGGCATAGCTCTGATAACAAATATGCTTTTCTCTGTAGCACGCTAACTTGGTAACGTGTACGCAATAACAACTTCAAGCGCCCGTCGGAGAACACTATGGTTTTATCCAAACCCACCATGTCCCTGGTTGATGCGATCACGTCAAGGCGCTCCACCCGGGGTTTCCTGCCTGATCAGGTCCCCCAGGATGTCATGCAGCATGTATTCGAAATTGCCCAACAGGCACCTTCGAACTGCAACACTCAGCCATGGAAAGTGTTTGTTGCTTCAGGAGAGGTCAAGGACCGCCTGCGCGACCAGCTCGTTGAGCGGCTGGAACAGGGTGTTCCGGGGCAACCGGATTTCCCCTATGTTTCCCGCTGGGAAGGAGAATACCGTCAACGTCAGGTGGACTGTGCCGTTGCGCTCTATAACGAAATGGGCATCGCCCGCGATGACAAAGAGGGCCGCCACCTGGCCATCCGTCGCAACTTCGAGCTCTTCGACGCCCCGCATATTGTTTTCCTGGGCATGAACCGTGACTTCGGCGCCACTATCTCGCTGGATGTGGGCATTTATGCCCAGACGCTCATGCTCACCATGCACGCATTTGGTATCGGTTCCTGCGCCATGGGCAGCATGCGGGCATACCCGGAACTGGTGCGGGAAGCATTCGGTCTCGGTGAAGACACCGGCATCCTCCTTGGTATCAGCTTTGGTTACGAAGACCCTGATGTCGATGCCAACAGAACGCGAACCGTACGTGAACCTCTGAGCAACGCAGTCATTTTCAAAGGCTGACGACCTACTGAAAAGCCCGGCCCGCCGGGCTATTTCTGGCAATAACAATAAGCAAGCTATCTGGAGCCAGTGCCGTGGACATCACGTTTTCAACAGACGATCTGAAGTTTCGGGACGAAGTCCGGTTTTTTTTTGCCAATGCTGCACCGGAGGACTCCCGGCAACTGATCAATAATCCCGACACCTATAAGCAGGGAGTCATCCAGTGGCAGAAAAAACTCTTCGCCCAGGGCTGGGTAGCTCCCTTCTGGCCACTTGAACACGGCGGTGCCGGCTGGTCCGCAACCCAGTCATACATTTATGAGTGTGAACGGGTCGTCGCCCAGGCCCCGGACGTGGTGCCTTTCGGGCTGAAAATGGTTGGTCCGGTTATCTACACCTACGGCAATAGCGAGCAGAAAGCACGCTTCCTTCCGGGCATTCTGGATGGCACTGACTGGTGGTGCCAGGGCTATTCTGAGCCAGGCGCAGGCTCTGATCTCGCGGCGCTGAAAACCCGCGCCGACCGGGATGGCGGCGACTACATTATTAACGGCTCCAAAATCTGGACAACCTATGCCCAGTACGCTGACTGGATTTTCTGTCTGGTCCGCACAGACAACTCCGGCAAACCCCAGCAAGGCATCACTTTCCTGCTGATCGACATGAAAACGCCGGGCATCACTGTATCGCCCATTCCCAGCATCAACGGTGTTAATTCGCTCAATGAAGTTCACTTTGAAAATGTGCGCGTTCCCCAAAGCAATCGAATTGGTGAAGAGGGCCTGGGCTGGACCTATGCAAAATCGTTATTGGCCCATGAACGCACAGCCATAGCCCGGGTTGCCGATTCCAGGAGCCGGCTCGACAGAGTGCGCGAGTTTGCCTCCAGCGAACACCAGGGCGGACGCCCCATGATCATGGACGAAGCGTTTCGCACCCGCTTCACTACTATCGAAGCAGAACTGATGGCCCTCGAATACATGGAACTCCGGGTTCTGGCCGCTATGGCAAGTAACCGCAGCCCCGGAGCCGAATCGTCTTTACTCAAGATCCGGGGCACTGAAATCCAGCAGGCCCTCCATGAGCTGACCATCGAACTGGCAGGCCTTTATGGCTGCATGATCGCCGATGACGAGGCTTCATCAGCTGATATCGGGCACAGCTTTGGTGACCAGGCGCGCAAGGACTTTATGTACGGCCGGGCATCGACAATTTTCGGGGGATCCAACGAGATCCAGAAAAATATTATCGCCAAGCGAGTACTCGGCCTCTGATCACAATCAGCAGCGGATTATCAAAAAAAGGATTGGGCTGTGAATTTTTCTCTCACCGAAGAACAACAAATACTTCAGGACAGCGCTGCCCGCCTTGTCGGCCAGAGCTACTCATTTGAACGCCGGCAGCAGGATGTTGGCAGCGCCGCTGGCTTCGACCCGGAGCTCTGGAAGCAGTTCGCAGATCTGGGCTGGCTGGCAATACCCTTCCGGGAAGAGAATGGCGGGTTTGGGGGCGAGGCAACTGACCTGATGCTGCTGATGGAAGAGATGGGCAAGGGGCTGGTAGCAGCACCTTATTTGGCTACTGTTCTGCTGTTTGGCAAACTGGTGGAAGCCGGAACCGAAGGTCACCTGTGCGACGACCTGCTTACCCGCCTTATCGCTGGCCAGTTACAGGGTGGTGTCGCATTCATGGAACGCCAGGCGCGTTATGCCCTCAACGATACCTGCACCCGCGCCAGCCGAACCTCTGCCGGCTTCGTGTTGAGTGGGGAAAAAACCATGGTGCTCAACGGCCCTGTCGCCGACAAACTCATAGTGTCGGCCCGCACAGAAGGTAGCCAGCAGGACGAATCGGGCATCAGCCTGTTCCTGCTGGACACAACAACTCCCGGCCTGGACCTGACCAGCTACAGACTGATGGATGGCCAGCAGGTTGCCAACGTGCGGCTGAACAACGTACAGGTTAAATCCGGCCAGCTGGTTGGTCAGGAAAACGAAGGGCTCGCTCTGTTGCAGGGGGTCATCAACAAGGCTCTGCCCGGGCTTTGTGCTGAAGCTCTTGGGCTGATGACCCACCTGACCAATACCACCATCGAATATACGAAGGCCCGCAAACAGTTCGGAGTACCTATCAGCTCCTTCCAGTCGCTGCAGCATCGCATGGTGGATATGTTTACCGCCTGTGAGGAAACCCGCTCCCTTATTTATCGTTCAGTCTGTTCAGCTGACAAGCCAGACACCCAGGAACATCTCCGGAACCTTCATGCGCTGAAGGTAATCACTGGCCGCAGAGGAAAGCGGGTGGGCAATGACGCCATTCAACTCCACGGTGGCATGGGTATTACCGACGAGCTGGACGTGGGGCATTATGTCAAACACCTGATGGTACTCAACTCCCTGTTCGGAGACGCCGACTACCATCAGCAACAACTGGCGACCCTGTCGCTACCTGTGTGAGTACTTTGACCCTTCAGCATACCCGGAATAAAAGCTGGTTTCTGGACAGGTGCAACCTTGCAACACTGTGCCTGCTGCTGGTCTGTACCTGCGCGATCATCGAACAGTTTGTCACTACCGACTGGCTCAGCAGCCTGTCGGCAGCAGCCTTGCTGATCTTTGTGGTGCTGCAGTGGCCTGAAGTCAGCCCGACTTACAGATTCTTCGCAATCCTCGCTCCGGCACTTGCCGCAGGGCTCTGGCTTGGCGGAAAGATTGACGGCGAAGCCATTGCCGACGGCGCCGACCGGGCTGCATTTTTCACTCTCTTTATTACGTCCCTGGCCGTGCTCAGGGAATCTGCCAAATCGTCAACGCTCGTTCGCAAATGCGGCAAGGTACTGGTCAATCAGCCTCCGGCACGGCGCTATATGCTGATGGCTTTCGGCTCTCACCTGTTCAGCGTGATGCTGAATATCGGAGCCCTCAACGTACTGGGCACCATGGTTCGCCGGGCTATTCGTCCAGGCATGGACCCGGAAGCCCAGCGTATTGCTACCATCCGCAGCCGGCGCATGCTCACAGCAACCCTGCGGGGTTTTTGCGGCGTCCCTCTCTGGGCACCAACGTCAGTAACCATGCTGCTGGTTCTGTCAGGGATTCCGGAGCTGAGCTGGGAGCAATATGCACCGCTTGGCCTGCTCTGGACCTTACTGTTTATTCTCTGGGGCGGTCTGCTGGACTGGCTGGCCTACCCACGCTCACCCGCCCGCACCATTGCCAACGGAAACCTGACCCAGCTTATTCCGCTGGCCGGCCTGGTCGCTCTGGTTCCGGGACTTGCTTACGGCTTATCCAGGCTGACAGGACTGGAGCTGTTCCCGACTCTGTTAATGTGCGCTCCCGTTATTGGCCTGGCCTGGATCTGGCAACAATACCGGGGGCTTCCGGTGGCCTTCAAAGCCGGGCTGCTCACAAGACGGCTGAAACGATCATTCCCGAAAACCTTTACCAATCAGCGCAACGAAGTAATCCTGTTCACCACTTCGGGCTTTATAGGTGTCATTCTGATTCCACTGATTGACCCGGCAACAGCCAGCACGCTGCTCACCCAGGCCAATATCAGCAATGCATCCATAATGGTTGGCATATCCCTGGTCATGCTGGTCTGCTCTTTCGTAGGGATCAACGCCATTATCACCGTCACCCTGATGCTGGGAACCTTACAACAGATTCCCGATCTGGGGATCTCGCCCCTGGTACAGGCTTCGGTTATTGCGATCACCTGGGCTGTTTTTGCGGGAGCCTCGCCTTTCACCGCATCTCTTCGTTTCATTTCCAGCTTTTCAGGCATATCTCCTTTGCGTTTTGGAGTGCTCTGGAATGGCTGGTTCAGCATCAGCGTTCTGGCAATTATGTACCTGACTCTTTACCTGGTGCTGTGAAGCGCCACCCGATATAAACCATAAAGGAGCCTCAACATGAGTCTACCGGATACTTTGAAAGGCAAACTGAATCTCCCGGTGCTCTGTTCACCGATGTTCATCATCTCTACACCCAGGATGGTTATCGAACAGTGCAAGGCCGGTATCATCGGTTCATTCCCGGCACTTAACGCCCGTCCGGCAGAAAAACTTGATGAATGGCTGACCGAAATCGACGAGGCACTTGCCGCTTACCAGGCAGAAAACCCGGACCTGAAAGTCGGCCCTTATGCAGTCAATCAGATTGCACACCCTACCAATGATCGCCTCGAACACGACATGCAGGTGTGCGTGAAACACAAGGTGCCAATCATCATAACCAGCCTGCAGGCCAACCCGATGGTTATCGAGGCGGCGCACAGCTACGGTGGACTGGTCTTCCACGACGTCACTAACATTCGCCATGCAAAAAAAGCACTGAGCATGGGTGTGGATGGACTGATTCTGGTGACCGCCGGCGCCGGTGGCCATGCAGGAACCCTCAGCCCCTTTGCACTATTGTCAGAGATCCGCCAGATCTTTAATGGCCCTGTCATCCTCGGCGGAGCCATTACAAAAGGCAACCACGTCCTCAGTGCCGAGGTTATGGGCGCAGACATGGCATATATGGGCACCCGGTTTATCGCCACAGAGGAAGCCAACGCCGACCAGTCCTACAAGGATATGATCGTTGAGTCCTCAGCCTCTGAAATTGTCTATACAAATCTGTTTACCGGCGTTCACGGCAACTACCTCAGAGGCAGCATACTGCAGGCCGGTATGGACCCCGACAACCTGCCCGAATCGGATAAAAGCAAAATGAGCTTCGGTTCCGACAGGACCAAGAGCAAAGCCTGGAGAGACATCTGGGGCGCTGGTCAGGGCGTAGGAGGCATCACGCAACAGAAATCTGTGGCCGACACTGTGGCAGAGCTGAGGGACGAATATGAAACAGCGAAGCAACA
>Ga0055584_100005151_pt1 | contig 12822 bp, 7 predicted proteins | sample OSDHelmetaG_FD_58716 | JGI IMG/M metagenome (GOLD analysis project Ga0055584, IMG submission 58716) | Pelagic marine sediment microbial communities from the LTER site Helgoland, North Sea, for post-phytoplankton bloom and carbon turnover... | ecosystem: Environmental > Aquatic > Marine >... | reverse complement strand
GCGTGAGTTCCCAGTCGCGGCCGAGATGGGCCATTTCTCCGCCATCACTGCCTCGATCGTAGATTCGGAGAATACGCTCAGCTTCCCGCTTGGTGTTCGCATCACCACCTTTCGTGACGGTCCAATAGGGTGAGATGGAATCGGGATTCTCCTGCGGCGGGAATGAGCCGCGCCAGGTACGTTCCTTCAGCAACGGGATGTCTCGTTGCATGATTCTGTCGGTATTCAATTTCGCGTTCTTCCAGCCACCTGCCGGTTGCAGCCAGGCAAACGTTCGGTCTTCGGTCAAACTGTTCAGTAGCGGATTCGAATAGTAGTGCGTTGGGCCATTGGTGGCGGTTTGGAAACAGAGGCGCGTCGGCTTGTCTTGGACGGTCAGAGTCACCTGTCGAATGTCCGGTTTGCCACGCGATTCTGCGCGGTCACCGTAATACACCAGCAGTGCCTGTCGGTCGTTCAGACGGACGGCGGAGGTGTAGGCGCCATCGGCGGAATAGGAATCGATGACATGTCGTTCGCGGAAGGTCGCCCCGCCATTGCGGGAGACATACACCACCACGAGCGCACGCTTGCGGTCACGGCCGCTCAGCAGTATCAGATCTTTGGTGAGCCGGGTGACGAACGGGCGTTGCAGAATCTCGACCTGCCGGCCGAGATCTTCGCGTTCCGTCCAAGTCCGTCCGGCGTCTTCCGTGCGGACGCGCCAGGTCGTCTTTTGTCGGCGGTCGCGATGAAACACCATGAAGCGGTCGTTTCCGGTGTGAAAGATATCCACCTCATCACCCCGGTCTTCTTCCGGTTGGGTCTGCATTGATCGCAGTTCCCAATCGCGTCCATCCGGCGAGAACCAGAAGAGGTTGTGACATTGGGTGCGGGCGTCGGGAGTAAAGCCGGCGGACATGCCAAACAGTCCTTCCTCGGTCCGTTCGATATCGGTCATGTAATAGGTTGATCGCGACGGGTCGGTGTCAAACTTGGTGAACGGTGCCCAGGTCTCACCATGGTCATCTGAATGCGACCAATACATCGGCAGCTTGCGCCGGTCGCGGAAGTTGTAGCTGGAAACGAACAGCAGCACCCGGCCATCAGCCGCCGTGACAGACACGGGATTGTGGGCGCTATGTCCATCGGGATCGTGGTGAATGTTCCGTTCCTCCGACCAGGTCGCTCCCTCGTCTTTTGATTGCCGCATCGCAATGGTAGCCGGATCCGAGGCATGAGATTTCCCGACACGATAAAACAGCAACAGGCGTCCGTCTGCTGCTCGGATCATTCGTGGAAAGCCGTAGTGAATCTTTGGGTCGACTGCGATCGGTTTGGCATCGTGCAGTTCAATGGATTGCCCCCAATGCGGCAAGGATTCAACCGCATCCGGATCAACGAATCGCCCTTTGTTGATGTTGCGGTCGTAAGGGAGGCGACACCATGCGCCTTCTGTCTCCACGGTTTGTCGGAGGGCCCAGACTTTGGACCACCAGGGAGCAGGGGATCCGGGTGCGCCCAAAGCCGCGCAACCGGACAGGAGCAATGGAAGACAAATCAGGAATCGCAGCATCAGCCCACCAATTCACGGATTGGGCGGTTGCCGGCATCGACGAGGTAGTGTGGACGACCTTGGTTGTCGCTGACGGTAGTGGTGGTCGGATCGATCCCGATACAATGGTAAAGGGTGGCGAACACTTCTTGGAAACGGATCGGACGTTCGGTCGGATAACCGCCGTCCTTGTCGGTCGCGCCGATCACCTGCCCGGTGTTCATGCCACCGCCGGCCATCAGGGCAAAGTTTGCGCCAGGCCAATGGTCCCGGCTGTTGAGTTTGTTCAGGCGCGGAGTCCGACCGAATTCACCCCAAACCACGACTGATACATCCTTGTCCAAACCGCGCAGGTGCAGATCGGTGAACATAGCGGCCAGGCCCTTGTCCAGCATGGGGAAATCTTCTTTCGCCCGCTTGAAATTGAACAGATCGGCGGTGCCGTGCCAGTCCCAGCGACTGAAGTTCAGTGTCACCACACGGGCGCCCGCTTCAACCAATCGCAACGCGACCAGGAAGTTGCGAACCATCTTTGGAGGACCGTCGTAAGTGTAAACCGGATCGTTCACCCCATAGCGTGCGACCACTTTTGGATCTTCCTTCGAGAGGTCGAGGGCATTGAGTAGCTTGGCGCCGGAAAGGATGTCCAAGGCTTGCTGATTGTGAATGTCGAGTCCCGCCATCTGGCCGGTGGCGTCCGCACTGCGGCGGAACCGGTCAATCGCCTTGCTCAATTGCCGGCGATCGTCGAGTCGACTCAAACTGATGTCTTGCAGCGAAAGGTTTTGCACCCGCGCATTGGGATCCTTCTGCACCAGATTCATCGGTGCGTGTGCCTGCCCGATGAATCCGCCACCGTAGGGCTGACCCCAGTTGCCGCCCTTGGTCGGATACATCATCGCCAGGTTTGCGGGAATGCCGGAATTCGATCCCGCCACTTTCGAGACCCACGAGCCAAAGTTTGGCCAGCCGCCCTGTGGCAAGGAAGCGGTGTCGCGTTTGCGGCGACCGGTCATGCACTGGTACGGATCGTGTCGTGAATCGCAGTCGGCCAGCGATCGGATGATCGCAAACTTGTCGGCACATTTGGCGAGGTTTGGAAATAGCTCACAGAACTCCATGCCTGGGACATTGCTGCGAATGGGCCGAAACTCCCCACGGATCTCTCGCGGCGCGTCCGGCTTCATGTCGAACATGTCGATGTGTGGCGGCCCACCGGCGAGAAAGATGTTGATGATGGCCTTGTTCGAATTTCCCTTCTTCTGCTGCGCCTCCGCCTTGAGCAACTGCCCCATCGACAACCCGCCCGCTGCCAAGCCGCCGATCTTGAGGAAGTCGCGACGGGTACGGCCCTGATGATGGAGTTCGGATATGTCGATCATGGGACTCTGGTCATTGCACGCCCGGTTTGCCGGTCTGGCAAGGACAATTCGGCTTCACCCGATCGAGGAACGAAGCGACTGAATGCGGGGAAACCGTATGCCTCAACAGCGGGCCCAAAATTCACCGATCCAAACGTCAGTTGGTATTTGCGGCAGCTCGCCGGTAGGCTGTCGGACATGAATCTCTTGTCACGACAACGTTCATTGATCGGCCTCATTGCTTGGGCCGGCGTTCTGCTGACTACGGCATTCGGACCGGAACTCCGCGCGGCGAAACCGTTCACCATCGTTGTTCTGCCCGACACCCAGTGCTATTGCGACACCCGCGTGAAGTATTCCGCGAACCGTTGGAAGAACGGTGACCTGAGACGCTACTTCATTCAACAGACGGAATGGACGCGCGACAACCGGGAGCGATTGAACATCGCCTTCCTCGTGCATGAAGGCGACATCGTGCAGACGGACTATCCGGAAGAGTGGGAGATCGCGAAGGAAGCCATGACCAAGCTCGATGGCAAAGTGCCGTATTGCCTGTGCCTCGGAAACCACGACATGGGTTTTCGCAAGACGGACCGAAGTGAATTCTCCTACACGACGGCGGTGGATCGGAAGACCCACTTCAACAAGTACTTTCCACGTGCGAAATACGCCAAGACCAAGGAGTTCGGAGGAACCTTCGATGATTCGCACGACAATTCCTGGTACCACTTCGAACGCGCCGGAATGAAGTTCATGATCCTCTCGCTGGAATTCAAATCGCGCGACGAGGTATTGGAATGGGCGGGCAAGGTCGTGACGAAACACCCCGACCATCGGGTGATCGTCCTGACGCACAGCTACCTGGACTCGAAGAACAAGCGGACGCGAACCGGCTACACCGTGAAGGGAAATCTCGGCGAACAGATGTGGCAGAAGTTTGTGCGCCAACACAAAAGCATCTTCATGGTTCTCTGTGGCCACGTGATCGGTGAAGGTCGCCTGGATTCCGTCGGCGATCATGGCAACGTGGTATACCAGCTGTTGAGCGATTATCAGGGCATGAACAACGGCGGAGAATCATGGCTGCGCTACATGGTCTTCCATCCGGATCAGGACAAGATCGAGGTGTTCACCTACAACCCGGCTCAGGACAAGTTTCGCGAGCAACCGTCCAGCCGCTTCGATCTCGATTACCCGATGTCACGATGACCGCCTAGTCGCTCCAGAGCGAATAGAGATGGGCGTTGGTCAGACTGATACGGAGTGAGACCGGCGCACCGTCGGCGGGCAGTTTCCCGGAGTGCCATGCCACCTGAACGTCCAGGCTGTCCTGTTGAATCGGTTTGGACACGGCAATGACTTCTCCGGCAGCGTTGATCGCCTCGACCTTGATTTCGCCAAACTTTGAGACGGCATTCAAATGAATGGCATCCCCGAGAATCCGCAGCGGTTTGCTTGTGATTGATCCACCGTCGAAAGAAGCGAAGACGGAAACGAAGCGGTCTCGGAGGATGGTTGCCATCCCGATGCCACCGCTGCGCTTCCCGGCATCATCGCCTTGGTATGGTGGATGACGTCCTGTCCGGCCGCCGTAGTAGAAGCGTAATTCATCTCCGACGAGAAAGGGCGGATTGTTGGCCAGTGATTGGTTGAAACGATCCCACGTGCCGATTTCGCCACAGGGCAGGAAAGGGGAGCGATCCCCGACGCGGGTGAACTTGATTCCGTCATGACTCACCGCGAGTTGAATATCCAGATGACAGGCATCTGGACGATTGTGGAACACCTGCACCAAACCCACGTAGACGCTCTCGTAGGGGAAGACGAGCATCGAGTAGATCTCCGTGCCCGGTGAATCCTGCTTGTCCTGAGTCATTACCACCGGACCGGCTGCCGGCTTTGAAAAATCCCAGTCCAGAAAGTCATCGGATTCCAGGCGGACGACGGATCGCCCCCAATAGTATTTTTCGATCCAGTCAGAGTGCCGTTTGTCATGGGACCAGTGCTTCAATAATCCTGAATCAACGAGCTTGGTGCGTCCGTAGAGTACATATTTCTTCCGCACCGGATCAAACATCCAATGCGTGTCGCCGTCGCATACCGCTTCCGTTGCCCAGTTGTTGATCAGCGTCCAACGCAATCCATCCGGACTGCCGGCGACGCCGAGGCCGCGACGTTGTCCCGGATGAAAACGACCCTCACGTGGTCCGGTGTAATCCCGATCAATGGTCAGGAATCCCATCTTGTAGCGACGCGACGGATCGGGGTCATGAGGATCACGATGGACACCGAAGATCTCGTAGAAGTGGCGCAGATGGCCGGGCTCGTCCGGCTTGGCTAGATTGACTACCAGGACGTTGGATTTCTTCCCGTTGATCGGGACGTGATTCATCAAAGGTTTCGTCCACCGAACACCGTCACGGCTCTCCGCGTAGCCGATTCCCCGAGGCCCAACGGGCCGACCATCGGTGTGATACCACATTCGGTACCGGTCACAGTCGCGAATGACTGATCCGTAGATGACCGCCATCGCTCCTTCCCATGGTTTCTCCGGCCACAGCAACGGGTTCTGCTCATGCTTCCTCGCCGCGTGTATTTGCCGGCCCACGTTCTCAATCTTGGCGAGATAGTGATCATCGAGGAACAGGAGTCGCTTGCTCGTGAGTTCGATTCCGCTCGCATCGGCGTTGCCTGCCATCAGCCAAAGGAACGGAGCGATTGAGGCGGACAAGAGTTTGCGCAGAGGAGGCATCGAGTCCCAAAGGAACCACGACAACTTCACCCCGGCAAGACGGGCATCTCAGTTTTCACGCTCGCGCCGCGCGGGTGATTGCCCGACGCTTTTCGCGGTGAGATTGCTGCTTTCCATCGGATTCTTGTTTCTCGGCCTCACAGCCGATGGCCTGACGGCCAGTTCCATAGCCGCCCGGCCAAACATCGTATTGATCATGGCCGACGATCTTGGGTTCTCAGACCTGGGTTGTTATGGCGGCGAAATCGACACGCCGAACCTCGATCGGCTGGCCGGGGAAGGCATGCGCTTTTCTCAGTTCTACAATTGCGCCGTCTGTTGCACGACGCGCGCGTCGTTGTTGACGGGATTGCATCCGCGACGCGTGATGGGACGGATGCTGAACGACAACATGACCACGCTTGCCGAGGTGGCCAAGTCGGCAGGGTATCGCACGTCCTTGGTTGGCAAGTGGCATTTCCCGGTCACCAAACCGACTGACAAGAATCGGCTGTCGACGCGAAGGGGGTTCGAAGTCTTCTACGGACTTGCGGCCGGTTGCTGCAATTACTTCGACCCCGCAAAACCATTTCCGGATTTCTATCGCGGCCAAGGTCCGGAACCGTTCCTAGACCAGGAGACGCCGATCACGGAATTCCCAGAGGACTATTACACGACCGATGATTTTACCGAGCGTGCCGTCCAACAAATCGAAGCCAGTGGATCGGACAAGAGACCGTTCTTTCTTCATTTGACTTACACCGCGCCGCATTATCCGCTGCACGCCAAACCGCAGGACATCGCCAAATACAAAGGGCGTTATCGCGACGGGTATTTCGTGATGAGGAAGAAACGCCTCGAACGGTTGATTGAACTGGGGCTGATTGATCCGGAGGTAGAACTCTCTGAGCCTGACCCGGCGTTGAGTGAGTTGCGGTACGACTATGCTATCACCCCTTGGGATAAGGTTGAGAACTTGCCGCGTGAAAACCGCCGGATGGAGGTCTATGCCGCCATGGTGGATTCGATGGATCAGGGAATTGGCCGAGTGTTGGATGCGCTCAAACAGACTGGGCAAGCGGAGCGCACCATCGTCGTCTTTTTGTCCGACAACGGGGGGTGCGCCTCGCACTCCGGCTACTTCCAGCCGGAGGTTAAGAAGGGTCATGCGGCTTACAACCGTGAGTTGCCGGGTAGCGTTGATACCTATGATTACGTGGCGCAAGGCTGGGGGTGGGCGCAGAACGCTCCGTTTCGCCGCTACAAGGTTTGGACGCACGAAGGCGGGATCTCGACGCCATTGATCGTGCGTTGGCCCGGTGTCACCAAGGCGGGCTCGATCTCCCATCAGGTCGGACACGTTGTCGATTTCATGCCGACCTTGTTGGAGTTGACCGGAGCAACCTATCCCGTGAAACGAAACGACGTGGACGTCCTTCCAACGGATGGAATCAGCCTGTTGCCGGTGTTTGCTGGGAAGGATCGCAAGGGGCATGAATCACTCTATTGGTATCTCTACGGCAATCGCGCCACCCGTCAGGGTAAGTGGAAACTCGTCTGGCCCAGCAACATCAAGAAGTGGGCACTCTACGACATGGAGAACGATCGCACCGAAACCAACGACCTTGCGCCGAAGCATCGAAAGCGCGTGAGTCAGATGGCCGCGGATTGGATGCGTTGGGCCAAGCAGACTCGAACGCCGATGAGCGGTAATCGGCTTTAGTTCCGTAGCGGAATTTGCAAAAAATTCCGACTTCGTGGGCACTGCAAATCGGAAGATTTCGCATCTTCCGCTACAAGTATGAAAACCTTATCTCGTATCCTCGTGCTCTGCCTAGCGATGGTTGCGTTCGCCACGATGGCGGCCGTGACCAAAGTCGACGTCCGGGTGAATCCATCTGCATCGTGGCTGTCGCAGGCCAGAGCGAGTGATGAAGGCACGCGGATCCGCTTTGAGGACTACGTTTCCAACCCGCAACCCGGAGCCACCGATCCGCAGCAGGGATGGATCGCGCGATTCAATCGTCCGTTCACCGGTCTGGCTCAACCGCAGGCCACGAACACCACCCGTTTACCTCTACCGACGCCGGTTGGGCTCGTGATCGAGAGCGGTGGAGATTCGGTGGGTTTCTACGATCCGAGTTCGCGGGTCGATTGTGCGGACGCTCGTGGTGATCGACTTATCTTCCGCTTTGTAGATCCGGCTCAGCCCGATCGAGCTGCTACCGTTTCGCGCGTGGCATTCCGATTGATCGGAACGTCGGTGGCCGCGGGCAAAGTCCGCTTCCGCTTGTTTGATATCGATGGCAAATCTGTGGCTTCCGGCACGGCCAAGATATTCCCGAAGCCAGGTTCGTACGAATCCGAAGTCGACTGCCTTGCCCACTCGTCCCGGATCCACAAAGTCATCGTTGAACACTCACCCGGCGGGTATTTCGTCGTGGGCAACGTCCGGAATCCGAAACTGCCCGACTTCGGCTTTGACGGTTTCACGGTCAGCGACCAGCCGGTAAAACGCACACTCGATGAATTGATTCCGCACAGCCATGCGGAACAGTGGGAACGCCATGCCGAGGCGGACTCGATGACCGACATGACCCGTTGCTCGCCTGCCAGTGCGCTATCGGATCGCCGACAGTTGAAGACCTGGAAGATCTTTGAGTACGAGACGGCCGCGTTTGCCGGAAAGTGCATCTCGGTGGGGCGCGAATCGACCGCCCCCGATCTGACGCTCGAGCTGGGCAAGCAAGGTTGGCATGCCGTTTATATCGGACTCAGCACCATCACCGATCTGGTTCGCCCGCATCACAATCTCGTGGAGGCAAAGTTCTCCGGCGACTTCGCCTACACGCGATTGAGCAATCGTCTCGATCTGGGATCCCGCCGCCGCGATGTGTTGGAAGAGGTGTTTCTCGGAGTGGCCAACCTCGGCGAGAACGATCTGCAATTCTCAACCGTTCACCACCAGCCCGCCCGCATCCACTACGTTAAAACGGTTCCGCTCGAAGCCTCGGAAGTCGCCGCCGTACTCGCCGACTGGAAACAGACCAAGACCCGAAACCTGGTCGCCACCTTTGATGGCTACACTTGGATCCATCCCTTTCGACCGCAGAACCGGGCAGACCTCGCCGCGACGTTTGCGGCTTATCGGCACAGTGACTTCAAGACCTGGTGGTTCCAGGTTGGCGGAGCCGATCTCGTTCATCATCCCACCAAGGTCGGCAACCTCATGGGCGGCCATCTCGACACGTTCCCACGCTCGGTGGATCGCGAGTACACCGAGTCGGTGAAGTTGCTCCATTCCCGTGGCATCAATCCAGTCCAAGTCGCGGTTGACGAAGCGCACAAACAGGACGCCGAGATTCTCATCTGCCTGCGGGCCGCCGGTTGGAAAGGCGCTCCGCCTTGGGAAGAGTTCTTCATGAGCAAGTTTTATGAAGCGCATCCCGAGTGGCGTTGTGTCGATCACGACGGCACGCCGACAATGCACCTCAGCTACGCTGTCGAAGAAGTGCAGGACCATCTCATCGAAGTGTATCGGGAGGCGCTGAAGACCGGGGCTGACGGCGCCGGATTTCTGTTTCATCGCGGCATGCCAATGATTCTGTGGGAAGAACCGTTCTGTCAGCGCTTCATCGCCAAGCACGGCATCGATCCGCGCAAGCTGGCCGAGGACGATCCCCGAACATTGGAGCTACGGGGTGATATCGTCACCGGTTTTATCCGGAAGATTCGCCGTGTTCTCGAAGAGGTGCGAGCAGAGCGCGGCGGAGACAGCCCGCGTCTCAAACTCGCCGTCTCCACCTTTGCCAGGAAGGCCGACAACCGGAAATTCGGTCTCGATGTAGAACGCTGGATCAAGGAAGGACTCGTCGATCAGATCGGCATCGCGTGGTTCGCCTTTCATACCAGCGGTCTTCGAACCAAGTCCGGCGACACCGACTACTACGCCCGAATCACGGAGGGCACCGACGTAGAGATCTATCCTTTCTTTATCGGTTGGAAAATGCACAGCGGCCTTCGCTTGCTGAAGGACGCTGTACGCCATTTCGACGACGGAGCCGATGGTATCGCCGTGTGGGATCCCAATCAGTTTAGAAGCTGGCAGATCGGAAAGGCTCCCTTCTGGCCGCTAATCTCACGACTGGGCCATCGCGATCAGCTGTGCGATGGATCACTCCTCTACGCACCGGTTCAGACCCCACTCACCCGACTCGGAAACAATTACTACAGCCGCTGGTTTCCAAACACCGGTTTTTGAACTGAGTCACACCTTCAGAAAAATCTTCTTTCGGTAGCAGACACAGAGCATCAGCCACTTGATAAGGACTAAACCGAAACCGATGAAGACGGGACCGAAGTTGCCCATCATTGATGTCGGTCCGTCGAGGAGGGCATGGGTGAAGCGGTAGAAGTCGATGAACTTCGGTGCCATGTAGATCAGGATTGAGTTGGCTCCGATGACGATGAAGAAGAACGTACCGCGCCGGAACTTCCACACATCGATCACAAGATAGAAAACGGCGAGCAACAGGAGGCTTAGACCGGCGCAATGAAGCACAAATGAGCTGCTCCATAGATTCTTGTTGATCGGGAAGTCCAGATTCCACAGTTGGGCGGCCAGCAGGCAACTCACACCGGCCGCGCTCAGGATCCCGGTCTTGCGCATTCCGCTGAGTGAAGTGTTACGGAGAAGCTCACCTGTCAAGCCCCCGATCAAGGCCGTGGCGATGGCGGGAATGGTGGCGAACAGACCTTCGGGGTCGCGGACATCCTTGTAGAGTTTGCCGGGCATGAGGTGTTGATCAATCCAGTCCGTCAAGGTGTGTCCGGGAGCAAGATCCCCGGCCCCGAAGCCGGGCACTGGGATGAAACGAAGCGCGATCCAGTAGCCGATCAGTATTCCCGCGATCCAGTACAAGCGTGCCCGCCACTGCGTGTTCATCACGATAATTGCGGCGAACATGTAGGCGAGCCCGATCCGGCCAAGCACACTGCAGTAGCGAAAGTTCTCCCACTTGTCCGGATCGCTCCAATCGAATTTGAGGAAGCCGTTGTAGATGACACCCAAGAGCACCAAGGCCAATCCGCGCTGAACAATATGGCGCAGAACCCGGGCCCGGCTTTCGCCTTTGGCAAGCCGGTTGCCAATCGCGATCGGAGTGGACACGCCGGCGATGAACAGGAACAGCGGAAAGATCAGATCCCAGAGCGCGAAGCCGTGCCATGCGGGATGCACCATCTGGTTTTTCAGAATCCAGTCCAGCCATTCCCATGAAGTGAATGCCGCCAAGGCCGCGACAATCGTCTTCCCACCCATGATCCAGAACATGTCGAAGCCCCGCAACGCATCCACGCTGACGAGGCGGTCTCCTCCCGGGGTTCCATCTTTGGACGGCTTCTCGGTGACCGATTCTCCGTCTTTCGGTCCAGTTGAATTGGATGACATATTCAGAAGCTGACGTTTGAGAACGGATTTCTATTTCGCCAAGATCTTGGACATCGCTTCCGCGAATCCCTTGCCGATCTGGGCCATGATCTTGGCGGAACCGAGATAGTGATATTCGGCATTGGAAACTCCCTTCTGAAGAATCTCCAACTCGCGCTGGGTGAATTCCTCGGCCCGGAGTTTTTCCAACGCGGCGCGCTGTTCGTTCCGGCTGAGCTTTCGCTCGGTTTGGATTTTTTTGGCCTGTTGCTTGACCTTCGCTTCCCGACCTCGCAGCAGGGTCAATTGATGGTCCCAGCATTCCTCGGTGTAGACCGCAGTCACGTTGCCCTTGAATTCTGGCAACCGAACTGGTGCCGCCATGGCCTGTCGGAAACTGGAATGAATTCCAGCGTAGCGTCGCTGGCCGGGCAGATACTTTTCCACCGGTCCGCCCGCACCCATGACGCCGATGATGAATGGCAGGATCGGTGCCGAGAGATCCGTTCGCACATCGCGGATAAAATGGGCCAAAGCCTCGCTGTATCGATCGTAGCCGCCTTTCTCGCCGCGCTTGGGATAAACGCCGCTGTCGACCATGTCGTTCCAGCCTTGGAACCAGACAAAGCCGGCCAACTCGTGGCCCGCGTCTGAATCGTAATCCGGACATACATCTTCAATCTTTGCGAGGACCTTCTGCACGTGACCAAGCATCAATCGGTAGTAGTGACCGGTCGCCTTTACCTTCGCGGCCTTGAGGGCTTCAACATCCTTTCCCTGCTGCTTGAATCTTTCCAATTGGCTCTGGGTGAATTCGTACGCACCCGCGCTTGGTGAACGAAAATCGGTGTGCAGACTCTTGCCTCCCCATGCCGTCTTGATGATGAGGATCGGCTCCTGCAGCCGCTTCTGCAGGTAGATACCGAAAGTGAGTTCCGGGCCGATCTTGTTTTGATCCGCGCCGAATCCGGTCGTCAACTGTCCCTGTTTTTCGCCCCCGCTGGAGAGATAAGAAATCCATACCTGATCGCAGGTCCTGGCTTTGCCATTGTCGTGCTGGATCTCACGAAGCAGCGGCGCGGTTTTCGGATCCATCCCGATGTGTTCAAGGGTGCGGACGTGGGCGTGTCCCTGCATGTTGGATTGCCCGACGAGAAGGAAGACCTTGAGCGGTTTCCGATCCGCAGCAATGGAAGAGCCAAGGCTGATGAGAAGGAAGCACGCAAGGGTCGAGATTCGATGATGAAGTTTCATGTCTGGGTGGGGCGTGGACTGATCGTGCGGCGCGAACGCCTTTGTCTCGATCATCTTCTCCAATAGCAAGAAACGTCAAGTCAGCGAACGGGATTCGTCGTAGGCTTTCTCCCAACGATCACCCGATGTCCGATACCGGCACAATTCATACTCTCGAAGAGATGATTCCCTTGCTGATCCAGGTGCAGAGGGATCTGGATCAGGAACTCAATCTCGATGTCTTGGCGGAGCGGTTCGGATACTCCCCGTTCCACTTTCATCGTCTGTTCAAAGAGAACGTGGGTGAGACACCGCGACAGTATGTCCAGCGTCTGCGGTTGGAAAAGGCTGCCTACAAACTGATGATCAGTGCGGAGAGCATTCTGGATATCAGCCTCGCGACCGGCTTCAAGAACCATGAAACCTTCGCCCGTGCCTTTCGCAAGCGCTTCGGTTGCACACCCAGTCAGTATCGTCTCGACGGCAAGGTGGCACAGGCCGAACGCCTCGAACGCAATCGTCACTTTCGTGGTGA
>Ga0055584_100005150_pt1 | contig 12823 bp, 10 predicted proteins | sample OSDHelmetaG_FD_58716 | JGI IMG/M metagenome (GOLD analysis project Ga0055584, IMG submission 58716) | Pelagic marine sediment microbial communities from the LTER site Helgoland, North Sea, for post-phytoplankton bloom and carbon turnover... | ecosystem: Environmental > Aquatic > Marine >... | reverse complement strand
AGAGTCCTCAGCGGATGAAGAGCCCTCAGCAACTAGAGAACCGGATGCCAACGACGCCGGAATACTCAATGTAGGCAGTGCGTCTTTTTGCTTTTGCGCGTCGTTACTTTCGTCGATCGCGACTGACAAGTCACGGGCTTCATTGCCCCATGAAGTGATATTTATTTTTTCGCCCGATGTGAAACCTTGTCGGCGATGCCGGTCTATCTCATCCATTGCTTTTTGTGAAAAAGCCAACGCAGAGAAGCTCATTGGCTTACCTGTATCTAGCACATAATTGAACATTGATTCGCACAACCATGCGATTTCACCAATATTCTCCAACCCCACCATTCTTGAACTTCCCTTAAGCGTATGAAATACCCGCCGCAGATTTCGAATGGCACTACGATCGTCTAAATCATCCTCACAGTCGCGCTGATATTGGCGAGACTCTTCAACCAACTCTCCGCTTTCTTCAACAAAAGCCTGAAATACAGCGTCATTTACACGCGGTACACCTTGCTCATTCGCCGCATGTTGCTTGCCTAAGACAGTCGAGCTATGTTGCTCGATGTCATCCATATTAATTGGGACATCAACCTCGGAGAGGTCCATATCATCATGAAATTTAATGGCCGACGTATCTTCTTTATCGACAGAAATTCGTTTAACAAACTCATTCGATTCAATGAGCTCTTCTGAGGATTCTTCCGTTCCGTAAAGCTCAATCACCAGGCCGGTAATTTCAGCCATATTATTCTGTAGGTTTGCTACGATATTGTTGGTCAAGAATGCTGGCTCTTGAGAGATAACATCGACCAAACGATCTTGTTCGCGGATTAAGTGATCCACTTTAATCAACTTAGTTTTTCTCGCAAGAACAGTTAGATCTCGATGAGATGACTTTAACTTGTTGAACAACTCAAAATCACTTTGATCGCCAAGCCAAGCTATAAGTGAACCCGATGCAGACTCAAGCAATGTCTCTACGTCGGCTCTCATTACTCTTCTGCCAATGGCAACTTCAAGATCGGTAATCGAACGATCTAGAATGTAATCCATATCAACGCGACCCGATTTGAGTCCTCGGACATACTCTTCGATTGTTCCGACCGAAATAGCCAGCGCCTCTACGAGCTCTGACGTGGCGACTTTATCTTGCCGTTCAATCGCTCGGAACTCTTGTTCGGCAATAGTCAAAAGTAAACTGACCTTTTGCTCTCCCAATACCTGTAGCGCGCCTCGTACTTGCGTGACCTTATCGCCAATACCAACAAGCTGTTCGGCGTCATTCATATCTATAGCGAATGCCTCTAAACGAGATTCTACTTCTTTTAAATTCCGTTCTATTTCCGAACCGATCACATTTAGCAGCTCTTTGCGTTCGCGCCTATTCATCGTCCCAGAATTTGGAGCAACATTCCCTGACGTTGAGTCAAGAACCGCGCGCAATGCCAATAGCTTGTCTTGTCCGGTTTCGTGAGCATCGGCATCGTATTCATTGGGAAAACTAACGCTAGTATCGATAAAAATAATCGCTGACGCCAAATGAAAACCCGTTTCATCATCTGCAACGACATCGCCCAACCGAATTTTGGAAACCAACTCCTGCGCCTCCTTACACAAATCGGCAATAGGGCCGACATTATGTTGCTCAGCACTCGATTGCAACGCAGCCAGTTCATCAATTAGGGATGTTAAATGCTCATCAGAAGGCGCTTCTGACTCAAAATAGTCTGTGGCAAGATCACGAGTTTTAGACACTCGTGCTTTTGCGACAGGTGCCAAGGCGATCAAGTTTTTCATGAGCTCATTGAGCTCTTCTTGGGATGCAACCGAAGATGTTTCTATAAAGTAGTCTTGCAGTCTGAATGCCTCTACAATTTCACTCATTCGTTCTGATCGCTGCTCCCCAGCAACGCTATAGAACAGCATAATCTTGACGAGTTCGTCAGCAGGATCGCTAACTAAGGCTGACTCCCCCATCTTGGAGAGATCACGTAGCAGGTCATCAATTTGGCGGAGAATACGGGTATGAACCGCCCGATTATTTATTTTATTTAGACTCAAAAAGTCCGCGTAAGCCGTGGCAACCCACCACAATCGAGCGACTGAGCCAAATGCGCTCATTGCAAATACTTTTTCGAACACCGAGCGCATTTTCTCTGCGCCTGGTTTGGGCTTATCTTTTAAGAAGTCGAGTAGAGCCAACTGATAATGATTACGTAGAACGCCGGCTCGCTTGGTGTAGACCTTGTCGCGTAATGCACTTTCTGCGTTTACTTGAGGGAATACTTCGATGCCAGGTGAGAATAATGATGATATCTCGATTTCATCTTGCCCGCGAACCGCGCGAACTTGGTTCACGAGCTCGACTATTTCTATCGATCTCTCAGCTTGGCCTTGTTCGATACGCGCCATATTTGCGCGTAACAGTCCTAATGAACTATCGACCAAAACTACGAATGAGGCTTTGCGAATTGAACTGCCCTTCTGAATAAAATCTTCAACGAGCTCTTCTGTTTCTAGAAGAAGTGTCGAGAGCGACTTTAATTCCAACATTTGTAGAGAACCAACGACTTGATGCAAATTGTTAACCAAATTGACCAAATCAACCTTATCGTCCGAGCGGACGTACTGCTGCACTTGCTCTTCGGCACGCAGCAAGGTGACGTCAACTTCGCCCTTTACCCACTTAAAGGTTTCGAGGTCTATGCTTGAATGATTGGCCATTTAATCGAATGTCGTCGTAGTATCGCTGTGTGTATCAAGAGTGTCGCTGTGTGTATCAAGTGTGTGACTGTGTTTATCAAAAAAATATCTAACTAAACCGCTGACTGCTCCTCAGCAGGTAACTTAAATCGCGAAACCGACGTTTCCAACTCGCGCGACAACTCCAGCAGCTTAGAAATTGAGCTTGCTGCTTCCTCGGCCTTAGTCGAGGTTTCAGATGATGTCTGGCTTACTTTCGATACCTCAGAGGAAACCTCGGTCACCAACGCCGCTTGCTCATTTGAGCCCGTAGAAATCAGGCCTACGAGATCCGATAATCGCTGTGAAACAGATTCAATCTCAGTCAATGCTGCACCTGCGGTATCAGCAACCCTTGTACCCGCAACCACTTGCTCGGTTGCTTTTTCCATCGATGCTACCGCATCGTTCGTATCGTTTTGAATGGTTTTCACCAGGTCGGCAATTCTTTTCGTCGCCTCGGTAGAGCGCTCCGCCAAATTTTGCACTTCGTTTGAAACTACCGCAAAGCCTCGTCCAGCCTCACCGGCCATCGACGCTTGAATCGCAGCGTTTAGCGACAATATGTTAGTTTGTTCAGCGATATCATCAATCAAGGCCACGATATCTCCAATGCGTTGTGAGCTTTCCCCTAGGCGTTTAATACGCTTAGAAGTATCTTGAATCTGCTCGCGCATGTCTTCCATTCCACGAATCGTATCGCGTACCGCTTGAGCACCCTGGTTGGCAGCGAATATAGATTCCTGCGCCATCTGTGATGAACTCCCTGCTTGTTCCGATACTTGCCTCATGTTCTCTGCCAAACGATTCATTATTTGTGCGGTTTCGGTAATTTTTGTCGCTTGATCGCGGTTCGAGGTAGATACCTGATTCGCTGTTTGCACCGCTGTTTGGGACTCTTGCGCCACTTGTAATGAAGCTGAGTTAATTTGCGACACTAGCTGGCGCATCTCGATCACAGCAAAGTTTACAGAGTCTGCGATCGCTCCAGTAATTTGGTCAGTTACCTCAGCCTCAATAGTTAAATCCCCGTCTGCGAGTGAACTCATCTCATCAAGTAGTTTCAAAATAGAATCTTGTTGACGCGCTACTGTTTGCGACAATCCCACATCTCGATCTTCGATGGTTTGCGTTTGGGCTTGCGAATAACGCAGGAGTCCCAAGCCGCCCAATAGAGCGAACACAATCGGCAAGATTGTACTTAACGCTCCTGCGCTTTCACCCAAACCGGACTGGCTGGAGCTCGCTAGCTCGGCTAATAGACCACTACCAGCCTCTTTAAGGCCATTAACCGTGGCCTCGGACTCACTTAGTGTCGAAACACTAGCTCCCATATCGGCTACTACGTCTCTCAAAGCGGTAAACCGTTCTGCCAACGGATCTGCGAGAGATTTAACTGCTGCCCCAGATTGGCCATCAATTTGCTCTAAGGTACCGAGCAAACGCTCAACCAAGCCCGCTTGTTGCTGAGAAAGCTGCGCAAAGTCACTGCCTTCATCGTAATAGGCTCTACCCGACAAACTCAAACGACTAAGAATGCCCGTTAAATCAGATGCCTCCTTACTCAGTGCTAAATACCTGTTTTTATCGCTTGCTGACGTTCGAGCCTGCCCTTCTTGTGCGACCACCTCAACAAAACTGACTGATTCATTAAGAGCCTCATTCACGCCGGCATTAAACTCTGCTAATTGAGATTTAAAACCATTAACCGACTCTTCCGTTGCTAAGAACCCATTGAGCTGAGTTTCGTAGTCTGTCCACGCTGAACTGATTTTCGAATCAGTTGTATTCCTTCCAAAAATTGCACTTGCGAGCGTTTTTGTTAGGGAGTCTTTAGACACCATAGAATTAACAACATCTCCTGCATTACTCGCGGCTCTTCGAACTAAATCGAAGGATCCTGCAGGTCTGAGTGCTTGTTGAGCTGCCGTATTGGTTAAGGTTACCTCGTTGGATATTTCAACTACTTGAACTTTACGTAGGTTTTCGAGGGTTACCGTAGGCACAATCACAAAACTCGCCAAAATGGCTAAGCCAAACATAGCAGCCGTAAATATTAACCAATTACGCTTTTTAGAATCCGATGCGTTTGTCGTTGGCGTTTCGCGAGCCAATTCCAATTGCGCTTCGATATCGCCGAGATCACCTAATTCGGTAGGCGCATCGACAGCCTGCGCGTCAAGTAAATCTTGCAAAGAGTTTGCCTGTTCGCCATACACAACCTCTTCAAAGCGATTATCGTCAAAATCATCTTCTACTCGTTCGAGTAAGTTCGCTTCAATTCGTTTGTCGTTTTTATTTTTAGCCATATTGATACCCAGTTCGCACAGGTCTCGTCTAGTCTGTAGTTAGAAAATTAAAAAGCTATCACTTAAGTCGATTACTAGAGTGCTAGCAATACAACGTTTACTGAACCTCAAGAAACACCTCTGAGTCTATCAACTTCTGGATGTCTATATAGCGCCAAGTCTCACCGCCCTCATGGACAGATTTACCCATGAATGCACTAAGACTCTCCCACCACTGCTCATTAGTCTGCGCATCGGGTTCGCGCTGACCAACACCGGCAAAATCAAAATTGCGAAAACCAACAACCCTATTGACCAGTAAGCTGCACTGTCGTGAGGCATGACGAAGAATCATTAAGTGTCCACGTTGATACACTACGGGCCTATCCATACCAGCTAACATTCCAAGATCAACAACAGAAAAAAGAACTCCTTTTGAGTTGAATATCCCGCGCATCCAAGCTTTAGACTGTGGCACCGGAATTAGGTCTTGTGGCACGGCTACTTCGCGCACTAGATCGGCGTCGCAAAAAAAACGTTCGCCATTAATGATAAAGCCCATTCCACGACTTGCAGATGAGTGCGTAACTAACCTTTCTCCAAGTTCATTAGACGCAATTGCTTGCTGCTGCAAGTTAGACAGTATTTGAAAGGCGTTAGATATTGACATGATTGATTGTTCTTTGGTATCCAGCGAGTGCCCTAAGCACCCACCACAGCCATCACTTTAGTGAGTAATTCTTTGGGATTTGCCGGCTTAACCACATAGTCGGTGGCGCCTTGACGCTCGGCCCATACCTTATCAATCTGATCTGATTTAGACGACAGCATAATGACAGGAATCTGTTGTGTCGCCGGATCTTTACTCAGAGCTCGCGTAGCTTGAAAGCCGTTCATTTGCGGCATAACCACATCCATGATGATGCAGTCAGGCGACAACCTCTTTGCCTCTTCAAGAGCTCTCTCGCCCGAGTCAGCATAGGCTACTGTGTAGCCTCCCTGATCAAGAATCCTTTTAACGTACAAATAGTCCGTTTTGGAATCATCGACAACAAGTATTATATTATTAGCCATAGGATCTTCAGTAAGGTTCTAAGTTGATTAATAAATCTAAAAATTATAAAAAAATGCAATGAAGAGGCCTCAGTAACTCAGCCTCTCATTCAAATAATCCACCCGTCACCTCGCTACACAAAACGCTCGATCGCACGAAGCAGTTCTGCTTTTGTAAAGGGCTTGTTAATATGTTCATCTGAACCAGCAACACGCCCGCGCGCTCTATCAAACAAACTGTCTTTGCTAGACAGCATAATGATTGGGGTGTCGCGAAAATGCTTATTATTTTTAATAAGTTTGCAAGTTTGATACCCGTCTAATCGTGGCATCATAATGTCGACAAAGATAATGTCGGGGCGAGTGTCAGCAATCACTGACATGGCTTGAAAACCATCAGTTGCGGTGAACACTTCGAACCCTTCTTTTTTTAAGATGGTCTCGGCAGTCATACGTATCGTATTACTGTTGTCGATCACCATAACCTTTGTTCCTGTCATAGCGGACTGCGAACCTTTTTGAGGGGCAACTTCGTTAATTGTTTTCACCTTTTCCAGCTTGGAATGGCGAAAACGCCAATATTAGTGTGAGAGTCTCGAGACATCACCCTAGTACAAATCTTATTATCTGACGCACCGATACCTTCTATCGCATGCTGATGTGACACCTACTCAAGAAATATTCAACGCCTGAGCAATTAGTATATCAGTATGCTCGAGTAAACCGCGAATCTCAATAACGGTGCGTGGTGTGCGCCTCTTTTTATACTAGTAAGTTAAACAAGTGCGTTAACACCTTGTATTTTAAACATTTATAAACTCGACAATACAACAACACAGAATCTTTGTTAATCGAATTATGGGTTTTTTGGCGTTATTGATGGCTAGGCGATTAACCTCTGGATCTTCTGGTTTTCGGTTTACAATATGCCTTTGTAGAAGACCCATGCTAAACGAGCGCTCACAAAGCGGTTTACTAGTACGACGATCAAGATAATCAAAGGCCTCTCTAATTTGTCCAGCAATAGCAATAGCAACAACAGCATATCTGGAAGCAATCACGCTTTACCTAAAAGTGGCTGCTCAACCTGGTACGTATACATGCTTCGTTGTGCAGACAACAGTCTTTATACTGGGGTCACAACCGACGTCGAACGACGCGTAGAAGAACACAATGAAAATTCAAAAAAAGCAGCCAAATACACCAGAGCACGACGACCCGTGTCTTTAGCCTATGTTGAAACGGCCATGGACCGCAGCGCGGCATGCAAACGCGAGTCAAATATTAAGCGATTGCCATCTCAGCACAAAGAAGCGCTGGTAGATGGATTTCAGGCAAGCAGCTCGTTTACTCTTGTCTCTAGTGCTATAGCGCAATCAACGGTTAAATCGCCAAAATGAGCGAACGCAAATTAAACCGAAGACAGCGTTGGCGTGCAGACAAGATTCAAGAAGAGCGCCAAGCCCGCTCACAAAAAAAACAACGAGACCTCGAGAGCCAGCTTCAATCGGGCCAGCTAAGCAGTGAACAAGCAGGGTTAGTTCGCAGCCGTTACAGTAAGGAGTTCGAGATCGAAGCACTTGAAGGCGCTGACGCAGGGGAAATTCATCGATGTGTTGCGCGTATGAACTTAGGACCCATCGTAGCAGGTGACCGTGTAGTGTGGCGTGCCGCACCTGGCCTGACTGGTGTCATTGTTTCTCGCCAAACTCGCTCATGTGTACTTGAACGCCCGGACAATTTTGGCCGCCTAAAACCCATGGCCGCCAACATCGACCAAATGCTCATTGTTTTTGCGTGCGCTCCGACTCCTCAACCTAATTTGATCGACCGATATCTAGTTGCGGCAGAGCTGCTTAGGGTGCGACCAATACTTGTATTGAACAAAGCCGATCTATTAGATAGAGAAAACCGACAAAGCATCGACCCTCTTCTCCAGCATTACCAAGACTTGGGGTATGACACGGTTAGTGTTATCAGCTCTAGACACCAAGCGGCCGAACTCGCCAATCTTCCTGAGCTAATACAAGGCCGAACGAGCATCGTAGTCGGTCAATCAGGGGTGGGCAAATCTAGCCTAATCAATACCTTAATGCCAGAACTAAACTTAGAGGTTGGCCCTTTATCTCAGCACTCAGGGGAAGGAACGCATACGACCGTCAGAGCCACCTTATTCCACGTATCTAGTGGAGGCCAATTGATAGATTCCCCAGGAATTCGAGACTTTAGCCTTTGGCATATAGGCGTTAACGACTTACAACAAGGTTTTATCGAAATTGACTCTGCAGCGGCACGTTGCAAATTTCGCGACTGCCGTCACGAAGGCGAACCCGCCTGCGCGGTGGCACAAGCCGTTCAAGATGGAAGCATTAGCCCTCGCCGTTTCGCTAGCTTTAACGCGACCAAGGAAGCAATTCAAGAGCAACAAGCCAGAGGACTTGTCCTGTAAAGGAGGTGACGGCCTACTCTGCGACTTTAAATTGGTAATCACCGCTGCGAAGTACTAACTCGGCCGGAACTGGATCATTTAGAGTCGTTGACTCGTCCAACGCTGCATTTACCCATTCAACGTAAACACTGCGATTGACGCGCGCCCACAGGTCATAACGAACATTAATATAAGGGACCTTTTGATCAATGAAATTGCGTAATTCAACTGGGTTTTCGGGACCAATGATCGTTTGAGTTTGAACATTATCGGTAGCCACCCAAACGCCATCCACTCGCTCGCAGTGATTGACCAAAAAGGGGACATCAGAAACCTCTATTTTGAGTTTTTCTACCGGGGTGACTAAGTAATAGGTGTTGTTCTCGAACCATAATATTGAAGCGAACAGCTTAACCAATGCCGGCCTTTGTATTACATCACCTTCGTGAAACCAAAGACCTTTGGTGTCGATCCGAATATCGATTTCGCCAACGTGCTCAGGCTTCCATTGATCCACTGGCGGACGCTTCTGGTCTTTAATCTGTGCGCTGATATCATCTAATTTGCTCATTGTGGGAGTATAGAGCAAATTGCTTGAATAGATCATGAGCGCTCGCTAAGCTAGCCGTCTCAAATAGACGTCACGTAATAGACACTCCTATGGCCACTTCTTTTGTTTTACACCCGCAACTTGAACTCGATACAATCCCCTTGGGGACATATCCGCTGTGCCGTGTTTTATTAATGAACGACGCCAACTACCCTTGGCTCATAGCGGTTCCACAACGCGCGAATATCAGCGAGATTTATCAGCTAAAAGACCACGAGCAAGCTCAGCTAACCATCGAATCAGCCCTTATCGGTCAAACCATCATGCATCTATTTAGCGGCGATAAGCTAAATATTGGCGCCCTAGGTAATGTAGTACCTCAACTACACGTTCACCATATTGTGAGGCTCCACGACGATCCCGCTTGGCCAGCACCTGTATGGGGCCATGCGCCAGCGTATCAGTATAACGCCGCAGAATTGCAAAAAGTCTCGAACAAAATCTCTAGAGCTTTGAGCGCATCAAGCGAAGAGTTCTCACCATGCTAAACCTACCCAAGAACATTTGGGTTATGTCTGCTGTGATGGCGTTGAGTTTTGGGTCAACGTCAATGATGGTCCTTATTGCTGGCTTGATTGGCGCTAAACTCGCCCCCACTGCTGCAATGGCGACTCTTCCCTACGCGGTAGTGGTGATAGGCACAGCAAGCGCGTCCATACCCGCTGCACTGTTGATGCAACGGGTTGGCCGCAAGCGCGGTGTAACCATCTCGCTTAGCATGGCTATAGGCGCCGCTGTACTCGCGGCGTATGCCGTTAGTATCGGAAACTTCTGGTTGTTCGTATTGGGTGCGTTCTTGTTAGGTGCGAACGCTTCTTTCGCTCAGCAAGGACGATTTATTATTTTGGAAAATGCCGTCGGCACAAAGCAACAATCGGATGGATTAACCTTGGCTTTACTCGCCAACCTTACGGCCGCTTTTCTAGGTCCATGGATGGGTCAATATGGGCAACACCTGTTTGCAGACTCAGCTGATTTCACAGGCTCTTTTATTCTACTCGTATGCATCCTTAGCGGTGCGCTATTGCTATTAACGCAATACACGGAGCAAGCCAAACCGATTGTCGTAGAAAACTCTACCGGCCGGCCATTGTGGTCCATAGTCCGTCAACCCAGCTTTCTCATTGCGGCGGGTTCAGCAGGCTTTGGCTTTGGCATCATGGCGTTGGTTATGACTGCTACACCAGTCAGCATGCATGAACTTGAGGGCCATACAGTTAGTCATGCCGCGTGGGTTATTCAAGCTCATATCATAGCGATGTTTTTGCCTTCGCTGCTCACTGGCAAGTTGCTCAAACAGGGTCTTAGCACCAGCCTGCTATTTGCTGGGCTCGCCTGCTACCTCATAATGTGCACAATTGCTTACTCAGGCCAAGAAGTCATGCACTACTGGTGGGCACTGGTGTTACTTGGAATGGGCTGGAATTTTCTATTCATGACGAGCACCGCGCGACTAGGGCTTAGCCACACACCTGAGGAAAAATTTAAGGTCCAAGCGTGTAATGACTTCATGGTGTTTGGCGTGCAAGCCATAGCCGCTTTTTCGGCCGGGTGGCTACTGTTTAGGTATGGCTGGGGCGGCGTAATCAATGTCGCAATCGGCATGACCTTATTCTGGTCAATTTGCTTAGCAGCGCTGACTCTAAAACAACGTAAAATCGCTCTTATAAAGGTCCGAGCAGATAGGTCTTAGACAGCCTAAAGCATTACCTCATAGCACTGACTTAATAGAAGTATGTTGGATTAGGACTCAGCAATGAGTTCTAAAAACTCTGTCCCATACAAGCCGAGCTTGTGTTGACCGACACCATTTATTTGCAAAAACTCCGCTTCGTTGGTGGGCTTAAACTCCATAAGCTCCATCAGCGTTGCGTCATGAAATATTTGATAGGGCGGAATACCAGCGGCTTCTGCAAGCTCGCGGCGTTTTTCTCGCAACGCCTCCCAGAGATCCTCATCAGCTGGCGCCACGCTGTTTTTTCGGGCAGAGCCCGCGGATTGGCGACTCTTATCCGACGCGGTCAAGAGATCTTCCCGTAGGTATAGCTTCAAATCGCCTTTGAGAAGCGCTCGACTCTTTTCTTCCAGTTGAATTGCCCCGTATTGAGACTCATTAATCGCCAAATACCCCTGCACTAGCAATTGCCTTAAAATTGAACGCCACTGCGCGTCGGCAAGGTCACTTCCAATTCCGTAAGTACTAAGCTGTTGGTGGCCAAATTGCCTTATTTTTGCCGTGTCTTTACCGCGTAGAACATCAATCACCTGACCTGAACCAAAGCGCTGACCGGTTCGATAGACAGTCGACAATAATTTTTGCGCCGCTTCGGTCGCATCCCAAGTTCGTGGCGGCTGTAGACAAATATCGCAATTGCCACACCCTCCCTCGCTCTGCTCACCAAAATATAACAAGAGCGCGCGACGTCGACAGGTAGTTGATTCGCACCAACCTAATAAACTGTTGATTTTTGCGCGATCCACACGTTTTACTTCTTCGTTGGCACTAGAATCTTGCACCATTTTCACAATACGCATAACGTCTTGCAGGCCATAGACCATCCACGCCTCGCTAGGTAAACCGTCGCGGCCCGCTCGACCCGTTTCTTGATAATAGGCTTCTAGGCTTTTAGGTAGGTCTAAATGGGCGACAAAGCGTACGTCCGGTTTGTCGATCCCCATACCAAATGCCACGGTCGCCACCATAATTACGTCATCCGCGTGGATAAAGTCATGTTGGTTCTTTGCGCGTGTTACGTTATCCATGCCCGCATGGTAGGGCAAAGCTTTAAAACCTTTACCACACAGCCAAGCCGCCATTGAATCGACTTTGCTCCGTGACATGCAGTAAACAATACCTGACTGCCCCCGATAGCCACTTAAAAAGGTCAATAATTGCGACTTTGCATCGCCTTTAACTTTTACTTGGTAACGGATATTAGGCCGGTCAAAACTTGACAAAAACCGTCTAGGTTCAGCAAGTGCTAGCCTATGAATAACTTCGGTTTGGGTTCGCGCATCAGCCGTCGCCGTTAGCGCAATACGCGGCGTACTTGGGAATGCCTGCTTGAGCACATGCAGACCGAGATAGGCAGATCGAAAATCATGCCCCCACTGAGAGACACAATGCGCTTCGTCAATGGCTATAAGACTGACAGTCACTTGGGACAGCCGACCTAATGTTGACTCCAACAATAATCTTTCAGGCGCTACATATAAAAGCTTCAACTCTTCATCATAGAGCTGGCGTATTACGGCTGCGCTATCGCTGGCCGATTGACTTGAATTTAGATACGCCGCCGCTACGCCGGATTGGCGCAGTGATTCAACTTGGTCTTGCATCAAAGCAATAAGTGGCGAGACCACCAGAGTCAAACCTGGTAACACAAGCGCCGGAACTTGATAACACAGCGACTTGCCCCCGCCTGTTGGCATTAGAACCAAGCTGTCTTCGCCTGCAAAAACAGAAGAAATTACTTCTTCTTGAAGCAGGCGAAACGTGCCATAACCGAATGTTTCACGCAGTACGGTATGTGCTTGCTCGAGGAGCTGTCCTTGATTCATCGAGTAACTCAAAAACGAAAACGGTGGAGAAGTATGCGCGAGCCGATTAAACTCATCAAGCGTTAAAAACCAAGTCTGAAGAGACTCATGTTATTTTTAATGAAAAGAGCCTTTAGCGAGTTTTAATCTGAGAGCCTTTAGCGAGTTTTA
>Ga0055584_100005147_pt1 | contig 12830 bp, 17 predicted proteins | sample OSDHelmetaG_FD_58716 | JGI IMG/M metagenome (GOLD analysis project Ga0055584, IMG submission 58716) | Pelagic marine sediment microbial communities from the LTER site Helgoland, North Sea, for post-phytoplankton bloom and carbon turnover... | ecosystem: Environmental > Aquatic > Marine >... | reverse complement strand
TTGTCGATTTACTTGATTCTCGATGAAACGACTGAAGGACTTGAGCATGTGAGAGAAACTTTATGGGTCTGTAAAATATTTCGAGAATTCACACGACACTGTCAGCAAAAAAACCTCAAAATCCATGAAGGAGAAGACTCCACAATGACCCCTGTTAAAGACTCAATATAATTTAGTCCGTTCGATGATTTTTGTTGGCACATTTTCTTGCGGCCTTGAGCGTATCTAGGAATTTCAGGCCGTATTGTTGATCTTCATCTGGAGGTGGCATTGCTGCGAGAACTGACTCAGCAACACGAAGAACAGCATCGAAATCAGCGGGGGTACTCCAGAATCTTTGGTTTGCATATTTGAAAACTTCCCATTCGTCGCCATCAGTTCTTTTTCTTTGCGAGTCCAAAACATCGATAATCTTTTGCCGTGATTCATTGCCCAGATGAACGGCTACTCGTTCGAATTTTTCTAACAGCAAACTCGCAATCTTCTCTTCATTCCATCCAGTGATAAAGCTGTAGCGAAACAGCGACACGGATTCTTCAAGGTAAGAGTGAGCGAGTCGCTCCAGATCGGACTGGTCCGGCACGAAATCTGGGTAGTGGGGATCTTCGAGAGGGCTCTCTTTCTGAGGGTCTTTTGGAAATAGCTCGACGTTCAACCCGCCTTCAAAATTTACAAGATTTCGAAAAAAATGTTCGTCCTCATTATTCTCGGGCACTTGGTCAGTTTGTAACTCATTCACATCGCTTTGTTTTACCCTTATTTCGTTCCTCATTTTAATCTCCTTATCATATGTAAAGTCACGCTTCAGGTAGCATTCAGGAATAACAATGCTACCTGATGTGGTTTGTTTTATATTTCAGTCATTACAAAACTCAGCCATCCCCAGTTCGTTTTAGAATCCATCTTCTTTCCAATTGAGACATTTCTGCGCGTTGCCATCTGACTGTCCGTCGTGGAATGAAAACGCTACAAATTGGTGAGCGGGATCAATTTCTCCCCCATGTTCATGATACGGCAACCAATAGTTGATGCGAACTACGATTTCGTGAAAGCGATTCTCGACCCACCTCAGAACTTCCCCGGAGTCACTCCTGGAGATAATCTTGCCATCGCTGTCGCTGATCAGCCCTTCGTTGTGAATCGCCGCCATCACGCTGTCTCTTTCGGCTTCGGAGTTAAAACGTAGAGAGACTCGATAATGATCAACAGGTGTCATGTCGTATCCGTAAAACTCAAACGTGTCGTCAGCCTCATAGGTCAAACGAGAATTGCCGTCCTTAAACTCGTAGATTTCGATTCTGTCAGTACCGTCATTAACAGAGAACTTCATTTCGAAGACAACGTCAGGAAACCTCTGCGACATCTGCTCTACGAATTCTCCTGGTGGCGACCACTTCAATTCGCCCACCCAGACGATACTGTCAATTTCATTCAAAGAGTGTGCTCGCCAGCCCCAACTTCGGTGGAGATCTCTTCCCACGATGTCAGAAAACTTGGTGATTTCCGTTTCGTGCGTATACTCGGTGTGGTCGTCCAATAAACGCCTTATTTGTGTGACATCACTTTCCGGGCCACTCGCACGTATTTCACAGACACATCTATTTGACATTGCGCGTTCTCCCATTTTTGTTTAGATGGATTCAGTCATCGTCCGTATCGACTCGCTCGACCTCATCGATCAGTTCTTGGAATATCTTGTCACCGCCGGATGCCAATAGACTTGTGCAAAACTGCTGAAGTCTATTGGCATCCGGCACTGGCCTATTCATTATTTCTTGAAACTCTCTCATCACTCTTTGGCAATCTTTCGGCATCGGGAGATCTGGAGTCATTGAGTGCAAGTAACTCAAATACAGACTCAACCGGGCAGAATTATGGTTATCTGGTGTTTCCATGTCGTATACTGTAGGAAACAACTCGGCCCAAATTTCTACACTCTCATCTACCAATTCTTTGACTGTCGCCAAATTCTTAACTGCTCGCATAGCTACTTCTCCTAGAAAATGTGAAAGCAAAAATCGTGTTAGGCCACACGCCTCATCCCGTTTAGTTAATCCTCTCAAAAGTTGCACCAGATGGATTCAGTCATCGTCCGCTTCGACTTTGCCCCAGACGCTTTGTTGTCGATTTCAAAGTCGTGCCGATTCCAGTCGTGTAGGGCCTCTTCGTAGAGGGCGTTCGGATAGCCGGACAACATCACCGCACCCTGACAGCAACGGATGATTTCGAGCATTCGCAGATGATCCGGCTCCGTCATTTCATGTGCGTAATTGCCGATTGAGGCACGAGTGGAGTGCAGGTACGGAGGATCGAGATAAAAAAGTGTCTTGGTGCCGTCCTGTTGTGTGATCACATCCAAAGCGTTTCTGCACAGAATCACAACTCGTTTGAGGCGGGCATGGACACTGGCGAGTCCTTCAACGGCGTTCCACCACGCTGATGCTTGCTCATTCATTTTGCGTCGTGTTCTGTTTCGACTGAGGGTCGTGAAGTCCTTAAACGCTCCTGCCCGGCTCTGACGGCAACGGATGAAGAAGGCAACAGCGGCCTCTACATCCGCCGAGGGAGAAATCACGGCTTCAGCACGATTGAACTCGACCTCTGAAAACGGTGTCGCTTCCAAAAGTCGCTGAAATTGCAAAAACGCATCTTCGTTTTTCAGCACATCCCAGAAGTTCTGTAAGGGGTGGTAAACATCGTTGACAACTTCAGAAATGCCTCGCTCGTAACCCTTTTCACCCCATTGATGTCTCGGGTCAGATGGGTTCTTGTTGAAAAGAACGGCCAGACCGCCACCGAAAGGCTCAACGTAATGTAAATGCCTGGGCATCAGATCGATGATGCGAGAGGCAAGATACTTCTTACCGCCCCACCATTTAAGCGGCTGGTTGATCTTCGCAGATTTGTGAATGGCGACATGTTTTTCGAGCATCACTCCGCGCCCTTTCCTTCAACTACTGGTGCTGTCGTTCGCAAAAAGTAAAGCCTGACGGTTTGCAGGTGGCACCGGTAGAGAGCATCGGGATTTAACCAGTCGATTTCCCGGCCATCATTGGGCGAAAGACCTACAGAGTTATTCTCCCCAGCCGTCAAAGTTCCTTGCCCAAGCTCAATTAACTCTCCCTCATCTGGAGTTTCTGCAGAAAAGCCTCGGAAACAGTCGGCAATTTTCGACTGCCGCGCCTCCAGCACCTCGCAGATCAACGCACCCTCAAGGTCCACCAAATCATCAAGGCGCAGCGCAATGTGTTCACTCCCCTCAATTGGTCCGCTCAGGAGCCAGACAAATCCATAGCGATCCGATTGTCTCTCTACTGACGGCCAGATAAGCACACCCTCACCGAGCACGCTGGCCGACTGAAGATCACTCTTGTTATGAAGTCGTGGCTCGGCTCGCCTTAGTGTTGACACGCCCATCCGCAATAGTTTTTCATATTCCAGCGAGCTTACGTTACTGGTGTTGTCCCCCAGAAAAGTGCCTGTAACTATCGCGATATCCTCGACACGACTGAAGAACTCACTCTGCTCACCGTCAAGTCGATTTACAACGCTACACTCTTGCTGACTGCCTCTTACGACTCTCGGATTTCCCGTTTCCTTCTCTAGCGTGGCTATCCGTTGCTCAATGACGATGCGGTGCTGCATCGTGCCTTCAAAGTCGATGTCGCCCCGCAGATGAAGTTTGGACATCGTTTCCGCAGTCTTATCAAAGGCTCCCCTCAATAGGTAAATTGCGCGCAGCGTATCGTCACTTCTGAATTCTTCGACGGCAGCCATGCCCTCCGTTGCGTAGAACACCACGTCGCTACGTGAGTCGCCAAGTGCCCTGCTTAAGGCGACTGGAACATACTTGCCCTGTCCTATGAGGCGCGTTGCGCATCGGTTCGCAATGTCTAGCTCGACAGCACTTCTGGATGGGTTCCGGCTGGATGAGACGAAAAGCTTCTGAAACAATAAGGTCTCGGGTTGTCTTGTAGTCTGTCTATTCATCGTCCGCCTCCTTTGGTAAATTTATTACATTAGGTCACGACTACGCATCGTGACGGGTGTTGGCTCACGTTGCCACTGCTTAGAATTGCCATTGAACAGAAAACCTATGACACTTCATGTGACATTTTGCCATCGTCACTGTGGACTTCGAGTCTTTGAGTGCCAGATTCTGGCTCACATTTCATGTCTTTCAACCGTCTTTCATTCATGATCAGTTACTCCTTTGTTTGTGGAACGAATTTGGGCACTCACAACGAAAGTTACCCACTTCGAAAATGGGCCACCGACATCCGATAGCAACTCCTGTCGTTATAGGAAGTCACGATGACAGAACCTGTGACACTTTGACGGAATTATCTAGCTTTTCTCGCAGTGGATGGTCTCGCTCCTAATTCGGTAGCTTCCCGGCACGGCCCATTTGTAGGCTTCGATTGCGTCAGCGACGACAAGCAATCCGTCTCGGCGAAGCTCTTTCTTTAATCTTGTCACACCCTGTGCAATGCCGTTGTTCGAGATGTCAATATCGTCAAACGCTCCTACCATCACATCGTGATGGACAAAAGACATTTGTTGATACGCACGGTAGAGGATTGTGAATATTCGACGGCTGTTCGGTTGACGTAATTGGCACAAATCGTTGCGAAAGAAAACGACGTGTTCATCTTTGTCGAAAGTCAAAGGTCCTCGCGGAAGTCTGTCGTGTTTGTCAGCGAACTCCCAAACGACCATCGCAGCTTGCAAGTGCTCAGAACGAATCATGTTAGATTGAGCTTCTACGGCGAGCGGATGTGCTAATCGCAAGACTTGCCTTTTTGCGGCATCCACTCCGACCTGAAATAACCACGGTTTGTTATCCATCAATGTCGGGTAGCTGTTGTCCCAGAAATCATTCGCAGTTGTGTCAGCTTTGAGTTGTCTGGCATTCCGGCCTTGCTCGATAGCGGATACCAGTTGTTGCGATAGGGATTGTGGAGACACAATGAGAGCCGAAGATGTTACGGCACGACTGTCACGGATATCACGGTCTGGATGGTCGTAAATTTGGCCTGAAGCGAACTGGGAAAAGCCCTTAACGGGACTTTGGTTAGAGAGAATCTCTTGATTCGGAGCGGACATAGCAATCCCATCTACCCACAAGGGGTATATTGGGACTTGCAAGTCGCTTAGCCTGATCGAGACACCTTAAAACACCTTCTGGTGTTACAGATTCGTGGTAGCTCGCCGACTTCGGGGCCGATGGACCACGATTAAGACGGTAGGGCAAGTCGAAAGTCAAATTGGATATTATTTGCAACAGCACAACAGCACTGCCGCGATACAGCGAGTATCGTAGTTGACCCATACGGAGAATTCAAGTCGTGAATTTTTTTCTGTGTCATCCATCATGTCACAAAGAATTATTATTGTCCCTACAAACCGCATCCAGTCTTCCATTCATTGTTTCACAAGAAATAGAAAATGAGTAGTAAAAATTACTACGCAGTAATCGGCTCACACAAAACGAGCCAACTCAAGAAATGGGATGGCTCCATCAAGGAGATGCTAAAATGCCAATTCAATTGATAGACCAATTTAGCTGCTATGAGGAATTCTCTGAACTCGTCGATGGCTTTTTCTCCGACAGTTCAACATGTAATAATCCGGTTTCAATTTTAGATCCAAAAATCAGGAGCTCAGAAACAAATCTTATAACTGAGCAACATCAAATAACTTTTGGTCCTAAAATTAAAACTGCTCTCCCATCATCTAATATTTCAGCTGTCGGACTCGTAGCCAAAGACAGTAAGTTTATGGTTTCTGGAACTGAATTTCGAACGTTTCGACATCACTTCAACTCATCCCACTTGGCGGCTCAAGCTGGTTATCTTTCTAAATCTCAATGGTATCGCGCCGGACGAGATGTTGTTTCTGTAGAAAAACCAACACTCTGTGTTTCTAAGTCATGGCAAACCTATCATCCAGCAGATGAAGATGTGATTCTTGGCTACAGCCAACTCAACGAATATCTGGTCACAAACGGTCGCTTTTTTCCTGTACTTGGATCTCTTGGTTGCTGGTCAGTATTTCACATAACCGAAACCGTACCAAAAGCAATCCGAACTTTCAAAACTCCAATAAACGAAAAGGAACTTGAGTCTAGAGAAATCGTGGTTAATAATAACCAAATTATTTCAAGAACTGTTGTTAATTCCTCTCCACTCGATTCTTCTTGTTATTCTTATACTTCTTCCCCCTCTCCTCTCCCATACGATGGTGAAAACACCATTAAACTCGATGTTAAACCCAGTTCAAAAAAAGACTTACAGCAAGATTATTTGCGTACACGGTTAATAAGAAAACCACTATTAACCAAGAGGAAGAAAGGACGTGATATTGAGGTCTATTTCCCCGAAAGATTCGACTGGTCAGAGTACCCCCAGCTTCAACCATTTCGATCTTCGGTGATGTGGATCGCCCATAAACTTCACGAACGTCGTTTTGTAAATATTGAAGGCAACATCTATAGCAAAGACGAGTTCATCTCACTCAAGACCACTTATGCCCGAGAGATCGATCCTGACTTCCGACATGCCATCAAAATTTTACTTGATCTCGAAATTATGGAACGAAACTTTTACCAGCCTGATATCAAGAGCTATGGTTATAGATTCAAAGATACAAAGATCAGGTACGCCAAGCATAAACGTGTTCCCCTCAATGACCCCAAATTGTCCCAGCGAATCAACAATCACAGAAAGAAACATGTAACAACGAGAACAGACCGCTGGCTACGAAGTCACTTGTTCAAATTGGGACTGGTTGACATGGATGGGGAATTTTTGGAGACCGTCGCAAACCTATCAGTTGTAGAGAAAGGAGGCACTATCGGAGACAAACTGGAAGCTTATAGATACGTTCTACAGCGTATCAGCAAACAAGAGCACTTATGGGCCTCCGACGATCAGGGAAGACGCTACAACCTCATAACGAACCTCAAAAGGGAATTAAGATCATTGCTGCGTGTTGACGGTCAGAGGCTCCAACAAATCGACATCTCCAATTCCCAATTAACTTTTCTGGCTCTGGAGATGAAACAACACGGCGTTGAATGCCCAGGTTACTTCGACTTATGTGAAAAGGGTGAGTTGTATGAAGTAGTTGCTAGCCACTCGGAGACAACACGCTCCGATGTGAAGAAGGCGATCACTCAACGCGCCTTGTTCTCTACGAACGAAGCTGCCTGCCAGAAGAGTAAAATTAAAAGGACCTTTGATCGGCTGTTTCCCGATGTGGCTGAGTATCTGCGAAAAGTAAAGGAGATGTATGATGGTCATAGCCAGCTGGCAAAATCATTGCAGAGTGCTGAAGCAGATTTGATCATCAACAGCGTGTGTGGCAGGTTGCGGCGAGAAGGTCGGGTAAATTTTGTATCTCCAATTCATGACTGCTTAATGTTTTTACCTGAAGACGCGGAATATGTGAAATCAGTCATGGAATATGAATTCTCGAAATTAGAGATTCACCCTCGGCTGAAAATCAAGGAACTGTGAAATTTCAGATTAAGTCGTAACTATTACATTTTATCAACTCGCATAACCGTTTAGCAACAGTGAAGGAACAAGGTGTCATCTGTCGCTGGTCAGCGAAAGCTAGTTTGAAGATAGGAGAATACTTGTGATTACAATCAGCGCAATCTTATTCTATGGATTTTGTGGCGGCGTTTTTTTTACAACTTCAAACTGTGTGAATTTTTCAGCGTGCGCAGACGAATCTTGAATTCTTCGATTGCAAGAAAAGATAGGGGGGTACACAGTGTGTAGCCAGCCTTCCCCACCCCCTTTCCTACCAGATTTTCGAATCCAAGTATCGATAAAACAATTTTTGCAACATCGGATCGAATACCGAAGCTGATCCTGACGATTAACCAACTTCGTACCGCCTCAACACAGACCGCACCTGCACGTGATTCCATGGTCGGCCACGGCGACTCTCGTAACCGTCATCGTTGAGGTGTCTAGCAATGGCTCTCAGTGAAACACCTTTATCCCGAAGTTCCCGCATGATTGGATAGAGGTCAGTATAAGCAGTGTCGGCCTCTCTTCGTGCGGCTTCACCTGCCGCTGTTGCGCCTCTTCTACTCGCATCCATAGTCAGGTTACGACACTCAGGTCTGGACGCTCCAAGTTTACCACCACGAGCCTTGTAAGCTTTGAGCGCAGCCTTGGTACGCTCGCTGATCCGATGGGCTTCGTCCTGTGCAACCGCCGCCAAGATGTGAATGGTCAGATCGTTGGCACTTGGCTGATCGCAGGCAAGGAACTTGACGCCTGCCTCCATGAGTCCACTCAAGAAGTGGACGTTGCGAGCCAGCCTGTCGAGCTTGGCGATGACGAGTGTGGCTTTGGATCGTCGGGCATGAGAAACTGCCTTCGCCAACTCTGGGCGTTCTGACCACTTGCCGGTCTCGACCTCGATGTACGACTTGAGGACTTGTGCTCCATGAGCGTTGGCGAACTGATTGACGGTGGCTTCTTGCCCTTCGAGCCCAAGTCCAGACTTGGCTTGCTTTGAAGTGGACACACGGTAGTAAGGCACGAGTTTCAATGGATTTCTCCCAATATCACGGGGTGGTAAAGAGCCTTCAACGAACGGTCAGGGCTTCTTACCACTGGTTTTATGATGAATGTGGCCTTCTTCAATACTTGCCGGTGTCCAAAGTGAGGCCCTCATCCTTGAGAGCCTCACCACCCACGAACCTATTCCGGGGAGAAGCCGAAGTAGAACCTCGGACTGGCTTGGAACATCACGCTCCCCTTCATGCCGTCACAGATGCGACGAACTCCGACAAAGGGAGCCATGAACCCTGTGACTTCAAATTGCTCCTGAAGCTCGGTCGTGTCCCACACTTCTCCATGCTTCGATTCCAAATATTCCCGACTCCCTTCGACGGCATTCAGTTGGGCAACCATTTCACGGCGGATTGGTTCTGTTTGGTCAGACATTGTTTGTCCTTTCATTAAGTGAGTTGTTGTTACAGCTTGCTTGCCGGTGTCCTACTTACCGATCATTGACATTTAGCCGCACGACGAGCATGTCGCTTCTCTGCGGATCGTTGATGATGCAGGACGACTTGCTCACGCCAACTGACATTGCCGCCGTACTGCTCGATGGGAACCATCTCCAGATATTTCATTGGGCAACTGTAATAGTAAGGGCCGCAAGACTCTTCCAAGTCCTTGTAGCCCCAGCCATCGCCGTTTTGATGTCTCAATAGGTCGCACTGAATCCACCGTTGTTTGCGACTGGATTCAGCGTCATCTTTGGTGAAGGTGCGTTCCCAAACGCTCCAGAGAACGCCCGAAAAACTACCACCCCGATAGCAGTGAGCGAGACAAGTGCTCTTGATGACAAGACCGTTAGTGTTTGTTCGCTCCCAACCTTCGGTTCGTTCTGCGATCAAACCTTTTCGAGTGCTACCGCATTTGAAAAGCCATCCCATTTCATTCTCCTGTGAAGAGTTGTGTTGATTTACAATTGGCTTCCCGGTGTCCCAAATTGGGGCAATCAATATTCTTCGGGCAGAAGCAACGTGGTTGCAGATCGATGACCGTTGCCGTCTTCGGCTTCAGTGATGATCCAAATTTTGACGCCTTTTGAAGTCTTGAAAGACGACAGAATTCGGCTTCCGTCGTTCAATGCTTCTCCGTTGAGTTCGTGGTCTTCGTCACAAAGATCACCCTGCTCAAGTTGCAAATGACGTTTTAGAAACTCATTCGGTGACTGGCTGCTCTGTTCAAGAGCCCCCAAAGCACCCCCAGTGGCGACAATTTGCCCCAACACAAATTTTGCATTGGTTGTCTTACTGTTTTGATTTAGCATGTTTTCGCTTTCTGGTTGAGTGGTGGTTTGTCTGGCTTCTTTCCCGGTGTCCCTACCAGTCCTCACCGATATCGTAGAAACCAAAGATTTCATCGCATTGCTCAAAATCTTCGAGTTCCTGTTGAGCCAAAATTTCGTCCCAAGGCTCTTCCAGTTCTGGAAGCTCGGGGAACTCATCTGCGAATTCAATTGCGGCTAGTTCATCAAGGATATTGCCATAGTTTCCGTTCAAATGATCTTCCATGAATTGATCAAGATAGTCGTCCATCGTGTTACTCCTGTCGTTGAGTGGTTTGTTGTTTGATGGTGAGCTTGCCGGTGTCCTACTGACTTAATCCCGGTGGCAGAACTTGGTCGGCTTGATGCCTTCCTTGGGCAGACCGGCACCGAAATACCGGCATGGGAACGGAGTCTCTGTTCCTTCTGTCCCATAGATCATCAGATGGTCGAGGTCGATCACCTGACCTGACGGTCCGTAATTGCAGGTCTCGGGGTCGTAGTCGCCAAGATCGTCATCAGGCACAGTGATGTTGTGACCGTATTTTTCGTTGTCTGCTAGTTCGTCGATGGCGTCCTGAATGGTGTCTGCTTCGACGATAAAAAACAGTGGGCAATACGATCCCCCGATTTCGACAAGCCAAGTTTTTCCAAACCAATCGCCCGGATTGATTACGGGAATGTCTTTCAGTTCGTGCCCTTTGAGTATCGCACATGATTTTACCTCGCTCATTGTTTGGGCTCCGTTGTGAGTTGGATTGTTATGACAACTCACTTCCCGGTGTCCTACCCGCCGTGCTCGGCACGAAGGCGTTGGAGACAACGATAAAAACTGGCTCTCGATTTTCCCGTAGCTTCACGCCATGCCTTTTCCTGCTCTTGCACACTATCGGGATGTTTCTGAATCGCTATTTGCAAGATCCGTAAATCCTTCGTTTTGCTATCGAGACGCTTTGTAGATTCATTTTTTCTTCCGAGCGTTCTCAACTGGCTCTTTATCATTGGTCGCCAGTCGATGCCTTCGCCACGTGCGTAATGAAGCTTCCGCAATGAAGGTCCAAGCAACCGCATCGACAACTGCCGGTCATCGGCGTTCTCTGCGATGTAATCAATTACCTTGGCACAATCTTCGGGCGTCAGTTGATGGAATCCCTTTTTCGAAATGGATCGCATCAAATCGATCACTTCAGCATTGGTGGCACTCAATTCGAAAATGTCGCATCTCGAAAGAACAGCTTTGAACGCATTATTGCGGCGTGGCATCACATTGGCTGCAAAGATGAACCTTGCGGTTGTATCAAATTCAGATGGCAAGCCATCAGGAAGTTGTGAGCTTCCATACGTGACTGTTCGGGGTGATCCCCACAAACAACTCCTTAGCAATCCTAGATGCTGCATCGATGAGTACATTGAGTCGCAGTCGTCGAAGAACAATGTCTCTTCACCTCGAAATCGGAAGAGGGTCATATAGAGAGCCAGCGGAGTAATATGCGAATTGATCAGGATAGGCTCGATGCCTTCTTCATCTAATGTCTGGAGAATCGTCCGGCTTTTGCCAAGTCCACCTTGGGCACCATATACAAACAAAGCGTGATTGTGTTTCCGAGCCACGAGCCGCACATGATGCGCCAAAAGTTGTTGTCTTTCTTCGAGAGCGGTTACAGGTTTTTCAAACATGGGATTCTGGAAAAATGGAAGCTGGTCGTTATTATCGTTCGGCATGTTCATTTCAAATTCTCCGTTTCGAAGTTGATTGTGTCTTGTTGTTTCTGTTGCCGGTGTCCTGTTGTGATCAGACCGGGAGCAACTGTGACTCAACCGGCGACTGATGGAAGGACAGGAGGTAATCAGTAACCTTCGACGCTTGCGTACTTGCCTTGAAAATGAACGTAGGATCATTTTTGAGAGCCTTCAACCAGTTGGAGAGATATGCAGCGTGATTATCCAGCCCTTCAGTCAGCGGAATTCCCAGTTCAGAACAGACAAAGCAACATGACATTTCAGCAATCAACTCGCCCAACGCATACGTGTTGCCTTCCTTGCTGCGATCCCAGCCGAGTCGGTCAGGATGCTCAGCCCAATGCGCCATTTCGTGGAACAAAGTTTCGTAATACCCCGAGCCGTCGAACTGATGTTTGTGCGGCATCTGGATTGCATCGATTGCAGGATCATAAAAGGCTTTGTTTCCGCCGTGTATAATGTCTGCACCAGTGTTAGCGATTAGCTCATCAGCTTCTCGAAGCGATACTTCAGGATCAGTATTGTCGCAATAACCGGGACGCAAATGATCCAGATGATCGCCTTCAACCTGATCGATGTTAAAAACCGTGAATTGCCGCATGACACAGAAGTTGTCTTCGACCTCTTCACCCTTACGATTGGTCTTCGTCTTCGAAATCGGCTTGTAGAGAATGACTTTCGCACCCCATTTTCCCTTGGGAATGCCCGATGGTCTTGCCATCACTTGTCCGCCGATGGACTGCCACTGTTTGTATGTAGCGAAGAATTTCCCGTGACTCATGTGATCTCTGTTGTGCATACCGAGAAGCAGCACATTGATGCCGTTGTAGGGTTTCTTTGTGACTGCGTTTGTCGGTCTGCCGGAGCATGGGTCAGAAGACCAAGGTTGTTTCCATGGTGCGATCCCTTGTTGTAAAGATTTGATAATCTCGTTTGTAATCTGCTGGCGAAGTTCTGTTTGGCTTGGCATTTGTCGGTCCTTTGTGATGGGGTTGGGAACGACGTTTTTACCGGTGTCCTTTGTGCCGAGGAGATGGTCTTATTTTGCAGCGAATCATCAACCGAACTTCATCTTGCCGGTGTCCTAATACAAATGTTGTACGCAGATTGGTTTTCGCATGAGATTGAGAAGAGGCCGCTTGTCGCAGAATGTCGGTGGGACTTCCGAGCCGATTTGGGACTGGAATTGGGAACTCAATCGCATGAAGAGTGGTGTGAATATGACTAAATTTGCAGTGTTTTAC
>Ga0055584_100005145_pt1 | contig 12830 bp, 4 predicted proteins | sample OSDHelmetaG_FD_58716 | JGI IMG/M metagenome (GOLD analysis project Ga0055584, IMG submission 58716) | Pelagic marine sediment microbial communities from the LTER site Helgoland, North Sea, for post-phytoplankton bloom and carbon turnover... | ecosystem: Environmental > Aquatic > Marine >... | reverse complement strand
GAGAATTGAACTCAAACCTAAAGCCGTTATGCGTATTGTAGTTAGGTCTCTTATTTGCACAATTTGAAATATGACACCTCCTAAATTTTTTACCGAACTTCTTCGTTAATTCCCTAGCTGCTTCGTAAGTAGATTCAAACTCAAAAATCTCCCCATCTTTAGAAATTGCACGCACCGGTTTCATCTGTCTCTTTGCGTTCTCATAGCCTAATAGTGCATGTTTCTCCCTTTCTTCTGGTGACATCTTAGCTATGCCATCTTTCACACTCTGTCTGTACCTTTTCTTTTCCTCAGGTGTTCTCTTATCTATAGTCGCTTTAAAATTCTGGATCCTCTTCGTCTTTTGTTCGCTAGTTTCAGCCGCATGGTGTTTTTTTGTTGCCAAACTCATCTTTTTTCGTGTTTTTTCCGAACAATGGCGACCACTCTGACCTTCACCGCCTGTTGTGCAGTTATAACCCCCTTTCCCAAAAGCACCGTAATGTTTGATATAATATATCTCTCGTTCCGACATATGCGCGTCCGTATCTTCATTAGTAAAATGTTCTAGTATTAATTTAGTCACTTCATCCCAACCATATTTACGAAAAGCGCGGTACACTGGATATTTTGAATTACCTTTGCATGGGCGCTTATGTGTATACAAACGCTTTTTTAAATTCACAGTTTTTCCGACATACACTTTTTTATTTGGAAACAGGAACATATAGACACATTTCACCATTTAGAGGTCTCCCGACCCCTTAAATACACCCCAGCAGGGCTTGAACCCGCACCGCCTGGAATCGAACCAGGATTTAATGCCACCAGGCACGGTTTAAAAAAAAAGCCGAATTCCGGATTTGAACCGGAGACCTCCTGAGAAAATGAAAGAGAATGAAAAAATGGTTAGATTAATCAAAGTTACCAATACAAAACAAATTATACTTACCGCATTACAAGTGCAGCGCTCTAACCGCTGAAGCTAATTCGGCTGCACCCCTACCCGGAATCGAACCGGAATCAGCGGTTTAGAAGACCGCCATGCTATCCATTACACCATAGGGGTAGTTCTCGGTAACGGGATTGAACCGCTGACCAACTGTTAATAAGACAGTCGCTCTGACCACTGAGCTAACCGAGAGTAGTCCCAGCGGGAGTTGAACCCGCGCCCTTCTCCGTGTAAAGGAGACGTCATAACCAACTAGACCATGGAACTGTACTCTGTCCGAGATTCGAACTCGGGACTTGGGTTTCAAAGACCCACGTGCTGTACCCACTACACTAACAGAGCAGTGTCATCTGTGAGATTCGAACTCACGAAGCCGAAGCAACAGATCTTGAATCTGCCCCCTTTGACCGCTCGGGAAAGATGACGTGCCATCTGTGGGATTCGAACCCACGAAGCCGAAGCAGCAGATCTTAAGTCTGCCCCCTTTGACCGCTCGGGAAAGATGGCAAAAACAAACAACTCACCTGTGGATGGGAAAAAGGGTTAGTCAAATATACACTGTGCGTTTATATAGAATGTAGTTTTTATTTCAAATACTCTAATTTTTAGATTCTCCACCCCCTCTATCGGAATCGTCAGAAGACGATTCTGTACTCCAATACATCAATTCTGGACCACTGTCCTGTTCTACAGCTTGTTCTACAGCAGGGGGGACTATGTCGGGTACATCTTCCCATTCGTCTGATTCGTATGGATCGCTGTCTTCTTCAGCCGTCATCCTTCGTTCCCTTCGTTGTATTTCCATTAGCTTCAGCCCGTCATTCTTACGTTTCCTTCTTTCCCTACGTCGTTTCAAAAATTTCCGATATTTTTTCACAGTCATTCCTTTCTTTTTTGCCCTTCTGGCTATTTCATATCTCCAGACCGCTGATATGTAAGCATCCGGCTTACGGTATGTTTTTGTTTTGCCATCCTCGTCCTCCTCGGCATCGCTATCTTCTTCGCCCATCGTCATTCGTTCCCTTAGTTCCCTTCGTTCCCTTCGTTGTCTTTCGCTATCTTCTTCGCCCATCGTCCTTCGTTCCCTTCGTTGTCTTGACTGTTCATTAGATGTACCCCCCGTATCCGTAATCACACCACTGGTGATGTTAACAATATCATTGACTGAATTTAAAAAGGCAGGGGCAAATTTAATAATCTTTCCGGTTTCCGGATTAAATTTGCCAACTATCTTGTCATAATGGAAAATCACAACTGTACCAACTACGGCAATTTTCAGTTCCTCGTTCTGAGCATAATTTAAGTGCGGTTGATTTCTTGATTTTAATGCTTCCGATTGTTCGCGTGTGTAATTCACACGTTGGGGCAAACCTAATAGACTAAAATCTAACTGAAACAAGAGCTCACCGATCGGCTTCCCACTTGTTCGCCAGATACGCACTGTGTTGTCGAAAGATGACGATATTAAATGCTTAGACCACACCACTCTGCGAACTTGATCCTTGTGACCTGTCAACGTTTTCACGTGTGCGCTCACTGTGTTGTAATTGCCATTCTTCATCGGATCGAATCCTAATATTTTGTAAGTGTCCTCTTCGCCATCTTTGAGAAATTTAACCTTGTACGAATCATGTGTTTTTTTAGTTGCTGTACCAAACCTATAAGTGTTCCTGACTTTAACTAACACTCGAGTGTTTATAGTCAGTTCTGGCATTGTTTTATTCCACAAAATTATCGTCTTATCTTCTGAAGCAGTTGCAATCTTATCCTCACAAATGGCTATTGAAGTTATACGTTTGGTATGACCTTTCAAAACAAGCATTCGGGCATACTGATTTTCTTTATTAAACCCCCATACTTCGTTATTGACATATGCTAATAACATATCGCCAACCCATTTTTTATAAAGCATTGTGCCAGTAGGTACCTTACCAATGTACCTATCCACGAATTGGACGTCCACAAACTCACACTGCCACAATTGTAGACCTCCTTGCGTTTTGATAATACATGCAAATTCAGTATGTGAACGTATTGCAACTGATGTGATATTTATATATTTTAATTTCTTGATGTTGTCTTTTACAGCATAAAACATCGACCCATCCTCATAGTACAAACCCGACTTTGTCATCAAGTGTCCCTTTATATCAAAACAGTTGCTTCCAATACTAAAGCCATTGTCAAAAAAATCCACTGGAGAATTGTTCTTGAGATGAATCAGACCACCAACCGTAGGCAGAGACGGGTCGTCATCACCTTCTATTTTCATCTCTGATTCTTCAAAAGAAAGCTCAGATGTTATCTCTTCTATTTTCCTTTGAATAAGTACGTCTCCCATGTCCCTCGTTTTGTCTTTGTATAAGTATGTGTGATACTTGTGCAAAAAAGGTCCCGGTAGAGTCGTCAACATACGTGAAGACCCAGCATCCATCTGTTTACCTTTCGTTAAATTTTTAAATTCTTCTTCGCTCAAACATAACGAATAGGCATAACCCTTATAATCTGAAGTTTCAATTGGACGTGCTATACGTTCTGCTAGTTTCTTAATTTTTTTTTCTAGCTCTGGGATTTGTCTCTCTGCTGCATCTTTCTGATTTCCCTGTAATTTGGTAAAATCTTTTCCTTGTAATTCTTTTAACCGTTTACGGTTTTTTCTAAGCTCTAGCCTATTATTCATCTGTGTTTTTACATCGCTAAACTTATCGTGTCGGGGTAAAAAGGTCCGGTCGGCACGGTTTCGTACTTGTAACCTCTCATAACCTTCTTCAGTTTTCATGTATAATGAAACTATGTAAAAGGGTACCAGCTTTCTTACGCCTTTGTCATTGAATCTCCCTGCCTTTGTATCGTAATATACACGGTTTAGCCTCAAATGGGTTGGGAAGTCTGTACCATTTCGAATGAGTTTTTCGTCAACATATTCAAACTCACCCACGCAATCATCAATAATATGTAACAACCCATTACCATCAGACTCCTTCCATTTTTTGTCACCACCTAACCCCGAAGATAATGTTGACAATCGTTTTTGTAACATTCCAAGTTTGGTAGCTAACACTTCAATGATGGAACGTTCTTCTGCTAACTCGGAGCGTTTAATCTCGTCCATATCATATTTTGCCTTTAAGATTGTGCTAATATCCATTATACCCAGAGACTGTTTAAACAAATTTATATCCCTTCTTGCATCTAAAATTGCTTTTCTATTTGAGTGACTGTTAATATTCATTTCTATCAGATTTTTTCTCACGAACAAATCAAGATCAGTATTATGAATATCAGTTATCCTTTCCGAGTCAGTTTTGTAGGGAGTAAAATCATATACTGATGCCAGTTCTGAAGTAAGCGATCTTAGTTTCGTAATTAGAACAACCCTTTGTGCTAGTATAAGACTGTTTGGATTTTTAAGACCTTTCCTTATTGCCTCAATCTCATGCATCAGAGTACGCTTTCTTTCCAACACTGTCTTCTCTTGAATTTTTATTCTTTTCAATTCTTCATCAATCTCATTAACGTTAGCACGTTTCTTAGATTGATACGCTAGTCTTTCTTCGTTTATTTCCTCGCCAAATAACAAACGTTCTTCCATAGTAAGACCAGTTACTCTCATCATATCCGAAGTTTCGTCTATCTTATACCAGGAGCCCGGACCAAATGCAATTCGCGCATCTGGACTAACAGAACCTAGTTTTTCCAGTAAATCCGTATTCAGCGGATACGGTAACACAGGTGGTTTATAATTCTGCTGAGACAAAAATGTTATTTGATACTCAGTAATGTTTGGCGAGTATGGTATCATTTTAGTTTTGCCCGGATATTTATAAAGTTTTGTAACTGTAACAAACTTTGTCAATTCCTCAAACACTGGTCTCGGTAATCTTGCAACAGAGCGCTCGACTTCATTTTTCCACATGGCTAGTGTATATTTCTGCAGTGGGGTTTTTAATATCCTTTCAACCTGAGCACCTAACTCTGTTTGTATATACTTGACGACTGCAGGTGATTTATCAAAAATCCTATCATCTTGTTCTGGAGGGTTATCAATGAACTCTTGAATAATCTTCAAAACCACTTCAACTAATTTACTCTCTCTTGAAGTCAGCCTGTCACGTAGCGGGCTAATTGTTCGTAATTCTCGTTCTAGAAGCGTGTTATACTCTTTTTTCCGTCTTTTGATAGCTCTTTTCGTAGCAGCATCCCAATTAACCTTAAAATATACCAAAAATTCTTTTCTAGGCTTCTCTGAATCTTTGATGCGCTTTTGCAGATCCATGCGCACGAGTGTTTCCATATCTCCGAGACCATCTACCCACCCGCCTGGCTGTGTTATAAGAGAATTTCTTCCATAATATTTTATGAATCGTATCCACAAAAACGTGAATTCGTTGGACTTCTTTCTTTCCTCGTTAATCTCTATCCAGTCGGTAATTTTTACAGCTGCATTTAATCGACGCTGTTCATTTTCTGTTCTGAGGCTCGTTGTGCTAGTATCTCTCTCAAAGGCGGGTTCGCGTAGAGGGTGTACTGTTTTCTCGTCTATGTCATTATCTTCTTTCCACTGTTTTCTTGCAAATTCAAACATTAACCGTTTATACGGGTAATCTTTACATTCATTCTCTATATCTGTTTTTACGTCTAGTAAACCCAGGCGTACAGTATCCCTAGTAGTATTAGTAGCTTTGATCACTCTATCAGTCCACGTAATGAACAATTCCATCCTTGTACCAGCCATTTCGGGATCGTAAACCATAATTGCTGTTTTATTTTCGAGTTCGAGTGCTTTTGTGATCTTTTGTTGTTCAACAAGATCTGCGTGTACAATACCAAAAACAAATTGTCGTCTTTCTTCACGTAACTTTATCAATTTGTCTCTTTCAGACTTTTCCTGCCGTGTTCTTTCCCTGTGGTCTTTCCTATATTGGACCATTGCTTTATAATCGCGAGCATTCTCATACACATTATTAATGTTCGTAGAAAAACATTGAATTGTCGTACTTTGATTACTTTCGTTTTTTACTTGAATGGGCTTGACTAAATTCACCCTCACCTGGTCATGTTCAATATGCTGAATCCAACACATGGCTGTTATAGATTCCTCCCCATTAATGGTCGGATTATTATTTAATCGACTCCGATGTATATCTGCTGCTTCAATTTGATGTCGCATTCCCTGAGATACTGTGGACATATCTAATTCGGCTTCACCAGGTCGCTTCCTTTTTTTGGCTAGGTTCAGCTTCTTGAACTCAATAAGCGAATTGAAATCAATAAACACAACCACCTTTTGATTGTTTGCCAACCATGCACGTTTATGCATATATTTATAACCTATCCACTCCTGGTGTTCGTATGGGTTTAATTCGTCCAGCTCTGACTTGCCCTCTCGATACCTTGCAGAGTTCCACTTTGATTTTAAATCACGAATGGCAGCGCGTTTTACCACTTCCTTTTCAAAAACAACAGTCTTAAACAGCTCCATCTGTTTGAGGAATCGCATACGGGCTCGCTCTTGGTCTTCGACGGAGCCACGACTGCTGACCAACTCTTCGTAATTGCCAAACACCTCTTGAAACGCTAATCTCTCGACTGGGGGCAGATTGCGTAATATAAATTGACCCATGTCTTCGTGGTTAACAAATAATCTACCGAAGGTGTCTGCTAGCATATCTAATTCAGCAATGGCTTCGTTCGCAAAAGCACTGCGGTTATGATTCTTGCCACTCAGTTCTTTCGCTTTACGATAAATCTGGTTCCGATTTGCAACAGCGGTTTGTTTTTCTAAACCACTCAAAATCTCCACCGACAGTTGCCATAATTCTTTTTCTTTATTTCGTTCACCATGAAACCACCAATAGTGTTCCCAGTGTTTTGGATAATATTTCGCTCTCTCCAGTTTCGCCTTTTGCTTGTGCATGACATAGAGTTTCCACCGTCTTATAGTTATATCTATTATATTCGAATTGGGATTGTTTCTTAATTTAGCCTTCATAATCTCCAATTCAACCTGCTCAGCCCGAATTCTTTTAGGTAGATCAACATTTTTATCTTTTTTAGCTTCTTGATAGAGTTTGGAGCGTCTGCGATTTTGTTTACTATCGGGATTATTTATTAAATCACCCAGGCGTATAATTTTTCTCAGTTCGTTTTTTAATTTATTCGTCTCATTCTTCAATAATTTTATTCTTTCTGGAGCTTTATCAGAGTTATGATTAATTTCTCCGATATAATTAAGAGTAAAATAATCGTCTCTGAACCCACCCGGCTCAGAAAACTCTTCATCTTCAGGGGTATGCCCTATCTCTATATACGCCGCCACTGCCATATCTTTGGTTATACGTGTTTTTATGTCATGATTTTTCATGAAATCTGTTAAGTGTTTCAGTTTCTTAAGTACCCATCGTTTATCCACTTTTCTTTTCAAATCTGGAGACAAAGATCTATATAAATATCCCATATTTTCGTTGACGAAACTTTCAATATATTTGCGCCTGTTGCGCTCGGTCAAAATTTTTAACCTAGATTCATAAAACGGCATCGACTCGGGACTTTGTATTTTACGCCATAAATTTTCAATATACGCTTTAACCGCCGATTTACAATCCGTGTATTCTGTGGGGGTTCCAAAGCCGAATCTACCCATTAATATAGATTTTTCAAGTCGAATTTGTCTAATGGCTTTTCTAAGTTCATAAATATAATATAATCCCGGTTTTTTAACCTCCGCATCCGTCTTGTCTTTATGATTTTCGAGTTTCTTTTCAACTACTTGGATCATGTATTCTGTTTTGCGTTTCTGAAAGTATTTTGTCATTTTTGTGTTTAAATTACTTGTGGGTAGATCTTCTATATGTGTGTCGAAAATAGCAGCAATCTTCTGACGTTCTCTTTTATTAAGAAAAACATAGAACTCTTTATTAAACGCTGAATACTGTTGATTGAGCTGATGGGTCAGCTCTGGGACGATAAAATAAAACCCACGTTCTGCTGCTTTAATCAGAGCATCTGCGCGTGAAATCCGGCTTGAAAATATCTTATATTTCTCTTTGGCGTTCCTGACATCATTAAACAGTTTATAGCTTTTATTCTCTCGTATTCTAACAGGGACATTAAACCCAGGACTAGCGTATACATTATCCAATATATATTGATGCAGAAACATAAGTTTCACAAGTTTCACATGTACCACATTAAACTTTCTGAACCAGCTACTCGGTGCGGGGATGCTCAACCTTTTTTGATGAGCTACATCCACTTCCTCTGGGGTCATACCTCGAAGTTTAGCTCTAATTTTGCTTAATTCGTTTTCTTTATCCACTCTCGCCTGTAACCTCGAAATTCGTTCCTCCATTTTGGATGTAAATGTATCCCCATCACAAACAGCCTTGAAATTTTTCACAGATTTAATATAATTAGGAGTCTGATCCATAGGTCCTGCGCGGAATGTAAGTGTGTATGCTGGACCTTGGCGTCCCGTGCGTTTAGATCCCCAAGCAAAGACATCCCTTGTGTACTCAATTTCCAGATTGCTATTTACAATATCCCCTATGGAGTCAACAATACTCAACTTAGATATATTCATAGGTACCCCAGGGAACAGAATTTCCCATAAAGCTACATTCATATCATGTGTCATTTCTGGACTAAGACTCCTGAAACGATACGATAATGTCAGTTTCTCGAATTGATCAAAACGCATATCTTTATTTACATACTCTTCGCGCATTTGATCTGCCATGCATAACAGCTTAGCACGTGTAATTGGGTAGTCGGTTGGTTTCCACGATCTCCGATAAGCCCAACACAGAATACAGTTACACCTAGGGTCTGGGGATCCATCCTTGGTATAATGCATGTAATTACCTTTGATTCCTACTGTTTCAAGTACCTTTCTATAGTAATGATCCCTGTTAGCTTTAAAAATGGCTGAAATGTCATTCTCTGACGGAACTAAGTTGAATTGACACACGCGGTTATAATTATGATCAATAGGAATAGACCTGAGATTCCCATTTGAAGTCAGCCTCACCAACTTCGTAGACCTTGCAATAGACATTTAAAAACAAAATACCAGTTTAAATAATCTAAAAATACACTGCGTCAAATGTCAATTCTACGTCTACCTTATATTTTGTTTCTTTAAAGCCCCCCACAAAAACACGATTGTAAAACACCATTGGAAACGTACGATATTCTTTTCCTGTGAGTGCGTCCGCTTCGTTGAAAAAAGCATCCCTGTCCGAAAGCAACTCGTCACAGGCGATGACATGGGCTCGGGGGAGTAATTCTTGAACTTTTGTGCACCATTTGCAACCTTCCTTTGTAAGAATAGTATAACCAGGTTTTAACTCTATCATGTTTACACACTCGTAGTTCTGTATATACACCGTTATTTACAAACCACACCGAGAACAATCATGCCAAAACAATAAATAGGTAATAGTGAAAACCCCAGCCCGAGAAGTTTAAAAGGTATAAATGTCACCTGCCGGATAAACCTGTACGTACAAGAGTTCTGACATTTTTCCACTACCTGGCGGTGGCTCTCTTCGGGGGATACGAACACATGGTCATAAATATATACAGCCTCCTCAAGACTGTACTTGAAATACATGCGCTCGTACTCGTTATCCAGATTCATCAAGAACTCGAGAGCCAAACTATTAAAGAGCGCATCTAGAAGATCTTCACTCACAAACACGATCCATAGATTTGCGATATGCACAAAAAGGTTGAACGAATGTTCTTGGAACGCGTCAAACACCACAGTGTACGAACCGGATGGAGCTACTCTTCTCTGGCTGGATCTATCACGAATGGCGTCGTACACGAAGAAAGAATGTACGAAATAGACCATGGCTACAGATACCATGAGCATCTTGTGTTCAATACCCTCACTGCCGCATGTGATGTTCATATGCACGTTGTGAATTACAATCGCTGCAAACAGCATCCACTGGGCAAAGAAAATGAACACGGGGAGATAAAACTGCCGTCCAAACACGTGCGAACACTCTCTTCCAACACCACGATGTAACATGAAATGCATCATAGACCACATGCCGAACTTTGGATCGTTGAGCACACAGTCCATCTTCTCCTCGGGTGTCAACTCACGGAGAGGTAAGGGCTCCACTTTAGAATTCTTCCTTTCGGTAACAGCATCATGACAGTTGGCTATCATCCCTGCAAAACTTAGTCTTCCTGGGATACACCGTTACAACGAAGCAAATGTACTCTCTAGGTCACTCCTCACCGGATTCTCCAGCACATCCACACATTCGCCATTGTCCATACACCACTTATTACATGTTGTACCGTAACACACGCATCCCGATGCTTTTGCATTATCAGTACATGTGTGTTCCACACAAACACCATTCAAGCACCTCTCCTCACCCTCGACACAAGCGATCTCTGGACATGTGTGCGGGCAGTATAGGTATAGTTCTTTTGTTTCTGTGTTTGCATCTTTCACAGTACCTTTGCACTCTGTCTTACCAAACTCGTTCTGATACTGTGCTTTGTCACAATCTTTGCAGGCTTGTTGACCCACAACATCCTGGTACATATCTGTCGTGCAGTCTTTGCACTGTGTTATATCCATTGCACCTTCTACATCTCGATATTTACCTATAGGACAGTCTTTGCAAGAGGTGGAGTCGAATCTGTAAGTCCCAGCAGCGCAAAACTTACACGTCTCTTGATTGGATTCGTCCTGATACTTTCCTGTAGGACACTCTTCACATCCGTCCGTAGAACTTTTGGTTCCAGTTGGGCATTCGGAAAGGGACAGTACAGGGATCGATAAAAGAATCAACCAAAACATTTATAATACATGTACTATGTTTATACTTCATAAACTGATCAGATCTTCATACGTGTACTTACAAGCTTTGCCCTCGACGTCCACAGACGCAGTGTTCTCCACCAACTTGCTCCGGAAAACACCCTCGTGGATGCTGAACTGCTCTGCGAATACTTTCAGTGGCGGACAGGCGCCATTTCGAAGCCCAATGTCGGCTGCATTGACAGGAGGTTTACTAGATAATCTAAATCCGGATGGGCATATGTCTTCGTTAGCATTTGCAAATGCTTCAATACCCTGTCTCAACTCTATCTCTTCCGTACAGACATAACCGTTCACCACATCGCCACACGAGCTGCAGCTGGCAGTAAGACATTCGTCTATTTCCTCACAGTTTGCATCTTGGTGGTAATCATCAGGTGTTAGACTTCGGTCTGTAACAGATACCACATAACCAACCCTGCACACAGACGTCACGCATTCTGTATGGTCAATGTTTACCACAGTATCCCCCTCACATGCAACACACTGGGTCAAGTCGTTTACATCCAAAATCGTGTCACCTGCACATTGCTCACCACATTTGGACGCATCTTCTATACGGTCGAAAATCTCCTTGACCCGGTATGGCGCACAGTCGAAATCTATACATTCTGTCCCCTTTGCATATGTGAATCCAGTGCATTCTTCGCAGTTCTTTTGATCGTTATATGCCAAAGTTGGATCCACAACAAGTATCTTGTACCCGTCAGGGCACACTACCTTCACGCATGATGTCCCATCTGCACTCACAACCTCATCCAAGCCACAGGGGATGCAGTTAATCTGGTTATCGGGCTCTAAACTGTAATCAATATAACCATCGACACCACTAAACTCTCCCTCATGATCTTTCTTCATCCGCCCAGACTCACACACTATAGGTGAACAAGATGCTCCCACGTTATACCCTGAACACGGTTCACAGTTTGTCTGATCCGTGTTGTTCAATTCATGGTCAATAATGTCCTTTACTGTCATATAATCCTCACATATCACTTCTACACATTGTCCATAGTTGTCCGGAGATGTCGTATTCCCAGTGCATTCCACGCAGTTGTCATGTATCGTAGAGTTGTCGGCAAGCCATGCAGCTTCGTCTGACGTTGTCCCCCACCCTGGTGGACAAAAATCATGAGAACATACTGCACTATGAGACGTTTGGTCGTTTACAGTTGGGAAACTACAGTCTACACATTTCGCATCTGCGCCCAATACCCCGTTCCACCCCATTCCTTTTGCGCAAATGTCACAGTGTTCGCCTGTGAATCCGGAACCAGTGCAGTTGCAAAAGCACCCATCATTAGTACTCCAAGCGGGGCAGCCAGAACCCCAGTCGGTATATGATTCAGGTATAATATTTAGCGGGCATAAGGTGCATGTTGTCTTTTCGTCGTTGACATAGCCATCATCGCATACATTGCAATCTGGCTGACCAGCCTGGTCTTGGTAACCTTCCCCACAAAGTGCACAATCCGCCCCACCTGAGGAAAACTGCCCTGCCTCACATATCACACAGGGGGAGCCACCATACCCGTCTTTACACTGACAGTCTGTGCCATCTGCATTCGACACCTTGCCCGTGTCACAAGTCTCGCACGAAGATTGATCCGAGGATATTATGGACCCACCTGGACATGTCTCGCAGGCTGTGTGGTCGTCTTTTGATTTAAACCCGGTTGGACACGAAGCACAATCAGCCCCGTCCGAGGAAAACTGCCCTGCAGCACATGTATCACACGAAGATCTGTCTGAGGACGGTTCATACCCGCCTGGACATGTCTCGCAGGCTGTATGGTCGTCTTTTGATTTAAACCCGGTTGGACATGATGCGCATGCAGTCCCGTCCGAGGAATACTTTCCTGCAACACAGTCGGTGCAGCTGCTACCATCAGACTCTTGTCCAGGGCTGCAGCCTGCCTCGGCATCGAACCTATACATGTTGTATTCCGTCGCTGTAATAGCGCAAGTGCTAAGATTCCCGTGCTTTACATGATTGCAATAACACCTGCCCCCCTGTCCGACGTCTATACTAAATCCAGTTGCTGGATC
>Ga0055584_100005144_pt1 | contig 12831 bp, 10 predicted proteins | sample OSDHelmetaG_FD_58716 | JGI IMG/M metagenome (GOLD analysis project Ga0055584, IMG submission 58716) | Pelagic marine sediment microbial communities from the LTER site Helgoland, North Sea, for post-phytoplankton bloom and carbon turnover... | ecosystem: Environmental > Aquatic > Marine >... | reverse complement strand
TGACAAGGACTCATTTTGCAATTCCGGTAATCATGTATTATGTAGCCGGTATCGCATTTTTGACCTACGCTGCTGTGTATACCGACCTAAACATGTTGCATGCACTTTATATGGTTCCAATTGGTCTCATGGTCTTTACTTTTGTAGAGTACTTGATCCACCGCTTTCTATTTCATTTCGAAGCTAAAAGTGAAAGTCAGAAAAAAATAAAGTATAATATTCATGGGGTACACCATGAATATCCAAAAGATAAGGACAGACTAGTAATGCCTCCTCTTTTCTCTATCGGACTAGCTGTAGCATTTTATTATTTATTCAATTTTTTGATGGGACAATATGCTCTGTTCTTTTTTCCAGGGTTTTTAGCAGGATATTCAACCTATCTATTGATCCATTATGCAGTCCATCGTTATCGTCCTCCAAGAAATTTCCTTAGCTATCTTTGGAAGCACCATAGTTTACATCACTACAAATCAGAGAACACGGCATATAGTGTTTCTTTTCCTCTATGGGATATTATGTTCGGTACCATGCCTTTTAAGGGTAAAAAAAGAGATAAGAATGCCGAGAATAAGCTTCCTGATTACCATACCAAGGTTGCCTGATAATTCGCATTGTTAAGTCTTCCATCAACTGGACCAATTGTTTTCCTACATTTGGTTAAGGCATAAAATCAATTTATGAAGAAAAAGACCAAGATTACAGGATTACTAGTAGCCAACAGAGGTGAGATCGCTTTGCGTATCATGAAAAGTGCCCGTGAAATGGGATTAAAAGTGGTTGCAGTTTATTCTGATGCAGATAGGTTGTCACCACACGTAAAATATGCTGATGAAGCAGTTCACGTTGGTCCGCCAGCCTCATCAGAATCTTACCTGGTTATCGAGAAAATCATTAATGCTGCTAAACAAACCGGTTGTGAAGCGATTCATCCTGGCTATGGTTTTTTATCTGAAAATGCAGAATTTGCGCGACTTGTTAGTAAGAATGACCTTATCCTTGTTGGGCCGTCACCCGAATCAATGGAGGTCATGGGTAGTAAATTGGCCGCAAAAGATGCGGTTAAGAAGTATGATATCCCATTGGTTCCCGGAACCGATTATGCTATTACAGATATTGAAAAAGCTAAGGTTGTAGCTAAAGAAATAGGCTTTCCAATTCTTATCAAAGCATCCGCAGGTGGTGGTGGAAAAGGAATGAGAATAGTAGAATCAGTTGATGAATTCGAAGAAATGATGAGCCTGGCTGTCAATGAAGCAACATCTGCTTTTGGTGACGGATCAGTATTTATAGAAAGATTTGTAGGCTCTCCCCGGCACATTGAAATACAGGTTCTTGGAGATATGCATGGTAATATTGTCCACTTATTCGAGAGAGAATGCTCTATTCAGCGAAGACATCAAAAGGTTGTTGAAGAAGCACCATCTTCAGTATTAACACCAGAGATTAGAAAACGGATGGGCGAATGTGCAGTAAAAGTTGCGCAAGCTTGTAATTATGTTGGTGCTGGTACAGTGGAATTTTTACTTGATGAAAATCTTGACTTTTATTTCCTCGAAATGAATACAAGATTACAAGTGGAGCATCCGGTAACTGAAATGATCACAGGAAAAGATCTCGTTAAAGAACAGATCCTGATTGCCACTGGAGAACCACTTTCATTCAAACAGGACGATCTGTCGATCAGCGGACATGCTATGGAAGTAAGAGTCTACGCAGAAGATCCTCTCAATAATTTTCTTCCCGATATAGGTAGGTTAGACATTTACAGAACTCCTAAAGGTCCAGGCATAAGGGTAGATGATGGATTTGAAGAAGGCATGGATATTCCAATCTATTACGACCCCATGTTGGCTAAACTGATCACCTGGGGAAAAGACAGAAAAGAAGCAATCGATAGAATGGTAAATGCGATCGACGAATATTACATTTCAGGTGTTACAACAACACTGAGCTTTTGTCGGTTTGTGATGAATCATGAGTCATTTTTAAACGGAACTTTTGATACCAACTTTGTCAACAAATACTTTACTCCAGAAAAACTGAATGCTGACCTTACTGATGAGGAAGAGGTAATTGCCGTAATTGCTGCCTTGAGACATTTAGATCAGAATAATGATCAAAGAGGGAATCTTATGAATTCTACGAACCAAAATGGCTCATATTCACGTTCAAAGTGGAAAGCAAGCCGAGTTGAATAAGAACTTTTATGCCGTTGGCATGAATGTTGGCCAATTATAATCGTTTTGAAGTATTCCCTTATATCTCTATTATTAATAACATGTGCGTCTGTTCTGAATGCTCAGGATGTACCATATCGTCCTGATACACAAATTGTTGTAACAGGTACAGATCATATGGGGGATACGATTCCATTTTCCTATTTGCCTGTAATTGATATTTATGGAGAGTTTGATCCCGAGGCTGCCGATAGGCTTCATAAATACTTGAAGTTACGCAGAGACGTGATCAGAGCTTATCCCTACGCAAAACTTGCTTCTATCCAGCTGAAATACGTGAATGATAGTATCGCTAAGATCCCTACTAAACGGGCAAGGAAAAAGTTCATTAAAAAGACTGAAAAAGAATTAAAAGAACTCTTTGCAAAAGACTTAAAAAAACTTACCAGGAATCAGGGCTTTATCCTTATAAAATTGATCGACAGAGAAACTGGTGACACTTCTTATGAATTAGTTAAAGAGCTTCGTGGCTCCTTGCAAGCATTCTTCTGGCAAAGCCTTGCAAGGCTTTTTGGCTCTAATATGAAAGCAAACTATGACCCTGAAGGGGAAGATGCACTGATCGAATCAATTGTTCAGGGAATCGAACGTGGTGATATTTCAATTTTGAAATAGAGACCTCGGGATATGTGTCAAAATGACACAAGTAAAAATCCTTTTACTGACATAATGGCTTAATAATTGAATGATTTTATGTTGGAACAGATTTTGACCATCTGTTTCCGAAACCAATTAAAAACTTAAAACATAAAATTATGACACAATTAAAAGTTAAAAACAGTTCACCTGCTATCAGGTTCAGTAGATTTCCTCAGGCATCTGACTTATTCAGTGACTTCTTCGATTCAGTTTCGAATTTTGACCATAGCAGGAACAATTCTCCTGCAGTTAATATCATTGAAAATGATACCGAATTCAGGATTGAAGTTGCCGCTCCGGGTCTTTCCAGAGATAACTTTAAGGTAAATGTTGATAATGATGTAATCACTATCAGCGGCGAAAAAAAGACCGAATCTGAAGAAAATGAGGAGAGATTCACCAGAAAGGAATTTTCATTCACTTCATTTCAAAGAAGTTTCAGCATTCCTGAATTTATAGAACATGATGGTATCTCAGCTAATTATGTTGATGGTCTGATGAAGATCACATTACCAAAGCAGGAAGAAGCTAAGAAAAAAGGTCCAAAAGAGATCAAGGTATCTTAAGATCTCCGAAGAATTATTGGTTAGGTTTGTTATACCCTGGTGATTATTCACCGGGGTTTTTTGATAATGAGTTCAAATAGCTGATAAACGGAGTTGAACAAAGGTTACTTTTGCAGTATGACAGCAAAAAAGGCAATTAAAAAATCCTCTAAGGTGACTATTGTTAAGAAAAGCAGGCGACCTATAATTCTGGTCACCAATGATGATGGTATCACTGCTCCGGGACTTCGTGCACTGGTAGAGACTATGAAGACTTTGGGAAAGGTAGTAGTAGTTGCTCCTGATAGCCCTCAGTCGGGAATGGGACATGCAATCACTTTGGAAAAGCCACTTAGGCTCGATAAGGTTGAGATACATGGAGAGACATTAGGATATCAATGTTCAGGAACTCCGGTCGACTGCGTAAAACTGGCAGTGAAGCAGATTCTTAAACGGAAGCCGGATCTCTGTGTTTCTGGGATAAATCACGGATCAAATTCATCAATAAATGTAATCTACTCCGGAACCATGTCTGCAGCAATGGAAGGTGCAATTGAAGGAATTCCATCAATAGGTTTCTCGCTCAATAATTATAGCCTTGACGCAAACCTGAAAGCAAGTAGTCGCTATGCAAAAGTAGTTGCTCAAAAGGTCATCGAACATGGAATGCCTATCAATACTTTGCTTAATGTAAATATTCCAAACCTTCCATTTTCAAAAATAAAAGGAATTAAAGTATGCCGGCAGGCTCAAGCACGTTGGGAAGAGAATTTTGAAGAACGAATTGATCCCAGAAATCGAAAATATTTTTGGTTAAAAGGTGATTTTATTGTGCAGGATAAAGGGGCCGATACTGATGAGTGGGCTTTGAGTAATGGTTATGTTTCTGTTGTGCCAGTGCTGTTCGACTTTACAGCCCATCATGCCAGTCAATTTTTAAATGAAATAAAGTGGAATGCTTAAAAAAGATTCTTTATGGCTTGGAATAGCAATTGGAGTGGTGCTGCCTGTAGCAGGATACTTCCTTATGACCTGGCTGAATAGTTACATATCTGAAAATTTCTTTAACAGACCACCGATATTCCGGGAAAGCACTGTTGAAGTTATTGCTATATTTTTAAATGTGATCCCATTCAGGTATTATATGTTGAGGGCTAAAATGGACTACACCGGCAGAGGTATTTTACTTGTGACGTTTGTAATTGGATTAACATACTTCTTTCATTATCTTGATTAACTGTAGTTATAAGTGAAATATTACATCATTTCCGGTGAAGCATCAGGTGACCTTCATGCATCTAATCTTGTGAGAGCAATGCATGCTGTTGATGACAAAGCTGAGTTCCAAGGCTGGGGAGGTGACCTCATGGAACAAGCTGGAGTGCATCTTGTGAAACACTACAGAGACCTTGCATTTATGGGTTTTGCTGAAGTGATCGCCAACTTGAGAACGATCTTAAAAAACATCAAGCTGTGCAAAGATGATATCTTGAAATACAAACCTGACGCTGTTGTGTTAATTGACTATCCTGGATTCAATTTAAGGATCGCTGAATTTGCAAAAGCAAATGGTATTAAGGTTTACTATTATATTTCACCACAGGTCTGGGCATGGAAGCAATCAAGGGTGAAGCAGATCAAAAGGAATGTGGATAAGATGTATGTTATACTGCCATTCGAAAAAGAATTTTATAAAAAATTTGATTGTGATGTTGAGTTTGTAGGTCACCCACTTCTTGATGCAATCGATCAAAGAAAGGATTCTGGTGCAGCACTCTCTGCACATCTAACAAAATTAATCAGTACTAATAAGCCACTGATTGCGCTTTTGCCTGGTTCAAGAAAGCAGGAGATTTCTGTTATGCTACCACTCATGCTTTCTGTAGTGCCTGAATTTCAGGATTTCCAATTTGTAGTGGCTGGAGCACCATCTGTTGGACCTGAATTCTATGAGAATATCATCCGTGATCAGCATGTAGAAGTATTATACAATGAAACTTATGACCTGCTCGAGAATTCTTTTGCAGCATTGGTTACATCAGGTACTGCAACTCTTGAAACAGCACTTTTCAAAGTACCGGAAGTTGTTTGTTATAAGGGAAACTTAGTGTCATATCATATAGCCCGGCAATTGATAAAAGTTGATTATATATCTCTGGTTAATCTTGTAATGGATAAAGAGATTGTAAAAGAACTGATCCAGGGAGAATTGAATAAAGGAAACCTGATCAGTGAATTAAAAAAGATCACAACTAACACTGATACTAGAAATGACTTATTGAAACACTATAATGACCTTACAATGAAGCTAGGAGGATCTGGCGCATCAAAAAGAGTTGCAGAAGGCATCTATATGGAAATGAGAAATGAATTATAAGGATTATTATAAAATTCTTGGTGTACAAAAATCGGCTTCGCAATCCGAAATTAAAAAAGCATTCAGGAAATTAGCACTTAAGTATCATCCTGATAAAAATCCCGGAGATAAGAAAGCAGAGGATATGTTTAAAGAAATTTCTGAAGCTCACGAAGTGCTGGGAGATGAAAGCAAACGAAAGAAATACGATGAGGTGGGATCTAACTGGAAACACTATGAACAAATGGGTCGCCAGAAACAGGGGAATGCTCAGGGTTATGGTGGTGCAGGAGGCTTCTCAGACTTTTTTGAAAGTTTTTTTGGTGGGGGATTTGAGGACATTTTCAGAGAACAGTCTGTTAGGAAGACACGTGGTAGAAATTTGAATGGCGAGATCACTATCTCTCTGGAAGAAGCTTATCATGGTACATTAAGAAGAATAACGGTAGGTGAAAGTGTATTTGAAATGAAGATCAAGCCGGGGGTCAGTGATGGTGAAGTTCTTCGACTAAGAGGTAAAGGTGGTAAAGGTGCAGGTGGAGGACCATCAGGAGATGTTCTTATAACCATCCGAATTTTAAAACATCCTTCATACGATCGTAAAGGCACGAATTTATATAAAGAGTTATCGGTTGATGTATTTGTTCTGCTGCTAGGCGGTAAGATAAGAGTTGATACGTTGAAAAATCAGGTAGACCTCAATATCAAGGAGTGTACACAAAATGGAACCCGTATGCGATTGAACGGATTAGGAATGCCTGATCCTAAAGCCCCTAAAAAATTCGGGGATCTTTTTATAACTATCAAAGCAAAGTTGCCAGAGAAATTATCTGATGAGGATAAGAAACTGATAGGGAAAGTTGCTAAGGAGAATTGAGTTTTTTGAAATTTAAAAAGACGCCTTACGGGGCGCCTTCTTATTGATAACCTAAATCATAAACCCTAAAAACTGTTCATTATACCTTCATTTTTCATGAATGGTTACAAATTAACTTCATCGACTGCTTTAAATGATTGTAGATCAATTACTTAAAATTATATCAAGCTTGCTTTATGTACTAGATTTCAATTGTTAGTTTTGTGGTCTTATTAAAACTTAACCAATAATCACTTTAAAACCATGACCATGAAATTCAATTTAAGATCAATCATTGCTCTTGCATTCATTCTATTGAGTGTAAACCTGAGTAATGCACAATTACAACTACCCCGTCCAAGTCCTAATGCATCCATAATGCAGACGGTTGGACTAACAGATATCACCATAGAATACAGCAGTCCTGGTGTGAAGGGAAGAACCATTTTCGGAGGCTTACTTGCTAACGATAAGATCTGGAGAACTGGTGCTAATGCATCAACAAAGATTACTTTAAGTGAATCAGTAACAATTATGGATAACGAAGTTCCGGCAGGAACCTATTCTATATTTACTATTCCATCTGAAACCGAATGGACTTTTATTCTTAACAAGAATGTTGGTGCTTCTGAAGGATCGTATAAGATGGATGAAGATCAGTTGAGGGTTAAAGTAAAAGCTGCATCATGTGAAATGAGAGAAAGAATGATGTTTGGTTTTGCGAACTTTAATGATGAAAAAGGTGAGATCGTTCTTGAATGGGAAAAGACCAGAATCGTTGTGCCATTCATGGTAAACACTGCAAAACAAGCTGCAGAAAACATCAAAGGTCATCTGGGAAGAACATGGAGAGATTATAACTCTGCCGCTAGATATCATTTAGCTGAGAATTCAGGTCTTGATGAAGCTCTGAACTATGTTAATCAGTCGATAGCATTAGATGAGAACTGGTTCAATACATGGACAAAGGCATCGATTTACAACGCAATGGGTAAAGGCACAGAGGCTCATAAAAATGCTGTTATGGCTAAAGAACTTGGAGATGCGGCCGACAACTTCTTCTTTAAAGATGATGTATACAAAGCAGTAGAAGAGTGGACTCCCGGTGCTAAAAACAAAAAAGGAAAATGAAGATTTCGATTAAGACTTTAAGATCTTAAAACAATATAAAAGCCGGTGACTATGTTACCGGCTTTATTTTTTGATTGATAAATTGATAAATAAAACTGTTTCCTACTACTAACACACAGCCAATCAAATTAAACCAAAGGAACGAGATGTCAGTAAAAAGGTAGCCGCTTATTACAACTAACTCAGCAACTACGGCTCCTGCAAAAACAGAGTTTCCTTTTATGCTTTTAAAGTAAAAGCCTGTTACAAAAATCCCAAGGATGGTACCATAGAAGAGCGATCCTAATATGTTAACGGCTTCGATCAAACTACCCAATTGATTAGCAAACTGAGCCACCATTATTGCATAGATCCCCCAGCCAACAGTAATTAATTTTGAGGCTGTTAGATAATGGGTATCACTTCCACCTTTGTTGATCATTCGTTTATAGATATCTACCACACTTGTCGAGGAAAGTGCATTTAATTCACTAGATGTAGATGACATTGATGCAGCAAAGATCACAGCAATCAGGAGTCCGATAACTCCTACAGGTAAAAAATTGATCACATATGTTAAGAATATATAATTTGTGTCATTGGTGTCAGCACTTGAGTTGGTTTTAGAAATCAGCACAATTGCTTCTTCCCTTGTTTCAGAAGCACTTTTTTCAAATTCAAAAATTTTAGCTTTTTCTATTTCAATTTTTTCTGCATCATCTGCCTCCAGTGCTTCGGATAATCCAAATACATGCACCTGTTTGTTTTGTTGGATATCTTCCCATTTGTTTTCAACTTCTTTGAACTCAGTGGCATGAACACCTGTTCGGGCATTTTCTACTTCCATTCCATTGAAAAAGATAGGTGGGGAGTTGAACTGAAAGAATACAAACAGGATGGCACCGATCAATAATATTGCAAACTGCATTGGGATCTTCACTATTCCATTGAACAGCAGCCCTAACCTGATCTCGGTTACAGATTTACCAGATAAATAACGTGCTACTTGCGACTGGTCGGTGCCAAAGTAGGAGAGTGCAAGGAAAAAGCCTCCTATCAATCCCGACCATAGATTATAACGATTATCAGGGTCGAACTCGAGATCAATGATGTTCATTTTGCCCAATTGACCGGCTACCTGAATGGCATTATAGAACGACACATTTTGAGGAAGCATCTCCACAAGTAAAAATCCTGCCAATGCCATTCCTGTCAATATCACAATCATCTGCCCGAGCTGAGTGTAACTTACAGCTTTTGTTCCACCACTAACGGTGTATATAATAACTAATCCGCCAATAAATACATTGGTCAGATATATATTCCAACCTAAGAGTGACGAGAGAATGATTGCGGGAGCATAAATTGTTAACCCGGCTGCAATTCCTCTCTGTGTCAGAAATAAAATTGACCCCAGGGCTCGTGTTTTTAAGTTGAATCTATTCTCCAGATATTCATAAGCCGTATACACTTTCATTTTGTGGAATACGGGGATCACCGAGATGCATATCACTATCATCGCTAGTGGAAGACCGAAATAAAATTGTACAAAACGCATTCCATCGGTATACGCTTGCCCCGGAGCTGAGAGAAAAGTGATGGCCGATGCCTGGGTTGCCATAACCGAAAACCCAACCATGTACCATTTAAGTGATTTGTTTCCTAGAAGGTATCCTTGTATATCCCGATTGCCACGGCTTTTATAGATGCCATACACAATTATGACAACCAGCGTAGTTACCAGGATGATCCAATCGAGAGCACTCATGAAAGCTGGTTAGTGATGATATAAAAGATGATGATTTCTAATACAAGAAATATGAGAACAGCTACATACCATCTCTTCCAACTTTTAAATATTGGAATATGCTCTTTTATTCCTTTTGTATCCTGATCACTCATTATCATTCATGTTGATAATATTTGTAAGAAGCCGGAAACTGCCCGGTACATTGGCAGGTAGTTGTCTGAAAAAAGAGATCCCGGTATACGTGAAAGTCCCCTTTCCATATTTACATGAAATTAAGCAACCTTCACTTGGATCATATCCTGGATCATTCCATGTGATGAAAGTAGTGTACCTGCTGTCAATTTCACCTGCAAAATATAATCCTCTTTCTTGTACCCAACTATTAAAATCTGATTCAGAGAGTTTATTGGGTTGATTAAAGACCCTATGAGTTTTATCGGTAAAAGCTGGCTCAGTTTCCTCGACTGTTACCCTGTTTCTCGTGATCTTAAAAGGGTAGGGGCCGATATCCTGATTCAAGGACCCCAGAAAGTTACTGGTGTTGTACTGGACTATATAGTTGCCTCCATTTTCTACATACTTCATTAATTCACTGTGCCGGTTCATCAGCCACTCGTGTTTGTTGTAAGCTCTGATGCCAGTTATTACGGTCTTGTAATTATTAATAGCACCCGATATGATATCAGCTTCATTCAGTTTAGTTATTGTAAATCCAACTTTTTGTAGTGATTCAGCAACCTTGTCCCCGGCACCGTCAATATAACCGATATGCATGTCGTTTCCTTTCAGATCGATTGGAATCAATTCACTCTTAGCAGCAAAAAGATATAACTGTGGGAATATATGATCATATTCGATCTTTGTCAAAGATTGGTTGTATGATTTTTCACCCTTCAAAATTTCCACATCAATAAATTGTTTATTGCCATTCTTTAAAAAGTTAGATGGGGGAGTTATTGTGAATTCAAAAGTTTCAGGAGTATTAGATTTCAAGGAATTTATATCAATGAACTCTGGCTTACACTGCCAATTCTCAGGAATATTAACCCTTATCTTTAGATCACTGACATCTTTAAATGCTGTTACCGAAACACCAATCTTTTTTTCACCATTGGATATGAATAAATAGGAGTCTTCCTCTATCTTCACTACTACTTCCGGAAGTATAGCTAATGGCTGTACTATTTCTCCTTTTACTGGATCAACATCTTTATAGGTCACCGGTACTGAGTAGTTAATTGAAGCCCCTTCAATATTTAGATGGAATTCCGCTAAGAGTGATGATCTGTTTTCTGCTGTTCCTACAAGCAATTGGTTGCTAACTTCAAACCTATTTGGGAAGCTTCTGGTTTCACCAATTAACCAGTAGGGTGTTGAGAGCTGAGTGCTAATAGGTACCGTAAGATCCCAATTATATAAACCCACTTCATTTAGCGTAAGTTTTTCTTCTATTGTAGTTTCTGTTTGCGCTATATGAACACTTTTAAGATTAACATTATTAGAAGTTCTGGAGATAGCATAGATCTCTAAATTCAATGAGTCGCCTCTTGAGGAAACCTTATTGTTGGCAGAAACTTCAAGATAAAGACCCGAACATGCAATGATCAGTTCATCAACTTGTGTCATTTTTAACTCTTTCCAGTACTCATTTTCAACTTTATCAATTTCTTGTTTTATTTCGACTAGTAACGTGAGTAAAGATGAAGGATCATTAGGATCAAATATTTCTATTGCATTATCGATCATTACTCCAATCTTTTCGCCATTGTTAACTCTGCTCCAGCTTGTATTTATGTTTTCGAACAGCGCATTTACAGAAGTGTCACCGGCCATTCTTTTAAAATGTTCCATCCTGCTACCTCTGGATATAGAAACACCAAATCCCTGACTTTTGTGCTGGCTTCTGCTGAGGCTGGATATTTCTCCATTGGATACTCCCAGTAATGGGTTGTACCCTCCAACATCAACATGAATCTGACCGGTAAAATCATCGTTTGAGCGACTTCTGAAATTGAAACTATTAAATAGGATCCTTTTTGCTTGCCATACCGAAACGTACTTCAATTGATCAGGGTACTTGTTTTTATCAGCTGCATCTTTGAATGCTTTTTCAGCTAAAATTGCTGATGCGGTATGATGTCCATGTCCACCTCCACCATCAGTAGGAAAGCGTGTAATGATAACATCTGGTTTTAATTTTCTGATCGCCCAAACAACGTCTGCCAATATTTCATCTTCACCCCATTTCTCCAATGTTTCCTCAGGATTTCGTGAGTATCCAAAATCAACGGCCCGTGAAAAGTATTGTTCACCATTGTCTATTCTTCGAGCTGACAATAGTTCCTGGGTTCTTATGATGCCCAATAGTGCACTTTGTTCCTTACCGATCAGATTTTGGCCACCATCGCCTCTGGTTAAGGATAGATAAGAAGTTCTGTATAGCTTTTCATTCGCGAGATAAGAGATAAGTCTTGTGTTTTCGTCATCGGGATGAGCAGCAACATACAAGACTGACCCTAAAGTATTCAGCCGTTTTAAATTCTGTAATATATTCGAACCGTTATAGGATAAATCTTGTCCATGCGAAACAAAAACTGATGAGAAGAATATCAGAATTATTAGTAGAGTCGTATTGAGAAAGATGTTATTGGTTTTCATAAAAGTTTAGCCTTGTTTTGATCGTATACTATATATTGAGTCTAATTTGATACTTATTCAATTCGTATCATAGTTTCCAAAACTGCGATCCGTTCTTCGAACTCCTCATTGCCTTTCAGTGATTCCTTCATTCCTTCCAGAACAAAAGAACAACCTTTGAGAATCGTGTCCCTTACTTCAGCAAATGAAGATTTTGAATAATTCCCAGCTCTTTTATTCAGTTCTTCCATTTCATCGCCAAGATCTGTCAAATAAGCCTTACAGGTAAGGTCCAGAATTGAGTAAATGAAGATCTCATCTTCCAGAGCCATAATGATATTATGTCCATCCTTGGTAGATTTGATTTTGGTGACAAATGCATCTATCTGACTTTCAGTCAATAAACCCGATTCCCGAATTGAATCGGCGAAGGGGTGGTTCTCATGCATGATGGTGAATTTCACCATTCCGAGTGCTGACAATAGTAGATTTTTAATTGCCGGGTTAACAGTTAGGCTATATCCTTGTTCTGAACTCATGAGCAGTTTAATATTTTAAAATATTTATGCAAAAAACAGCAATTTAATTCAGCAAATGTGTGAAATTCAATTGAATTAGGCTAACATGTTGATATAGCTGGTTTAGTGGCATTTAAGGATTAAATTAACTAAGTTTGTTTCGCCCAAAAAACTCATCAA
>Ga0055584_100005141_pt1 | contig 12832 bp, 12 predicted proteins | sample OSDHelmetaG_FD_58716 | JGI IMG/M metagenome (GOLD analysis project Ga0055584, IMG submission 58716) | Pelagic marine sediment microbial communities from the LTER site Helgoland, North Sea, for post-phytoplankton bloom and carbon turnover... | ecosystem: Environmental > Aquatic > Marine >... | reverse complement strand
CTGGGGGTGTGGCAGACCGCGCAGCCGATCGACGTGAACAACGCCTCACCGTGCTGCACCTCGGGGTCATCGACCCGCCGCCGGGCTGGTACGGCGACGCTCTCCATGTAAAACGTGAGGTCGTTCAACACCGTCTCATCCGCCTCAATCCCGGGCGCTTTGATACTGCGGCAGGCCGCCTGGGGGGCTGGGCAATTTTGGTCGGGAAACACCGCCGTGGTGATACCCATATCGCCGATCAGCGCGGCGGCGGTTTGGTCACGCAAACTGGCGGTGTTCGCCTTCCAGCCGAACCGACCCAATTGTGTTGCGCCGGCGGCTGTATCCCACACTCGGTTGACCCGCCCTGAAATGCCGTCGCCGTCACGGTCATCCGGATCGGCCCGCGCCACAATGTCGTCCTCGGCAATCGCTTCGAGAAGACCGAGACCAAATACCGCCGGCGCCACTCGCGGTGACAGCAACACCGGCGCGGGGACGGCGAATTCCTCCGGCGCCTCATAGGTGTAGGTCGGCGCGCGCAGGCTATAGGGCGTGCCGTCGTCATATTCTCCGGCCACCTCGCGATAGGTGATGCGTACTGCCCCTTCGTTGGGGACGTCGTCGACGGCCAAAGTGTTGATCTGCAGTCCCACAGCCGGATGCGGCAGCGGCCCGCCGGTCGGGCCTTGCCCGGGACTGCTCGCCCGCACCAGCATGGTCGTCATCGGCTCACCCTCGACGGGCGGCGCGCCGCGCCCATCACGCACATGGCACGCGATACAGGAAACCGCGTTATAGGTCGGCCCCAGCCCAACAAAGGTGGTGTCCTCGTTGGGTGGGGCGACCCAGGCCTCGGTGAAAATCTTGTTGCCGAGGAAAAAGCGCGCCCGCCACTGTGGGGGCAGATTGCGCGCGGATGACGAAAAGGCATTGGCGTTGGTGACGCTGCGGGTTGTCGCCCCACCGCTTTGGGCGTCGGCGGCAATGGCCGGCGTTTCCACGCCCAAAGCCACCAGCAGCGAAACAGCGGCACACCAGTAAACGAGACGAGGGAACGGGCGTATCACGCCTTATGATAGCGCGGTTTTCCGCCCTCGAAATCGCGAAACACGGTAATTTCATCCCCTACTGGGCCGACGAACCGTCGGCGGTCGCTCAGCGCCCGGCGTACTGAATGAGCAGGCCCCCCTGCGCTGTGGATTAATGGCCTGATGGCGCCAGAAAACGACCTCGACGGACGGCGTCCGGCAGTCTAGGTATTTGGTGGTATGATCTGAGGCGGTTGCGCCCGCCGCGGGCAGTGCCTTGTAATAAGGAAGACGCGTGAGTAAGAACGATACCACCCCGCTCCTCGACACGATCGCACTCCCCGCCGATCTCCGACGACTCGAAGAAGGCCAACTTCGCCAATTAGCCGACGAACTCCGTCAGGACATGATCAACGCGGTCTCGCATACCGGCGGCCATCTCGGTGCGGGTCTTGGGGTGGTCGAACTCACGGTCGCGCTGCACTACATCTTCAATACGCCGGACGACAAGATCCTCTGGGATGTCGGCCACCAAGCCTATCCGCACAAAATTCTCACCGGCCGGCGCGATCGCATTCGCACATTGCGCCAAGGTGGTGGGCTATCCGGTTTCACCAGCCGTCGCGAGAGCGAATACGACCCCTTCGGGGCAGCTCATAGCTCGACGTCGATTTCCGCCGGACTAGGCTTTGCCGTCGCCCGGGACCTTCGTGACGGTAACAACAATGTTGTCTCCGTGATTGGCGACGGTGCGATGAGCGCTGGCATGGCGTACGAAGCCATGAACAACGCCGGTGCCGCCAAGAGCCGCATGATCGTCGTCCTCAACGACAACGACATGTCGATCGCGCCACCGGTCGGCGCGATGAGCGCCTACCTCGCGCGTCTTATTTCCGCCAAACCCTATCGCTCGATGCGCCACCTCGGCCGAATCCTCGCCAAGAAGTTCCCGCGCCCTTTCGAAAAGGCTGCCAAACGCGCCGAGGAATACGCCCGCGGCATGCTGACGGGCGGCACGCTGTTCGAAGAGCTCGGTTTCTACTACGTCGGCCCCATCGACGGTCACAACCTCGATCATTTGCTCCCGGTGTTACGCAACGCCAAGGAATCGCGCGGCGAGGGGCCCATCTTGGTCCATGTCGTGACCCAAAAAGGCAAGGGCTACGACCCCGCGGAAAACGCTGCTGACAAATATCATGGCGTCTCGAAGTTCGACGTCGTCACCGGCAAACAAGACAAGCCCGCCGGCGGTCCGCCCAGCTACACCAACGTCTACGCCAAGGCGCTGATCGCCGAGGCCGAGCAAGACGAGCGCATCGTCGCGGTGACCGCCGCGATGCCAACCGGCACCGGGATCGACAAATTTGCGGACCGCTTTCCTGATCGCACTTTCGATGTCGGCATTGCCGAACAACATGGTGTGACGTTCTGCGCCGGGATGGCCGCCGATGGGCTCAAGCCTTTCGCCACCATCTATTCAACCTTCCTACAGCGCGCCTACGACCAAGTGGTCCATGATGTCGCAATCCAGCGCCTTCCCGTGCGCTTCGCGATGGATCGCGCTGGGATGGTCGGTGCGGACGGCGTTACGCATCAGGGCTCTTACGACATCAGCTTTCTCGCCAGCTTGCCGGGCTTTGTCTTGATGGCCCCCAGCGACGAGGCCGAACTCATGCACATGGTGGCGACCGCGGCCCAAATCGACGATGGCCCATCGGCCATTCGCTATCCGCGCGGCGAATCCCTCGGCATCGACTTGCCCAGCAAAGGCACCCCGTTGCCGATCGGCAAGGCGCGCATCGTGCGCGAAGGCACCAAGGTCGCGATCATGTCCTACGGCACGCGCCTCGCTGAGGCGCTCAAAGCCGCCGACATTCTCAATGCGAGGGGGCTTTCCACGACGGTCATCGATGCTCGCTTTGCCAAACCCTTCGATGAAGACGTGGCGCGCCGCGTATCCGCCGAACACGAGGTGATGATCACGCTAGAAGATGGCGCGACGGGCGGCTTCGCGACGCTGGTCATGCATTTCCTTGCCCGCGAAGGGCTGCTCGAAGCGGGTGCCAAGTTCCGCCCGATGTGCCTGCCCGATTTCTTCATCGATCATGACAAACCGGACGCGCAATACGACCTCGCGGGTCTCAACGCGCCGCATATCGTGGCTACCGCGCTAACCGCGCTGGGCTACAACGAAACGATCGAGGCGCCCGCCCGCGCCTGATCGTGGCAACACCTCTCTCCGAACGACTTCTTTAGCAACGCTATCAAGCGGTCATCGCCGCGATGGCCGCGCGTTCGCCGCTGACGATCGCGCCTTCGATCGTCGCAGGCAGCCCGGTGTCGGTCCAGTCGCCGGCCAAGAACACCCCGGGCCACCGCGTCCGCGCGCGCGGTCGCCGCGCCACTTGCAGCGGCGTTTGCAAAAAAGTGGCGCGCTTCTCTTTGATGACGCGGATCGCGGGACGCACGGTTTCGTCCAGGCGCAACGCCCGCGCGACATCGCGCCATAGCACGTCGGCGATCGCGTCAACAGACTGCTCGGCCAACGCGTCAGCGGCACTGACCGTCACACTCACCACATCATTACGATGAAATATCCACTGCGCTGTGCCGCCAATCAGCCCCGCCATCGGCGCATCCCATGGCCAGTTGACCGGTGCATCAAAGCGCATGTGCGCATTGACAATCGCGGTGGCACCTTCGGGCGCGTCCAGCCCGGGCAACAACCGCTGGGCCATCGCTGGCGGCGTCGCGATGACGACGCGATCGCCGGTATCAAGGCGCACAGTCTCGCCGTCGAATTCCAACTCGCGGGATCGTTCAGACTCAAAACCGATGCGCCGCACCGTCATCCCGGTGCGCACCAACCCTCCCTGTGCGGCGATGGTTTGAAGCGCCGGGTCGACAAAACTCTCCGACAACCCGTCTGCCGCAACCAGTGGCCGACAATGCGCCGCGCCGCGACCAAACGTGCGCAACAACACCGGCCGCAACAGGGCCGCCGCGCCAATCGCGGGGTCGCAATTCAAGGCCGCCACCGCCAGCGGTTCCCAAAACCGCGCATACAACGGCCCGTCGCGGTCCAGCACGTCATTCACCGTGTCGCTGGGTCGTGCGGTCAGAAACCCGAGGCCCGACCGATAATCGCCCAGTCGGGTGCCGGGCACCCGGCGCGTTGGCACCAACAGCCACCAGGGCAGGGGGCTCGCGCCCGGGCGCACCACCCAGCGTTCGTCGCGCGCGAGATCGGCAAACGGAAACGACGCCTCTGCGGGTCCGGTCAGGGTGCCCCGCGCACCAATCGCGTCGAGATAGCGCAGCGCCGCCGCATTGCCGCTCATCAACAGGTGATTGCCGTTGTCGATGCGCCGCCCCAACATTTCGTCAAAGTAGGATCGGCATCGCCCGCCGGCGTGCGGGGCGGCTTCGTACAGGCTCACCGACCACCCCGCGCGACCCAGCGTGACGGCGCAAGAGAGCCCGGCCAGGCCGGCACCAATCACATGTACCCGCGGCATCAAAAAATCCCGTACCGCAACGCAATCCATACCTTCGTCGGTTTGGATAAGCGGAACGGGGCTGTCGGGTTGTCCCACCCCCGGTCTTCAAGCCCCGCCAGAAGGCGTTGGTAGACCGCCATCATCACGCGGCAAGGCTTCAGTGATTTGGTGTCGCCCTGAGCGATCAGCACCGCACTTTCGGCAAACCGTGCCCGCGCCGCGTGGGCGATCTCCCCACAAACCGCACCGATGTTAGGGTGCGCCAATACGGTGGCCGGGTCGTCTGTCTCGATCCCGTGTGCCATCAAACGCTCGCGCGGCAGATAAAGCCGCCCCAGCCGCAGGTCTTCGCCGAGGTCGCGCAGAATGTTGGTGTATTGCAGCGCTTCGCCCAACGCGGTCGCCAGCGCCGCCACGTTGTTCCCAGCGCCGCCGAAAACCGGTAGCGACAATCGCCCGACCGCGCCGGCCACCCGGTCGCAATAGAGCTGGAGGTCCGCTTCGCTGGGCGCGCGCATCATGCCGCTCAGGTCCATCGCCATGCCATCGATCACCGCGAGAAACGCATCCTTCGGAAGGGCATATTCCTGCACGGCATCGGCCAACGCCTGGCCCGTCGGCCGGGTTGGGGCACCGTGATAGAGCGCCTCGACCTCACCGCGCCAGGCCTCAAGTTCACGCTCTTTAGCGCGGGGGTCACCCGGCTCGTCGACCACATCGTCGACCTCCCGGCAAAAGGCATAGACCGCATACATCGCCCGCCGCTTGTTGGGCGGCAGCACCTTCATGCTCCAACGAAATGACGTCCCCGATTGATCGACAATGTGCCGAACGTGCACTTGCGCGGCCGTTTCCAATGTCGCTGTCATGATTGCGCCAGCGTTCGGTGCGCGCGTTGCCCCGGCAGCGCACGGCGCAGCATGGCCCCCAACACACCGGCCACGGCATGCACGACGAACCGCACCCGGCCATGCGCGACCCGCGCCGCAATCGGGTCCTGCGCCCGCAACGCTGCCGCGAGGTCTCGCGCCAACGCCAAAATAGCGCCAGACTCATAGGCCAGTCGTTTGTCGCGCAAGAGCAAGGGCAGGGGCCGGGCCCGCCCTAACAAGACATCGACCCCGTCCAAACAGCGATCCAGCACTCGCCGCAGCCGCGCATCGCTGACCGCGCCGCCGAGCGCCGCACTATCAAGGCCCTCCGCCGCCAGCCAGTCCTGCGGCACATAAACGCGGTCCAGCGTGCGGTAGTCGTCCTGGGCATCTTGCAGATGATTGATGATTTGTAAGGCGCTGCACAGCGGATCGGAAACCGCGTACCCCGCCGCATCTTCGCCGTGCAGGTCCAGCAAGTAACGCCCCACCGGATCGGCGGACCGCGCGCAATACGCCATCAAATCGTTCCAATCCGCGTACCGAGACTGTGCCGCGTCCTGTCGAAACGCGTCTAGCAGGTCGAGGCAGTGTTGCGGGCTAACCCCGGTCGTTGCCAGCGACGCGCGCATCGCCTGCGCGATGGCGGTGCCCGCGTCGTCGGGCTTCGCCCCGCCAAGGACACTCGCGAGATGATCCAGACGCGTGATCTTTTCTTCCGGTGCAAGGTCGGGGTCATCCGCAATGTCGTCGGCACCGCGCGCAAAGCGGTAGAACGCCGCCACATGCGGGCGCAGCCGCGCGGGTAACAGCCAAGACCCAACGGGGAAATTCTCATCCCCCGCGCTCTTGCCCGATGGTGTTTTGATCTCGTCCACGGGTCGCTCTCCCCGTGGCGGAGAGTAGCCGTCGTCCCGCGACCCGTCCACGCGCGTCGCGCGCGCGGCAGATTGATTAACTAAAGCGTTTCGCGTCCTGCGCGGCATAGGCGGCCACTTGCAGGTCGGCCTTCGAGGCCGTGCGCAAGGCCGTGATGACGTCGCCCAGTCGTGCCGCAGGAATGGCACAGGTCATTTCGTTGTTGGACATCCCGGTACGCACGCGGCTCAACATGCAGCCCACGCTCATCGCAATCTTGCCCTGATCCTTGGCGATCGGAATGACATGGCACTGCGGCTTGCCCTCGAACTGCAGATCGGGGCATGCATCGTGCAGCATCATGGCCTGCTTGCCGTTCAACCGAATGAACACGACATCGGGCGCGACAGGTGCGGCGCCCAACGGGCCGTAGACCACGGTCTCGGGCTTGTCTTTCACCACAGGGATCTGCGGGAACATTTCCGGCGACACCCATTCCGCACCAACCAGTGCGCCGACATCTTCATTGCCGCCGACTTCTTCCAGCGTGCGAAACCCGTGCGTCAACGAACCCACGCTACAATTGCCGTGATCGGCGGCGACGGTCGAGAACGTGCGCTCCGCCGCCTTGATCCAGAACACGCAGCCGGCCGCGACCGCCCCGGTGCGCCCGCCCTCGGTCGGCGTCGGGTAATCCGCGCCAAACGCATCGACGCCGTCAACTGCTTGGGCATGAAAGCTGATCCCAAGGGGTGGCGTGCTCAGTCCCAGCAGGTCGGTGATGTCGGCAGCGGCAGCGGAAAAATCAGTGGTCATGATGGTGATGGGCCTTTTCGGGATTTTTGAACAACGCGCGCAAGACCGCGCTCGATAACGGGAGTGACACAACAAACAGGATCGTGGCCACGGTGACAATAGACGGCCCGGCTGGCGTATCCCACGCTAACGATGCCTCAATCCCACCGATCACGGACACCACGCCGACCAGGGCGGCGAGCCCCGCCATGATTTCCGGCGTGCTGGCAAACCGCCGCGCAACCGCCGGTGGGATCAACAGCATCGAAATAATCAGCAACAACCCGACGATCTTCATCGCAATGGCGACGACGATGGCCATCACCAGGACAAACACAGCTTGCACCAGGCGGACACGGACCCCCTCCACCAGTGCCAATTCCTCATGGACCGTGGCCGACAGAAGCGGGCGCCAGATCACGGCGAGCAACCCCAGAGAGACGACGCCACCGCCAAGGATCCACCCGAGATCGCCGCGCGAGACCGACAAGATATCGCCAAACAAAAGGCTCAGGAGATCGATCCGAAGCGTCTCTTGGAACGAGATCGCGACAAGCCCAAGCGCCAAGGCAGCATGGGCCAGCAGGCCCAATAACGTATCGGCTGGCACGACCTTCAACCTGGTCAGCGACAACAACACCCCGGCCGTCACGAGGCAGGCGACGGCGATGCCAAGGGTCACGTTGATATTGAGGAGAAACGCCAGCGAAACGCCGAGCAGCGCCGCGTGCGACATCGTCGCGCCGAAGAACGCCATCCGCCGCCACACAATGAAACACCCCAATGGTCCGGCGACCAAGGCGACTCCAAGACCGGCGATCAGCGCCCGCGTGACGAAGTCGTCGAGCATCAGCGCTCGCCTTCTTCAAGCGGCACCACCACGCCCGACGCATCGTGCGTGTGATCGTGGTCGTGGGTATAGACCGCGTGCGTCCGGGCCGCGCGCGGCCCGAACAACGCCAAATACTCCGGATGTTCGCTCACCGCGTCAGGGGCGCCCGAACAACAAACGTGGTTGTTGAGGCAGATGACCTGGTCGGTGCCGGCCATGACGACGTGCAAGTCGTGCGAAACAAGAAGAACGCCGCAGTTTTTCTTGCGCCGCACGGTGTCGATCAGTTCATAAAGATCCGCTTGGCCTTGCAGGTCGACCCCCGCCGTGGGCTCGTCGAGGACCAACAAGTCGGGATCGTGACACAAGGCCCGCGCTAAGAGCACGCGCCGCACCTCGCCACCGGAGATGGATTGAAGGGGTGAATCAATGACACGTGCCGCACCAACATCGCGCAGCGCTTCGGCGATGGCCGCCGGTCGCGCGCCACCAAGTGCGAGAAAGCGACGCACCGTAATCGGCAGCGATTCGTCGACATGCAGGCGTTGCGGCACGTAGCCGGTGCGCAAACCATCTGGTTTGACCATCGTGCCCGCGTTCGGTTTTTCAAGGCCGAGCAGCAGCCGGATCAGCGTGGTTTTCCCCGCGCCGTTAGGGCCGATCACGGTCGTCAGGGCACCGCGCGTCAGCGTCAGATCGACGCGGTCCAAGACCGAGTGCCCGCCGTACCGCTTGGTCAACCCATGCGCCTCGATCAGAACCTCGCCGCGTTCGGCGAATGGCGCGGTGGCGAGGCTCACGACGGCTGAGCGCAATCTTCGCAGGTGCCGGTCACCTCAAGCGTCTGATGTTCACTGCGAAAGCCGGCGTCCGCAGCACTGTTGCGCACCCGTTTGGCAATCGCATCGTCGTTCAACTCGGCAACCTGTCGGCACGACGTGCAAATCAGAAACTGTGCCGTATGCGGCGCTTCCGGATGATTGCAACCGACGAACGCGTTCAACGATTCGATCCGGTGGACCAGACCGTTCTCCAGCAGGAAATCGAGTGCGCGGTACACCGTTGGCGGCGCGGCCCGACCGCGCTCGCCCTTCACAATATCCAGTAATTCGTAGGCGCCGACGGGGCGGTGGCTTTGCCACACCAGTTCCAGGACCCGCTGTCTTAATGGCGTGAATCGCAGCCCACGGGCGGCGCAGACCTCCTGCGCCGTTTTGACGGCGTCACGGATGCAGGTCCGGTGGTCGTGGTTTTCAAAGCCCGTCATTGACATTTGTTATACTATAACATTACACAGTGGCGCTACTCTATAACACGGAGAGACGACACCATGCATGTGCTGCGTTTACCAACACTCGCTGCCGCCGCCGCCGCCGGTATGGCCATGTTGATGGCAACAGGCGCGCAGGCGGCGGACGCGCCACGGATCGTGTCGACCATTCCACCGATCCACAGCCTTGTCGCCGCCGTGACCAAGGGCGTAGCAACGCCGCATCTCATGTTACGCGGCGGCGCGTCGCCCCATACCTATGCGATGGCACCTTCCGATGCGCGGGCCTTGCAGGATGCGCAACTCGTGGTTTGGGTCGGCCCGACGATCGAAGCTTTCATGGCGCGTGCCCTTCGCGATCCGCGCCCTGGCCGGCAGGTCGTGACCTTGATGGACAGTCCCGGCGTCATCGTTCTCGACGCGCGCGAGGGCGGCATCTTTGATGCCCACGACCATGATCACGACGAGAAACACGATCACGGAGATGAGCATACCCACGACGAAGAGCATACCCACGACGAAGAGCATACCCACGACGAAGAGCATGCTCACGACGAGGAGCATGCCCACGACGAGAAGCACGACCACGGCGATGAGCATGCCCACGACGAAGAACATGCGCACGACGAAGACCATGCGCATGAGGGGCATCGGGATGGCCATCTCTGGCTTGATCCGAAAAACGCGGTCCGCATCGTCGCACTGGTCGCCGATTCCTTGGTCGACTTGGACCCCGGTCGGGCGGCGATCTACCGCGCCAATGCCAAGGAGGCGACGGAACGATTGATGCGTTTAGAGGTGGACCTGGCAGCGATCCTCAATCCGGTCAAGGAACGTTCGTTCATCGTGTTCCACGATGCCTATCAATATCTCGAACAACGCTACGACCTGACGGTGGCGGGCAGCATCACGGTCGCGGCCGATCGGAAACCTGGCGCAAAACGCTTACGCGAGATTCAGGATCGATTGGCAAACGCAGGGGTGGCCTGTGTGTTCGCGGAACCCCAGTTCCCGCCTGATGTTGTTGCCACGGTGATCGAGGGCACCGGCGCGCGCGCCGGAGTTGCTGATCCCCTGGGCGCATCGCTCGAACCGGGGTCCGACCTTTACCCCGCTTTGATGCGAGGCTTGGCGCAATCATTGGCCGAGTGCTTGAGCCCGCATTCGTGATTTGCACTTAAGAAGAGTGCGCAATAGAAATGGCGTTATGTCGTTTGGGGCAAGATTCGCAGCAGCTTTCGTTTTCGCGACCGCCTTGCTACTCGTCTCAGGGCCGCCGCGCGCCCAGGCGCATCCCCATATCTGGATCGACGCCTTCGTAGAGGTTTTGTCGGACGGCGGCCAAGTCACCGCGCTGCGGATCCATTGGACGTTTGATCCGTTCTTTACCGGGATGGCGGCGGCTGATTTCGATGCCGATGGCAACGCCGAATTGGATCAAGACGAAGCCGCTGAACTCGCGGCAAACAGCGCCGAAAACCTCAAAGAGGTCGGGTTTTTCACCCACATCTGGCTCGGCGCCGAACCACTGGAGATTGCCGCCACCCAAGACTTCAAGGCGTGGATGGCAGACGAGCGGCTCCATTTTGCCTTTACCGTGGCCTTGCCCGAACCGATCGATCCGGCGCAAACCACGCTTGCGGTCTCGTTGTACGACCCAACCTATTACATCGAAATCAATCCTGATCCGGTCGATCCCTTGCGCTTTATTGGCGGTACCGCGCCTTGCTTCGCCAACGTCCAACCCGATCCGCAGCGCACGATCTATTTTGGCCTGGTGCGTCCCACCCTCATGCAGTTGTTGTGCAACACCTCTTAACGCTCGCTTCGGTCTTTGTGTTGACGTTGATGGTGTCGGGGGCTGTCGCGCCCGCGCATGCCCAAGACTCGATGCGCGCCCTTGGCGGCGGCGGTGGTGCGGCGGAAGACCAAGCGGCCCCGATCGCGCCTGGCTTCGTGGCGAACCTTCTTGCCGACGTGCGCGAGATCCAACGTGACTTGCAGACTCGTTTGGCCGAGTCGGTCGCTGCGATCAAGGATCAGACCTCGCCATGGCCGCTGCTTGTTCTGATCGGTCTCTCGTTTGCCTACGGCATTTTCCACGCCGCGGGACCCGGCCACGGCAAAATCGTCATTAGCGCCTACCTGCTGGCCGGCGAAGAAAATCTGCGCCGCGGTGTCCTGCTGGCGGTTCTCGCCGCTCTACTGCAAGCAGCGTCCGCCATTGCCTTGGTCGGTGTTCTCGCATTGGTGTTGGGGGTGTCGAACCTCGCCACCGCCGACCGCGTGGGCACGCTCGAAGCGGCCAGCTACGGCGTGGTCGCGTTGCTTGGGATGTGGATGCTGTGGCGCGTCTTGCGCGAGGCATGGGCGCATCGCGCGGGAAACAACCATCATCACCATCACGATCATGGTCACGGCGAACTCGCGCGGGTGGCCGGCGCGAGCTGGCGCGAAGCTGCCCTCGTCGTGCTGGCGGTCGGGATCAGGCCCTGTAGCGGCGCCGTGATCGTTCTGCTGTTCGCGCTCACGCAAGGCCTTCTCGCCGCTGGTGTATTGGCGGCCCTGGCCATGTCGGTCGGCACGGCGATCACCGTTTCGGTGCTTGCCGGCCTCAGCGTTGCGCTGCGGCGTGGTGCGCTGACGCTAACGTCGACCTCAAACCGTTGGCAGACCATCGCCGCCAACACGCTGGGCATTGCCGGCGCGGCCGTGGTGACGTTGTTCGGCGTGACGTTTTTTGCGGCTGCGCTTTAGCGCGGCGGCCGGGGCCCACGCGCCCGCGCCCACCACACCATGACCATCATGATCGCGACGCCCGCGACGAATCCGCCGATGTGCGCCACCCACGCAATTTGACCGGCCGCCACCCCCGGCATGCCGACAAAGCCGATCGCCACCGAAATTGCGACCCAGATCAACGCGGCAGGCCAGAACCGCAAGGTGCGCTGGCCCCATTGATTGGGCCGCGCCATCAGCCAGAGCACGGCGCCGAACAGCCCGCTGATCGATCCCGAGGCACCCACCACCGGCACGTTGCTCCAAGGGAACACCGCAAAATGTGCAAAGGCGCCGACCACCCCGGAGGCGAAATAGAGGGCCAGCATCCGCGCCCGACCCGCGAGCCGTTCCACCCCCGAACCCAGGGCTGCCAGCATCACCATATTAATTCCCAGATGCAGCCACCCGCCATGCAGGAACTGGTAGGTGAGGGGCCCCACCCATGCCGGCCATCCGCCAAGTCCTTCGGCGCTATAGCGGATGGGTATAAAGGCCAGGTGGATCATCACCCAGGCAAAGACGTCGTTGGAGACACCCAGCAGCACCAGATGCACCACGACATTGGCGGCAATCAGCGCCAAAACAGCCGGCGGCACGTTGAACATGGGCTGGCGCGGCGGTGGGCCGCCGGGTGGTTGACCGTCTCGAAGTGCCATGGCGGGACTTATGGACGCTCAGCGGCGCGCAGAAAAGGGGAAAAGACCCATCTCGGCGCGCGAAATTGGGGTGTGAAAAGGGTTGAAACGCCTGAAATTCTGCCCTATTTAAAGCCCGACTAATCTAATCAGGATTAGACAGCTCAGGATTAGCCCATGCTTCGCCTTAGCCGAATGACCGACTATGCCGTGGTGGTCCTCCACCACATGGCCAGCCTGCCCGAGGGCAACCGCAATACCGCCGATGTCGCCTTGGCG
>Ga0055584_100005140_pt1 | contig 12834 bp, 6 predicted proteins | sample OSDHelmetaG_FD_58716 | JGI IMG/M metagenome (GOLD analysis project Ga0055584, IMG submission 58716) | Pelagic marine sediment microbial communities from the LTER site Helgoland, North Sea, for post-phytoplankton bloom and carbon turnover... | ecosystem: Environmental > Aquatic > Marine >... | reverse complement strand
GGGCCACAGCCGCCCCGTTGCTCGCTTCGTGCGCCGACGCAGATGTCCACGCCCCGGCCTCACCCGTCCACTCCGTCAACACGAAGCCGCCCCCCCGAAGCCCGCACGTTGTCGCAGCAGCGCGGGTGGAAGGAGGCCCGAACCGGCCGTCGGCGACGGCGCCGGGCGTCTCGGGGAGCAATTGGGCTCCTCGAGGCGTAGGGGGCGGGGGACTGCTCAGCAGCAACGACCGCGACGACGACAACATCGGTGGCAGTCGCCCGGCAGCCCCTGGAGCCCACAGCGGAACTGATAGGCTTGCTCCGGCAGATCCGACGGTTGAAGCCGTGGACGCAGAGGGCGGGACTTGCGGAAGGTGACCACCTCCGGAACCGAGATCAGGTTCATTGACCTCTGCGCCGGAATGGGCGGGTTCCACCTCGCGTTGAGCCAAGCGCAAGCGAGCGGGGCCCGTCGTCGGAAGCGTGTCGAGCGGAGGCTGCGTTTTCGTTGTGTCCTCGCCTCGGAACTCGACCCAGAACTGCGCGAACTCTACGTTCAGAACTTCCCGGAAGTCAGGGATTCCTATCAGCAGTTGTACCCGCCCTCGTCGACGGCCCTCACGCCCGGCCTGGACGATCTGTACGAAGACGGCGAGCTGCAGAGGGTCCATGGAGATCTGCGTTCTCTGGTCGATGTAGAAACCCGCCAACTGAAGACTTGGCGGGACGGGAGCCCCATCGTCCCGGAGCACGATCTCTTGTGCGCCGGTTTCCCGTGTCAGCCGTTCTCGAAGTCGGGGGCTCAGCGGGGGTTCGACGACCTAAACGGAACCGTGTTCGGGATGCTGTCCGTGATTGTCCGCGAGCGCCGCCCGCGTTGGCTGCTCCTCGAGAACGTGGGCAATTTCGAACAACACGACAAGGGGAACACCTGGGCCACTGTGCAGTCGGTTCTCGACGAACTCGGCTACGACTTTCGTGCCACGACTCATGTGGGCTCCAAGGGAGGGGGGCTCGGGTTGCTCTCCCCGCACCAGCTCGGGTTCCCCCATCACAGGGAGCGGTTCTTTCTAGTTGCTCAACTACGCGACTTCGCTCCGCTTCCAGAGACCCGCCATCCGTTTCCTCTGACGTCGAGGTCGATGGCTCGCCCCGAGCGGCATGGGCAGAAGATGGGCGCGCGCGCGGCAGCCCGCTTGCGGGGCATCCTTGAGCACAGTGAGCGAGTTTCCCCCCGGGCCAGCCGTGACGGCGGGCGCCTTCGGGCCGATCGACTCCACTGCGTTCAGCACTGGAACAGCCTGCTCCAGAAGATTCGAGAGCACGAGGACCGGGTCTTGGCCGATCCGTCGCTGCCGTCGTTCCGGCCGCTCCCATCGTTCCCGATATGGGGCTACGAACTTGACCCGTGGAATCACTACCCAGCCCAGAGCAATCCTCGTCCGCTCCTCGCGGACCCCAAGGCGCTCGTCGGAGTCCGTCGAGAGATGCTCCGCGAGATCCGGTCGAAAGCCTGGTGGCGGCCTTTGGCGGAACCCGCTGGTGAGAGGGCATTCCTTGCCGAGCAGCCTGGAGTAGCGGGCGTCGCGAGGTGGACCGCTGAGTGGCCGCGGTATGCGTCGAGCAGAGACGTATGGCCATCTTGGAAGCGCAGGTTCATTGAGAGGAGTCGCGAGTGGGGCGAGAAGCTCTGGACGCTCCTTGAACCGGGATGGCTGCGCGATTGGATGGATGTTCTTGCCACCATGCCTGCCTCGCACCAGAAGCTGGAGTGGAACTGCCGCGGCGAAGAACTGGACCTCTGGCAGCACATCCTCCAGTTTCGCCCCTCGGGGCTGCGGGTGAAGCGCTTCAAGCACGTGCCTGCCCTCGTCGCGTTGACTACAACGCAGATTCCGATCGTGCCCCGGCAGTTCGTGGTGAAGGGCGAAGCCCCAGGGCGGCACCTCCTGGAAGAAGAGGCACTCCAGCTTCAGGGTTTTCCTCGCGAGTGGGCGGTTCCATCCAGTCGAAGCAGGGCATTCAAGGCGTTCGGCAACGCGGTCCACGTGGGCCTCGTAGCCGAGGTTGTACTGAGCTGGCTGCTCGAGCAGGACGGCCCCTACGACGCCGAAGGCCGCCAGTTGGTCCTGCCGGCTCCCGCGCCTCCGCTGCCGCCGAGGCCCGTCGAGGCCGGCCGCGTGGATGAACAGGATCGGGCCTCCCTCGAAGCTCACTCGTCTGAGCCCGATTCGCCGATCCCACCTGCCCGACGTGCAGCTACTGCCCCGAAGAGCGGGTCCTCCCCCCCGCTCCCCATCGCGTCCCGGAGAGTCCCATGACAGTGACGAGCCAAGGCACCCCCGACATCGAGCCTGAGCACGGACCCCTGGTCGACGGAACTGACGCCGAAGCGGAGGCCGAGTTCGACTTTGGGACGCTCGCGCAGTTACTTGCCGACCTCTCGGAGGCCGGGCAGCTGCCGAAGGGCGTCGAGCCGAAGGTGGAGCCGTCAGCCTTTGAGGCGGATGAAGTGAACTTCGGCGACAACAGCTGGCTGCTCCGCGTTGGCGAGATTCAGCCCTGGCTTGGTCTCGATGGTCCGCTGAAAGAGGGGAGTGCTGCGGAGGTCGCGGCAGCGCTCTTCGGTCAGATCTCTCCCGACAAGATCGAGACCTGTATGTCGGCTGAGCCGGGCGGGAAGGTGGTCCTCACCGAGCTCGGAATCCAGCACTTGGAGACCCGGCTCTCGCGGGCCGTCGAGCACAAGACCGCGTTTCTCGAGATGCTCGATGAGGAGAAGAGCCTGGCCGCCTCAAGCAATGAATGGCGCCTGCTTTGGGAGGACGCCACCAGCCTGCCGGCAAGGCCGGTCGCGATTGATGCCAAGGTGGACGCTTGGTTGATCCTCAACTTCCGTGACCACTCCAGCCAGGGACGGCTCGATCTGAACCCCACGTATCAGCGCGATGTGGTTTGGACTCCCAGCGAGTCGCGTCTCCTGATTGAGTCAGTGCTTCGAGGTATCCCGCTTCCCTCCGTCATCTTGAGTCAGGGGCGCAAGACCCTCCAAATCGTCGATGGCAAGCAGCGCCTCACTGCGATCTTGCGGTTCATGGGGCATCACCCCCAGGGCCGTGCGATCGCGGCGACGATGGAAGGTGGCCTGGAGCTGTGCGACAACGACTTCAGGAAATTCGCCGCTCGCAACCAGCTCCGCAGGGACCGCGACCTTGCGGAGAGGCTGCTGCCGTTCAAGCTCGGCAAGTACAAGGACCCGAACGACCCGCTGTTCCCTGTTTCGGGAAGGTACTACTCGGAGATTCGGCATATCCCGATCAAGATCGGGGACGCAGAAATGACCGTGTTCGACATCTTCGAGAACTCGATGTCGGACTACAAGATCCCAGTGATTCTGTACCGGAACACTCAGCTCCGCGACATCCACCACGTCTTCAGCCTCTACAACAAGCAAGGCAAGAAGCTCAATGCGGAAGAACTCCGCAACGCGATCTATCACCACCTTGACCTGACGAAGCTGCTGCTGGTCATGAGTGGGGATCGTCCCGAACCGGATCTGCTGGCGCCCTATCTCCCGCCCGATGTGGTCGAGCAGATCAGTGAGGTTGGACGGACGCTCGAAGACAAGGGCTTTGGGACCGTCAGATTCAAGCGGACCAAGGTGCTGTCCTGGGTGTGCTCGATGTTGCTCGTGCCGCCGCGTGAGGGAGCGGATGGTCGATTCTCGACTCCGTCAACAGCAAGTCACATCAACGCCTTGCTGGAAGCGGTGAACCAGGGCGACCGAGAGCACGCCCTGTTCCAGCGGACGGCATTGGTCGCACTCGCGCGAGACATCCAGAGTGCGGTTCTCCTTCACGAGGACGTCGGAGCAGCCTGGCACCCCAAGTTCAGAACCAAGAAGAACGACCAGGGGATGGCTTCCAAGTGGGAGGAACTCCCACTAGTGGCGAGCCTGCTCGCGTCGCTCGTCATCGTCGCCGGGGGCTGGGAGGATTTGCTTCGGGAAGGGATCGGCGACCTGCGTGAGTTGACCCAGGGCTGGAGGGGGCCCGAGAGCACCCAGAACAAGACCCAGTGGAAGCACATCGCGAGCGTGGCGGTGGGCATCCTCGACGCGCTGGGGCTTCAGGACTCCGACATCGACCCAGTCCTGACTCAACGGTACGGCTACAGCTGTGCGCCGACCCTTCGCCGCATCGCCACGCAGGATTGAAATGGCTCCAGTGCCATCAACGGAGACACTTCGTCCGCTGCGACTCCTGGCTCGGGACCCCGAGCCGGTGCCGACCGCTGCACCGGATGGGACTTGGTGGGGCTGCTACAGCGGCGCGCTAACTCGCCTGTCCCCGGCCTCCGCAGCAGTCGTCGAAATGGATGCCCGGTACATCGTGGAGAGGGCCGATCCGATCCCGCTTCCAGGCCACGAGCGGGTGAGTGTCTATCCGCCTGAGAGGGTACGGACAGGAATCGTCGTCGGTTCGGTGCAGTCAGGCAAGACGGCCAGCATGCTCGGTCTGGCTGCGTTGCTCCTTGATCGCGGGGTGGACGTCCTGGTGGTGCTGTCGGGAACGCGGGTGGCGCTGTGGCTGCAGACCTACGCGCGACTTCTTGCCCAACTCGATGGATCGAACCGCGAGAACGCGTGGAAGCGGGACAGTGTCCGGGCACTCGTCCCCAATCCCTTCGATGTGCTCGGCAATGAACTGCGAGCAGACCCGAGGCGATACCTTCGGGGGCAGCGTCGGCGCGTCGAGCGAGCCTTCGCAGCAGGACGTCCGGTCCTCTTCGTAACGCCCAAGGAGGACGACCATCTCCTGGAGCTCGCCCGCTTCCTGGCGAAGGTGGTTCCGGACTCGGCGCTGGAGCAGCGGGCTGAGCCGATCAGGATGGTGGTGCTGGACGACGAGGCGGACGACGCCTCGATCCTGGACGCCGACGAGGGCCGCCGCATCACGCCGCGTTACATCCAGCAGCTCTGGGGTGACAGACGCCGACCCGGCGAAACGAGGCATGGGAATCTGCTAGCGACCTACATCGCCTACACCGCGACGCCGCAGGCCAACTACCTTCAAGCGTCCCACAATCCGCTCAGTCCACGCCACTTCCATGTGAGTCTCCGAACGCCGTCAGATTCGGGGTCTCTCAAGGAGAGGTCACTCACATTCACCGAGCCAAGAGGGATCCGCAGCTACTACTGCGGCGGCGAGATGTTCTACGAGCGGCTTCGTGGCAACGTCGGTGATCTCTGTGTCGGCGTTCCCTTCCCACGCCACGAGCCGGGAGAAAGCGAGGAAGAGTTCGAACAGCGGTTCGACGAAGTTCGGTGGGAGTTGCTCGGTGATGCGCTCAGGAGCTATTTCGTCGCCGGCGCGATCCGCCTGATTCTCGGCGGTCGGTCGCTGCGTGCGGCGACCGAGACGGCGGCTCTGTCCCGGCAGGAACTGGCACAGGTACTGCCCGCCCCCCACTCGATGCTCTACCACCCGTCCGCATTGAAGGAAGTGCACTTCCAGGGAGCCCAGGCCATTGCGCTGTGGTCCGCTGGCTGGGGGGTCGATGAAGCGTCGGAACTCGCGGTCGACGACGCAGCCGCCGAGACTCATGAGCTGGACTGCGCTGGTCTGATCGCACGGCTTCAGGGCGAACCGGGGCGATGGAAGGCGTGGGTGAATCGATTCGAGGCTTCGATTGCAGGACTCGCCTCGCTCCCAGGCGCCACCTACGGTCGCCCTGCGAAAATCAAGTGGCCAGACATCGTCACGGCTCTTGTGACGGAGGTGTTCCCGCACACCAAGTTGCGGGTCCTTAACAGCGATGTGCGAGCGGATGACCGGCCGAGCTTCGAGCCTACGCCATCCCCGGACGACCCCGACTTGGTGACGGCACCAGGTGACATCTATACGGTCTTCGTGGCCGGGAACGTTCTCTCGCGCGGCCTTACTGTTGAGGGGCTCTGCACCAGCCTCTTCCTGCGAACCGCGCGGGAGCCTGCAGCGGACACTCAGATGCAGATGCAGCGTTGGTTCGGCTATCGGGGCTCCCATCTGCCGTACTGCCGTCTGGTCAGCTTTGATGACCAGCTCGATCTCTTCCGGGCGTATCACGCGACCGACGAAGCCTACAAACAAGAGATTCTGGCCGGAATGGAGCGCTCTGAAGCCCCCTTTCGGGACGGAGTCCTGATGCTGCAGGGAGAGCGTTTCAAGGCGACGGCCAAGGTTGCCAGCAAAAGGATGCCGCTCCATCCGGGGCCAACCCCGTCGGTCCGGCTCGTGGAGACGGGTGATCTCCACGAGAAGAACACGGAACTCCTGGCAGAACTCCTGGGGGATGGCGACTGGCCGTCTGTCGAGGTGCCCGCTGGTTCAGTCCGTGGCCGGATCAGGTCCGAGCCGCTGACCCTGATCGAGGTTGCCGAAGTCCTTGAGCGACTTCGATACGGCCAGCACGACCCAGCGCCCCAGGCGGAGACCAGCGCCAGGTGGGTCTCCGAGCAGGCGAAGCTCGGTTTGCCAGGGGCGCTGTTCAGGCCGCCGGCCGGCAATCCGGCCGCGCCGGTCGTTGACCCGAACGGGTGTCCATACGCGATCGCCGCCTACCTTCGGCTCTGGGATGCCGCGCTGGGTACTCACGGTGCTCCGGGGCTGTATCCGACAGATGCCCCGCAGATGCCGTGGAGACTCGTGGACTTGCAGGCCTACCGTCGGGATCGGCCGACCTTCTACGTGGGGGTTCGCTTCGGGGACCAAGGAGCGGCGCGGGATCCTCGACTCGCGTCGCACGGAGTGCGCGCGATGGGCAGAGGCACGACTCCCGGCAAGCCGTGGCTTCTGAAGACTCTCTGGGGCACCCGTGGGGTGGGCGGTGAGTACTTCGGCGACCAGTTGTTTGACTACCACTTCCACGGAACACGACCTGTGCCCCGGCTTCACCGAGGCTCGCCTTGGAGGCAGCGCGGACACCCAGGTCTTGTTCTCTTTCACGTCGTGAGGCACGCCGATGGACCAGACGCCATTGCCGTGGGGCTTGCGTTGCCGCACGGCGGGCCCGACCACATCGCTGCGCTGAGGCAATAGGCCTGCCAGCAAGGGACGATTCCGATGCCTGACGAACCACAGCCAACCTGGGCCTTCGAGTCGCTCCGCGATCGGCTCGCTGCCGTGCAACTACCGGCGACGCCCGGCGATCGGGAGACGTTGTGGGTGGTCGAGCGCCTGCTGGGTCTCGCACGAAGCCAGTTCGGAGCCGTCGAGATCTTCATCGTCGGTGGACGACTCCATCCACGCACGGGGACCGTTCGACGACACTTGGAGCACGGGGAGTGGATCGGTGCTCAAGGGCAGATCATCGAGGCCAGCCGCATTGTCCTCCCCCACGATGAACATTTCGTGGCAATGGGCGCGCTGATTGGCGTGGAGATGCTGCGGGCCGGGATCGGCGAAGGGGTCCCCGCGCAGGTGGTTCTTGAGGAGGTTGAGCCGCTGATCGAGCTTGCCCTCCGCCGCGGCGCCCTCTCCGAGGAGTCACTGGTCGGCTTGATCGGCGAACTCCTCGCGCTGGAGCAACTGCTCCTTTCGCCAGGCGGCGATCCCGCGCAGTTCTCGACGATTCTCGACATGTGGCGCGGGCATCGGATGGGTGAGCGGGATTTTGTTGTCGGCACCGCTGCGATCGAGGTCAAGACCACGGGCCACGACTCATCCACGCACCAGATCAACAGCCTGGGCCAGATTGAACTCGGCGAGGACGAAGGGCGTCTCTTCCTGCTCTCAGTGGGGCTGGCGCCCACTGCCGCTGGTGGCCAGTCGCTCCCCGATGTCGTTGACCGGATTCTGGGGCTCCTTGGCGGATGGGAGGCGGGCCAGGTGCTTCGTCCGATCCAGCAGCGGCTCCTCCGGGACGTCTTCGGGTACGGCGTCGGAGGTGCCGGCTACGACCACCTGACCATGTCCACGTGGGCGGCCTACCAGGTTCCCTTCCGAACAACGTTCACGCCCAGGCTGTACGACGTCGCCGACCCGGATGTCCGGTTGATTCGGCGCGCTGATCTGCTCGGCAGTTTCGTCGATCCCACCAGCGTTACCTACGCCGTGGATCTTCCAGCAACGGTGAATGGGCTGAACCCCGTCGCAAACTGGTCGAGGGAGCTGGTGAGGCTCGTCGGGGCGGTCGTGGGGGGGGCGTAGGCCAGGAGCCGTCCATCGACCCGAGCCGCCCGCACTGCCCTTCGGTTCCGTGCCCACAACCAACTGCTTCTGGTCACGTTCTGGGCCTACGTTCTGGGCAGCGTTCGGTGGACGATCGCGGCCTCCCGGCCGGGCCTCCCTTGTGGACACCCCGGAGCCCCCCGTCCTCAGCGAGCAACTACCCGTTGCCGCTCGGGCTTGAGCTGGTGCCGCGCGAGCAACTTCGTAAGGGGCGGGTGCTCGGCCTCCCCGATGTGGCCGATGATCTGCACGGCGCGGTTGAGGGGGTGCGTCCAAACGTCGAGCCGGACCTTCCGCCAGTGAATCCGTCGTCCTGCGATCGACAGACCGCGGAGGTCGATGTCAGGACGTTGTTCGGTCGGGGCGCGCTCTTCTTCGTCTGGGAGTCGTTCGCGGCGGATCAGGTCGGAGACGTCGGAGCGTCGAGCCAAGAGGACCTCGTCCTCGACGCTCGGGAGCTCAATGGTCCAGGTCTGCCGCGACGCGAAGATGCTCGGCTCGTGGTCCATCCATTCCAGCGTGTCGTGCACTGGGTCGAGGCGAACCTCGCATGTGACCCGCTCACGCTCCCGTGCTGAGCCTGCCGCCTTCCAGGCCCGTCCAACCTCCGTCAGCATGAACCCGGTGTCGAGGGTGTCGATCGCGCCGGCAGCCAGGAGCCTGACGAGCACCCTCTCTGGCAACCGCGTGTCCGACCGCATACCCATCACTCGGGCCATCTCGGCGAGATCCTCGACCCCGGACTCGATCAAGCCAAGCACGGTCGCTTCGGCGGCACTGACTACGCGATCCCGCTCGACCTCCAGGTCGACTCGCCAGACATGCAGGGGGAGTGCCGCCTCCAGGCTCTGCTCCAGCCTGTATCCCTCGCGTTCTCGTTCTGCCGCGATCAAGCCGCCCACGTCAGCCCTCCCCTCGGGTCGACTTCGCACGCAGAGCCGCTGCCAGCTTCTCCCCCAGCGCCGACTTCGGTGCGAAGCGACCGGCGTCGATCTGGTTCTCTTCCGGGATCATCTCGAGCAGCTGCTGCAGGCGTGGCGTTCCACGAGCACCGGTGCGGTCCCCGACCATGACGAGCAAGCTCTTCGCTCGGGACAGCGCGACGTTGAAGCGCCGGCCATCGGCGAGGAACCGACGCTCGGCATCGCCAGTACGGACCATCGAGTAGAGGACGACGTCGGCCTCCCGGCCCTGGAAGGAGTCCACGGTGGCGGAGGTCACCGTGAGCTTCGACCACTTCTTCCGCGCGGACTTCAGCTCTGCTTGCAGCTTGTCGGCCTGACCCCGATAGGCCGCGATCACCGCGACCGTCATCTTCGTCCCGGCTCGTCCCGCGTCTTCGTTCAGTCGGCCGAGAAGGTGCGTGATCGTGGCCCTCTCCTCGTCGTTGGCGCGTGACGTCTTGCCGACCTTGTAGTCCCGGCCGACCACGTCGACCCACATCACCCTGTTCTCGCGGTCGAACTCACCCGCGGGAAGTGGCCGGTCCGACGTCCCAGGCCCGTTCTTGACCTTGCCATCGTAGAAGAGCTGGCTGACGACATTTCCGATGCTGGGATGCATCCGAAACTGAGTGTCGAGCATGTCCCGGTGCTCCGCCGGAACCAGGTCGAACAGGTGCTCGAAAAGCGAGTACTTCGCCTCGTCCTCCGTGATACCCAGCTCCTGCAGGGCCTTTGTCGTCGTGTCCTCGAGGAACGGCGGCAGCTGGTTCTGGTCGCCAACGAAGAGGAGTCTCCTGGCGTGGACGACCGGCACCAGGACCTCGCCAACCGTGGCCTTCGCGGCCTCGTCCACGATCACCAGGTCGTAGGGCTCGCCGTCCAGACCGTCGAGCGGGCGGGTCGACCTGGCGGTGGTCGTCCCCCAGACCTGCACCAGACCGTGGTAGTCGGCCCCGACCCTCCGGGCCTTGTGCTCCACGCACTCGACCCACTCCTTGATCGACTCCGGTCCGGGCTCTTGTAGCCCGTCAGGGGTCGCGTGCCGTTGCACCAGTCCGACAAAGCTCCGGTAGGCCGCTTCGTACCCTGACCAAGCGCCCTCTTGCTGGGCCCGCTCTGCTCGGACGTCTCGCACGATGATCCAGTCGCGTTTGAGGGACCGCCTCACCTCCAGCACCTTCTCGATCGCGTTCGCGACAGCGTCGTTCGCCTGCGCGCAGACCAGAATCCTCGCCCTCGGGTTCGCCTCAAGCGTCTGGGCGACGACCTCGGTGATGATCGTGGTCTTGCCGGTGCCAGGTGGGCCCTGGAGGCAGAACACTCCGTCTGCGGCGAGAATCCGGTCGACGATGTCGCACACCCGGTGCTCGGGGACCAGCCGCGGCTGTAGGAGGTCCACCCACGGCTTGTCGCCCATGTGATGGGAGGCGGCTTCCGCGAGCAGATGCGGCATGTCGGGCCGAGCGGTCTCTCCCCTCGACAGAGCCTCGATCGCGGTCTCCTGCTGGCGGAGCTGTCGCTCCTTCTGGTGGTCCTTGACGAAGAACTCGCCGACCCGGAGAAGGCGGCGCTTCTTGTCGGTCTGGACGTGCAGAGTGTTGGAGCGGCGCTCATAGCCGGTGACCTTGCCGACGATGTGGCCGGTGTCGTCCAGCACGTCGATCCCCCTCGGATCGTCGAACATGGAGTACCAGTCGTCGGCCGGTGAGTCGTCGAAGGGTTCCGGCTCCTCGAACTCCACCCCCCCAGCCTTGAGCCGCTCCTTGACGATGTTCTTGTAGACAGCGTTCGAGGCGACCCGAGCGTTCCGAACGCGGAGCTTGAAGCCACCCCGAACGTCGACCTTCTCCGCTTGGGCGCCTTCACGTCCAGAGGCTCGACCGATGTTGCGCTCACGCCGGTTCTGCACCCTGCGACCGCCCTGGACCTCGCCCTCAACGATGAACACCGGCAGTCGCTCGCGCTCGATATCGATGATCAGGCGGGCGCGCTCGACAATCTCGTTCGTCGCCCGGCGAGTGGCCTCGCGGTTTGCCTCACGGGCGAAGGTCAGGAGCTCCCCACCGGAGCCCGGACCCAGGCGGAGGCGGACTGGGCAGTTCACCGCGTTGCGGCGATGGGCCTCGTGGGTGGGGCCGGGGTTTTGCCCGGCGTCGACCGCCCGAAGACCCTCCCCGCCCCCGATCCGATGTCCGTCGGGTCTGAGGATGGCGAACACGGACCGGCCGAAGACTCGAATCAGCTCTCCGCGGTCGTCGCGTTCGAGCCTGACCCTGAAGTCGGCGTTCAGATCTTCGGCGGCGACTCCAGGCGCCGCGAACCCCGCAGCTGCCAGACCGTCCCTCGCCCGTTTCGACAGCTCGACCCAAGCCTGCGGGCGGGGGATGAGCTCCTCGGACAGGCGCGCCAGGAGATCTCGGACCTGGAGCAGTGACGGACGGTCCTTTGGGTCTTCGGCCAGACACTCGCCGAGCAACGTCGCGAGTTCCTGGCGCAGCTGGTCCTCGACTCCCTCCTCAGCAAGTTCGCTGAGCCCAGAGCTGAGGAGGGCCGAGAGTCCACCAGGCTCGAACTCCTCGGTTGGACTCTCCAGAGAGAGAAAGCCGGCGACCAGCAACCCGAAGCCGTAGACGTCCGAGGCAAAGCTCGGGGACTTCTGGAGGAGCTGCTCAGGCGAAGCAAAGGGTCGCGTGTAGAAGCTCCGAAGGGTCAGCCCTGAGCGGTCCCGAACCGTCAGCGGGAGGACAGCTGCGATGCCGAAATCGGCCAGCTTCAGGACGTCGTCGTCTCGATTCCAGAGGACGTTCCCCGGCTTGATGTCGCGATGGATCACATCGCGTCGATGCGCCTCGGAGACCGCCTCCGCGAGTCGCTCCGCGGTCTTGACCCGCCAGTCCATCGGGGGCCTGGCCCGCCGGCCTGTTCGCACCTCTTCGAGCAGCTTGGCCAGCGAGAGGCCGCCGGGGATCAGCTCAAGCTCGATGACGAGGAGGTGGTCCTCGCACTCGAACGAGTCGAGGATCTGGACGATCGCAGCGTGGCTGAGACCCTTCAGCGCCTCGACCTCGCGGCGGAACATGGTTCGAGCGATGTCGGCTCGCGAGCCGTCCGCGCGAAGGACCTTCAGCGCAACGGCGTGCTGCCGGTCGTGGTTGTACGCCTCGACGACCTCGCCGTGCGGGGTCCGGGCGAGGTACTTCCGGAGCTTGAAGCGATCTGGAAGCCCAGGAATGTCTGGAGTCTTGGGCGGCACCGACTCGTTCCCCTCCTCAGCGCGTCGGTTGAGCATCCGAGCATAACGCTCCATCCCGATCCGCGCCCGTCTCCCTACGGGCCTGCCGCGCTGCCTATTTCACCTCGATTCGCCTGGGGCCAGCCCCCAGCGTCTTTCAGACGGCGTCGCAACGTGCTCCGGCTCACCCCGAGGATGCCCGACGTCTCCTTGAGCGACCGCCCCTGGCTGAGGAGTGCGAGCGCCGGACGGAGATCCATTTCCACCTTCGGCCTCCCGCAGTGCTTCCCCGCGGCCTGCGCCCGCCGCACGCCAGCGATCACCCGCTCGCGGGTCGTCTCGCGCTCCAGCTCGCTGATGGCCGCGATGATCGTGAACACCGCCCGCCCCATCGGCGTCGAGGTGTCGACCTGCTCGCGGAGCGACAGGAAGTCCACGCCGAGGCAGCGCAGCTCGTCGAGGGCGAC
>Ga0055584_100005139_pt1 | contig 12835 bp, 11 predicted proteins | sample OSDHelmetaG_FD_58716 | JGI IMG/M metagenome (GOLD analysis project Ga0055584, IMG submission 58716) | Pelagic marine sediment microbial communities from the LTER site Helgoland, North Sea, for post-phytoplankton bloom and carbon turnover... | ecosystem: Environmental > Aquatic > Marine >... | reverse complement strand
GATAAGCATTCATAGACCTCAGTGCCAAGAGAACGTCCTACGCACGATACCTCCAAACTATGGGTCAATCGATTATGTACAAAGATACTTCCGGGTAAAGGAAATACTTGTGTCTTGTTTTGGAGACGTCGAAAAGGAGCAGAAAACACTAATCTGTCGTAATCTCTCTGAAAAGTGGATCGCTTTTCATTACGTTTGGTATGATAGGCTTCTAAGCCGAGGCGTCGAGTGGTCAGGAGTTTACCCCATTCCATACGAGAAGAATCGCTGTCATTGTGAACTGCTTTTGCCATAAGTTATATCTTGTAAATAGTACATTTGATTGTATGACAAATGTACTAAAAAAAGCATATTATAAGTAGAACATATCTGATTATTGTCGTAAAAATGGTATATTCGCAGATATAAACTAGACAAGTGTGTACACATAAAAGAACAGAAATATGATAAAAGTAAACATCATAAATAAATCCCATCATAAACTCCCTGAATATTCAACACCATTATCTGCTGGAATGGACCTAAGAGCTAATCTTGATTCACCAATCACTTTAGATCCTCTTGACCGCTGCTTGGTCCCTACAGGATTATCTATTGAATTGCCTGCAGGACTAGAGGCTCAAGTACGACCAAGAAGTGGATTAGCTATCAAGAAAGGAATATCTGTACTCAATTCTCCAGGTACTATTGATGCGGACTATAGAGGTGAAATAGGTGTCATACTAATCAATTTGTCTAAAGAACCTTTTGTTATTGAAGATGGTGAACGTATCGCACAGATGGTTATAGCCAGACATGAGCAAGCAGAATGGACATTGACCGATACACTTAATGAGACAGAACGTGGCACTGGTGGATTCGGACATTCAGGAATAAAATAAGTTAGAACAAGGTATTTAGACAATTATGAATCAGACAAATATGGTCACCAAAGGGAAAGCTTTATGTACAATGCTGCTACTGACATTGGTTAGTTGTGCCTCGTTTCCATTGTTGCGGTCATCAAATACAAATCGTTTTTCTGGGAGAAATCAAGATAATCCGGTCGAAGAATTAGATCACGATATCGATATCCAAGCATCTCCCGAGAGGGATAAAGCATACGATTATGTATTTTTGCAAGCAGCAGGAGAAGATAAACAGTTAGATGACAAGTACAATATGCTTAAGCATTGTATCGAGATTAATCCTAACCATGCGGCTGCCTATTATGAAATGGCACAAATGCAATTGTATCTCAGCAACGATAGCCTCGCTACTCACTTCCTTGAAACTGCCCATAAGCTCAATCCTGAAAATTATTGGTATGCTTCTGCACTAGCTAATATGTATCAGCAAAGAGATAGTATGCAGAGTGCTATCGATGTGTATAACAATTTAGCAAAGATATATCCAAACAAACGAGACATCCGTTATGCTCTTCTCCAATGTTATTCTACTACGAAGGATTATGATAAGTTAGTCGCAACCCTTGACACTCTGGAAATCATGTCAGGAAAAAGTGAAACACTGAGCATGCAAAAGTTCCAGATATTTCTCCAAGAAAAGGATTCGGCACGCGCATTTAAAGAAATCCAAGGACTTGTCGATGAATACCCTTTCGATACCAAATATCGCAATTTGCAAGCTGACCTGCTCCAGAAGCATAATCGCCATAGCGAAGCACTTCAAGTGTATCATAAAATATTAGAACAAGAACCGTCCAACGGATATGCAAGATATGGAATTGCTTCTTACTATTTGGAAGTGGATAGTCTAGAGAAGTACGAACAGAACATAGATATCCTACTCCAAGACCCAAAAGTAGACACGAAAGTCAAGGCAAATGTACTGCGTGAGTTCGTGGGCACTGTAAAGGAGCAGAAAATGGATAGTTTGAAAATAAATCAGAAGTTCGATGAGACAATTGCTTCAGATTCGCTCGATGTGGATATCCCTACCCTCTACGCATCTTATCTCTTGTCTATTAAGGATGACACTGAAGCGAAGAAGCAATTAGAAAAGATACTCAGATTGACTCCTGAAAATTCTGGTGTAAGGATGCAATTACTCCAGTATGCATTGCAATCTCAAGAGACGGAACGCGTGATTTCGCTATGCCAAACAGGTTTAGAAATCAATCCTAAGCAAGTGGAATTTTATTTCTACCTAGCCGTGGGGTATTCACAGGAGAAGGAATTTGATAAGACCATCGCCACCTGTGAAAAGATGCTTCAGACGATTGATAACAAGACGATACGCAAAGAGATTCTCTCTGATGTGTATACGTTGATGGGGGATGCATATCATGAGAAAGGAGTAACTAAGAAATGTTTTGCATCGTACGACAAAGCAATTAGTCTAAACCCTGAAAATGTAGGGGTGATGAATAACTATGCTTACTTCTTATCTTTAGACAACACAGACCTAGACAAGGCGGAAGACCTAAGTCATCGGACAATCATCAAAGAACCTGAGAATGCAACATTTCTTGATACTTATGCGTGGATATTATTCATGCAAGGGAAATATCCTCAGGCCAAGATGTATATAGATCAGACACTCGAACATAGCGATGCTGAATCGCTCTCAGCAGATGTATTGGAACATGCGGGTGATATCTATTATTTCAATAATAAGAAGGAAGAAGCCATTAGTTATTGGGAACAGGCAATTGCAAAAGGAGGTTCTAGTAAAATGCTCAAGACAAAGGTCAAGATGAAACGTTATATCAGATAAGATTATGACAACTTTATACTCTTTCATATCTAGACGATATTGCTTCGTGATAGGATTTCTCTTACTAGGAGCTTTCCTACTGGCTGGATGTGCCAGCACTAGAACGGCTTTATTTACTAGGATACCGACGAGTAATACCAGACAACTAAGCGCACGCTTTAGTGCAACATTACCACAAGACAATCAGAAAGTTAAAGGGCTTATCAAATTGACACATGCTACAGATTTGCAGTTGTCATTTCGAGCACCAGTAGTAGGAAATGAAGTGATACGTATCGTCCTAACTAAAGACTCGATACTGATGATTGACCGGATACATAAGTGCTATGTAAAGACTACTTCCTATTTATTTGCTAAACAGTTTGACCCCAATCATGCCTCCGAATATTCACTCCAAAAGACTGAGAAAAAGATGTGGAAACTAAGCAAGAAGCAAACTGCAGTAGTAAGAGCATCGACACTAGGATGTCCTATTATGAATGAAACGGAAGTGATGCTCTATAAGATATCTACCGAACCATTTACATGGCGCACGACAACCATCTCTAGTAGATATAAGCAACTGACCCTAGACGAATATTTAAAAATAGAAGATTAATACCATCGAATATATGATTGAATACGATAAACATAAGAAGAAGCTAAATATCCTATTGATTATTTTATTCATGGGGCTACATACTTCCATGCTTTGGGGACAGAACAATGAAACGATAGACAAACTGAGAAACCAACGGAGTACCCTTCAAAAGCAAATCACTCAGAGTGCTTTGTTGCTTAAGTCAACTGAAAAGACAGTAGGTCAAGAACTAGATGAACTCCAAAATATTGAAGCTAAGATAGCAGAACAAGTCAATTTCATCAAGAAAATCAATGAAAGCCAATTTGTATTGAAAAAGGAAATACGCGTGCTTACATTGAAGATTGCGGAACTTAATAAGCAACTAAAGAAATGTAAGAACGAATATGCCAAGTCATTACGCTATGTTAGAGAACAACATTCTATCCAACAAAGGATGATATTTATCTTTTCAGCTGAGAATTTCAATCAGATGATTCGTCGCTTACGCTATACGATGGAATATGCCGATTATCAGAAAAGTCAAGCTGAAGAAATCAAATTAAAACAGGCGGAGCTCTTGAAGAAACAAGAGGAACTAGAAGATGCTAAGAAGGAAATGGCTGAATTAGTCGACTCACACAAGGTCGAACAAAAGAAGTTGGAAGTCTCGCGTGAGAAACAAGACCAGATAGTAAAAAAACTTCAGAAGAAGAAATCAGTCATAAAAAAACAGATATCAATCCAACAGAAAAAAGCGAATGCTCTAAATGCAGAGATTGATAAACAGATTAAACTCGAAATACAACGAGCTGAAGCGGTCAGAAAAGAAAGGGAACGGAAGGCAAGACTTGCAGAAGCTAAGAAGAAAGGGAAAGTAAAATCTCAGCACACAACGGAAAAGAAAAAGACTAAAGAAAGAGTAAAGACATACTCTCAAACAAATAGACAAGAAAAAGAAGAGATCAAACGACTCTCTGGAAGTTTCGTTAGTAACAAGGGAAAAATGCCATATCCAATCACAGGTGAACATGTGATTTTACAGCATTTTGGTACCTATGCCGTAAACGGACTTCAATTCATCAAATTAGACAATAAGGGCCTCATCATAAAAGGAAAAGAAGGAGCTCAAGCGAGAAGTGTATTCGACGGTGAAGTGACTGCTATATTTCCTCTCAATGGATTGCTCAATATCATCATCAAGCACGGAGAATATAGGACCATCTACTGCAACCTCAAGACGGTAACAGTTAAGGCAGGAGCAAGTGTAAAGATTGGACAAACGCTTGGAGAAATCTATGTGGACCCAGCTAGAGGCAATAAGGCCATCCTTCATTTCCAAATAAGAAAGAATACTAGCCTCATTAACCCTGAGTCTTGGATTAGATAATCATTTACTTAGAAACGTAAATCATCTAAGAGGGAGATATACAATGGTATAGCAGCTTCTATTTCTGAGAAGCAGATGTATTCATCTGCAGTATGAGAGCGAGCAGAATCACCAGGTCCCATCTTAAGCGAAGGGATATTCAGAAGCGCTTGGTCACTCAATGTAGGTGAACCATAGGGAACTAAACCAGCTTCTATACAGCGCTGAACAAATGGATGTGACTGTTCTATCTTTGATGAATTGAGTCTAAAAGAGCGTGCAGTAACATCACTATCTGCAATATGTTCTTTGATGACACTAAAAAGTTCCTCATTGCTGTAGCATTCATTGCTCCGCACATCGACCACATATTTACATTGGTCAGGTATCACGTTGTGCTGAGTACCTGCTTCAATCTGAGTCACTGTCATCTTCACATCCCCAAGAAGATCAGATGTCTTATCAAACTTGTACTGACTGAACCATTTTATATCTTCGAGCGCTTGGTATATAGCATTGACTCCTTCATCTCGAGCAGCATGACCTGCTGTACCATGAGCCATTACATCAAGAACCATCAATCCTTTTTCAGCAATCGCAGGAAGCATCTTCGTAGGTTCTCCTACTATAAGAAAGGAGATGGGAGGCAATTCGGGGATAACCAATTCTATACCATCTTTACCAGACACCTCTTCTTCACAACTCGCTAAATAAATCAAATTGTAAGGTTGCTCTTTGCTAGTCAAGACTCTAAATACAGAAAGTAAACTGACCAAGCTAGCTCCTGCATCATTGCTGCCTAGACCATACAAGCGGTCGCCTTCTACAAGAGGAGTAAAAGGTTGGCGTTTCCACGCATCAACAGGATACACTGTATCTTGATGAGAATTAAGCAGGATTGTTGGTTTGTTTGGATCAAGATGAGGGCATATAGTCCAGATATTATTTCCCTTACGATGTGACTCTAAACCATAAGATTCTATGGTCGTTTGCAGAAAATCAGCAACTTCTTCTTCTTTCCTACTGAAGGATGGAATACGTATTATTGACTGGAGTAAATCAGTTGCTTCTTTAACTAAATATTGGCTCATATTGATGCTAGCTTGTTAATTATAGGCACAAATATACTATATTCCTAATATAAAAAGATATCTTTGTAAAGTATTAACTAAATCGAGATAGTATGCAATACGACAAATTTGCCACTATGTTTCAAAGACAGGCCGCCAAGTATGGTGACCGAGTTTGCTTGAAATATAGAAATTATACCACAAATAAGTGGATTCCTGTTTCATGGAACAGGGTAAACAAAATAACTCACGCGACTGCTTTAGCTATGGCTGAGCTAGAGCTGAAAGAACAAGATACTATTGGAGTTTTCTCTCAGAACATGCCTGAATATGTATATTGCGATTTTGCAGCTTTTGAGAATCGACTAATAACGGTTCCAATTTATGCCACTAGTTCACCACTTCAGGCCCAACACATTATTGATGATGCAAATATTAGCGTATTATTTGTAGGGGAACAGAAGCAATACGATACTGCATTTAGCGTCATATCAAGATGCAATTCTCTCAAACATATTATCATCTTTAGTAGGAAAGTAAAACGAAATGTACAGGATAGATTTTCAATTTATTTTGATGATTTCTTATTGCATGGACAGAACGAAACAAATGAAAAGATAGTCAGTCAACGAACGAAAGAAGCGTGCGAAGAAGATATCGCTTGCATCATGTATACTTCCGGAACTACTGGAAGTCCAAAGGGAGTCATCCTCTTACATAAGTCTTTCCAAGCCGCATTTAAGGACCATGATGATACAGTCCCTATCTACGATACAGATGTATCTCTCAATTTTTTACCTCTTACTCATATCTTTGAGAAAGCATGGACTTATATGTGTCTTCATGCCGGCGCAACCATATGTATCAACCTGGTCCCTCAAAAGATTCAGCAAGCTATCAAAGAAATTCGTCCTACTCTGATGTGCAGTGTACCTCGATTCTGGGAAAAACTTTATGCGGGAGTGCAAGACAAAATCAATTCCACGACTGGTATCAGAAAGAAATTAATGAACGATGCCATCATCGTTGGAAGGAAAGTAAATATTGATTACCTACGTGTAGGAAAGAAACCACCATTGTCACTTCGTCTTAAGTATAAGATGTATGAAAAACTAATTTATTCCCTTCTTAAGAAAACAGTAGGATTGGAAAATGGACGACTATATCCTATCGGTGGAGCCAAGATGTCTACTGAGATTCATGATTTTGTACATGGCGTAGGACTACCTATCTTGATTGGATATGGACTGACAGAATCACTAGCCACTGTCAGTTTCACTGACCCTATGGTTTATTCTCGTGAATCTGTCGGTATTCCGTTACCAAATACCCATGTGAAGATAGGCAAAGAGAATGAGATTCTCCTCAAAGGTGACTCCATCACTCCAGGCTACTTTCATGACCAAAAAGCAACAGACGAAGCTATAGACAAAGATGGTTGGTTCCATACAGGAGATTCTGGTTATCTCAACGAAAAAGGAGAACTTTTCCTCACAGAACGAATCAAAGATTTGTATAAGACGTCAAATGGAAAATATATTGCACCACAAACTATAGAGTCATTGCTTGTCGTGGATAAATATATCGACCAGATAACCATCATAGCTGACCAACGAAAGTATGCCTCTGCACTAATTGTTCCAGACTACAGTTTGGTCAAGAAATGGGCCGCAGAACACGGTTTAGGCGATAAGACGATTTCAGAATTGCTCGTAGACAAGAAAGTGATAAAATTATTCTCTAGTCGCATCAGTACACTACAACAATCTTTAGCACATTATGAGCAAATCAAACGCTTCACCCTACTCGAACAACCTTTTAGTATGGAACGAGGTGAGATGACCAACACGATGAAGATAAAGCGAAATGTAGTCGCACGTAACTATGCCGATGAGATTAATCAAATGTACTAGATTTAAAATAAATTCAAAATGATTACTTTAGACCAACAAAAGGACATTATAAAACGCCGGGATGCGCTGAGGAGGTATCTTTGACATCCCTGGAAAACGAATAGAAATCGAAGAAGAAGAGTTGCGTACACAAGCACCTGGATTCTGGGATGATATCAAAACAGCAGAGATTCAGATGCGTAAGGTTAAAGCCCTTAAACAATGGATTGAGCAATATGAAGAAGTAGATGCATTGACTGAAGAAGTAAGTGTATCGCTTGAATTTTACGAAGAGAAATTGGTTACCGAAGAGGAAGTAGACCAAGCCTATCAGAAAGCATTAGATAAGATAGAGGCACTCGAGATGAAAAATATGCTTCAAGAAGAAGCAGATCAGATGAGTTGTTCGCTTAAGATAAATGCTGGCGCAGGAGGTACAGAGAGCCAAGATTGGTCTCAGATGCTCATGCGTATGTACTTACAATGGGCTGAATCAAATCACTATAAAGTAACGATTAGTACCATACAAGAAGGAGATGATGCTGGGATTAAGACTTGTACCATTGAAATCGAAGGAGACTATGCCTACGGTTATCTAAAGAGTGAAAATGGAGTACACCGACTTGTTCGGGTATCTCCTTTCAATGCCCAAGGAAAAAGGATGACTTCGTTTGCTTCTGTATTTGTCACACCACTAGTGGATGATAGCATAGAAGTAGTCGTCGACCCATCATGTATTACTTGGGATTTATTCCGATCTGGTGGAGCTGGTGGACAGAATGTCAATAAAGTAGAGACTGGAGTCAGACTACGCTATAAGTATAAAGACCCAGATACAGGAGCTGAAGAAGAACTCTTAATTGAAAATACAGAGACTCGTTCTCAGTTGGACAATCGTGAAAATGCAATGAGACGACTTCGTTCACTCTTATATGACAAGCAATTACAAAAGCGACTGTCCAAACAGCGTGAAGTAGAAGCTGGTAAGAAAAAAATTGAATGGGGCTCACAGATTAGAAGTTATGTCTTCGATGATAGACGAGTCAAGGACCACCGTACAAACTACCAGACATCAGATGTCAATGGAGTGATGAATGGGAAAATTGATGCATTCATCAAGGCCTACCTAATGGAATTTGGAGGAAACAGAAAAGACTAAATATTATACAACCTATAAAATAAAAAGATCATGAGTAATAGAATGAAAGTAAAGACTAAGACAGCTCATCAGAAAAAAGAATCTGAAGGCTCTGCACATCACAGTAAACGAGAAGAAAGAAAAGGTCTACGCGTCGTAAAAGGCATTTTTATTGCTTTACTTATTCTCGCTGTTGCATCTATGGTAATCGTATCATTGAACCAATAGGAATACTTTATTATGGCATTGGAGATTGAACGAAAGTTTCTACTACAAGGATCCTTTAAAGAATTGGCAACTTCTTCTAGTCATATTATCCAAGGATATATGCCTACTCAACCAGGAGTCACTGTAAGGGTTCGTATAAGAGATAGTCACGGTTTTCTGACAATCAAAGGTAACAGCTCCGCAGATGGGCTAAGCCGTTACGAATGGGAGAAAGAGATAGCACTCTCCGAGGCCAAAGATTTATTAGATCTCTGTCACAATGGAACGATTGATAAGACTCGCTACTTAGTGCCCTATCAAGGAGTCACTTATGAAGTAGATGTCTTTCATGGTAAATTAGAGGGATTGGTGTTGGCAGAACTCGAACTGGACGATGAGAATCAAGTGTTTCCCCGAGCTCCTTTCTTAGGAGAAGAGGTGACGGGAAACCCTCACTATTACAATTCAGTTCTTCTGAAATTGTCTTTAGCAGACTTAAATCTGCCAAAGAAGTAAATTCATAAAAACAAAATCCCCGTATGTATTATGGATACATACGGGGATTTTGTTTTGTAAGAACGTAGCCTCTATTTAGCCTTGAAGCCTTTAGCAATCAAATATTCTGCTATCTGAACAGCATTGAGAGCAGCTCCCTTCTTTATCTGGTCGCTGACAGTCCAGAAGGTAAGTCCATTTGGATTGCTGATATCTTTACGTACCCGACCTACATATACAGGGTCATTGCCAGACAAGTAGAAAGGCATAGGATATTCTTGTTTCTCAGGATTATCCATCAGCACAAGACCTTCTCCAGTAGAGAAAGCCTCTTGAGCTTCTTCCACACCGATTGGTCGTTCTGTTTCTACCCAGATGCTTTCACTGTGAGCACGAAGTGCAGGGACTCGCACACACATTGCACTGACCTCTATATCGCTATGCATAATCTTACGCGTTTCATTATACATCTTCATCTCCTCTTTTGTATATCCATTTTCGGTAAATACATCCACTTGAGGAATCAAGTTAAAAGCCAATTGATAAGCAAATTTCTCGACCTTCACTTCGTCACCAGCTAAGAACTGACTGCTCTGAGTATAGAGTTCCTGCATTGCAGCAGCTCCCGCACCCGATGCAGATTGATAAGTAGATACGTGTACCCGTTTGATATGCGATAACTTCTCGATAGCTTTCAAAGCAACCACCATCTGTATAGTGGTACAGTTTGGATTAGCAATCACTTTGCGAGGAGCATTAAACGCATCCTCACCATTAACCTCAGGGACAACTAAAGGGACATCGTCATCCATACGGAAAGCACTAGAATTGTCAATCATCAAAGCTCCAAATTGAGTAATGGTTTCTTCAAATTCTTTACTTGTTCCAGCTCCGGCAGATGTAAATGCGATATCAATGTCTTTAAAGTCATCATTGTGTTGAAGTAACTTGACAGTCAGCTGTTTACCCTTAAACATATAAGAAGTTCCAGCGCTGCGTTTGGAACCAAATAAAGTTAAATCGTCAATAGGAAACTCTCTTTGTTCAAGAATTTTTAGAAATTCTTGGCCTACGGCGCCACTAGCACCCACGATAGCTACATTCATAATTTTTACTTTTTTTGCTTTAATGATGATAATTACTTATCTTAGAATTCATCTTTATTGTAAGGAGTGAACCGCAAAAATACAACAATTTGCTAGAATATTCCGCAAAAATTGATTAATTTTGAACCAAGTGACAATTTTTCCTAACTATAATACATTTTGACCTATGCATTCAACTGCTGACCTTTTCAATTTACCCATAACAAACCATACTTGGATTTTCTTTCTCGTTTTGATTATTATTCTCTTAACTCCGATGTTGCTGAATAAATTAAAGATTCCGCACATCATAGGTATGATTCTCGCTGGAGTTTTGATTGGCGAACATGGCCTTAACCTTTTGGTTCGAGATGAGAGTTTTGAACTCTTCGGACAAGTCGGACTATTGTATATCATGTTCCTAGCTGGCCTAGAGCTAGACATGGATGGCATGATGAAGAATCGAGCCAAAAGTATCATCTTCGGATTACTGACTTTTCTCATTCCTTTTGTCATAACCATTGCAGCCTGCATGTATATTATCCATTATTCAGTCTGGGTGAGCACACTTATTGGAGCCATATTTGGCGCCCACACACTGCTAACCTACACGATTGTAGGGCGTTATGGACAGACCAAACATCCTAGTGTCATCATCTCCATTGGTGCTACAGTCATCGCACTATTCGTCTCATTGATCGTATTAGCAGGTATAGCAGGGCATTTCAGTCCCGAAGATGGATTTACTTACTGGCTAAAATTTGTCCTCAAGTTCATAGGATATATGGTCATTGTTATTTACGGATTTCCTCGTCTTACTAGATGGTTTTTTGAACGCTATGAAGATAGCATATTGCAATATATATACATCTTAGCATTGCTTTTCTTAAGTGCTGCACTCGCAGAGATTGCTGGATTAGAAGCTATATTTGGTGCTTTCATGGCAGGATTAGTCATCAACCCGATGATTCCGCATCTATCTCCATTGATGAATCGTATCGAATTTGTAGGAAATGCATTATTCATTCCTTATTTCTTGATTGGAGTAGGTATGATGATTAATTTGCGTTTACTATTTGTCGACCCAGCAACCTTTTGGGTCATCATATTACTCATAGTCGTTGCCACTGGAGGCAAATGGCTTGCGGCATGGGTAGGACAAAAATGGTTCCACTTCAATTCAGCGAGTCGGATGATGTTCTTCGGTATGACCAATGCACATGCAGCATGCGCATTGGCTATGTTACTAGTCGGAACTCACATAGAAATAGCACCGGGACAGATGCTCATCGGGGAAGATATTCTCAACGCCATGATTATTCTGATTCTTGTATCTAGCATCATCAGTTCTCTCGCTACAGAAAATGCAGCACGCAGATTGGCCCTAAGTGAACAATCTAAGGCAGGAGTCGTACATGACAATGAAGAGCAACGAATCCTAGTATCTTATTCCAATCCTCAGACAGTGGAGCCACTCACCCAACTAGCTATATTGCTCCATCGTCCAAACGACAATAAGGAACTCATTGGACTCCATGTAAGTAGTGATACGTCCAAAGACCCTCGCAAACGATTAACTGCTAAACATATCCTTGACAAGGCCACAAAACTAGCAGCTGCTGTAGATATCCCGATGTCTACGCTCAACAGAGTAAGTACCAATATCATCACGGGAGTCATACACACGACCACCGAGTTCAATGCGAGTGACATCCTTATTGGCTTGCATCAAAAATCAAAAATGTCTGACCGATTCTGGGGCAACTTCACAGACAACTTACTTTCCAGAGTACAACGTCAGATTATGGTAGTTCGCCCAGTAGGAGTAATCAATAACATAGAGCGTATCGTCGTCGCAGTACCAGCTCAAGCTGAGTTTGAACACGGTTTCTCGAAATGGATTGATCGCTTAGTAAGTATTAGTGAGCAGTTGAGTTGCAAAGTACATATCTATCTTTTAGAAGAGACCAAACAATGTATTGAGACCTATCTAAAAGATAATCATGCAGATTTTAAACCAACTTATGAACTGATTACTAAATGGCGAGACTTGTACAATAGAGAAGATTTAGCTAAAGAAAATGAACTGATGGTTGTCATCAGTGCACGAAAAGGAAGTCTATCGTATGAGAGCAGCTTCGAGGAAATTCCAGCACAGATTGATAAGTACCAAAAGAAATCATCATTATTAATTCTTTATCCCGACCAGTTTGGTATGTCTGAGAATTACACGACTTTCATTGATCCAATGCACAACTTGTAAACTCACTATAAACACAATTAAATTCTTAAGACTATGAAT
>Ga0055584_100005138_pt1 | contig 12837 bp, 13 predicted proteins | sample OSDHelmetaG_FD_58716 | JGI IMG/M metagenome (GOLD analysis project Ga0055584, IMG submission 58716) | Pelagic marine sediment microbial communities from the LTER site Helgoland, North Sea, for post-phytoplankton bloom and carbon turnover... | ecosystem: Environmental > Aquatic > Marine >... | reverse complement strand
CGTTTTCGTAACTTGAGTTTGAAAGACACCGTAAGAACAGGACCGCCGGTTACACCGGTAACTAGGGGCTGCTCGTGTTGTATCACAAGCAGCAAACGCTGGCAGGAAGCGCTGGCTCGCGCGGCACATTCGGTGATACGTGCAATTCTGTTTTGGTCTGAGATAGTTCCCAGCCAAACCGTCACTAAATTATCGTTTGTGGGAAGGCGTGCTACCGTTTCCTTACTGCATCGGCGCACTCGCGCTTTGATGGTAAATCCTCATTTCTGAAGCAACAACCGCAACCCCCGTTGAATCCGGACCGCGCCGTAATCGTTCACGCGCGAGACGGGGACGAGCGACCAAACCACGTCCGGAAAACTCTGAATCGACATCTTCAATGAATCTCACTGAGCTCAAGAAGATGCCCGCCCCTGCATTGATGGAAATCGCGCAGGAAATGGGCATTGATGGCGTAGCTAGAGCACGTAAGCAGGACATCATTTTTGCTGTCCTGAAAGCGAGCGCTAAGAAAGGTGAAGATATCTCCGGCGACGGAGTATTAGAGATTCTTCAAGATGGCTTTGGCTTTCTGCGCTCAGCTGATTGTTCATATCTAGCTGGGCCAGACGACATTTACGTGTCGCCCAGCCAGATCCGCCGATTCAATCTACGCACTGGTGACACGGTCTCCGGCAAGATTCGACCTCCGAAGGAAGGCGAGCGCTATTTCGCGTTGCTCAAGGTTGACGAAATTAACCTTGATGCGCCGGAGAACGCCAAGAACAAAATTTTGTTCGAGAATCTGACGCCACTATTTCCGCAAGATCGATTCGTGTTGGAACTTGGCAACGGCAGTACCGAAGATTTGACTCCACGTGTCATTGACTTGGTCGCACCCATTGGCCTGGGTCAACGTGGCTTGATTGTGTCGCCGCCTAAAGCCGGCAAGACCATGCTGCTGCAAAGTGTCGCCCAGTCGATCGCAGCCAACCATCCGGACTGTTACTTAATCGTGCTGCTGATTGATGAGCGGCCCGAGGAAGTCACCGAGATGGCGCGCTCAGTACGCGGTGAAGTCATTTCGAGCACTTTCGACGAGCCAGCGAGTCGGCACGTACAAGTGGCCGAAATGGTCATCGAAAAGGCTAAGCGTCTGGTCGAGCACAAGAAAGACGTGGTGATCTTGCTGGACTCGATTACCCGACTTGCACGTGCTTACAACACCGTAGTGCCGTCCTCTGGGAAGGTGCTGACCGGTGGTGTGGATGCAAACGCCCTGCAGCGCCCGAAACGCTTTTTTGGCGCGGCCAGAAACATCGAAGAAGGCGGCAGCTTAACGATCATGGCTACGGCGCTGATCGATACAGGCTCGCGCATGGACGATGTCATCTATGAAGAGTTCAAGGGCACGGGCAATAACGAGATCCATCTCGAACGCAAAATTGCCGAACGACGGATATACCCAGCGATAAATATTAATCGCTCGGGAACGCGTCGGGAAGAATTGCTGACCAAGCCGGAGGAACTTCAGAAGATCTGGATCCTGCGCAGACTACTGCAGCCAATGGAAGATGTGCAGGGTATGGAGTTCCTAATCGATAGGCTGAAAGCGACAAAACTCAATTCGGAGTTTTTCGACTCAATGAAACGAACCTGAGCATTGACGGCCGTAGCAACGGCCGTCGCTGCGTTTGAGCCTTGTTGGACGTAGGCCATCGTCCAGACCACATAAATCAGATGTGAATTGGTATCCGACACTGTCGTGGTCGTCGCGACTCGTTGCCATGCACAGCATTTACTCGCCATCATGGTGAAATCTGTGCACTCTCCCCTTCAGTTCGGCTCTGCTACTCACTACCAAATTCAATAATTAGTGCGGAGTTAACCGATGCATTTCGAACATTCAGATAAGTCTCTGGCGCTGCAAGACAAGCTGGCCACTTTTATGGATCAGCACATCTATCCGAACGAGTTGGTTTATCGAGATCAGTTGGCCGCGGCCACCGATCGCTTCGCCAAGGTTCCGTTGATGGATGAGCTCAAAGACAAAGCTAAAGCCGCCGGCTTGTGGAATTTGTTCGTGCCATTGAGCCACCCGCAGTATTCCGAGCACGACGGCATGAGCAACGTCGACTATGCGCCACTCGCGGAAATGATGGGGCGCGTGTTGTGGTCGCCTGAGGTGTTCAACTGCAACGCCCCGGACACAGGCAACATGGAAGTGTTCATGAAATACGCGACACCGGAGCAACAACAACGCTGGCTCAAGCCGCTGTTGAATGGTGAAATTCGCTCTTCGTACGCAATGACCGAGCCACACGTTGCTTCGAGCGATGCTACAAATATCGAATTACTAATTGCGCGTGACGGTGATGAATGGGTCTTAAACGGGCGCAAGTGGTTCATTACCGGCGCGATGAACGAACGCACCCAGATCTTCATCGTGATGGGGAAATCAGACCCCGACAACCCGAGCCGGCATAAGCAGCAGACCCAAGTGCTAGTGCCAAAGGGAACACCCGGGATCACAATAGTGCGGCCACTGACAACACTCGGCTACGACGATGCGCCGCTGGGACATGCCGAGTTGCGCTTCGAAAACGTGCGAGTACCGAGCGAAAATGTGTTGCTGGGTGAAGGTCGCGGTTTCGAAATTGCCCAAGGCCGACTCGGGCCCGGACGCATGCATCACTGCATGCGATTGTTAGGGGCTGCGGAGCGCGCAATCGAACTCGCCTGCAAGCGTGTTTCTACGCGTAGCACCTTTGGACGCCTGTTAAGTCAGCACCAATCAGTTCGCGAAGAGTTGTCGAAGAGCTTTTCTGAGTTAGAGATGGCGCGCTTGCTAGTGCTAAAAACCTGCTATTTGTGGGACCAAAGCGGTGATCAAGCGAATCGAGATATGATCGCCGCGTGCAAGACTAGTGTTCCGATCATGGTGCAAACAATCATCGATCGCTGCATGCAGATGCACGGCGCTGGCGGCTTGACCGAGGATTACTGTATGGCTGAAGCGTTTAATTACGCACGCTGGTGCCGACAAGCAGATGGGCCAGATCAAGTTCACCAAATGGCGCTTGGCAAGCAGGTGATTCAGCGCTACGCGACGTAATCATAGTCCTGGCGAAGCATCCATAGCAGCCTCTCCGGCTGCTATTTTTCCTGCCACAACCATGCGCTGATGCACACACCGAGCGATCCTCGCAAGCAGTGCCGCGCGCCGCAGGCTAAACAACACAAACAATACCGCTAGCCACACTGGCACAAGCGACACGCAGAGCAATTTGCGACGGTTTTGCCCATCTTGGCAGTTTGTTGCCATGCGGCCTGCGAGCTTTTCAACTCTGCCGAGGCCGCGCACGATGTCGCCACTGCGTTTTCTAAATTGCGCCAAAAACATTGCTGCGTACCAATAGTTGGGACAATGTCACCATGGCGCTATAGTTACTCGGTGCATCCAAGCATTTTCATATCAGGAGGAAAGCATGCGGATCGTCAATCCCACTTTTGCCCTCGAGGAAAATAGCGGTAAGCAATGCAGTGACATCGAAACAGTTGCGACCAACTGGCACTCAGACGCTATCGCCATCATTTCCAACTCAAAGCCAAACGCGCGCGAATTGCTCGAAGGCCTTAGGGCGCAAATGAGCGTTCATCGTCCGGCGGACAATATCGACTATTTCTGCAAGGACAACGCTGCCAAACCAGCCACTGATGCCTTGTACGACGAGATTGCCAGCAACTATAAAGGCGCTATTGTCGCCTTGGCCGATTGAGGATCATGCTCGTCGTGGAGTTTCCATGACAGTATCGAGCTCGAAAAGCGCGGCGTTGAAACATATATCGTCGTCACAGAAACATTCCTGCCACTAGTGCGCGCACAAGCTAAGGCACGCAAGGTTGAGCCGAGATTATTGATCGTCAAACATCCGGTTGGTGGCCTGAATGTACAAGAGCTATGCGAGCGCATTGAGGTTGCATCGGCGGCACTGAAACAAGCCGTCGCAAGCTAATGGCGAATAAAACAATAGCGATCATCTATTGATGATAGATCAAAATAACAGCGACGTGCTTGAGCTTGGCGACCTCGATCCTACGCAATGGAATGACTACGCCAGCGAACAAGGGTGGAGCGACGGTCTGCCCCTTGTCATGCCGACTGAGAGTTCCGTCGAGCGTTTCGTGGCGACCTGCCGAGGGGACAATGAACCTTTTGCGCCGATGTCGCCGCGGCGTGTCATTCCAACCATTCGAGGCATCGCCGCGAATGCGGTTATGGCTGGGTGCCGGGAGGAGTATCTGCCCGTTATCGTAGCGGCAGTACGTGCGGTACTTCAGCCGGACTACAATCTGCAGGGAACACTGGCGACTACGCATTCCTGCGCGCCAATGTTGATAATTAATGGGCCGGCGCGGGGGATTTTGGATATCAATTGCGCCAGCAATTGTTTTGGTCAGGGAGCAAGGTCCAATGCAACCATCGGGCGCGCTCTGCAACTGACATTGTTGAACATTGGCGGCGCAACGCCAGGTGAGATGGATCGGTCGACCCAAGGATCACCAGCAAAATATTCCTTCTGCTTCGGCGAAAACGAAGAACGCAGCCCGTGGGCGCCCTATCACGTGCGGCGTGGTTTTAATGCCACCGACAGTGTAGTCACGGCGCTTGCTTGTGAACCGCCGCATAACATCAACGATCATGCCAGCACGTCCGGGGAAGGCATTTTGACGACGATCGCAGGCACTATCTCTCAGACTGGAGTGAACGTTGTGCGCGGATCGTGTCCATATGTGATCGCGCTTGGGCCTGAGCACGCGCAAACAATTTATCGCGACGGCTGGTCGATCACGGATATTCAACACAAGCTGTACGAAGAATCTAAGGTCCATTATTCCCGCGTGTCACCTGAACAGGTCACGTATGCGCAAGGTCGAGGCAACAAGCTCGTCAATGATTATTTGTACCTGAGCGAGTCAGCCGAAAAGATCCAGATCCTAGTTGCCGGTGGTCCCGGCAAACATTCCGCCTTTATTCCAACTTTTAGCTCTACCCAGGAATGCTCGGTGCGGGTACCGAATCTTAGTCCTGCGCGATGATGGTCACCAGGCGGCGAGTGCACGCGCAATTGACCCGAGCTATTACGCCTGCGTCGGCAATCGTGCTCAAGTTCCAATTAATACGCGGAGCGTATTACGCGCAGGTATTTTACCTACGCGTAAGGGCGCCCGGTTCAAGGTAATTAATCGTCCAGATTTTGCCCTTCCATACGCGCCGCTGTACTGATACCACCATCACATGGAATTGTCGCACCGGTAATGTACGCGCTTGCGCGTGATGCCAAGAAAATTGCGACACCGGCTACGTCTTCAGGCTGCCCAATACGTTTTCGCGGCACCGATGCAGCAATTTTTTCGCTGTGTGCATCAAGCGTCGCAGCCATCATTTGGCTGCGAAACGGCCCCGGTGCAATACCATTAACACTGATATTGTCAGATGCCAGCTCATTGCCCAATACACGCGTCATGTGGTGCACCGCAGCCTTCGAGGCGGAGTACGAAAAGTTCGAAGACCGCGGAATACGTAAACCATCCACAGAGCCGATATTAATTACCCGAGCCGTGTCCTCGGCACTGGCAGCCGCACGCAATTGCGGCAGCAATCGTTGGGTCAGGAAAAACATCGCCTTGACGTTAACATCCATCACCTTGTCCCAGCCTTTCTCTGGAAACTCTGCAAACGGCGCGCCCCATGCTGCCCCTGCATTGTTCACAAGAACATGCAGGAGCCCATCTTCGGCAGCAATGCGCGCTGCCAATGTGGCAATGCCATCGATGCTAGATATGTCGCAAGGAATAGACACACACTCGCCAGCATAGCGCTCGTTCAGACGCGCCGCAGTTGCGTCACATACCTCAGCTTTGCGCGCCGTGATGTAGACCTTGGCAGCGCGGTTGGCCATAAATCCTTCAGCGATCATTTCGCCAATACCGCGCGAGCCGCCGGTTACCAGAACAATTTTCCCTGATACATCGAATAAGTTATCCATTTAGAACACCGGTGCCGTATCGATCAGTGCGGGTCGCACCATAAGCTCATCGTACAGTGTGCTTAGCGTAGTTCGGCCCCCCCGCCAGTCATCATCTGGATGGCGGAAGTTGGCATAACCAAGCGCCACCACCACAGTAAAAGCGCCATTGTCAGCGTGAATGCCGATCTCGGCAATACTTGCATCAAGTGCGTCATAGCAACGCGCAGCGCGCTGCGCTTCGAACGCAATCACGCTCGCCGATTGATCTTGCGCTGGCCTTCGATTCTCACGCGAACGGGTGAACAATGAGTCGAGCAGCACGGATGCCATCGACTCGAGCTGCAAACACTGCAGGCGCTTCGCCGCATCGCTCGGATATAGCTTGCCGCCAGCGAGTTCATCGAGATATTTACATATCAACATCGATTCGCACAAAGCGACCCCAGACTCCGTCACTAACACTGGCACCTTACCGCCTGGTCCGTACTGTAAAAGCACATCCAGACGCGCCTCATCGTGAGTCAGATCAACTTCTTCGATCTGGCTCATCAGGTCCGCTTCACGCACAGCGATACGGGCCCGCCGCGCATACGGAGAATTTCCGCTGAACAATAGTTTCATCACAACTCAAGATTCTCCGAAGTTGGCTAAATGGGAAAGGGTGTTTCAGCGCACAGGCTGATACCAGTTGGCTAAGTATTTTTGCCAAGCAGCAGCAAAATCGCGGCACCAGCGTGATGAAGTCGGCTATAAGACCTGCGCTGCTGAGCTGACTTGATCATCTTCATCCAGGCTCGCCAACTCGCCAAGCGTCACTGGTTTCAATGGCGGACGTAAGCGATAGTAACCGACCGCTTGTGGTGTAACGCCACGGGCAGCGGCGATCACCTGCGCGACCGTGAGACCACAATAGCGGCCCTGACACGGCCCCATGCCGCAACGGCTAAACGCTTTGGCTTGATTAGGCCCCAGGCAACCAAGCGCCACGTGTTCACGCAGTTGTCCGGCCGTAACCTCTTCACACCTACAAATAACTACCGAATCAGGCGGATTTAGAAATTCCGACGCTGGCGCAAACAAAGCTTCAATAAAAGGTCGACCGGCGCGGAGGCGGCGTAAACCTTCAGACGATTGCGCGATCCGGCGTTTGCCCTGACTTGCAGACAGCAAACCGATGCGCGCGAGCGCGCCAAACGCACACAGCTCGCCAGCCAGCGCCGCTGCCTCCGCGCCCGCGATACCAGCGCCATCACCAGCCACACTGACACCAGCCACGCTGCATTGGCCGGTGTGGTCGAGTAATGGTTGCCAACTTTGCGACACGCCGTGCCACTCATGCTCAGCCCTGATCGAGCGCGTTAATTGTACGTTCGGAACTACACCGACGTGGGTCAGGAGTAATTCACATTCAATGCTGCGGCGCACACCACCCGCGCTAAATTCAAGCGCTGAAATCGCATCGCCACCAACTGCTCTTAGATCATTTGCATGCCGAAGATGGTCGATACCAGTTGCAGCGAAGTCACGCTGTAAGCGCAAGCCCTTGAGCAAGTAGTCATAGCCAAGCAAGGCTTGCGGCGCGAATGGCGCTGCGCGCCAGCGATTCTGACGCGGCGTGGTGTCTACTAAGGCACGGATGTTTACACCGGCACGATGCAGTTGTACTGCAAGCAAAAGCAGCAGTGGTCCACTACCCGCTAATACAATATCGTGCTCCGGTACCAATCCAGATTTCAGCATGATTTGCGCGGCACCAGCAGTCATCACTCCGGGCGAGGTCCAGCCGGCAAAGGGCATAGGGCGCTCAAGCGCGCCAGTGGCGATGACAACCTCGGTAGCCACGCACATGGTCGCACGCGTTCCAACGCTGTAATAAACCTCACGCTGGTCAGTCAGTTGCCACACCTTTGCGCCTGGCTGATAGCTGATGCCGGGCTCGTCGAGTGCCCGCAGCAGGCGGCTTCCGGCGACATAGTCTGAGCCCAGCACGGTGTTTCGCGCTGCAGTGCTTGAGGCGATATTGCGATAGATCTGGCCACCCACCTGCGGCTGTTCATCTAACAGCAATACCTTGGCACCGCGCGCTGCGGCGGTGCCAGCGGCAGCTAAACCAGCAGGGCCTGCACCGATCACCACAAGGTCGGCAGTGCGTCTGATCGCTGGGCCTGGAGTGGCTTCAGGGCCCTCGAGTGAATCAGTCATCATCGTTAGCTTGCACACACGCTGCGGGCGCATCCGCGGCACTAGTTACGCTCGGCGCGACCTGCACACCAGCGGCCCCACGCATGCGCCGCACCTGCATGCCCGCGCGAATCAGCGTCATGCACGCTTGCTGGTTGTCACGCGCATCGATCTCTACCAGACAATCAAAGCACGCACCCATCATGCAATATGGCCCGCGTTTTGAGCCGCTCGCCGGGGTCGAGCGAAACTCAATGACACCGGCGACCAATAGCGCCGCTGCCACCGATAAACCCGCAGCGGCCGTAATCGAGCGACCTTCGAAATCGAAGACCACGAGCGGGCCAGCATTGACCGCGTCAGGCCCGGTTTCAAATTTTCGAAAAGCGCGCGGCACTAAACGTCTCCATTGCGATCGGACTGGATTGACCCAGCAACCACGGTGCTAAGGTAAGCGCGTGCACAGCAGCGAGGGTTACGCCGCTGTGACACGTCGCTACCGCGGCACCCGGAAACTCCGTAGATTGCTCGTAAATTGGATGCCCGTCCGCACTCATCACGCGCAATGCACCCCACGCGCGCACCATGCGCACATCACGTAAAAACGGATAGATGCTGATCGCACGTCGAGCCAGCTTCGCCAGCATTTGCGCATCGGTGCGATCGTCAAAACCCACATCTTCCTTCGAATCCCCAATCTGAATGGCGCCCTCGCCAACCTGGCGGATCGTTACGCTTGGAAAATGTAGCCGCTGCTTTAGGCGCTCGGTAACGAGAATCTGTCCACGGTTCGGTTTAACTGGCGCATCCAATCCCAATGCTGGCGCCAAACCGGCGTTGCCCAAGCCAGCACACAACACCACGCGCGCGAAGCCGCTAGTGCTGGCGTGCCCGTGTTGAACTACGAATCCGCCCGCATGTGGAGTCACCGCACGCACGCTTGCACCGTTGATCAAGCGACCGCCGCGCGCTTTGAACGCAACATGTAGCGCATGCAGCAAATACAGGGGATTTACATGCCCGTCTTCGGGAAACCAGGTTGCCCCGATAACATCTGGGCCTACTTCCGGCACCATCTCGCGCACTTGATTATGCCCAAGATATTCAAACGGATAGTCCCCGTCCAGTGCGTCTTGCAGTCCTTGCAAGCGCGCCACCGAGGCTTGCGCTTCCGCGTCATTCAGGCAATAGATGAAACCACCCGGCTGGCTTATTTCGACATCGCGACCAGAATATTCAAGCAACTCGGCAGCAAATTCCGGCCATAAAGCGGCTGAACGTCGGCTCCAGCGCGCATAGTTCGGCATCTGCGCGCCTTTACCTTGCACCCAGATGAGGCCAAAATTTCCGCGCGAAGCGCGCAGCCCAGTGTCATCCTCGTCAAACACGCTGACATTGGCGCCAGTGCGTAACAGGCCGTAGGCAACCGCCATACCGACCAGACCACCGCCAATGACTGCGATCTCACCGTCGCCAGAACGCATTGTAGAGTTCGCGTTATGTTGCATGAGTTGTTGCGAATAGTTACATAGTTGCAGCATTGTAGCTGGGTTCTAACAAGGTCAAAATCATAGCGCTCACACACCCGTCTCGCCGACAGCATAATCAACCACGCGAACCCCGCCTCGGAGAAGCAAAGGCCATGCTCATTTTTCGCCAACTGATGGACCCACAATCGTCCACCTACACTTATTTACTAGCGGACGCTAACACTCGTGAGGCTGTGCTGATAGACCCAGTGTTCGAGCACGCCCAGCGCGATATCGCGCTGTTACAAGAGCTCGGATTAACACTGAAGGCAACACTCGAGACCCACGTGCATGCAGACCATGTGACCGGCGGCGCGTTGTTGCGCCAGCTTTGCGGCTCACGCATCGTACTCGCCGCCGCCACTGGTGCGACCGGTGCTGACTTCCAGGTTGTCCACGGCGATACCGTTGCATTCGGCGGGCGCTCGCTGTCCGTGCGTGCGACACCTGGCCACACTGGCGGGTGTATCTCCTACGTACTGGACGACCAGAGCATGGTCTTCACCGGCGACGCGCTGCTCATTCGTGGCTGTGGCCGTACAGATTTCCAAGGTGGCAGTGCCGCGACGCTCTACGACTCAATCCATCAACATATCTTCGCGCTGCCCGACACTTGCCTCATTTACCCTGGACACGATTACAAGGGCTTGACCGCGACCAGCGTAGGCGAAGAAAAGCTCTACAATCCGCGCCTCGGCGGGCGCATCTTGCGCGATGACTTCGTCGGTTATATGACCCACTTGGGGCTCGCACATCCGAAACAAATGGACATCGCGGTGCCCGCGAACTTGCGCTGCGGCGAGTCAGACGATTCATTACCGCTTGCACCAAGTCCGGATTGGGCGCCTTTGACCTATACGTTCGCTGGCATCTGGGAAGTGCAACCGCACTGGCTTGAGGAGAACGCGCGCAGCGTACAAATTGTCGATGTGCGCGAGCAAGACGAATTTAACGGCATTCTTGGCCACATCAGCGGCGCTCAAATTGTACCGCTGGCGCAGCTCCTTGATCGCTGCGATGGCTTCGACAAAACCCAGCCGATTGTGATGGTGTGCCGCTCCGGTGCGCGCTCAGCGCAAGCCACGTTAATGTTACGCAAGGCCGGCTTCGATAAGCTTGCCAACCTCTCCGGTGGCATGTTGCGATGGCGCAGCCAACGCCTTGAGGTACAAGGGGCAGTGCCGGACTAAGCGCCGAGCAAACCTCGCCGCTATGGCAGTATGTCGAAGCCCTGCGCAGTTGTGAGTACTTGATCGCCCTTAGGATCCGCACGAATAATCAGCTGATGAGCGCGGTCCTCAATACCGCTCACGCTTGCGCACACAGCGTTTTCAATCACGGCAGGCGCAGCGACGTGAACCCGCGACGGCGCCAAGTCATCGACCTGCACCATCGCGTCGGCGGATTCCGGCGTCCGTGCGCAACGCCAGCGCACCCCCGCGCATGTCGTTGCGTACATTTGCGGATGTCGGGATCCGTGTCCGACCGCAGCCCAAGCGTCGCGACGCGCAAGCCGTTTCGAATCGAGCGGCACACGGCGCGGAAAGGTCAGTGCCTGCCACGTGCTTGCGCCATCGACACTCACCAGAATCTCGGCACCGGAGGTAGCCAACACTGCTTGTGCCCACGGTGCATTGCCGGCCCAGTGACGCGCCGTCGGATCGACGAATTTAATGGCTGGGCTACGGTCACGCGGCGCCCCATAAATTTGCGCGAAAACGTGCTGTATAGATGTATCCAGAGCTACGACCCGCAGCGACTCGCGATCGTTATGGATTCGATATAATCCTGCGCCCAAGCGCTGCACCAGTAATGTGATGCCGCCCGCCTGCGCGACGCCAGCCGCCATGCCGGCAGGTGCAACCTGCCAATCATTGACCTCAGGTGTCAGGGCGCGCCAGCGTCGCGAGTCACCAATAACTTAGGCGTCGCTAGGTACAAGTGTCGAATCGGTGTTGAAATTCGGAGATATCACAACGCTGGCACGATTTCCGCGCACTTTCGGGCTAAGCTGAGTCCATGTTTTCGCGCCGTCTGTGCTGCGGTAAAACGCATCTTGGGTGAGCGCAAACAAGGTTTGGTCAGTGGCAAATGTCGGCGAAATTTGCCGCGACAAGATGCGCTCTTTTTGCGCTTCCTAAACCTGAGTGAAGCTCGCTCCAGCATCGTTCGAGCGCCACAAGCCGCTGGGTTGATAGGCAAGGAACACAGTGTCACTGCCCGACACGTGAGCAACGGCCATCACGCTCTGATCTTCTAAGGTCAGCAGCTCACGCCAAGTCTCGGCACGGTCTGACGACTCCAACAGACCGCTAAAACCGCCGAGATAGAGTTGATTCGGTCCGGCTCGCTTGAGCACGCTAAAGTGTGATGCCGCATATGCATCGGCCTGATCCACCTTGCGCATGCCATAGCCGATACGGCGCCAACTCTCGCCGTCATTGCGCGAGCGCAACACAGCTGTTTCGCGCGTCGTCGCGAGCCATTCGTGCGGATCAGATCCGGCTATTAACGCCGAGAAATACCAGCCAGAACTCGACTCCATTAACTTCCACGGCGTGTCCCGATAATGCCGAAACAAGCCACTGGATGTAGCAGCGAGCAGCGTTTCGTTGTTCCCGGCCACAACGGCAACGACCTTGGCGCCGTGTGGCAATCGCCCAAGATCTCGCCAGCGCTCAGCATCGATACGCTGGTAGATCTGGTTATTGGAGGTCTCAACTACAAGCGTGGCGCCGGATAGGTGGATTCGATTAACCACATTGTTACGGCCAGGCGTCGGCGTTTGCGCGACAGACCAGTGCTGGCCACCGTCCACCGAACGATGCAAGACACCCTTTACGTCTACGACCAGTAATTCAGGCGCGGCGTGCGGGAGTGCATACGTGGCAAAGTCGACCAATGGATAAGTTGCGGTCGAAACTTTGACGTCGTGCTACTGGTCACCGGCATCCAGCGAGGCTAACAGGCGCCCGTATTGATTACGAACATAAGCGATTCGGTCGTTGCTAAAGCGCGACGAGAACTGCACGTCAGCAACCCTCGAGACCAAGCCGCGATGCAACATCGTCCAGTTCTTGCCGCCATCACGCGAGCGCATGAGACGGCTGCGCACG
>Ga0055584_100005136_pt1 | contig 12837 bp, 9 predicted proteins | sample OSDHelmetaG_FD_58716 | JGI IMG/M metagenome (GOLD analysis project Ga0055584, IMG submission 58716) | Pelagic marine sediment microbial communities from the LTER site Helgoland, North Sea, for post-phytoplankton bloom and carbon turnover... | ecosystem: Environmental > Aquatic > Marine >... | reverse complement strand
AGCCACCTGATACACTGGTGTGCTTACCCTCCAGAGCAGCATCTGGATTTAAGACCTTTAATTAAATCAATATGTACATGTTCTCCTTTATGCACCCAAGTTCCCGACCTTTCCAAACGATTGACGATCTACCAGATCGAACATGAGATCAATCAACTAATTTGGAGTGAAGGCAAAGCGGAAAACATTAGAATTCCCCGTATAAAGGACTGGATGGAAGGGAAAGTAGCTCGCTTCCTCGCCCCCTTACCCTCCAAACCCATCCACAATATTATCATGTAGAAAATCCATATTCATCTCGATGCCAAGACCGGGTGCATTCGGCAGGTGCAGCCGCCCATCGGTATTATTCAATGGCGTCTGAATGAATTTGTTGTAGCTACTCAGGTCGTGATGAGCAGTCTCCACCCGATAAAAATTGGGTACCGTCATCATCACGTGAGCACCCGCCACTACATTGATAGGGCCACTGGCGTCGTGGGGAGAAACCGGGATATAATAAGCCTCAGCCATCGTCGATATTTTCTTGAGTTCCGTAATGCCGCCGGCCCAAGTCACATCTGGCATGATATAATCGGCCAGCCCATTCTCAAATATCGGCACAAACTCCCAGCGCGTGTGTAGGCGTTCTCCCACACAAAGTTGGGCATTGACCTTTTCTCGCACCTGCTTTAGCGCGTGATAGCTCTCCACGGGCACCGGCTCCTCAAACCAATCGATATCTCCGGCCTCCTCTAAAGACCGGCATAAACGAATAGCCGTCGGCACGTTAAAACGACCGTGCGCATCGATTAGGATTTCGATCTCCGGCCCAACTATTCCTCTGACGTGAGCGGTCAATTCCGCGGCTATCCGTTCTCCCGCTTTGCTCATGCCCCCATCGAGATAACCATCATTGTCTTCGTTTGCGCCCTCGATATGAGGGAAGGGGTCAAATTTTAGGGCCGTATGCCCAGAGTCAACGATGGCGCGGATTTCCCGGTCGACGCCTGCTTTGTCTATAAACTTACTCTGATCGGGGTGGCAGTACAGCAGGATGCTGTCTCTAACGGACCCTCCTAATAGATCGTAGATGGGCAATCCCAGTACTTTGCCTCGGATATCCCACAGGGCAATATCGATACCGCTAATCGCCTGACACGTTGCACCTCTCGATCCCATATACGTGAACGTGCGAAATATTTTGTGCCAGATACGCTCGATTTGAACGGGGTCATCGCCCACGAGCAAATCGTTGAGCTGCCGGATCATCCCGGCAATCGTCCGGTTGGCCATTTTCGTCGTAGTGGTGATTTCACCCCAACCAGTAATCCCCTCATCCGTCGTTACTTCGACAAAGAAATATTCCCCCCAATACGTTCCCTCCGCTTTGATCAGCCAAGGATTAATCGACGTTATTTTCATAGAGCACTATCTCCTGTGCAGAGTGATAAGAGAGTCCCATTTCTGCACCGCTACCCCCGTGCCATAACGAGACATACATAACTCAACCATTTTTCCGTATGGGATGTGATCGCCCCATACGGCCGCCGTTTATAGCGCTTTCAGTCAGAGGCATAGGGCGTAATCGCGCCTGAGCTCTTGGCACGCAACTTGCGCGTTCTACGTTCAAAGCACTCGTCCCTAGGCCCCGGTCTGGCACCCAGAATCCGCGGCGCACACAAAACGAATGCGGAGAAGATGCCATGACCAATCGCCAACGCCTGCTGGCCATCCTCGATGGTCAATCCCCCGACCGCATACCCTGGATACCGCGCCTGTTGATCTGGCACACCGCCCACAGCCGTCTCGGTACGCTACCCGAACATTTTGAGGGCAAGACGCTGCGCCAAATCGAACGCGAGTTGGGCATGGGTACACCGGCCCGCGACGGTCGCATTTTTACGTCGGTGCAGCAGGGAGACGTCGAGATCCATAGCGAACAGGAGGGCGATTCCACGCTCACGACCTATCGCACACCCGTCGGCTCCGTCACCAGCCGCTCCCGACACACCGCCGATTTTAAACGCGCCGGCCTGCCGAGCCTAGAGATCGAACACATTCTCAAAAGCCGCGAAGATTTTGCCGTCGTCGAATATATGGTGCAAAATACCACTTATACTCCGACGTACCAATCCTATCTCGACTACGAAAAAGAGATTGGCGAAGACGGGTACCCCCTAGTCGCTGCCGGCGACTGTCCCTTCCATCACTTTCTGCAAAAACTGGCAGGCTATCAGAATGCCTACTACCTGCTGGCCGACTATCCGCAGCAGGTCGAGCATCTGTTGGCGACGATGGAAGAGATCGATCGCGAGCGCGTGTGGCCGCTGGTGGCCCAGTCGCCCGCGCGCATGATCTTGCACGGCCTGCACCTCGACTCCATGTTGACACCGCCACCCTATTTCGAGCGCTATATCACGCCCTATTACCAGGATCTCTCTGCGCTATTGCACGCGAACAAACAGAAGCTCTGCATGCACGCCGACAACGATTCCAGCCTGATCTTAAAGCATCTCGAAGAGGCCGGCTACGATATGGTCGAAACCTTCACCACCGAGCCCCAAGCTCGCTGCACACTAGAGCAGGCGCGCAAAGCCTGGGACACGCGCATGATCATCTGGGGCGCCGTGCCCTCCGTGATCCTCGAGCCGACCTATTCGGAAAAAGAATTCGAAGCGTATATGCGCCAGATCTTCCGCACGGTCGCTCCCGGCGACGCCTTTATCCTCGGCGTCGCCGACAATATCATGCCAGGTTCTCTGTTACAGCGCCTAGAGCGCATCAATGAAATGGTGCAGGAATGGGGGGACTATCCTATTGATCCGGGTCGCATCAACTAATTTACACGAAGGGTCGCGAGCAAAAACAACAGAGCTATACCGAGCGACCAGCCGTGCGCTAAGTGCTGCCAGACGTAGACTTCGCGGGGCCCAACAAACAAATCGCATCGATGCGATCACCCCAGACGCACGCGATACCCAGGGAGAGAGCAATGGCCAAACAGAGGGCAATTATAATGAAAAGTGGAGACGACGTGGCGACAGCGCTGGAGGCGCTCAGCGCCGGCGAGATCATCCACCTTATCCTAGACGAAACACCCGTCGATATCGTCCTCACACAAGACATTCCTTTCGGACATAAGTTCGCCCTGCACGGCATCGGCTGCGGAGAAGAGGTGCTCAAATACGGCCTGCCCATCGGCCGAACGCTGGAGCCAGTCCAGAGCGGTGACTGGGTCCACGTCCACAACTGCCGCAGCGAGCGCTTCGGTTTCCGTCACGAACAATACGGCGTCCACGCCTGAGGGAGAAGGACATGAAAAAAATATACGGCTATGCGCGCCCGGATGGCCAGATCGGCATCCGCAACAAAGTATCGATCATCTTCACAACCGATTGCTCTCGCTTCGTTTCACAGAAGCTAAAAATGCTCTACCCTGAGGGCACGCAGATCTTTGGTTATCCCGGTGGCTGCGCTTTTATAGAAGAGCCGGTCGAAAAGCTGGTTGCCCTTGGCAATCACTCCAGTTCGGCGGCGGCTCTAGTCGTAGGCCTCACCTGCGAGGGCACCGACGCCTACAAAATTGCCGACGCCATCGACCAGAGCGGCCGACCCGTCGAGGCGATAAAAATAAGCGAAGAGGGCGGCGATATTCGCACGATCGAAAAGGGCTCGCGTATACTCGTCGACCTGATCCAGAAAGCCTCGATGAGCGAACGCACCGAAATGACGCCGGCCGACCTAGTCATCGGCAGCGAATGCGGCGGTTCAGACGCCACCTCCGGCATGGCCTCCAACCCCATTACGGGATCGGCTGGCGACCGGCTGATTGCCGCGGGCGGCACCTATATGCACGAGGAAGTTTCGGAGCTGATGGGCTGCGCCGACGCGCTGGCCGCACGCGCCATCAACGTGGAGGTGGCCGACGATATTCGCAGCGAGATCGAAAAGGCGGAAAAAAGCTGTTTTGCCAGCGGGCGCTTTGCCTGGGGCTATGGCAATATCCAGGGCGGGCTGACCAGCATCGAAGAAAAATCCTACGGCTGTTTGGCCAAATCCGGCACCCAGCCGCTGCAGGGCGTCCTGCGCGACTACGGCCCGCCTCCGGGCACGGGATACTTTATCGTGGTGGCCAAACCGCACACCAGCACATTCCAGGGAGATCCGGAGGGCATCAACCAATTCGCCGCACACGGCGCACACCTGTCCTTATTCACTACCGGCTGCGGTTCGACGACCGGTGGTCTGACCCCCGTGATCAAAATTATCGCCAATCCAAATCGAATGCAGTTGATTGCCGACAACGCCGACTTCGATGCCACTCCGATCATTCGCGGCGAGCAAAGTATCGAGCAAATGGGCGAACAGCTCTATGAGGAGATCTTAGCGGTAGCCGCGGGCAAGTTGACCAAGTCGGAGATCCACGGCCATTTCGAGGCGTAGCGCAGACTTTGCGCCGCGAACGAACACATCCATACGGCTAGCTACTCGGACAGCGAAAATTCCCACGTGGCGCTGCGCCCGGCTTCCATGCCGTCGGGTAATTCCAAGACCAAGCGCGAGCCCCCGCTTGGCAGCGTAACAACTTCTTCGCCGCTAATGCGCTGAGAAATCGTCACGGCCAATTCCATGTATTCGTTCTGCGGGTTAGAGGCCGAAACATGGAGCGCAATACCCTCGCGGCGGAGAAGCAATAGACAGGGCTGGTCCACTGCGACATTCCAGTCGGGGGCGATGTCTATGTTGCCAGATCGGTAAAAGACGATGCCCGTCAGCGCGAGTTCCGCGTCCCTTACGGCCTGTATCGTCGCCGTATTGGCGATGGTCTCTATTGACGGACGCCGGCCATTCTGCACCTCTTCCAATGACATAGTCGGCGCGATGGTATAGGCATAGGACGCGTCCTCTGGTGTGCTGCCGTGGTCTAGCCACAGCTCAAAGAGCTTATGAACAATCGGCTCCTTGGAGGCGCTGCGACTAATCCGCCACCACGAGCCCGTATGCTCATTCTGCGTCAGCTGCACGTTGGCATTTTTGTCGGTGAAGTAGGCAATACCATCGTGATAGATCCAGGCCTTCTCTCCGTCTTCGCCGCGCAAAGCTTCGCCGTTGAGAAAACACTGGTTGATCGTCGTGTGCACCGGATAAGCCGAGCGATCGTTGATGCCGGCGCCGAGCGCGATAATGGTATCCGCAAAAAAGAACCAACTCTTGCGCGCCTGCAATCCATCGCGCTCGAAATCGATAGCGGCCAGCCCGTGCTGACCATCGCTGACGCCGCCGGCAAAGGGGCGACTGCCCTCTCGGCAGAGCTCGCCGCTGAGCTCGGGCGTTTGTACGACGGTCGTGCCGGGAATATGCTGCCAGTCCCAGACGGGAAAAATATCGGCGTATTCTTTGCCCGTGCGCGCGATAAAAGTGCAGCCGTCGGCGATGTGATGGCTGAGCAAGGCCTCGTCGTTATGCGGCCTATCCGTGTTGAGCAAGCGGTCGGAATAAAAGCGCGCCGAAGCGTAGAAAGACGGGCGCTGCTGTACGGAAATATCGCCGCGCCAAAAGTGGCGATGGCCGACCAGCGGCAGCGCTTCTTCGTCGAGGCGTTGGCGCAGCTGACGCAATTCGGCCTCGCGACCAGTGGGCAATTCTAAGAGGTCTTCCGCGACGCGGCGCAGATAGGCGGCGTTATGACCGGCGCGGGCAATCTCGCGGCCGAAGCTTCCGTAGTCTTGCCAGGTGCCGCGCGTAAACCACTGGTGACCGTCGAGCACGAGGGCCGTCAGCAGATCGACCTTTTCCTGCGCAAAGGCGAAGCGGGTGCCGTTGAGCAAAGCGGCGATATGCGCCCCGTCGCTGGCAAAACCGGAGCCATAGCCGTGGTTGTACAGGCAGGCACCGTGCTGGTGAAAACTATAGTCTACCTGGATGCCCTCTTCGACCGTGAGATGGATCTCGTCGGCAATGCGCGCATACGAAGCCGCTACGAGATCAGCATCGCCCAAGAGCAGGCCGCGCTGGGCGCTGATGCCGGCGAGCCATACGAGGTTCTGTCCCGTTTTACTCAGCGTGGCACGGGCGAGTATAGCGGTACCGCGCTCGAGTTGGCTAGGGCTGAGCTGCTCGCCTAAGAGCAGTAGCGTTGGTGCCAGTAGGCGCGGCACGCCAATTTCGTTATGCCACCAATTGGGGTTTCTATAGTCGTGTTCTAACCAATGATCGAGAGCGGAAAAAGCGGCTGGGCGCAGATCTTCTGCGCCTCGAGCATAGGCCGTGGCCAGCGTTTGCAGATGATTTAGATGGCGCGAGGCGGTCCAAGAGGCGCGGTCTTGATCTGCATAGTCGACAGAGGACCACTGGCCGTCCGCATTCAATTTGGCGGCTAAAGCGCGAGCAGACGACACGTCTGCGTTCTTGAGCAAGGGCGCGAGCAGGCGCTGGCGCAGCGCGTGCATATCGGGGTCAGTCATGGCGTTTTGTCCGGTAGAATAGCGGGGTGAAATGAGCGAGACGACAACAAAAACAGCGATGCTCACCCTATGACACCAGCTAGTACACATTAGGTATCAGAGCGGCCAGTAGCTTTGCGCAGCAAGCGAATGATGAGCAGCAGGCTGGGCGCACCGTGGAATACGCAGTCGAAGATATCGAGCGCCCGCGTCAGTTCACCGGCCAGCAGCATATTGAACTTTTCCACCAGATGTGGCTGCGGCTGGAAAGGGGCCAAGCCGAGCAACAGAGCGGCGACGAGCAGGCCGACTATGGGCACTTGGTCTACATAGGCAAGTAGTTTCACGCGTTGGGGTTCTCCATACCTAGACCGCGCTCGTTGCGCGCTTTGATGTCGCGCAGAATCTCTTCGCGCCAAGCGGCAAACTCCGGGGTATCGACCGCATCGTGCAGCGTCGCGCGACGGCGATAGGGCACGTAGTTGCCGATGTGCCAGAGCGTGTTGCGGTAGAGACAGAAATCGCCGGCTTCGAGGTGCAGTTGCACGGCACCCGGCATACTGCGCACATAGTCGATACAGAGATATTCGCGCTCTGCGGCACTCTTGTCTTCTAATAGTGGTCTAGCAATCGGGCGGCGAGGAAAGCGTTCGATTTCGCGCGCTAAGTCGCGGCGCAAATGCGAGCCGGGCACGACCCAAGTAGAGGAATCGGCGTAGAGCGCGCAGTTGACCTGGTTGAAGTAGAGATCGTCCGAAAAGTGGGCGTCCCAGCGCGCCAGGTCGAGACCGCTGGCATTGTCGCGCCAGTCGCGGTGCCACTGCGTGCAATAGGCGTCTGTCGCCGGCTCGAATAATACGCCGTAGATATCGCGGTTGCCGTGGCGATGAGAAGGGGAGAGCAGGCGGTGTATCGCGTCTTTGAGAACGGCCAACTCGGCATAGTCTATAAAGGGCTGCTGGTCGAGGTCGTAGCGCCCCACGGGCTGTAGGCGCTGGGCCTGTGGACCGTGTTCACGACGAGCCACTTCGCGCGCCTCGTCCGTGACTCGGCGCAAATCGCCGACGAGGCTGGCTGGTAGGATCTGGCGGAAGACGGTATAACCGAGCGTGCGATATTCTTCTATATGCTGATCGGAAAAGATAAAGGACATAGTTCCTCTGTGTGGCGGCAGATGAATTATTGCTAGAGGCAGACAGGGATAGTTTAGCTCAGATTAGCGCTTTCGTAAACTGCGGCGCAAGAGGAGGGGACGTAGAAAAAAGAACGCCTCAACCCCAAGGACAGAGCAGCATCGAAATGGAACGACCTCTTTGATTCACAGCGTCGATTTGCATTGAAATCGGACTCCCTTTCCATTACTTTGGGATGACTAAGCTGCGCTGCAAACAGCCCTCAACGCCCGAGGAGACACCGATGGCATTCTCTCCCAGCTTTTTGTTTTGGCCCCTGGCGGCCAGCTTGGCCCTACTGAGTTGTACTCCCCTAGTCGTTCCCCCGCAAACGCCTGCGGAGCAGCAGGACGCCTACGAACGCGATCGCTACCAAGTGAAAATCGTCTTCGACCCGGCGCAACCGCAGACCATTACGGGCTTTCTGCGTCTAGCCAGAGTCTCCTCGGAAACGATGGGTTCGGCCTCCGCCGTTTTAGCAGGGGGCAGCCCGCACGACCTAGATATCATTATTGATTCGGTCGACGACCTCACGGCCATCGAAGCCGAGTTTAGCAAAGACCTGCTCTTTAGCGACCCTGCGCTGCGCGAATTGCCCATTATCGTGCCCCAGATCATACCGGATGAAGTCGAATTGGAACAGCTCGTCGCCTATCTGCTGGCGGGCGGATTTGTTCTCGATATCGAGCTGGGCCTCGAATCGTATCGCGAGGGATTGGAGCGATACGGCGAGCTGGTTTGGGGCCGAGACGCGCGGGTCGAACACTTGCCGGACGACCATCCGCTCTACTCGTCCTATTTCGAGCTTCCCGGTGGCATACCAGCCGTCAATATAGCTCCTTTGCCCGGTCGCTCGGCGACCAATGCGATCCAGCCCATCAAAGGACTCTATATCAACGAGCGTTTAGCCGGGATTTCATTCCCGCCGCTGGGACAGCCGCGCACGCCTTCGGGCGCCCTAACGGGCACGACGGATTCGTTTACCGAAATCACCGAGCTAGCAGATGAAGTAATTATCGCCCGCAAGGACCGCCGCAACGACCCGAGAATACGACAGATGATCGTCAATATCGTAGTCTTTGCCCTGACGCAAGAAGGTTCGATTGCGGCGCGGACCTGGGTGAGATAAGAGCTATAAATGATCTAGTTAACCGAGGCTTTTTCAGCCTCGGTTTTTTTATAAAGGAGCAGGCGTGGATATAGTTGGGTTGTCGGGTCTGGACTATACGCTGATGGGACTCTATATGGTCTTTCTCATCGGTATGGGACTATACTACCGGGGCTTTGCCCAGGAAAATATGGAGAATTATTTCCTCGGCGGGCGCAAAATGAAAGGGTGGATGAACGGGACCAGTTATGCCGTCACCTGCATGAACGCCGACGTGGCCCCAGCCTATTGCGGCATGACCGTTATAACGGGAACCTTTATCTGCTGGTGGTATCTGAGCCGCTTCGGCCTAGCGCTGATGATTGGAGGCCTACTCTTTGCCGTCTGCTGGCGGCGCTTAAAAATATTCACATCGCCCGAGTTTTACGAACTGCGTTTTCAAGGCAATCCGGCCGCGGTGATGCGGGCGTGGGTTTCGTTCCGCAGCGCCTTTATCGCCGTAGTGGCGTGGACCGGAGCCGGGCTCTTGGGAATGACCAAAGTTTCAGAAGCGCTCTTGGGCTGGTCGCGCTTTGAGACCTTCCTAGTTGTGGTCCCCATTATACTCGTCTACGTCGTACTATCGGGATATATGGGCGTGGTGATGTCGGACCTGATCCAGACGGCGATTATGATCGTGTCCTCGCTGGTGCTCATGGGCATGGTGTGGGCCGAGTTTGGCGGGCCGACGGGGCTCTACCAAGCCCTAGTGACCCAGTTCGGCACTGAGGTCGTCAGTTGGCATCCGCCCGCCAGCCACGAGATGCTCGGTATGGTCGGCATCATCGCCTGGACGATAGGGACGGCCATCGGCTACGGCGGCGACCTAGCGCCCATGGCCGGCGCGATGGAGGGCCAACGGTTGCTCTCGTGCCGCAACAGCCGCGAAGCAACGCGCATGTACGTGTGGACCCAAGTCGTGCTCTTCCTAATGTTGGCCGTGCTGACGTTGCCGGCGCTAGGGGCAATGGCCAAGTGGCCGGGGCTCTACGACGGCAGCATGGACAAAGAATTGGCATATGGCCTGCTCTTGGGACACTATTTGCCTTCGGGCCTATTAGGGCTGGCATTGGTGGCGATGTTTGCCTCGATCATGTCGACGGTCGATTCCAATATGAACTTCGGTGCACAGGTCTTTATCAACGACATCTACCAACGCTTTATCAAACGCGGGGCCGATATGAAGCATTATATGGGCGTCGGCCGCGCGGTGATGGTGGTTATTATGGGGCTCTCGTTGACCGTGGCTCTGAGTGCCGGCAACGTCATCGATATTGCCGTCTTTATGTTGGGGCTTTCTTCGGCCGAACTATCGGCCAATTGGGGCCAGTGGTGGTGGTGGCGCTTTAACGGCAAGGCGCGACTGGCCGCCTCGTTCGGAGGGCCGGTGATCTTTTTGCTGAACAAGTATCTGGTCTTCGCGCATTGGATCGATGCAGGCCAGGACACGGCCTATGTCGTCGTCCTCAGCTCAATCGCCCTTACGTGCCTGCTGTGGATTGCGGTGGCCCTCAGCACCGAACCGGAGCCAGAGGAAAAGCTGCTCGCCTTTTACAAAGAGGCGCAGCCGATGGGCTGGTGGGGACCGATTGCGGCCAAGGCAAACGGCGAAGTCAGCGCAGTGGGCGGCGGTGCACCGATTGCGCGCGGTCTGGCCATTGCCCTGCTGGGAGCAGTAGCGGTCGGCGGCGGCGTAATCGGTTTCTCTGGCTTATATGTGGGGCGCTGGGAAGTGGCCTTTAGCGGCGGACTAGTGGCCCTGTTGTTGGGGCTTGTTTTTAAGACGGTCTACGCCAAATATATGCACACGATGGGTGCCGACGAAGTCTAGACTTCTACAGGTGCTACCTGTTAAATCCACATCTTCGCCACGAAAAGGACCAACCGACCAATCTGCCGCCCCATCTCAAAATGGATGCCGGCGGCGGATTGGTCGGTTGTCCGTCGACCCCTACCAGAGCTACCTATGTCCCAATTGGGACAGGGAGTTACCCTATTCTTATCACCTCGTCACAATCGTCCGCGACTTAGCTTTGCCCGCCTATTTTGTAAGTAATTAAAAAACAATATTTTATATATTTTTTGTCTCATTTTACAAAATGGGCGTTAAACGGCACGAATCTTGTTGGTCTCCGTCCTAGCAACGAACACCCACCCACACATACGGAAAATAAATCTCATTTTATTATCAGCGAGGTGTCGCTATGACGACCATTCTGCAAGATCCTACGCATCAACTCACCTTTGACGACCGCCTCAAGGCCATCCGCGCCGCCAAAATGGAGCAGACGCGCCAAAAACAGGAAGTCCTCGGCGCCATGGACTACGACGATTGGGCCATGATCCTGCCGCCGGCAGAAAAGCGCGAGATGGTGCAGAGCATTTCCGGCTCGGGCGTAGAGATCAATGACGCACTCATCAGCGGCATCGAAATGCAGAGTAACCACGTCTCCGGTGGTTTTTTTGGTCCCGAACTCTGCGGCGCCAATTTCCGCGCCCTCTTGGAAACCCACCCGCCTTACGTAGACCCCAACAGCTCGTTGGCCGGCGGTTATATGGTCAACTTTAGTTCGTATCGCAAAGTCGGCTGGAACCCGGATATCAAAATACCAGATACACTGCAACAGCGGCGCGAAAAATACAAACTCGTCGGTGGCATTGGCGCCGCTCAGCATTTCTGTCAAGATCTACAGATCGGCCTCGACTTAGGCTGGGACGGCCTGCTCGAAAAAATCGCCCACTATCGCCAGACCCACCCCGACCGCGCCGCCTTTTACGACGGCCACACAGATGTCGTCAAAGGTATGCAAGCCTGGATCAGAACCAATGCGGCAGAAGCCCGCCGTTTGGTAGCAGAAGAAGAAAACGGGTATCTGCGGCAAAACCTCGCAGAGATGACGACCATCAACGAGCGCCTCGTCACCGAAGCACCAAAGACCCTGCGCGAGGCCTGCCAGTGGATCCTCTTTTTTGATATGGCCGCGCGCATGTATAACGGCAGCGGCTCACTCGGCCGTTTAGACGAATTGCTCACTCCGTATTACGAGCGCGAAAAAAACGACGGCACACTCACAGACGAGGAAGCGACTTTTCACATCGCCTGTCTCTTAGTGCGCGATACCGCCTACTTCCAACTCGGCGGCCCGGACAAGAGCGGCCGCGACATCACCCACCCCGTCTCCTACCTGATCCTCGAAGCTTCTCGCCGGCTCAAGATCCCAGTCAATGTCGGCGTCTGCGTCGGCGACGAGACCGACCCCGAGCTGCTGCGCCGCAGCGTCGAGATCCTCTTTGAGAACAAACAAGGCGTGCCAAAATTCCTTGGCATCGACCGCACGACAGAAGGTTTTATCAAAAACGACGTGCCCTTAGAAGTCGCCCGCACGCGCGCCTATTCCGGCTGCCACTGGTCGGCCATCCCCGGCCGCGAATACACCGTCAACGACTGCGTCAAAATCAGCTTTGGCCCGGCCTTCGATATCGCCCTGCGCGAGATGCTCGCCGATGAAAATATCGAGCCGGGCATGGACGAGCTCTGGCAGCGCTTCGCCCAGCATCTGGGCATCGCCGTCGACGCCATGAAAGAGAGTCTCGATTTTCACCTCGAGCACATGCAGGACGTTTTCCCCGAAATGGTCATCAACCTGCTCTGCCACGGCCCCATCGAAAAGGGCCGCGACGCGTCGGCCGGATTCGAGAAGGGCGTCGAGTACTACAATCTCTGTATCGACGCCTGCGCCCTGGCGACTATAGCCGATTCCTTCGCCGCCATCGAACGGCGCATCGTCGAAGAAAAGCGGTTGAGCTGGCAGGAGCTGCTCGATCAATTAGATAATAATTATGCCGGTGACGACGGCGAATTAGTGCGGCTAATGATGAAGAATATCGATCGCTATGGCTCGGGAGGCTCGCGCGCCGACGACTACGCCCAACGCATCAGCGCGCTCTTTACCGACCTGGTCAAAGACGGTCCGACCCCTCGGGGTTTTAATTGCATCCCCGGAATTTTTTCCTGGGCCAACACGCTTCCTCTCGGCAAGTCGCTGGGCGCCACACCCAATGGCCGCCGCGCCGGCGAAGCCATTTCGCACGG
>Ga0055584_100005135_pt1 | contig 12838 bp, 5 predicted proteins | sample OSDHelmetaG_FD_58716 | JGI IMG/M metagenome (GOLD analysis project Ga0055584, IMG submission 58716) | Pelagic marine sediment microbial communities from the LTER site Helgoland, North Sea, for post-phytoplankton bloom and carbon turnover... | ecosystem: Environmental > Aquatic > Marine >... | reverse complement strand
CGATCAACAAGGTGATTTTAAAAAAATGCTCCAATATGCCGAAATGGGGAGTCAATTGGCCTTAAAGACCAATAAAAACATTCCTGACACCGTATATACTGCTCACATTCAATATATTGGTCTAAGTCACGAAATGTTGGGCAACTATGATAAAGCCTATTTTAATTATAAAAAAGCAACCGATATTTTAGAACAAATTGTCGGTACCAAACACCCCAAATATGCAAAAGCATTAGCCAATATTGCAGCTTATTATTGGGTTCTTGGAGATTATAAAAAATCAGAAAGACTCTACCTTACCGCTCAGAAAATTTGCCGAAATAGTATTGGCGAAAACAATCAAACCTTTACCAGTATTCAAAACGATCTAGCACTCCTATATCAAAGCATGGGAGAATACGAAGAAGCTGAAATTTTGTACTTAAAAAATATTGACTACGAAAACAAAAATATAGCAGGGGATAGTTATACTCATGCCTCTTCTTTGAACAATTTAGCTTCTATTTATTACTTAATGAATCAGCTTGAAAAAGCAGAACCTTTGTTTCTACAAACAAAAGAAATTTGGGCTAACTTATTGGGAACAGAAAGCCCTGACTATGCGCTTATTACCAATAATCTAGCCCTATTATACAGCAAAAAAGGACAATTCTACAAATCTGCCAAGCTATATTCTGAAGCGGTCAAGATTAATAAAATAATTTATGGCCCAGAACACCCATATTATACTTTAACACTCAACAACTTAGCGGGCTGCCACTCCCAACTTCGTGAATATTCTAAAGCAGAAAAAATTTATTTATTAGTGCAGGAAATTTGGTTAAAAAAATACCCTCCAACACATGCGAAGCAAGTTATGTCACTCAACAATTTGGGCTTTTTATACACCAAAATGAAAGAGTATGCGAAAGCAAAATTTATCTTTAATAAAGCCTTTAAAATCTTACAAGAAGGGCAAGCAGATTATCACTTATTTACATCAATTCTTCGAAATTCTTGCCATTTACACCACCGCTCCAACGAAGAAGATATTGCTTTAGTTTATGGAATAGCGAGTCTTGTTTATAGTACCAAAAACAAGCTTCCTATCTTTGACATTTTCCCTAAAAACATCCAAGAATTTCAATTGACAGAGCACTTAATTAAGTTTTGTAAAGAGTTAAGTCCAAAAGACTTTCAGCAATTTGGACAATTAGATTATCAAAATTCAGAGGCTTCAAATAATACATTCAAACATTTACTAAACATTACAAAGTCGCAGTATCAAAAATCTATTCAAGCGGGTTTCAAAGAAGAGGCTAAAAAATACTTGCTTTATAATTATCACCTCGCACAAGCTGCGGTACACAGTAATGAAACAACTTTAATACATTTTTCGGAGAACAAGGATAAACTCAATATTCTCCAATCTAATGTCATTTTTTCTACTTTTGGAATAAATGCAGCCAAATTATTAGGCGAAGAAAAATACATTCGAGCCGCTTTTTGTTTTACAGAACAAAACAAATCTATTCTACTCGCAAGAGCTTTCCAAGGCGAAAAAGCACAAATAATCATGGGCTTACCAGATTCTATTGCCGAACAAGAAGCTGAATTGAAAACACAAAAAGCAATTTTACAAAAAAAGCAATACGAAACTAGCGATCTGGAAACGTTGAACGCCTTACGTTCGCAACAAAACCAATTGAATCTAAGCATTGATGACTTTCTAAAAGTTATTGAAAAAGAATATCCCAACTATCATACGCTTAAGTATAAAAACATTATTTCTACCACAGAAGAAATACAACAATCACTCGATTCCAAAACTGCTTTGTTAGAATATTTCATCACAGACTCAATTACCTTTCTATTTACAATTACAAGCAGTCAAGTTGATATTATTCCGATTAAATTCTCAAAAAAAACCATTGATAAAAAGACCAAAGCGCTAAGAAAAACCTTAACCAGCTATCAATTGTTGACAGACAATCCTACTCTTGCTTATCGAAATTACACGACGGTTGCGCACTGGTTTTACAAAAATTTGGTTGCTCCAGCGCTACAGGATAAATCTTTAGAGAATTTAATTGTGATTACAGACGGTGCTTTAGGACACCTTCCTTTTGAAGCTTTTTTGACTAAATATAATCAACGGGAAACCAATTATAATGAATTAGATTACCTCATCAATCAATATAACATTAGCTATAGTTACTCTGCAACCCTTTGGAAAGAAAACTTAAAGATGTCTAAAAAAGAGAACAACCAACAACTCTTGGCTTGTGCTTCCGATTATAACACACCAGACTCTAGCTTATTAGATATTCGTAGTTTGTATGAGTTCAAAATCCGATCGACCTTAGCCCCGCTGCCCTCTGCTAGAGAAGAGGTGCAAACCTTATCAAAAGATTTTTCAGGGCTATTTCTAACAGGAGCAACCAGCACGGAAGCTAATTTTAAAAAGAATGCCGCAGATTACAGTGTGATTCATTTAGCCATGCACGGTATTTTGCATCGTCGTCAACCGATTCTATCTAGCTTGGCATTTACAGAGGGTAAGGATACTTTGGAAAACAACTTTTTGCAAGCTTATGAAATTGCCCACTTAAAACTCAATGCCGATTTGGTCGTTTTGTCTTCTTGTGAAACAGGTTATGGCGAATTTGAACAAGGAGAAGGCATTTTATCCTTAGCACGTTCGTTTATGTATGCTGGTACGCCTTCTCTAATTGTCTCGCTTTGGCAAGTCAACGACCAATCTACTTCCTTTATCATGCAAGGTTTGTATACCTATTTGTCTCAAGGTTATTCTAAGGATCGTGCCTTGTCTCAAGCCAAATTGGACTATATAAAAAAAGCACAAGGTTTTGCGGCACATCCTGCTTTTTGGTCTCCTTTCATTCAACTGGGAAATGCCAGCCCAATAGAATTAAAAACAAAGCTTCTGCCATCTTGTTTTTTTGCGCTGTTTTTAGGACTTGGTTCTTTTGCCCTTGCTTCGTTTTGGTTTTTTTTCAAAAAACATAAAAAGTAGCCTTCTTTAGAAAATATAAAACTTATTGCGAATTCCTAGTGGTTTCCTGTACCTTGTATCTATTCCTAGTTCTATATTATTAATAATCTATCATCATAACGGTCTATGAACATATCTAAAAAGAAACCTAGTTTTCCTATATCTGAAAACCTAAAAAGGTATTTAGACGATTATGACAGAACCGAAAAATTGCCTATTTCCTACAATGACTTGACCAATTGGTTTGAATCGGCTGCGATTTATGATAGTAATGGCAATGATACCTTATGGGAATCTGTATTGTACCATCCGAGCTTCCAAGATGAGATTGAAACTGCTTTGACCTTCATTTATGGAACCCTAAAAACAGATGGAAATATGGAGGTGATTGAACACCTTCGAGTGAGTCGCATCGACTATTGTCTTTTTGGAAATTCTAAGCCCTTCCGTATTCGTATTGTCAATAGCTTAAATGATAACCACGATTATTTTTACATCAAAAAAGCGGATGCGTCTAGAGTTTACGGTTTAGAATTAGAACATATTCTTAGCCCCAATCGCTTAGAGTTTATTGTTGATTCGAATACTTTGGTGGAGGAACATATTCCCGGTATTCCTGGCGATGCATTTTTAGATCATTATATAGAAACGCCTAGCTTTTTAAAAGTCTATGCCGCAAAAGAATTTGTCAAGTTCAACGAACGCTGTTTTGTTATGTTACTGGGCGACATGCGTTCTTATAATTATGTTGTCGATGTAACGCCTGATTTTGACAAGGAACAATATCGAGTTCGTGCCATTGATTTTGATCAAGTCTGTTATGAAGGACGCAAAAATCATTATTTGCCGCAGTTTTATAAAGAAAATTATAAAATTGTCAAGTTTTGTATGGAAGCACTACATCCGACGACGGTCAATCAACACAAGTACGAAGAACGTACTTTGATGAAAAAGAGGTATCAAGTTGCTCAGAAGCGCATCAAACGCTTGTTAACCAGTATGTCAAAAGACACCTTATCTACCAAAGAAAAGCGACGTTCTTTGAGCAAGGACTTGAATCTTTATCACAATACCAATAAATTCACTAGAATGAATTCTATGGGAAAAATCTTGCGCTTGCACATGACTTTGATGCTCGGAAAACCAAAGCCGAAGAAGTTTCCTGGCGTGAGTTATAAAAAACTGTAATTGTATTTCCTATTCAATTCAATTCAAGCCTTCCTTTAAACAAAAGAGCAGACACTTTTATAATAGTATCTGCTCTTTTGTTCCTTAAAAACACCTTCAATTTTTTATTTATCTATTAACAAGCACCTTCTTAGTCGTTACAGATATTCCATTCGATATTTTCACTATATAAGTTCCATTATACAAGGTCTTCACATCAAAATAAGCCAATGTTTGTCCTTTATTAATTTGGCTCTGTTTCACTTGTCTTCCTGTCATATCAAGCAATTCTACTTGCAAATCTTCTTTGACCAAACCACCCACTTGAATCGCTATGATATTAGACGCAGGGCTTGGAAATACATTAATATTCAAATCATCCAAAGAAGCCGTTTGAATCAAACTTGTATTCGTCGGCGTATAAGTCGTTACTGTTTCGGTGATAGAAGTAACCGACCGATTGGCATACACCCCATAAAAAGTTGGTCCAACGACATAAGGATAAGCCGACGTCCAATCACTATTCACAGTAGCAAAGTAAGCGTAAGTTCCATTTGGATACTCAGGCGTTACACAAAAACGACCATTGTGCTCGTCCAAATACTCTTCTCCCGTATTTGAAATCCACTCATAATCTTCTCTAAAGTAACCTAAATAATAAGTCGCATCTACTGCTGGACCATCATCTACATCGGTTCCATCGGCATGGTGTGTTCTTACTGTGATGTTTCTCAGTTCATAACCAGATCTAATTCTAGTAATACCTCCTGTACCATCTGAATTTTTATAGCCATAAGCCCCATAAATAGGAAAACCATCGTAAGCATACCCAATTAAAGGCGCATGTGCCATGCTATCCATTGCATACAAACCATCTGCATCGTATAAATTACAAATACTAGAGGTAATATTTTGATCTAACTTAAATGCAGAAGGGTTTTGATGATGGTGATAATTTCCATCCGCAGGATGTCCTTTTGAACAGTCAAAACCAGGCAATTCATTTGGAACCGCATCTCTACTCCAATCGGTTCCAGCTAGTGGTCCTCCTGGGCAAGGTGTATTCCCTGGACCTCCACACAAACTATTTGTATTGCTATTCCAACCGACTCCATCTCTAAAATCAAATAAAGAAACTCCATTGATAAAAATTCCAATATTACCACCAGTAGTAGAGCTTAACGTACCTGTATTTTGTGTTGGATTCAAAGGAATTTGAAAAATAGCTCCTCTAGCAGTTGCTTGAGAAGGATTTCTATCCAAAAATGGTCCTGTAGGGTAAGCTGGAACGCCTTCTGTGGTCACATAAACATAATCTGTTGAATAATCTATTTGTTGACAATTCACAAGTATTCCATTACTGATCGCCGTAGAATTACCTGCCACATAATAAGTTCCAAGTTGGGTAGTGTTCTGGAGAAATCCAGTTATTGCTGGATTTAATTGCGCTTTTGACTGATTCAAACAGCAAAAGCCTAAAATAATAGGTAAAAATAGTTTGGTCATAATATTATTTATTTAGTAGGTTCATTATTTAGACGATGTATATCTGTCTATCCCTTGCTTTGTGAATAAATAATTTACTGAATAAACCTACACGAATCTATCAATTGTACACTTTGGTAGAAATAGAATCAAACTTTGGTATTTAGTTTGTACCTTGGGTAAGCAAATTCATCGCTAAATAAAAGAAATTATCAAGAACCGCTTCGTAAGCATTTCTAACCGTCCAATTATTTCAACAAGAAAATTTATACCATGAAAAATAATTTTTTCATACTTACCTTTTTAAGTATTTGTTTTACGGCTTCCGCTCAATTAAAAGACATTAATATTCCTCAAATTTGGGAGGATTATAAGTTTTACCCTAAAATGGTTCCTGGTTTTAATTTTATGGAAGATGGCAAGCATTATTCGGTGCAAAAAAGCAGCGAAATTGTGCAATACGACCTAACTTCTGGAGAACAAACCAGTGTTATTTATAGTGCCAAGGATATTAACTTTTCAAGCTATACCTTTAGTTCCGACGAACAGAAAATTGTTTTAGAAACCGATAGAGAGCAAATTTATCGCCGTTCTTCTAAAGCTAATTTTTATGTTTGGGATCGAAAATCAGAAAAATTAACACCTGTTTCCAAAGAAGGTAAACAACGTTATGCTACCTTAGATGCCAAAGGAAACAAGATTGCTTTTGTTCGTGGGAACAATGTTTTTTACAAAGAAGTCAACAGTACAAAAGAAGTACAGGTTACAAAAGATGGCGCACAAAATAAAATCATCAATGGGGCAACCGATTGGGTTTACGAAGAGGAATTTGCCATGTCTAGTGCCTTTATTTGGTCGCCAGAAGGTACAAAAATTGCCTTTTTGCGTTTCGATGAAACTGCTGTCAAAGAATTTACCTATACAACTTATAATAATGAACTCTATCCGATTTATAATACCTTCAAATACCCAAAAGCTGGGGAAGTAAACTCTGATGTGAGTGTTCATATTTATGATTTGGTTACTAAAAAAACCACGCAAGTACAGGTAAAAGGAGACAAAGACCAGTACATTCCACGCATCAAATGGATCAACGACGACCAACTTTGTGTTACCCGCCTAAATCGGCATCAAAATGACTTGACGCTATTGATTGCGAATCCTAAAAATGGAAAAACAAGCGTCTTATTACAAGAAGAAAATAAATACTTCATTGATGTACATGATAATTTGACATTCCTAGAAAAGGATGAATTTATCTGGACGAGCGATGAGGACGGCTATAACCACATCTATGTTTATAACATGAAAGGCAAAAAAGTACGCCAATTAACAAAAGGTAACTTTGATGTCATCCGTTTTTATGGTTTGAACAAAAAAACAAAAGAACTTTATTTCCAAGCAGCAGCAGAAAGTGCGATGAACAGAGGTGTTTACAGTGCGTCTTTGGCTGGTGGCGAAATGAAAGCCTTACACACAGAAAAAGGCGTTAACAAAGCTCAATTCAGTAGTACCTTTGATTATTACGTCAATACGTATTCTAATGCCACAACGCCTCCGAGCTACAAAGTCTACGAGACAAAAAAGAATCAATTGGTTCGTACCATTGAGGACAACAACCGCTTGGATACTCAATTGAAGGAATACGAGATGGGTAAACATACCTTCTTTGAGTTTACCAATCCAGATTCTATCGTGCTGAATGGCTGGATGATTAAACCCGCTGATTTTGATCCAAACAAAAAATACCCTGTCTTTATGTATGTTTACGGAGGACCTGGTCGCCAAACCGTGATGGACGAATGGGGTGGACAAAACTACATGTGGTTCCAAATGTTGGCTCAAAAAGGATACATTGTTATTTCTGTTGATAACAGAGGGACCGATGCTCGTGGAGAAGAATTTCGTAAATCTACTTACATGAATTTAGGTGGTTTAGAAACGCAAGATCAAATCGACGTGGCAAAACATTTTGCAAGTAAACCCTTCGTTGATTCGGAACGCATTGGAATTTTTGGTTGGAGCTTTGGTGGCTATTTGTCTACGTCTTGTTTGGCGAAGGCGGCTGATGTTTTCAAAATGGCCATTGCGGTCGCTCCAGTTATCAACTGGAAATGGTACGATACGATTTATACCGAGCGTTTCATGCGGACACCAAAGGAAAACGACAAGGGCTACGAAGATAATTCTCCGATTAATTTTGCGGGGCAAATTCGTGGCAAGTACTTGTTAGTACATGGTATGGCGGATGATAATGTGCATTTCCAAAATGCGGCCGAAATGGCTAGAGCTTTGGTGGCTAAAAATATTCCATTTGAGGAGGCGTATTACCCGAACAAAAATCATGGTATTTATGGGGGCTATACTCGTTCTCATTTGTATAATAAAATGACGAATTTTGTTTTGGATAATTTGTAGGAACATACTCCTAATCAAGGAAAATATAAAGAAGAAAACAGATGCCTTTAATAGGCATCTGTTTTTTTACACCCACCTGTCAATAGTCTTTTTTACCCATCTCTTCGGCTCAAAAAAGATAACGCTTACCTAGGAATTAAGGCAAAACGATCGCTTTATTCGGTGTATGTAGGTATATACTATCCTTAATAATTTCGTAATCTTCCTTTTTTATACTCAAATCGCCTCCATCTTGATAGAAATACATGAGGGGAAAATAGGGTACTTTTTTATAAATAACTACATTGCAATATAAAAAGCACGTGTTATAAATATAATATCTATTCTTACTATTAGAAACCCTAAAGTAATTTATATCTACAGGCTTTGGAAGCAAATACAACGTGTATAAAACAGCCCCTACTATACCGTAAAAAATACTAAATTTTCTATTTATTCTATTCATAGAAAAGACCGATAATACAAAACTAATCAAGAGCATAGAAGCCTCGATGGATGGAACATATTCCATCCCTAAAAAAGGAATTGTTATAGGTAGTATAGATAATAAAAACCATCCGATTTTATTGCCCATTTTTTATTTTTATTTTTGGAATATTTTTTTTCATTCAATACATAGCTGAAATTCAGTATTATTTTTAGCACAAACAAAACTTCCCTAAGCTTCTGAATACTCAGATGTATTATAGTAATGCAAATCAACACTATTTTCCATTAAACGATTATAAGCATTATTCCAATGGTTCTCCAACTTATCTAATCTCTTTTTTACTCCAGCTTAAACAAACCCCCACCTCATTTTCAAGAATGACAACAATCACCTTCCAAACTGACCTCTATCAACAATTCCTGTAGCGGCATGCCCTATCTTTGAGTTATTAATTGATACCAAAACAACCAAATCATGAATACGACAGCTGCCAACACCAACCATAAAACATTCCAACAAACAAATACCACTACTGTAGCTGCTACGAAAGAAACGGCTAACAAAGGAGGTCTTGTTCAACGATATTTAGCTTTTTGTGACGGTCAGATGACCTACAGAATGGCTTGGTTCATATTTCCTGCCTTAATATTACCTTGTCTATTCATGCCTTTAGCCATTTACACGATGGTAAACTCTGTGGGCGTTGGTTCTACTTTTTCTATCTATTTGTTTGTTAGTATGTCTTTATTCATTTCAGGGATTATTGCCAATGTTGGTGGAAAAACGACTAGAGTAACGATCTCTTTGTTTCTTCTTGCAGCAGCTTGGAACATTTTATACCCTCTACTTAATGTTCTTATGGTTGGTTAGTCTTTTAATTATAAAAAAAATTAGAGTCCAACGATCTAGGATTCTTACAGAACATAAAAAACTAGAGCCCTCATAGGGCTCTTTTTTTTTGGGATAGGCACAAGACATTTAAACAAAAAAGGATATATTGCTTACTTATTACAACAATAAATCTAAAATGGCAAAACGAACGCAATACGGGCAAACATGGTGGGGCAAACAATGGTTGAATGCTTTGGGCAATATTGATTATAGTAACCGTCTTCCTCGTGGAAAAACGTATGCCAACAAGGGGGCTGTCAAAAATTTCAGTATCAATAATCATTTGATTGAAGCAAATGTTCAAGGGAGCGAACGTAAACCCTATCAACAGACTATTTTGTTGCAACGGTTTAGTCCTCAAGAAAAAGAAATTATCATTGATACCGTTGCCGAAAACATGAGTGTCTTAGCAGCTTTGTTGAGTCGTCAGATCCCCCAAGAACTGGATCAGTTGCTAAACAAACACAATATTCAATTGTTCCCCAAGGATTGGAAAAGCTTAAACATGAAGTGTTCTTGTCCTGATTGGGCGGTTCCTTGCAAACACTTGGCAGCAGTGGTTTACCTTATTGCCAATGAAATAGATAAAAATCCCTTTAATTTATTTGAATTGAGAGGTTTGTCTTTGTTAAAAGAATTAGAAAAACGAAAAATTTTAACGGTTCATAAAACACAAGACGACTATTTTAAATTGGCGGATTTTGTTTTCCAAGATCAAACGCTCCCCTATCCTGGCAAAATATCTTTAACCCAATTCAACCAAATTTCCTTTGTTTTGCCGCAAGAAAGTTCCAACACCTTGTTTCAATTGTTGGAAGACACGACCTTGTTTTATTCGGATAGCGACTTCAAAAAAACCTTACACAAATTATATAAAAATACAGAGCGCTCGCTGATAAAACAACTGAATTCAAGCAAGGAAGAACGTGATTTAGACTCACACAAAGCACTTGTGTCTTGCAACAAAATTCAGCTTACTTTAAATTCAGCAGGCTATTGTAATAACCTTTATTTGTATTCTAATAAAGAAGAAGATCTAGAAACTTTATTTTCTTCTAACACAAAAAATGCCGCAAAATTAGGCAACTTATTAGAGTCAACTAGCTGGGAGGAACTAGGCAATTATCCCAAAGAATGGATGGCTATTTATGCCGTCTATTGTTTTGCTAAGAATTTGGTTATGACGCATAATTACATGCCTAGATTAATTAAAGTAGGTTCTAAATATAGAATACAATGGATTCCTGCCGATATTAATGCCGATGTAAAAAAAGTACAAGACGAGTTGTTGAATTTTTGTTCGGATCATTTAGTCCTTTGGAAAAAGAAAAAAGAGGTAGAGCATCCATTCACAAGAATAGAACAATTAAGAGTCTTGTGCGATGTATTTATAGGCGAATGGATGGCGGTTGCCAATAGTGACGCTTGTCATGCCAAACGAGAGAACGATCAGAAGGTTTTAACTTGTTTTATCAAAAGACAGCCTGTTGCCTTTACGGATCTTGGAGAAAAAGAAACGCCTTCGAGTATACAACTTTGGCTCAAAAAGTTCTACCTCCAACACAAGCGATATGTTCCTTTGCTTCGAGTGGAAGAAATAGAGGATGATTTTTCTATGATTTTGCAAATGGAAGACAGCGAAAACAAGGATGCCTTGGCGGTGGACTGGAATACCTTTTTGAGTGAAAAAACCTATAAAGAGCATCGTTTAGGAGCGATTCAAGACATTCAGTCTTTAGTCAATTATTTGCCTGATTTGTCTAAATTAATTCAAAAAAATCCAAAAACAAATTTACATTTCAGTCCCTATTTTTTTGAAGATGTCTTTTTTAGAGTGTTGCCGATGTTGCAATTATTGGGCATTTCGGTTTTATTACCAAAATCACTCCGACGCATTATTTTTCCCAAAATTTCGATGCAGATTAATAAAAATGAAAATGAAAATGAAGCAGGGGCGAATTTCATGACCGTATCCGATATGTTGCACTTCGATTGGCGGGTTGCAATAGGCGATCAACTCTTGACCGCCGAAGAATTTAGGGCTTTGGTGGCTCAAAAATCAGGTCTGGTCAAATTACAAGATCAATACGTGCATATTGATCCCAAAGAACTTCAAAAATTACTCAAGCAATTGGAGGCAACGCCTAGTTTGAAGGCTCAGGAATTGATGCAAGCCGCTCTTTCTGGAAACTATAAAGGTGCTGCCGTTTTGGTTGGAAAGAACGTTCAAGATGCCTTGGCTGAAATTCGAAAAACACAAGAAATTGCTCTGCCCAAAGGACTTCTAGCAACGCTTCGACCTTATCAGTATAGTGGTTATTCTTGGTTGTATAAGAATGCTCAATTGGGCATGGGCGCAATTTTGGCGGATGATATGGGGCTAGGAAAAACCTTACAAGTCATCACTTTATTACTAAAATATAAGGAAGAAAAATTATTAGAAAAGAAAAAAGCCTTGATTATCGTACCGACTTCTTTGCTGACCAATTGGCAAAAAGAGGTTCGTAAATTTGCGCCCTCACTGAATGTCGCTATTTATCATGGTCCCAAACGGGCGATTCCTCCAACCTTTGATTTATTGGTGACCAGTTACGGTGTTTTGCGTTCGGATGCGAAGCTTTTGAAGAAACTAAAATGGTGCTTAACGATTATTGATGAAGCCCAGCACATCAAAAATGTCTCGACAGTACAAACCAAAGCCGTTAAATCTATCAAGGCAGACAATTATATTGCGATGAGTGGTACGCCTGTTGAAAATCGACTGTCAGAATATTGGTCGATCATGGATTTTGCCAACAAGGGCTATTTGGGAACATTAAGTAAGTTTAATACCAACTTTGCCAAACCCATTCAACAAAATCACGACAAAGAACGACTAGAAACGTTCCGTACAATTACGAGCCCTTTTATTCTTCGTCGTCTAAAATCTGATCGAAGTATTATCCAAGATTTGCCCGAAAAAATTGAAACAGATTACTACACTAGCCTAGAAAAAGAACAGGCGGCAGTCTATGAAAATTTAGTTCAAAATACCTTGAAAGAGATTAATAATGCTCAAGGAATTGCTAGAAAAGGCTTGGTTTTAAGCTTAATGACTGCTCTGAAACAAATTTGCAACCATCCTTATCAATATTTAAAGAAAGGCGATCCTAGTAGAACCTTGTCGGGCAAAGCAAATACCTTGTTCAACTTGTTGGATAATATTAAGGTGAAACAAGAGAAGGTGCTCATCTTTACGCAATACAAACAAACAGGCAATTTGATGGTCGAATGGATTGAACAAACCTATGGTCGTACACCGCTTTTTTTGCATGGTGGTAACAGCCGTAAACAACGGGATGTTATGGTTGATGATTTTCAGAACAACCCACAGGATACCATCTTTATTCTTTCTTTAAAAGCAGGCGGGACGGGGCTAAATTTGACCGCAGCCAATCATGTCATTCATTATG
>Ga0055584_100005134_pt1 | contig 12839 bp, 11 predicted proteins | sample OSDHelmetaG_FD_58716 | JGI IMG/M metagenome (GOLD analysis project Ga0055584, IMG submission 58716) | Pelagic marine sediment microbial communities from the LTER site Helgoland, North Sea, for post-phytoplankton bloom and carbon turnover... | ecosystem: Environmental > Aquatic > Marine >... | reverse complement strand
CGGCGATCAGTCGGGTCCGCAGACCGTTTAATCAGGCGATCTTTCTCCATCTTCTCGAGCAGGTTGGACACACCACCCGAGCTCAGCGATAGCGCTTTAAAAATTGCAGTCGGTGACATCGCATAGGGTTCATCCCCCCCCCGACGGAGACACGCCAACACACCATAAGAGCCAACGGTCAGGCCCTGTTTGCGAAGCCTGCTCTGCATGGCCGCCATGTAACGCTCGTTGAGGTATGCGAGGCGATAAACAAGACCTTTAGCGCCACTGTTAAATCGCGGCATCTCCTCAGACCATTGATCAACCAGGGTATCGACGAGATCTCTTTCGCTCATAGCGCGCCTTGTTCTGGGGCCAGACTGTTGAAGGATTTCAAGTCAGGCCCTAAGGTTTATCTTTCTATAAAGATAGTTTTAGTCGCTACCATTATACACCGTTCGGCCACAACCTGAGATTTAATATGATACGTGAACAGACAGAAACGATCTTTTCTGCCTTGGCCGACACCATGGGTGCGGAGCACGTTCTCACGGACGAAAAATCCCTCGCGTTATTTTCTGCCGACTTGTTTTATGAGGGCACACCACCCGCGGCCGTCATCAGCCCAGGCACAACGAACCAACTGGCCGGTGCAATAAAGGCAATCACAGGCGCTGGTCTTTCCGTCGTCCCTCGCGGTGGAGGCTTGTCATATTCTGCTGGATACGTAGCCGATCAATCCGATGTCGTCATGGTCGACACACGGCGCTTGAACCGCATTCTAGAAATCAACGAAGACGATATGTTCGTCACGGTTGAAGCGGGCGTGACATGGGCGGCCTTAGATGCGGCCCTTGCAAGACGTAACTTACGGACGCCATTCTGGGGCACAGGCTCCGGTAAATATGCCACCGTCGGCGCAACACTCTCGCAGAACGGAATCAATTACGGATCAGGACAGTACGGATTTGCCGGACAAACCGTCATCGGTTTAGACGTGGTGATCGCCAATGGCAGTGTCATAAAAACAGGATCAGGCGGCAACGATCAATCGCCGTCGCCATTCTTACGCCACTACGGCCCAGATTTGACCGGACTCTTTGTTGGTGATTGCGGCGCCCTTGGCATTAAATCTGCTGCGACACTGCAACTCATTCATCGCCCAGGCGCGACGTGTTACGCCGCCTACGAATACACATCAACGGACGCGTTTTGTGAGGCGCTAAGCGAGGTCGCACGCCACCAACTCGTTTCGGAGTGTTTTGGGTTTGATCCAGGATTCACGACGATGCGAACCACCTATGCCACGATGAAAGATGGCCTCAAACTTCTCTGTGGTGTTGCGAAATCAGAAAAGACACTCGGTGCTGGATTGAAACAGGCGCTTAAGGTTGCCGCCGCAGGGCGGAAATATCTCGAGACCATTGGATACTCCATTCATGTCGCTATAGATGGTCGCGACGAAGACGATGCAGAGTCCCGCCTAAAAGCCGCAGAAGAAATTTTGGGTAAAGAAGGCACGGCGATCGAGGCAAGCGTGCCAAAGGTAACCCGTGGCACCCCCTTTCCAGACCCAAACCTTATCTTAGGTCACAACGGCGAGCTTTGGATTCCCATGCACGGCATCGTTCCACATTCGCGGTTCAAGGCTTTGCTCAAGAATTTGGACAGCTTCATGGACGATCATCAAACCCTGATTAACCGCCATGGACTCGCCTGGGCTATCACGACCGTTCCTGCAGGCCCATCTGGAATTCTTGTCGAACCCAATTTGTATTGGAGGGACGAACGGTCAAATCTCGTCGAGAGTTATTTGCCAGCCAGTTCTCTGGATCAGAAACCGCGCTATCCAGCGGACAAAGAGGCAAGAGCCGCCGTTAAACAAATTCGCGAGGGTATGATTGACGTTTACCGAGCTTTAGGGGGCACCCACCTCCAAATCGGTCGGGTCTACCCCTACCTCGAAAGCCGGAGCCCAGTGGTACGAGCGACACTCAATGCCCTCAAAGCACACCTTGACCCGCAGGGTCGCATGAACCCAGGATGTCTGGGACTGTAAAATCATAATACGAGGTGGGTTTTGAAAATCTGGAGCCGCATTCGATACACATTTGCGAGCCTGCTCCTTCTGACCTGCCATGGTGTGTCAGCGGCAGATAAAATTCCGATGACCATCGGTGCCGTATCATCTCCCATTCTCAGCGCCGATCAGTTTTACACGCAAATGAGCAACCGACTGGGCGGTGGGCCAGACGCCCCATTCGATGTAAAACTTCTGGTACGGGGAGAAATTGGATCCGATGAATCCGTCTTCTACGCCATGCGCCGCGGACGCATTCAAATTGCTGGTGTCGGCGGACAATCCATCTCGACCGCCGTCCCTGAACTAACTGTCCTCAACGCACCTTATCTTTTCGACTCCTGGGCCGAGATCGATTTCATATACGAAACCGTCGTTGCACCGTTTATCAATATTCTGCTTGAGGAACACGGAGTCGTTGGGCTTCGACTCTATGGTGCGGCATGGCATGGCATCTATGCCAAGACACCAATTTACATGCCGTCGGATACGATCGACATGCGCTTTCGCGCTTTGATCGACCCTGCCTCTCAACTCTTTGTTCAAGCACTCGGCGCAGACACCTTTCAGGTCGCATCAACTGAGGTGGTTACAGCGCTACAAACGGGGCTCATTGAGGCCGGTGAAACGAACACCCACGTCTACAATATCAGCGGAACGTCTCACGAAGCCCCGTACCTGACACGCACACGGCACACACCCTCTCTCATTGCTTTGGTCGCGAATAAACAATGGTACGAAACGCTAACGGCAGCGCAGCAAGACATGGTTATGCGGTCCCATCCTTCTGCGAATGCCTCGGGAGACGTCCTCCGCGACGAGGAAGAAAGCATGCTAGCTGCGGCCCAGCACGTAACTGTTATCGAACCCACACCGCAACAGCTCGCCACCTGGAAAAGGATTGGGCGGTCGACACATCAAGCGCTAATCGAGGCAGCCGGCGGGCGGGCTCAAGAACTCTACGATTTGGTTCTAGATGCTAAAGCGGACTTTGCAGCGCGGGATGCGAGTGAAGATTAATCGACTAGCGACGTCGGCACCCGTGCATGCCATAAAGACAAATGGCCTCGCTAATCCCTGATTTTTCCGCCACACGGCGCGTATTCTCCAACCGTAATTTTGCGATCTATACAGCCGGGAACTTTGTCTCCTTAGTCGGTACATGGATTCAGCGCTTGGCCCAAGGCTGGCTGGTCTGGGAACTCACGGGATCAGGCACTTGGCTAGGCGCAATCGCCGTTGCTGAATTTCTACCGACCATTATCGTCACTCCGATTACCGGCGCCCTCGCCGACAGGTTTGACCGACGCCTCCTCGCCGTCATCGGACAAGCGTTGGCGTGCTTACAAGCCGTTACCCTGTGTACGGTGACCGCGTTAGGGTGGGCAACGCCGGAGCTTATTTTTGTTCTCGCCATGATCGGCGGTGTTATTTACCCGCTTGTGCAAACCGCACGACTGACTCTGATTCCATCTCTACTCGACAAACAAGACTACACATCAGCGATCGCCATCACGGCCGTGTCGTTCAATACGACGCGGATTGCCGGGCCCGCTATCGCCGGTGTGGTTATCTCAACCCTCGGCATCGCACCCGCGTTTGGCATTAATGCGGTGAGCTATATGGCCGTAATCTTCGCCTTACTCGCCCTGAAAATTCCGAAATTTGAAAAGAAAGAAAGTGAGAGTAGCGGCATCCTCTCTGACCTTGTCGAAGGATGGCGCTACATGGGTCGCCACCCAGCCCTTGGTCCGCTGCTTGGATTATGGGGTGTCGCGTGCCTCCTAGCTTTGCCGCTTCAGCACTTGTTGCCGGGGATCATCGATACCTATTACGGCGGTGGGCCGGAGATGCTGGCCACCTTCACCGCGACCATGGGAATTGCCGCGGTATTCACGGGCGTATACATGGCACAGCGCTCGGGCGCTCGCGGCCTAACACGCATCACCATCATTGCAACCCTGTTTACAGGCGTAGCCACAGCTGGGTTTGCCGCAACACATGTAGAAGTCCTGGCCTACGTTATGATCGGTGTTCTGGGATTGTTTGGCGTCGCCTTGGGCACGACATCTCAAACCTTAGTACAAACCGCGGTCGACGATTCCTATCGCGGGCGCGCCCTCAGTGTTTGGTACACGGTCATCGCTGGTGGCCAAGCGTTAGGCGCTTTGATTCTTGGGTCTTTTGCAGAACTGTATGGGTTTGGTCCGCCGCTCATTGCCGGGGGTATCATCACAGCCTTGGCTGCGGTGATTTTGTTCCCCCGGCGTAAGCGTTACGCGGCTATTTTAGAACAGAGCTAAACCTTAGCTACCGCCCGGCTCGACTGGTTCTTGCTCAAGCGCATACATCTCAAGGCTGGACAGGCTCGGCTCTTCAAACGTTGCTGGTGGCTCGAGATATTTCGGAAAATTCTTCGCCGTGTACTCAACAATATTTGGCGGCAACTCATCGACCGTCTCAACACCACCGGCTGTTAGACAGTTGTAAACACAATGACCTGGCGCTTGGCCCATAAGCATCCATGGCAGCCATGGTGTTACGCGATTCCATGATCCGTAATCCCGCACAGCTGTCAGCTCTTCATTCTGCATATCATCCAAAGAAATCACGTGCAGGAACATCTCGGACACGCGGTTCATCGGGCCGGAACTTTCACGCACCCATTTCTTCGGATCGAGGGCGTTCTTGTAATAGAGGTGGATATGATCCTCTAACATCAGACGGTCGCCTTCCACACGCCACGGCTTAAGGTATGGTGTGCGTTCGACGTCGTCACTGTTCAAACCGCCGTAGTTGGGCGGCAATGGAAAGTACTCTTCGTACTTCGTATTGAACGGATCGTTAGCCACATGAACAACGCGCACCTTTTCTTGCGTGTACGGGTTTTCCATTTCTTCCATGATTTCGCCCGTGGCGAGGTCGTAGTAATACCCCACTTCGCGATGCAGTTTTTGCCATCCCGGCCCATCCGTGAGCGGCACCAACTTGGTCGCCCCGAAACCACGGAAACCACAGATATTTTTTAACGGCCCACCAGGGGCTACGCCCATAACGATACCGTCGTACCAGCCGAAGCGAGACTTATTGGGGTCGATATTTCCGTTGAGACGTGCAGCAGCAATCATGTTGCCGGTTTTGTCGGTGAGATTAAGGTATGGCCCGGTCAGACTCGCACCTTCGATCTTGCTGACAGACGCTTGCGCTGGCATGGCGCTGCCCATCGTCACAGCGGCGGTCGCTGCACCCCCCATGGCAATAGCCGCTAGTATCTCGCGGCGTTCTAGTACTGGTTTTTGTTTCGCCATTGTAATGGTTCCTATTTATAGAAATTGAAATTGGTTAAGCGGCTTTTGAGGGCGCGCGATAGACACCCGTTTCGCGATAGCGCGCCATGGTTTCAAGCACGACTTTTATTCCCTCATCCGCCCGTTCCGTTGGATTCTCTAACGCCCAATCCAAAGGCAAGCCGTCGTGAGAGCGATACATCGTCGCAGCGGCCTCGAAATCAACTTTGTCCATGACAGACAAGTCAGCGTCACGACGCGCACGGCGCAGTGCCTCAATATCGACCTTGGCGACCAGCGGCACCTCACCGCCTGTATCGGCCACCGCAACAGCCCGTCCATCTGGGCCGATGAGCTTGGAATAACCGCGATGGAAGAAGGTTGTTGGCGCGTCTGGCGCAACGGCTTCGCACCCCGCATTGGCACTCGCGATATAAATTTGATTCTCCGCTGCATGGGCGCGCTTAGCTAAATCCCATGCCGTGCGATGGCCATTATGGGGCTCACCGGTGGGATAGACGACCAGCTCGGCGCCGCGCAATGTGAGCGACCGCCATAGCTCTGGAAAATTGGTGTCATAACAAATGCACGCTGCAAGACGGCCGATGTCTGTATCGACCACGGGGAACAAGCCATCTTCGCCGTAGCGTTGCACGTACTCTGAGTAGACATTGCCCGGCGTAGTGTTGTTCAGCAGCCCATTGATGTCGCCGCACTGAAGCTTGCGATATTTGAGAATAACGTCGCCTGACGGATTGATAATAAAAGCTGTGTTAAACCAGCGGCGTGGCCAATCCGGATCATATTCAAAAATCGCACCGCCAACATAAGACCCAACCTTAGACGCGAACTCCTGCAGTCGAGCGAAATGTGGTCCGTTCATCTGAATGCCAACCTTCGGCCAAAAATCATCAACCGATTTTCCAAAGGCCGCCCCGGTCATCCAATACTCGGGAAACACGACAAGTTTGATACCCGGCTGCATGGCAAATTTGCCAGCAAGACCGAGACTTCGATCCAGGTTCGCCGAGATGACGTCATCGGCCTGCTCAACTGTCGGAACCGTTGTGATATGCGATTGGGCGATAAGAATCTGGTACGGCGCAATGGGGGCGGCCGGTTCAGTCGCCCAGTCTTTGGCGCGAGCCGCAGCCTTGTCATACTCCACCGCATATAACTTGGTGCGCAGTTGTGCTGGGAAATTCAGCATGGGCACTGTCCGTGCCATACGTATGGTTTCTAGGTCGATCTTCGTTGCGATCGCATCTGTTTCAGATCCAGCAGTCACCAGAACTTCACCGTGACAATCCCACACTCCGGACTCACCGCCGGCTGAAGCGACCAACACAGTTGCAAGGTTTTCATAGGCGCGGGCAGAGCGGGCCAATTCACGCGCCTCAGATAATGCATCGGGTCTTTCTCGGGTTGGATTGAGAACGATCTCAGCCCCGGCTAAAACATGCCCACGCACGACTTCGTGGTGCCGCACCTCATCTCCAACGACAACAGCGAGGTCGCCGATGGAAGACTTCGCCACCGCATAAGTGTCAGCCACATCGGCGAGAAGGTCTTTGCCGTCGGGCGACAACAAAAAAGCAATAGAGCCCACGGCACCCGCAATGTGTAAGCCATGGTCCTTTGCACTTGGAATAAAGTGGGACGCATCGAGGTCTGCAGAGACAGGAAATTGCGGCAATACAACGAGCTTAAGATCATCGTAATCTGACACGAGATCAGAGATCGTTTGACTCCACCCAGTACCGGTTGGTTTGCATCCATCCGTCAAACACGCAGCTGTATAGCGCATGAGAAATCCCCCTCAATTTGTCGCGGTACACTCATCGTATCCGCCATCCTGCATGGACTCGAGACTTGGAGGAAGGGGACCGGTCGTTTGTTCAGCAGGTGACGTAAATGCGCCCGTTACAGCCCAGGCATCGCCGCGTACTTGGGCAAGGCTTTGATGCGCGCAATCCACGCTTGGACACTTGGATAGGCCGACAGATCAACCTCTCCCTGTTCGGCCATGCCCGCATAAGGAAAACACGCGATGTCACCAATGGTCGGATAATCTGTACCTGCCAGCCACGGCCCATCGGCTAAGGCATCATCGAGCACTTTAAGCCCGGCCTTGCCTTTGCTCTGTAGCTCCTCAAGCTTATCACGCGGCTGCTTCATCAAAACCGTGACACGGGCCCACGCCAGAGCGGCGATCTCTTCATTGGCCATCATGAGCCACTGAACAACCTTAGTCATGAGCATAGGGTCGTCCGGAAACCACAAACCAGACTCATCATAGTGACGCGCGAGATAAACAAGAATCGCTTGGCTATCCCAGACCACCGTGCCGTTATCATCCAAACACGGGAGCTGCGCACGTGGGTTGATATCCGTGAACCATGCCTCTTTCATTTCGCCAGTTGCCCAGTTCACAGGAACGATCTCATGATCAAGGTCGAGAAAGCCAAGCATCATGCGCACCTTGTGGGAATTGCCAGAGAGTGCGGAGTCGTAAAGTTTGATCATAATTTGTCGGACTTCGGTGCAGTTGCAGGGTGCGCAGCCATAGCGGCTAAGCGAGAAGTTAGGTCGCCGACATGGATCTCCAAGCGGTGACCAGTGGGGTCTAAAAAGTACAACGACTGTCCCTCGGATTTATTCTCTTTGAATATCTCGGCGCCTGCCGCGCGAATTCTACTCGCCATATCTTCGTAGTCTTCTTGTCGCACGGAGAATGCGACGTGAGTATATTCAGGGAGTGGTCCGCTGCGCACATGCTCGTCAACTTCTAGAACGAGCCATAAATCGCCCGCGCGCAAGTAATACCCCTTTAGGGTTTCGGCAACCTTTGCGCATCCGAGCACATCGACATAGAACGCGAGCGACTGCTCTAAATCTCTAACCGATAGTGTGATGTGATTGACGCCCGTGATCATCTCACCCTGCTTCACGTTCTCATGCTGTTTGGAGGAAAGTCCAACCCGCCCAAAGAAAACGCTTCGATACAGATTGCTTGTCCAGACATTAAGAAAACCGCGTTTTGTTAATTCCCTTGAAGAGGATAGGGACTGTTGCGTATACCTCTAGTGTTATTTGAACCATTCAGCAGAGGAACTTTTTTATGACAACGACTGTGTCCCACTCGGCTGACCGGGAAAGCTCCCCCCTCGTCTAGGCTTTCATCAGCCTGCGTGCTTTTGGGTGCGCCAGTCCTGGTCAGTTTTGAATGCCATCCCGCACCGGTTTGCCCGGCAGCGGATGCTTGTGCTTTTTTTGACTGGGATACCCTGACATGACTTTATCACCTGACTTGACCGCCTTCGGCTGGTCGACTTTTTTCCAATCACAGCTGTCTTTAGAGGACCTTAACGACACCACCCCCGCCCGCATCGTTGCGGTGCACCGAGGCGAATGGGATGTGTCTTCTCCTGATTTCGAAGGGCGGGTGCGAGAGCCCGCAACGCTTTCAGAAGAGACCCCCGTGACCGTTGGTGATTGGGTGCTTCTCGACGCGGCGACCCACGCGGTGCTTCGACTGCTCGATCGCCATAGCCTGTTCCAAAGACGCGCGGCTGGCCCAGAAGCCAAAATGCAATTGATAGCGGCCAACGTGGACACCGTGTTCATCGTTTCGTCCTGCAACAAAGACTTTAATCTTGCCCGGTTAGAGCGATATCTGATTCTCGCTCAGGAAGCAGGATCAACGCCCGTGATTGTTCTGACCAAAGCAGACCTCATAGACGACACAACAGATCTACGCCGCGCGGCAGAACAATTACAGCCGGGTCTAGTTGTGGAGTGTATCGACGCCCGTGACCCCGAGGCCGTAGCCACCCTTAAACCCTGGTGCGAGGTGGGACAAACGGTGGCCCTCATTGGATCGTCTGGTGTCGGGAAATCAACCCTCGTCAACTCCCTCGCCGGTACTGAAATTCAAGACGTGGGCGATATTCGTGAAGACGATGCCAAGGGCCGACACACCACCAGCGGACGTACACTACATCGATTGGAGGTGGGCGGCTGGCTGCTCGACACTCCGGGCATGCGCGAATTGCAAATGGCTGACGTGGAAGACGGCATTAGCGACTTCTATAGCGACATCCTTGACCTCGCCGGCTCATGCAAATTCTCAGACTGCCAACACGAGACAGAACCCGGCTGCGCCGTGCGCGCCGCAGTGGACGCAGACGCGCTGGGAGCAGATCGCGTGGCCCGCTATCGCAAACTCAAAGTCGAAAGTGACTTCAACAGCCTGTCTGTGGCGGAGCGCCGCGCCCGTGACAAATCCTTCGGCAAACGAATCAAAGCTGTCGATAAGGAAATGCAGCGGAGGCAGAAGCGATGAGCGCGCTTATGTCCGGTCCAGAATTAAGCGAAGACCAAAATACGCAAGGACGGTGCCAATGCTACGTTCGATCCAGGCGGACCAGCGTGTATAAGCAGCGCGCATGTGGCGCGTTGATAGCACGAGCACCGCGAAACTGTACCATGAGACCTCCAAGGAAAACCCGCCAAGAAGTATTGCGGCCTTGGTACTCATCGCGGCGTCGAACGGAATCGCCGCCGCATAGAGGCTGGTAAAAAAGACAATCGACTTGGGGTTGGACAACGACACAACCGCCCCAAGTCGGAACCCAGATAGAAATTCGCGCGGCGTGACGTCAAATCTCGACTCAATAACCTCGGGTTCGACACCTTTAGCTGCGGAACGCCAGGCGCTGATCCCGAGATAGACAAGAAACAGTCCGCCGCCGATTTGGACTCCTCGGGCTAACCAACTGATTTGATTGAGCACCACAGCAAGGCCCGCCATGGATAGAACCGCATAGAAAGTACTGGTAATAGCGACGCCCGCAATCACCCCAAAGGCCGCGCGCCGCCGACCTTGAACAGACAAGCGTGATACGACAGCGAAGTTCGGCCCTGGGCTTAAGACCGCAGCCGCGTAGATGGCCAACACATATAAAACGACTGTGAGATCGAAGCCGGACACTTAGTCCTCCCGCTGATTCACTTCCCAAACAAAACCATCGTGGTCTTGAAAACCCAAGGAATGCATTTTGGTTTCGTCTTGCCCACCGGTTTTGGGCACGGTGCGACTGAACAGCTCGCGCGTGATTGTGACACCGGACGCTTTGACCTTCTCGAATAGCGCCGCAGCGTTGTCCGTGCCGGCCACGAACACGGCAGAGCCGATGCCCGGCATCCACGTCGCATCGCCGGGATCATCCAGTGGGTCTTTAAGGAACTGCAAACCGGCGGCCATGCCGTAGTAGTCATGCTGGGCCTTACACACAGCAAACCGGACGGTGTCGCCTGCCTTGCCAGCGGCAAGCATGCCTTCCAGGTCCATGGTCGAGTCTTGAATTTTGGACAGGCCCAAGGTGTCGGTGAGAAAGTCGAGGGTTTTATCAATGTCGCGCACGATGCTCGTGGTGCGCCGAATCAGGAACTGATCTGGATTGGGCCGGTTGTAGCGGTAATAGAGTTCGTAAAAGAACCCTTCCGGATCAAACATCGCAGCGTTTGAAAATTCTATGGTGCCCTCGCCCCTGGGATCAGGGAAGGTGCCGTCTTCCGGCGCGAAGTGGACCTTGGCCCCGGGGAACGCTTCGACCTTTTCCATCAGCGCATCCATGTCGGGGACATCGGCGACCAACACGATGTTGCCGATGCCAAGCCGATGTGTGGGCGGGCCTGGGTCAGGCAACTTGGGATCAAGCCATTCAAGCAAACCGATTTTGGCGATCTCTGGGTCAACGCCTTCCATCATATACAGCTTCACCCGGTCGCCCGGCTTGCCGCAGGGAATAATGCCACCGGACAGTTCCATTTCCGAGCTGTACGAGAGTTTCCACCCGAGAACCTCTTCGTAGAACTCTTTCATACGGTCGGCATCACGGACGATGAGCGTGGTGCGTTTAAGAATAATATCGGAGAGGGATTCGGTCATGGCTAGTCCACCTCTTTTCGGGTGTTGAGTTCGTAGAAATATCCATCGGGGTCAAAGAACGACATGGTGGTCAACTGTATGGTTTTACCGTCCGCACCAGGCACTTCATCGTGATCCGGCTCGCAATGGATGGTGTGATTATACGTATCCCCAACCTCGATCATGCGACGATTGATGTCGTTGACGTTTTCAGCGCTGGCGACAAACATGGCCGTGCCGATGCCGATGGTTTTTGGATAAGGGCCTGGGTCATCTATGGCAGGGTCTAGATATTGCATAAGGCCGAGCATCCCGACGTCTGAATCGTTGCCTTGCATGATGGCAACGCGAACCTGAGCGCCGGGTTGGCCCGCAGGAAGGACCTCGCCACCGACTGGCATCTCTTGGTCGTACCAGACCTTCATGCCCATGACATTTTTATAGAAGTCGACGGACTTCTGAATGTCGCGAACAATCAGCGTGGTGCGCTTGATGCCGAACGCTTCAATGTTGGGCGCGTTGCGTTTGTGATTAACCTCATAGAAAAACCCATCGGGATCAAAGAACGACAGTGTGGTCATTTCGATCTGGCCTTTACCGTCTGGCGTAGGCACGGACCAATCGTGTGGCGGGCAATGAATGCGACAATCCGGGGATGCTTCCAGGCGCTTAATTAGCGGATCCATATCCGGTGTCTCACAAACAAGAACCGTGTCGCCAATACCCAGGCGAGTACGGTCTGCGAAGCCTGTGTTCTCTGGTAGGCGTGGGCCAGTCCACTCAAGAATACCGAGCTTAGCGATATCTGATCGGTTGCCCTCCATGATTCCCAAATGCACCTCTGCGCCAGGCTCACCAGCGGGGATGATCTTGCCGCCCACAGACATGGTCTGATTGTAGTACTCGGTCATGCCGATGACATCGCGATAGAAAGCGATAGAGCGTGCGCAATCATTGACGAGAATGGTGGTGCGTTTGAGGTGCGTATCGGTTGGGTGTAAATCCCGCATGAGGCGTCCGTTTTACAATCTTTGTTTCATGAACTTTGGGTTGTTCGAGCGTACATACTAGGACAGGGTAAAGACCACTGTAACCGTCACCGTATAAAAAGCAGGGATAAAGATCGTGCCGAAGATTCATCGGAGATTACACACCCTCCTGTTGTCCGTGTTCGTCTTAACCGCGTGCAGCGAAGAGGTTCCGCCGCCGCTGGAACGCGTGCGGGCGATTAAACCCTTTTATGTGAGCGAACCCGCTGGTGGCGAAACACGGCGCTATTCCGGGAGTATCGCATCTTCAGATACATCCTCCCTCAGCTTCCCGATTGGCGGCACCATGCAAACGGTCGTCGTCAACCAAGGCGACCAGGTCGAGCGTGGCCAAGTGCTCGCGACAATGGACCCTGAGCCCTATCAGATCAGCGCCACATCGGCGCGCTCGCAACTACAGTCTGCGCAAGCGAACTACGAAAACCAAAAAGCCAACCTGACCCGGCAAAAGGACCTGCTCGACAAAGGGTGGGTGGCTAAAGCGGCTTACGATCAGGCGATCGCAACGTTCG
>Ga0055584_100005133_pt1 | contig 12840 bp, 8 predicted proteins | sample OSDHelmetaG_FD_58716 | JGI IMG/M metagenome (GOLD analysis project Ga0055584, IMG submission 58716) | Pelagic marine sediment microbial communities from the LTER site Helgoland, North Sea, for post-phytoplankton bloom and carbon turnover... | ecosystem: Environmental > Aquatic > Marine >... | reverse complement strand
GCGTTGCAGCTAACGGGCGTTGCAGCTACCGGGCGTTGCAGTAGCTTACGAATCGATCGCAAGGACGAGCATCCATCTGGATGGCACTCACTATCTTTATGAATTCTTTTTCCGCTCGGCCATCCCTTTTTTGCGGGCTTTGATCGCCATTTCGAAAGCACCATCTTCGCCGTACTGATTGGCAGAAAATGACTTAGTTCTTCGTTTTCCATTTTCATCGGTCCATTGAGCGACCCAAAAGGCGTAGGTGTAACCCCATTCGCCTCGAATATCAGTTTGCTCATGACGCCGTACGCCAACGTGCCCAGATTTGTTGCGTTTTGACGGCTTCTTCGCAAGTTCCTGCACGGAATACTTCGGTAATTTCAACTCGGTTTTGTCGCGAAACTTCTTCGCTTCGGTTAAAGCCTTGTTTCGGCTACCAAGCTTGTTGTCGGCAAAAAACTTCTCGATCTTCTTGCCTCGGCGGTGAAATCTTACCTCCCAACCGCCACTTGCGATTTCACCCTTCTTGTTTTTGAAATCGATACGCGTAATGTTTCTGTTCGGCTTTGGTTTTTTAGATTTCACGTCGAAACGCAACTTTCAGAGAGGAGTGATTTGTGTCATTTATGGACTATCGATTGATTCGTACAACAAAACGAATCCCGATACCCATAACAATGAGTAGCGAAATTAAACAACAAAGTGACTTCGCGAGAGCACCGGAGCAAACAAATACCCGACAGGATCATCAGAGCTCAAGATTCTGCCCGGGTTGAGTCGCTCTGTAGTCAAAAGCATAACATAAGAATGCTTAGAAGCAAAAGAACTTTGGTGATTCGGTGCTTCTTTATCGGCTCGCAAACCCTCTGATTTTATTGCACAAGTCGTTATTGCGCGGCAGTTCGAAACCCATTGGGACTACCCGAAATTGGCTGCCCCTCGGGTAATGGCCAGCCGGCGCAAAGAAAACCCTTGTCGTAGAGAACCCGTTTCAATTCATTGAAGTATCCAAACGAATCGGGGTAAACCCAAACGCTGATCGTAACTTCATTTGGATCCAGCCCGTTGATGGACTGCATAAATTGCGAATTAGGCTCCAAGGCGTTGCGCATTGATTCCCCAATTTGATCTTGTGTGGGCAACAGAATGAAACGTTCCAATGCAGGCACCATGGCACGAACGACACCAAACTCAGTTTTCTGCGTCTGTTCTTTCAGGACCAGTTTGTATTGCAGTCGAAAGTTGTCGATCGGCCCGACGGTTTCGATCGTCGACTGAGCTTGAGTCAATTTTGCTGCCTTGACTTTCCACTCAGACCGCATCGATTCCACAAGGCTATCAAGCGGGACAGCGACTAACTTTCCCTCCATCAAACGATAGTGAATCTCTTCGCCGAATACGGTTTTGGCAATCGGCGTGGGCAAGTGGTCGATCACTCCGGGCGGTGCGGCGTTGAACTGAAGGCTCTGGTTTTGACTTTCTAAAGACTCCAATTTGGCTTTAAGTCGTTCACCCTGACTGATCAACGATAAATTCTCTTGCTCGGAATGCGAGAGCTCGCTTTGGCGTGCTTCAATGGACTGTCTTACAGCGGAGACGGCCAGTTGCAATCGGTCGCGATCTGATGTCAGGATTTTCGCGGCGTTCTTTTGGGTCTTGATCATGGACTCGATTTGAACGTTTTCCGATTTCAGTTTGGTGGTTTCAAGGTCTCGTTTCTCAATTTCCGTTTCCAACGCAGCCATTTCGGCGTTGGGACCTTCTTCATCAGTTCGCAATTTCTCCCAAACAGATTTGGCTTGTGATCCAATCAAAACCACCAAAATGATTAAAATACCAACGAGATTTGCGACAACGTCCAAAAATGAATCTTGTCCCGGTTCAAGTGAGTTGTCGACCTCGCGACGCCCATACCTTGGCTTCATTGGACTCTCCGTAGATCGAGGCCGCTGCCAGAAAGAAGGTTTTTCAATTCCAGAAACCGCCCATCCGCGTTTGGTGAAACGTAAACGTTCAGGATTGGTTTCCAGTAGGAATTGACACCGGCGATTCCCCAAGCATCGATATGTTGCCAGACTTGTTCAACCAAAACTGGAACAGCTGTCTCGCTTCCATTGGCAAACGAAATCGACTTGATGCCCTTTCCAATTTCGACGATTTGGATTTCGTTATCGTTGACCAGGATTTTGATGGGCTTTCGAATTTGGATCGAATTGCTGGCTTTTGATGGAAGCGCCCAATTGTTACCGCGAGCTCGAGCAATGCTCTCCTGGGGAAGTTCGTCACCGCCGGTCTGGCCGCTGGCGGAACTTGAATTTCCACCCGGTCCTGAGTTGTTTTGATTTGAGTTGTTTTGATTTGAATTCGACGCAAGGTTTTCCGAAGCTTGATTGGGTTGCCCACTCAGGTTCCTGTTATTTTGCGGTTCACCAAACGAAGAATTACGATTCTCGTCGAATTGGGAATTTCGATCTGAAGGTTGCCCCGAGGGGTTTGTACCGAATTTTGAGCTCCGACTAATTTGTGAACTGTTCGATTCGTACTTGTCGAGCGAATTGTCGGATGTGGAACCTGAGGCTGACCGCTTCGACGATGCGAAACTTGAGTTGCCATTCAATTGGCCGGAGGTTTTACTCCCTCTTGGTTCACGGACGAATCCACCGGTGATTGATGACGCACGATAACCTCCGCCAGAGGCACCACCACCCGATCCAGCGCCCTGTCCCGATCCGTTTTCTAATTGTCGGATTTGCCGCATAGCCTGAGTGCGATTGATCGCTGCGATCGTAGCTTGCTGACGTTGACGGGCCAAGTTGACCGCGGAAACAAGCTGACTCTTGAATGCTTCATCCGTTTTCGGATACGCAATTTCGACGTCGGTGTTGACCAGTTCATAACCAAATTCATCCACCCAAGACTTCATTGCTTTACGCCCTGCCGCAAATGATTTGGAACCACTTGGCCTGACGACAAATAGCGGATACGGCTGACCTTCTTTATGATTCGGATCGATTTGATTCCAATAATCGCGAATCATTACCAGGGCGGCATCCAGTGGATTCCCGGCAGATATGGGGTTGGGGAAATCGCTGGCCCGAAGTGTAATTCCGTAGGGCTGAACGGTCACTCCATCCCCGTCGCATTCCACAAAAATGGGACGGCGAAACGTTCCGTTGCCTCCGGTCGCGTGTGGAATAATGGCGAAGGTCTGTTTTTGATTCTCTGCAATATTCCGTTTTTTGGCCAACTTTTGTGTTTCTTCGTCGATTTTTTTCGTCAATTGAGTTAGCTGCCGCTTTAACTTGTCCTGGTCAACGTCGCTTGTATCATTCGAAGCTATTGTTTGCAGTTGTTTTTTTAATTGCGTCAACTCGTTAGCAAGCTCGGCGATGTGGCTGGTAAGGTGACCGTAGAGTGCTTTTTCAGATTCGAGCCGTTCTTTCAATTGCGGGCGTAGGCTGCCCAACAATTGTATGTTGTTTTTGCTAAACTCAAGCTTGTCGACGAGCTGCTGTTTCTGTTCGGCGATTTCTTCGGCTGAAACAGTTTGCTCCGATTGATTCGCTTGAATGTCGGCTCTTTTGACAACCAAAACCAATAGCACAATGATCGCACCCATCGTACAAATCAGCACGGCGAGGAACGGAAACAGCGTTGGAGCGGTTTGATTTTGCTGAGAGGATCTTCTACTCATGCAACACGTTTCGGAATTTCAGGCTGATTAAGCTGGTTGGACAATTCGACGGCTTTGTTTGTTTCTGTGCTTAAGGACTGGTTCAACAAGTTGACGGAAAAAGTTAGGTTTCGAACCGTTTCTTCAAGCTTGGCCGCTTCCTCCAAAGCCTCGGAGTGCTGCGCTAACACGCTTTTCGCCGAATCCAGAAACTGGGTGCGATTTTTTCCTTCTAGCGTTTGGCAAAATTCCAGTAAGCGGTTCTGATTATCGACCGTCTGTTTTTGCTGAGCCAGGAACTGTTGTTGGAACGGATTTGGCTTCGTGAGACTATCCTGCAGTTTATCCAGTTTCGCGACGATTGGATCTGATTGAATTGCGGAAGAAGAGTTCTTTGCAACGGCTTGGATTGCGTTCTTCAATTGCTCAACATGCTCATCCATTTTCATGTTTTGTGGAATTTGCTGGGCCAAGTCTTGCAGTGACTCTTGCTGCATTGCAATCTGCTTTCCAAGTGCCGTAAAGTTTCGCGAAAGGCCCTCGACGATGTGCCGGTTATCCTCAGATTTGTCCATTGACTTATGCATTTGCATCGTTGCGGTGATTAGCTCATCCTGTTTCTTCTGGTATGCCGTTAGCATTTTGGCGTTTTCGCCAAAGACCGCTTGAATCTGGTTAGCGATCACTTCAAGATTGCGTTGTGACTGTTTTTGTCCATCGGACTGCTGTTCGTTCGATTCAGTTACTGATTCGCGAACCACTCTTGCCAAGCCCTTCACTTCTTTGATCAGAGAGTCTGATTCGGTAAGGCTATCGATGCTCTTCTTTAAACTCTCCTGCATCTGATTCATCGAATTGGCTTGCTCAACTGCCTCTTGCAGGTCTTCAAGCTTTTCGGTGAATTGCGTAATAGCCATCGCCTGTTGTGTTTGAGCCCGCAACATCGATTCCTGGGTCTTGGCGATTGACTCTTGTCGTTTGTCGACAATCTCTTCGCTGCGTGTTACGGCATCGCTGATTTTGCTGGCGTGATCATTCATGACATCGGATGAAACGGCAATGACTTCTTTGATTCTTTCGGTATGACTAGCAATTAATAGATTGCCCTGCTCGATTGAATGATGCACCGAATTGGTATTGGACTCGAGGACTTGATTCGCATTCGCTATGCCTTCGTGGAGTTGCTTTGCTTGATTGAGAACAATGTCGGTAGCTTGATCCATTCTCTGAGTGACCTTTTCTGCATGCGCGATCAAGACTTCATCGGACTGGGAAATGATGGTTTTGAGATTCTCCAGATGATGGGCCGAAGCATCGGCCATTTGCTCCGATTGGGTCTGCAAAACGCCCTCGGTTTGCTCCAATCCGGCCAAAAGTTTTTCCGTGTGTCCAGCTGCTAATTTATTCGATTGAGACATCATGACTTTGAGTTCATCGCCATGCTGTTGAATGGTTGAGTGATAGGCTTTGGACTGCTCACTCATTGCAGCCCCAATAAATTGACCGTGACTGGCAAATGCATTGGAAGATGCTTCGACCGCTTTTGATAAATTCCGAGTGTGAGATTCCATCACAATGTTTGAATCGGCGATCGCATTTCGAATTGCAATTCCAAACTCATCCATGACAGGCTCAAGCTGATTCGAAAGTCGAGTCGCAAGAACGTCTGCAAATCGATCCAAAACACCTTCGGTCGTCTGACGGATCGTTTCAATTCCTGATGCCCAGACCCCAGCCTGTTCATCCGCAATTGCCCCGACGCTTTGGAGGACTTTTCGCGACATATTTTCGACGGATGACAAATAGGGATCGCGATTGGTTCCAAACGTCTCAAAACGTCCCACCAATTCGTCTATTGCTGCCTCGTCGACGGCGTCCAGGTGCTGGGTCTCAATTCGATTGACGATGAATTGAGCAAACATCAGCACAATTGATAATGTGAGTGCAAGCGCCGTCGTATCAAACGCGACGTAAAGTTTGTCACGGAGGCCTGAGAGCATCGCTTCAAAATCCGAAGCGACGGTCAAACCGCCAAGGGCTCCCGAAATTCCAACTACAGTGCCCAGAAATCCCAGCATTGGGATCGCCCAAATTAATATCCGAATCAGCGAGTAACTCTCTTGCTGCTTGGCGGCGTCCATATCGGCCAAGTACTTCAACTCATCATCTAGTCCGTTTGCCGACTCGGTTTTATCTACGAATTCCAATGCATTTCGCAGCCGGAGTCCAAGGTATGAATCTTGGCGTGCTGGTGAGAGTTCATCCAAATCTGCTAGCAACATGCGGCTTGCATCTGCCCGCTGGCCAAGAGCGGGTGCAGGCTGAAGACAAACATTCTTTTGGTCCCCAATTTGACGCAGTACATCAATTAGTTTGATAATTAGCCCCACGCCACCCACAAAGAACATGGCGGTCGCAACATAAGAAACCGGATGGGCCGACAGGTATCGGACCAACATTTCACTTTTGATCCAGCCTTGCTGAATCAAAAACAGAAATCCCCAATAGGCAACCAGGCCGATAATGACCGGCCAACCTAACGATCCCATCACCGAACCTAGAGTTCCAGTTTTGGTTCGCGGGGTATTGTCTTGACTTGTAACAGGTGTTGCTGGTGGTGCTTGCATGAAATTGCTTCCTTGCTGATGCATGCTTAAGATTGGCGAGGCAAATGATGCAGGCGCATCACTTTCCATAAACGGAAAACTTTGCCTAGTCTGAGAAATCGTCATTTGGCAGTAGATGATTCAGCGAAAATCACCACCGCAGGCATTTTCTCGGAATAACCGGAAATTCGAACCTGACCAGCAAACTGAAAATAATCCGAAAAGATTACCAAAGTTGTCGACGTGTGGCGCCGATATAAAAGGCATCGAAACTTGGTTTCGTCGCAATCGACGGAAAATGAAAACAGTTTCGCAAGCTCACTAACCGTTCGAAACAGAGTCATCTACGTTGAGATTTGTTGTTCTCATATTTGGTAATTGTCAAAGCGTTCAGCAACGAGACAACGCCCCGGCGACAATCGCTATTCAACATGTGGAACGGAATCATTTATTGATTCTGTCCGATCAAAACAATCGAACGAAGCTTCCGTCCCCGCCTCTCCGATCATTTGCGAACCAGTAACGATCTCGTGAAACCGGTGTCGATCCGGTCTTCCAGCCAACACCAAAACATCAATGCTACGGAGATATCAACTCCGTTTGACAATTCAATCCCAGGGGGGGTTTGTGGTCCAGGTCGCTTAAGTGCGGCCTGGACCTTTTTTTGTTTGTGGGGTGCAATGGTTGCACAACGCGTTATTCTGACCAACTTCCAGTGACTTGAGAAAGTTACCAATTCGGTTTACGCTCAATTCTCATTTCAGTTCATTTCAGAATACGGCGTGAATAAAATCGACGATTCAAAAGAAAAAAACAACCGGACGCAGTCGTTTGTAAAATCAATTTTTCGACTGATGCGGATTCCTAATATCTTTACGGCGGTTGCTGATGTGATGATGGGCTTTGTGTTTATGCATCAAAGCTTTGAACCGTTGGGAGGATTGCTTTTTTTATGCGCAGCGACATGCTGCTTGTATTCAGCGGGAATGATCTTGAACGATGTGTTCGATGTGGAAATCGATTCCGTTGAACGACCAGAGCGACCGATTCCGTCGGGTGCCGTATCGCTTCAGTTCGCGACCATTCTAAGTTACACGTTGATATTTACGGGCGTCGGATGCGCAATCACCAGCTATTTCTTTTTTGCCGAAGAAAAGTTACTTACAAGTTTCGAGCCGGCGATCATTGCGATATTGTTGGTCGCGGCAATCTTTCTCTACAACAAAATATTGAAGAAGACGCCCGTTGCACCAATTGCGATGGGCGGTTGCCGATTTCTGAACATTCTTTTGGGAATGAGTCTGATTGGTTCGGCGAACGCAGGCTTGATTCCGGCGGGTTTGATGATCGCGTTGGGGGTCGGAGTTTTTGTTGCGGGGTTTACGTGGTTCGCTCGCAGCGAGGCAAAGGAAAGCGACATCAAACTATTGACGTTTGGGTTTGTCGTTATGGTTGTCGGCTTGCTGCTCATTGCGGGTATGCCATTTTACGGGCTAACTTTGCCAGCAACGGCGACAAAAATCTGGTTGTTGCCGTTCATTATCGGCGCGATCGGTTTGAGTGTCGTTCGTTTGTCATTGGTAGCGATTGCCGATCCGACTCCGCGTCACGTGCAAATGACGATTAAGCAATGCATTCTTTCGCTGATCTTGATAAACGCGGCGCTATGTTTCTGGGTTGATCCAGAGCAGTATCAATTCGCCTTCGTCGTATTGGTGCTGCTATTCCCAGCTATCATGTTGGGACAGTGGTTCAAGTCGACATAGTGCTCGGTTGTTCGACAAATCAAGCCCAACTCATCGATGGTAAGCTTGTTTCGCTACCGGCTAAATTCATTGCGAGTTTCCCTTTATCGCGGCGAGGCAAGTTCTTGTGAAGGATTTCGACTTGGGTAAAACCGACCGTCTTCAGAAGCTAGAGTTGATAAGTCACTGACCGCAGAGAATCCTCTTGATCGATGTGTCGAAATACAGCGTCACGATACTCTGCATCTTTGAGCGATGCTAAGTATTCACTGTATCGCCACCATATCAGTTGATGAACGGTATCCGATTCATGCAATGCGGAATGTAGATATTTGCCATTGACCGCAAGGTTGTCGTGGATTGAGAGTCAACTCTTTGAAATCCACAGAACCCTTCAAAACCGCGAATGTTTCCGTTTCGCTATTGCCCATGAAGCGTTACCTAAACCAATTCAGGCATCGGTTTTCGGTGATCGAGCAAATACTGCGGTCGACCCGTTGGGTCAACCAGCGTTGTGCTCATTGGGTCAATGCCAAGATTATGATAAAGCGTTGCGATAATTTCCTGGACTGGAACCGGTCGCTTTTCCGCAAACTCACCCAAGCGATTGGTCGCACCGATGGCTTGGCCAGTTTTCATTCCGCCACCTGCCATCAACGCGCAGCTAACTTGGGGCCAATGATCACGCCCAGCGTTTTTGTTTACCTTCGGCGTTCGACCAAATTCGCCCCAAACGATAACAGTCACGTCGTCGAGCATTCCTCGCTCATCCAGGTCTTCAACCAATGCCGTTACGCACTGGTCAAGCTTTGTTCCATGATCACGGACCAAATCAAAATTCTGTCCGTGGCTATCCCAGCGACCAAATGAAAGCGATACCGACCGCACACCGGCTTCGACTAGGCGACGAGCCATCAACAGGTGGTCGTTGCAAGTTGGTGCGCCGTCGTACTGGTACTTGTACGGCTTGCCATCGCCATAGCGTGCCCGGATTTTCGGGTCTTCTTTGCTCAGGTCCAAGGCATCAACCAATCGGCTGGACGTCAAAACACCAAAGGCCTCTTCTGAAAACGAATTGACATTTTCAACATTCTCAAATTGTCGCTTCATGTTGCCAAGGCTATTCAACAGCGATTTTCGATCGGATAGTCGATCGAGTGTGATGCCATTCAATTTCAAATTAGACATCATTTCACCGTTGGGCTTGAATGGCTTAAATGAGTCGCCTAGAAAGCCCGGTTGCCCGGATTCTGACCATGGTGCATGTTTGGTTTTTGCGGCAAGCCCAACGACAGCTGGAATCGACTTATCTACTTGCCCTCTGATTTTCGCGACCGCCGATCCAACGCTTGGAGGCCCCCCTACCGAAGCCAGCATCCCGCGGTTCCATCCTGTTAAACACTGGTAGGCGTCGTGAGCACCAGAGCATCCAGTGACCGATCGAATCGCCACAAATTTGTCCATCATGGATGCGATCTTCGGAAAGCACTCACCGATTTGGATATCTGGAACGTTGGTCGAAATGGGTTTGAATTCACCGCGGATTTCAGCGGGAGCATTGGTTTTAATTTCCCACATGTCCTGATGCGGAGGGCCACCGCCCAGGAAGACGTTAATGACCGCTTTATGCGAGGAACGATTTCCCGCTTCGTCTTGGGCCCGCAGAATCTGTGGGAGGGCCATTCCGCCGACGCTGCCTAACGCAAAGCCGCCAATTTTGAGAAAGCTGCGTCTGGAGACACCATCGCAATACTTAGTTTTTTTGCCGTAAATCGTCAGCATCATTCGGCTCCGAAAAATAAGGTGGGACTTCGGAAGAAATTCAAAAACGCCATTTGCGTCACTTCATAATCATATCACCAATAGAATCTCTAGGCATTATCGAAATGGGTAGCGGGAAAAAGAAAAGGGAAGTGAAAAATAACGGATTGGTCTTCGAGAAACGGTAAAATCACCGGATTTTAATGGTTTTTACCGATTCGGCAGAAAAGGCTCACTCGCTTTTGCGGCATCCCCGGTCCCAAATCAAGGAAAAATCTGCTCAACAAAAGGCTTTATTAACGAGTATTTGGGAGATGGTTCCGTTGAATTTCCGAGGTCGCGGTGGCTGATATGGGACCGCGGTGCATGACATCAAATTCGTGTTTCAGGTTCCCGTAACGTCAAACGAACAGGTTAACCATTCTCGCAAGCATTTCAGATATTCTTCAAGAACTCGATTGCATTTGCGACTTCTGAAATGGGATCCTCGGCGTGATCACGCTGGACGGTTAAGTAACCGTGATATTGGTGTTCTTCAAGATTCCCCAGCAAATTCGGAAAGTCCGCTGAGCCGCGTCCGAGTGGTACTTCAATGCCGCGCCCCTGGGCGAGATCCTGAACCCCGTCACGAGCATGAACATGCTGAACAAACTTGCCCAGTGATTTAATCGCTTCGGCAGAAGAGAATCCGTTGATGATTAGGTTGCCAGGGTCAAAATCAACAACGAGGGATCCGGTGGGCAAATCGTCGATCAAGTCCAACATCGTAGGGCCATCTTCGGTCCCGGTTCGAGCGGCAAGGAACGCGCCGACTCGCTGCGATTCTTTCCCGATTTCCGACAGCGTTGCAATTAAAAGATCGCGTTCGATTGATTCTGCATCCTCTGCAGGACGTTCTGGGACTTTTCCGATTTGATTGACGACTACATGACAACCAAGATCGTATGCCATCTTCATCGCGGCTTTCGTGGCGTCAACGCGTCGCTCAATGCCATCAATGTCCGAATAGGAGCGTCGCGTTTGGAAAGTCACCGCCGAAACGTTCAAGTTTAGGTCACTGAGTTTTTTGTGAAGGTGACGAACCGCGGTTCGTGTCATTTCCGATGGTTTGATATGATTTCGTGCGTCGATCTCGACGGCATCTGCACCGATTCGAGCAGCAGTCTCTAACGCTTTCTTGAACGGCTGTCTTAAACTGGCGAGGTGAACGCCGACTTTAATTTGGAGCAAGGGTGATCTTTCGCCAACATCAGGCCATGGAAACAAATACAACGCCGCATCAGAACCGGATGCGACGAGCTATCGTTATCCATCTATCCATCGATTTTTTCCAGTCCCCATCGTCGTTTGGCTAAGTTGTCGATTGCCGTCCTTTCGCCATTCGATCGGACAAAATGACGATCGCGGCAAATAGTAGTACGCAAAAAATGGATCCGACGACTGTCCCGTCGATTTGATTCGGCATGAAAGATTGGTAGCTGGGTTTGTGTTCTGGGTTGGCGGCTTCAATTCGTTTTTGGAAAGGCCATAGAATGACCAACGATCCGGCCATCAGCCCCATCATTGCTGAAAGGGTCGGCATTCGATGGTCGTTCAAAAGCCACTTGATGACACGTGAAAACGCAAGCAAGCCGACAGCGCATCCGCTAACGAAAACCGTCAACCGCAGAAGGTTTTTGCCGACATCCTTGAATTCGAGCAGGTCGCTGGGAATGTCTAAAACAGAGTAGTAGACGCCGAAAATCAAAAGCAACATCGCGCCGCTGATGCCGGGTAAAATCATCGCGCAAATCGCAATCACCGCACACGCGAAAAGGTAGACCAACCCGATTTCTTCCGTCGAAGAATTCGATTGCATTGCGATGGTGATAGAAATCGCACACCCCGCGACTGCGGCGATCAAATTCGTCGTTAACCTTGGAAGGCTCTTAAAATTGATCATGCCGAAAACAATCCAAAGCGAACCGATGATCATTCCAGCAAACGAAGCAAGTGTTAACGGCCGCAAGGATTCGTCGGACATCAAGATTTTGATCCCCTTCGACATGACAACGTAGCCGACGGCGATGCCGATCAAGAGTGAAAACAAAAATCGTCCGTTGCAGTGTTTGAATGCTTGACCGATTCGCCCTCCGATAAGCAATCGGAGGAATTTTCGGTCGAATGAACTGATCGCTGTGAACAGGCGTTCATAGATTCCGACTACCAATGCGACAGTTCCGCCAGAAACACCTGGGACGGCATCGCAGAGTCCCATGCAAAAACCAATTAATGAATGCGTCACATCTTTTAAAAGCGAAGGGGATTCTGGCTCGGCGTTGGATTCACGTTTACTGTTCATGGGGCGTCATTGTTACGGATTCGTTGGCAAGCAGCTCTTGGATCGGTCGTTGGCTCCAGGCGACTTCGTCTCATCCGTTTTGTGAAGAACGATAGGAAATTAAAGAACTGTCGATAGCAGATTCAGCTCTCTGTTAACAGTCATCTTGTTTGGTAGAATCCCAGATACAAAGCTATAATTCGCAAATAACATAGGATAAACAATGAACGCAATACAAGTTCTTGAAAATGGAATCGACACAGCAAAAATGATTTCCATGGGTTATCTTTCCGACCTGACAGACGAGGAAATGATGCACCGGCCCGATCCGAAATGTAATCACATCAAGTGGCAGTTGGGGCATCTTTTGCAATCGGACATCATGATGGTCAATGGATGTGTCCCTGAAACGATTCCGGAGTTGCCTGAAGGGTTTGTTGAAAAGTACACGAAGGAAACCGCCGGCTCAGACAATGCCGATGATTTTCACTCCAAGGATGAACTTCTTGCACTGTACGAATCACAAACGAATGCAATCAAGGAAGCGGTAAAAAAGCTGTCCGAAGAAGATCTTGATCGAGCGGCTCCGGATTCGATGAAGGATTACGCGCCGACTTTTGGTGCTGCGATTGGCATGATTGGCGACCATTGGTTGATGCACGCCGGGCAATGGGCGGTTATTCGTCGACAAAAAGGACGAGCTCCCATTTTTTAATCGTTGATGGGAAATGGATTCTTGCGTGCCCATCT
>Ga0055584_100005132_pt1 | contig 12840 bp, 11 predicted proteins | sample OSDHelmetaG_FD_58716 | JGI IMG/M metagenome (GOLD analysis project Ga0055584, IMG submission 58716) | Pelagic marine sediment microbial communities from the LTER site Helgoland, North Sea, for post-phytoplankton bloom and carbon turnover... | ecosystem: Environmental > Aquatic > Marine >... | reverse complement strand
CTTGGTGATAGGTTGCTTACTCAATATACTATACAATTGTCTTATTCTTATAGACATAATTTAGATCACCATCATAGGGTTTTTATGGAATATCAAAACTTAGATGCATCTGATACTCTGGTTAGTATTAATGATAATTTTTTGCCTGGAGGGCAGGGTTCAAGTGAGACTTTGGAGGTGGGTTATAGATATGTTTATGATAGGCGTGATTCAAAGGTTTATCCGTTGAGTGGTAGTTTTATAGATGTGGATTTTTCTAGAAAGGGAGTCAGTATTTCTTCTAATTATAAGGGATATTTTCATTTACATGCATCTGCATCATATCAGCAAGAAATAAGAGATAGGTTTTATTTTAGTTCAGTAGGTTTTGTTTCTGCATCAGATACCGATGATATTCCTTATATTTTTAGAACAGGATTGGGATATGATGAATTTCTGAATGGGTTTGAATTTTATGTAATAGATGGTTCTTCGTATGCCGGAGCCAAAAATAAGTTTTTATATGAGCTTGTTTCCCGCCGTGATAAGACTCTTAATTGGATGCCACTTGATCAATTTTCTCATTTTCATTACGCCTTTTATTTGAATATGCATTTTGATGCAGGTTATGTGCTTAATAATAATGTTTTAGAAGGAAATATTATGTCTAATTCGTTACTTTTGGGTTATGGTTTGGGAATAGATATGGTCACTTTTTATGATAAAGTCTTGAGTCTGAACTATACTTTTAATAATTTCGCCAATCAAGGCTTTTATTTTGATTTTAATCTTTCTTTTTAACAATATTGAATTTGATATTTTTATTAGATTTCACTCACTTTACATTTAATCAACATGCGCATAGCAGTTTTTGGGAAGCAGTTTGGAGAGGTGTTTTATGAGAGTTGTGCTACTCTGTTTAAACAATTGGCACTTGTAAGGGCGGAGGTGTTTATTTATAAGCCATTCTATGATTTTATTATAGAAACAGTAGGTTTAAAGCCTGAGATATCCGGAATTTTTACCGATTATTTTGATTTGCCCGAATCTCAAATGCTTTTCAGTGTTGGAGGAGATGGTACTTTTTTAGATGCTGTAACTATGGTTCGCAACAGAAATATTCCTGTTGTAGGTATAAATAGCGGACGTTTGGGATTTTTGGCAGATATTTCCAAAGAGGATTTATTGGTTGCAGTGGCTGATATTATGGATGGGAAATATGAAGTAAGGGAGCTTGATTTACTTAAGCTTGAGACTAGCACTCCTTGTTTTGGGGAATTAGATTTTGCATTAAATGAACTTGCTGTGCAAAAAAGGGATAGTTCATCAATGATTACAATACATACTTATTTGAATGGTGATTTTTTAAATTCTTATTGGGCCGACGGACTAATTATTAGTACCTCTACAGGTTCTACAGCTTATTCATTAAGTGTTGGAGGTCCCATAATGCATCCATCTTCGCAAAATTTCATTATTAATCCTATTTCACCTCATAATTTAACTGTGCGACCATTAGTAGTTCCTAATAATTTTGAATTATTACTAAAGGTAGAAGCCAGGGGGGGGAAGTTTTTAGCGTCTTTAGATTCTAGAAGTTGTATTATAGATCAAGAAGTTGAATTGAGAGTTCGTAAGGCTGATTTTTCTGTTTCAGTTATTGAGCGTGCGGGTCAATCTTTTTATTCCACTCTTAGAAGTAAGTTGATGTGGGGTGCCGATAAACGAAATTAGTCTTAAACAATAAAACTAATAGCTAAACGTTCAAATAGGACACATTCATAATTAGATTCAATGCCTAAGTTAAAGTTTTTTTTCCTTGTTTTTGTCGCTAATTTAATAGTGTTGCCATTTGCTAAAGGGCAAACAAAATTAGAGGGTGGCCCTTTTATTGGTGTTTCATGGTATAATGGAGACTTAAATCCTGGTAAACAGTTTTTTAATATAGAGCCGGCTTTTGGTGGAATTATTCGTTATTGCGTTAATGATCGAATTGCATTTAGAGGTGGAGTTTTGTTGGCAGGGATTAGTGGTGATTATCCTCAAGACAATATTTATTTGCCTACATCTTCAGAAGGAACTTATGAATTCAGTAAAGAGCTTGTTGATTTAACTGCTATGCTTGAAATTAATTTGTTTTCCTTTGATCATCCCACAAAAAAAGAATCAATATTTACACCCTATTTATCTTTGGGATTGGGATCTACTTTTTATGAAAGACATGCAGAAGATAATGGTAATCACAATGAAAAACCGACTTTTGTATTATCTTTGCCTTTCGGTGCCGGTGTTAAATGGAAGGTTAACGATTGGATGAATCTGGGTGCAGAATGGACTTTGCGAAAAATGTTTGTAGATGATTTGGATGTAAAAGGGCATGATAATATTATTAGTGCTTCTAATCCTCTCGGCTTTAACGACCCCAGTTTTACGCATAATAACGACTGGTATTCGGTGGTAGGTATTTATGCTACCTTTAATTTGTATAGCAGACGCGACAAATGTCGCGATGGATTTTAGAAACGAGTAATCAGGCAGGTATGTCAGTCAAAGATCTTTTGATACCAGATAGGTTGCCACGTCATGTGGCAGTAATTATGGATGGGAATGGACGATGGGCCAAACAAAGGGGAAATGCCCGGGTGTTTGGTCATAAAAATGGAGTCAAAGCTGTTCGGGAAGTAACAGAAGCTGCTGCTGAATTAGGTATTGACTTTTTAACTCTTTATGCCTTTTCTACAGAAAATTGGAATAGACCTAAAAATGAGGTTGATGCCCTTATGTCTCTTTTAGTCAGTTCCATTGCTTCCGAATCTAAAACTTTAATGAAAAATAATGTGCAACTTAAAACGATAGGTTGCATGGAAAACTTGCCTGAAAATGTGCAGGATAAACTTACTTCATGTATAAAAAGCACATCGTCAAATACTGGTTTAACGCTTGTGCTTGCCTTGAGTTATAGTGCTCGTTGGGAAATTACCAGCGGGGTTCAAAAACTTGCTGAGGATGTAAAAAGGGGTTCTCTGAAAATTTCTGAAATAAATGAGCAAATATTTAGTCAATATTTGTCTACTAGCGACATGCCTGATCCTGAGCTGCTTATACGTACAAGTGGAGAGCTTAGGTTGAGTAATTTCCTGCTTTGGCAAATTGCATATTCAGAATTATATTTTTCAAGTATGTTATGGCCCGATTTTCGAAAGGAACATTTTTACGAAGCTCTTTTAGATTTTCAAAAACGTGAGAGACGCTTCGGAAAAACCAGTGAACAGTTAAATTTAAAAAGATAAAAATGTTGCAACGAATATCAATCCTCTTTGTTCTTTTTTTTACGTCCTTTATTACTTCAATGGGACAAACGTCTACTCCTGAAATATCTTATACTGGTAAAGCAAAGAAGTATGAAATAGCTGAAATTGAGGTCGTAGGTGATCTCAATAATGATAGAACTATTTTGGCTAATTTGTCAGGTTTGAGAGTGGGTCAAACCATTACTGTTCCTGGAGATGAGATTACTTCAGCAATAAAAAAGTATTGGGATTATGGTTTATTTTCTGATGTGAAAATTTCAGCGTCAAAAATTGAAGGGGGTAAAATATTTTTGAATATTTATTTGCAGGAACGTCCACGTCTTTCAGAAATGAATTATTTAGGATTGAAGAAGTCAGAAATTGAAGATATAAATGAAAAGGTGGCTATGATGCGTGGTAGTCAGGTAACTCCTTATTTAATTACCAGGGCAGAGCGCTTTATAAAAGATCATTTTGTTGAAAAAGGGTTTTATAATACAGAGGTTGATATTGTTCAACGTGATGATACATCACGTGTTAACCACGTAATTTTAGATGTTCATGTAGATAAAAAAGAAAAGGTAAAAGTTAATTATCTTGGTTTCGAGGGTAATGTTGAGTTTAGCGATAATAAGTTAAATAGAATTACCAAAAAGACTAATCAGAGGAAGTTACTTAGAAATTTCTTTAGAACTAAAAAGTTTGTTGAAGATGAATATAAGGCCGATTTAGATGTTATTATTGAAAAATATAATGAGATTGGGTATAGAGATGCTTATATATTAGCTGACTCGGTAGTTAAGAATGATGATAATACAGTGGATATTACTATTTATATTGATGAAGGTAGGCAGTATTACTTTGGTGAAATTACATGGGTCGGAAATAGTATTTATCCAGGGGAGTTTTTGGGACATACACTGAGAATTAAAAAGGGTGATATTTTTAATCAGACTCTGTTAGATGAGCGACTATTTATTGATGATGATGCTGTTCATAATTTATATATGAATAATGGTTATTTATTTAGTCAGATTGTTCCTGTTGATATTAATATTTCTAATGATACTGTAGATTTAGAAATGAGAATTTATGAAGGTGATCAGGCTACTATAGATAGGGTTATTATTAAAGGTAACACTAAAACACACGAACATGTTGTGCGTCGAGAATTGAGAACTAAGCCGGGCGACTTATTTAATAAAGCTGCATTAATTAGAACAGTTAGAGAATTGTCACAGCTAGGTCATTTTGATCCTGAAAATATTAATCCGGTACCAATTCCTAATCCGGAAAAAGGAACTGTTGATTTGGAATATAATCTTCAAGAAAAAGCTAACGATCAGGTTGAACTATCAGGAGGTTGGGGAGCCGGCATGTTTGTTGGTTCGTTGGGATTGAAATTCTCAAATTTTTCAATGCGTAATTTCTTTAACAAGGAAGCTTGGAAACCCTTGCCAACAGGTGACGGTCAAACTCTATCGGTGAGAGCTCAGACTAATGGTTCATATTATCAATCTTATAGTTTGAGTTTTGTAGAGCCATGGTTGGGAGGGAAAAAGCCTAATTCTCTTAGCGTAAATATTTATAGATCTATACAAACAGGGGTTAGCAGTACTTATTCGTCGACTTATTATGGTTATAGTACTTATGGCTCAACCTATAGTGATCCCTATGCTTATCAGGGAGATGACTCTCAACATATGAAAGTTTTAGGAGGGTCTGTCGGGTTAGGAAAGAGACTCAGTTGGCCTGATGATTATTTTTCTCTTTATAGTGAGATGAGTTATCAATATTATGATCTTAAAGAGTGGAGTTTTTTGATGCGTAATGGATATGCTCATAACCTGAGATTTAAGGTTATGCTTTCTCGTAGATCTATTGATAATCCCTTATATACTCGTACCGGTTCTGAGTTTGTGTTTGGAGTAGAGGCTACTCCTCCATATTCATCTATTTCAGGAAAGGATTATTCTAATATTACAGACGAGCAAGAGTTGTATAAGTTGATAGAATATCATAAATGGACATTTAAGGGGGCTATGTTTAAATCAATGGACAGATCAAACAAACTTGTGCTAATGAGCAAGATAGAAGGAGGTTTTCTTGGTTATTACAACAAGTATCTAAAATCACCTTTTGAGAAATATGTTGTGGGAGGTGATGGAATGGCTGGCTATAGTTATTATGGTAGTGAAACTATTGGTTTGAGAGGATATGAAAATAATACTTTAACAGCTATGAGTTATGTTCAGTCTGATGATGGAGAAATTCAAGCAGTGCAGGATGCTAATATGTATACTAAACTCACTATGGAATTACGCTATCCTTTAACTCTACAACCTTCAGCAACTGTTTATGGCTTGTTGTTTTTAGAGGCCGGTAATTCTTGGTCTGAGTTTAAAGACTATTCACCTTTTGATTTGCATAGATCAGCCGGGGTTGGTGTAAGAATATATTTACCTATGTTTGGATTATTAGGGCTTGATTGGGGATATGGTTTTGATGATGTATCTGGTTATCCAGATGCAGCAGGAGGCAATATCCATTTTACTATGGGGCAGAATTTTTAATACATTATAAATGGTGGTTCGATTTTTGGGACACTATTATAATATTGAATGGAGAGATAAAATAGAAATAATTCAATTTTTATTCAATTATTGGTTATTTTTAATTAAAATTAGGGTTATGAAAAAAACAATTTTAATTTTGTTGATGGGACTTATTGGCTTTCAAATGTCAACTGTTGCCCAGAAATATGCATTCGTAGACACTGATTATGTACTTCGTAATATACCGGCCTATCAAGCTTCACAGGAACAGTTAAATCAACTGTCAAAGCAATGGCAAAGTGAAATTGAAGACAAGTATCAGGAGGTTGCAGAGTTGTATAAGGAATTTCAAACTGAGAGTGTGTTTTTATCGAGCGAAATGCGTATTAGCAGGGAAGAAGCTATTATTGAAAAAGAGAAAGAGGCCAAGGCTTTACAGCATAAATATTTCGGCCCTGAGGGTGAGATGGCTAAACGTCAAGAAAGTCTTATTCAGCCTATACAGGAGCAAATTTCATCAGTAATCCTTGAAATGGCTAGAGAAGAAGACTTTGCTGCTGTTTTTGATAAAGCTACAGGAATTCTTTATTTGGATCCCAAATATGATAAAAGCGATCAGGTATTGGAAAGATTAGGATATAAAAATTAAACCAGTAAATATATAGAAATGCAGATACGAACGTTCATATTACCTGTCCTTTTTATTCTTTTGTTTACCTCAGGGGTAAAGGCACAGGAACTTAAGTTTGGGCATATTAATGTAGCAGATGTTGTGTTGTTAATGCCCGAGTATAAGAATATTAGTTCTGAAATGGAGGCTGAGTCAAAAAAGCTTGAGGCTCAGCTAACTTCAATGGGTGAAGAACTTCAGAAAATTGAGATAGAATATGAAAATAACTATGAGAACTATACAGCTGAACAACGTGAGGCAAAAGAGAGTGAATATGCAGCTATGCAGCAGAGAGTTCAGGAGTTTTATGTAGGAGCTCAACAGACTCTACAAGCTAAGCAACAAGAATTGCAGATCCCTGTTCTTCAGAAGCTCAGAGATGCAATTGATGCAGTAGGAGAAGAAAAGGGATATCTTTATATTTTTGAAGTAAACTCAGGATTAACTTTGTTTCAATCTGAAAAGAGTGAGGATATAACACCCTTTGTAAAAGCTAAATTGGGATTGTAGTTTTAAGTTTTTAATGTTGAATATTTAATAAATCGTGATATGAAGCTAAGTCATTTATTTTTAGTTGTATGTTTGTTTTTAAGTTCTACTGTGGTTTCTGCGCAAGATCTTAAATTTGGTCATATTAATATGCAGGAACTTATAATGGAACTTCCCGATAAGGTTGAAGCTGACCAAAAATTACAAGCAGAGGCTAAAACTTTGCAAGACAGAATGCAGATGATGCGTGAGGAACATGAGAAAAAATTCAGGGATTATATTGCTGAACGTGAAACTATGCCTGAATTAATCAGGACTACTACTGAAAAAGAAATTCAGGAAATTGAACAACGTTTACAGAATTATCAGACTATGGCCCAACAGTCTCTATCTAAAAAGGAACAAGAACTATATCAACCCATCCTTGAAAAAGTTCAACAAGCAGTTGATGCTGTTGGTACTGAACAGGGCTTTATTTATATTTTTGATTTAAGTTCACAGGTTGTTCTATATCATTCAGATAAAAGTATTGATTGTACAGCTTTTGTTAAGGCTAAACTAGGTTTGAATTAGTTTTAAAAAAAATGTAATTATTATTGAAGGATGATGCTTTTGCATCATCCTTTTTTTATCTTTATTTTATTTCAAATTTTAAATTATGAGTAAAAAAGGGCCTATCGCTGTTTTTGATTCTGGGTATGGAGGATTAACTGTTTTGGCTGATTTATTGCAGATGTTTCCTGAATATGATTTTGTTTATTATGGAGATAATGCTCGTGCTCCTTATGGAAACCGTTCTTTTGATGTTGTGTATAAGTATACATGGGAGGCAGTTAGTAAACTGTTTGATTTGGGATCTCCTTTGGTTATTTTGGCATGTAATACAGCTTCTGCTAAGGCTTTGAGGACGATACAGCAAAAGAATCTTCCAAATTTAGATCCTTCTTTAAGGGTGCTTGGTGTTATTAGGCCCTGTGTAGAGCAAATGGGTAGTCTAAGTAAGACTAAGCATGTTGGTGTTTTAGGTACTCTAGGTACAGTTATGTCAGAATCATATCCTCTTGAAATAAAAAAATTGTTTCCTTCTTTAATAGTAAGTCAGCAAGCTTGTCCTATGTGGGTTCCTTTGGTTGAAAATGGAGAGGCTGGTTCTTTAGGTGCAAGATATTTTGTTGAAAAGGATTTGGATTCTTTATTTAAAAAGTCTTCTGATATTGATACTATAATACTAGGGTGTACTCATTATCCTTTGCTGCTTCCTTTAATTAAAGAGTTTGTACCTAAAGGAGTTAAAGTTATTTCTCAGGGGCCTATCGTTGCCAGTAGTCTCAAATCTTACCTTCAAAGACACCCTGAGATGGATCAAAAGCTATCAAAGGAAGGGGATGTTAAATTTTTGACCTCTGAATACCCTGAGCGCTTTAATGAGTCAGCATCAATTTTCATTGGTAGGGAAGTCAATGCTCAACATGTAGATTTAGATGGAGAGCATTGATTTATAGAATGTTACTTTATTTGTACCAACTTGCATACATTATATAATTGTTGGCAATTTTATTTATCATTTCAGTAGTTTGTTCCGGCTCAATGTCTTTAACTTTTTTAGCAGGTATGCCTGCATATACGCTATTGGGTTCAACTATTGTTCCACTAAGAATTAATGAGTTTGCAGCAATAATTGAGTTGCTGTTTATTACTGCATTATCTAAAATTGTAGCACCTATTCCTATTAATACGTTGTCCATAATTTTTGCTCCATGTATCGTCGCATTATGACCTACTGATACATTGTCTCCAATTTCTATTACAGATTTTTGATATAGGGTATGTAATACACTTCCATCTTGTATATTAACTTTGTTGCCTATGCGTATTGAGTTCACATCTCCTCTTAACACTGCATTGTACCATATGCTACAATCATCGCCCATTACCACATCTCCTATTATTGTAGCATTTTCGGCAAGAAATGTGTTTTTTCCATATTTAGGCTTGAAACCCCTAACTTCTTTAATAAGTGCCATTTTAAATCTGTTTATTGATTTATTAATCTTTGCAAAGTTAACAGCTCAGATGCAAAAGAGTTATAATGCATAGCTAATTGTTGTTAAAAAAAATGATTGGGTTCTGGTTGTCTGTAATTAATTAGTAAGTTTTATTTTTAAAGATTCTTTATTGCCTTGTTTTATTCTCTGTATCAAATGACTCTGTGTTTTTGTGAAATCGATGATATACTATTTGTTAGAGAGTGTCTTTTTCTGATTTAAGTCATATTTTTATTGTTTCTTTATTTATTCAACTTTTGTTAATTAACAAATATTGAGATAATTTAGCAGGCTAAAATTATAAGTAATTATATTACTTTTCCTTTGTTATTCAAGTAGCAAAGGAAATATGAAAATTCCCCAGTGATTTGGATTTGAGGGTCAAAACGGGGGTAGTTAACTAACCAGATAAAGTCTTTTTTGTTAAATGGGAAAATGTTCTAAAGTTATCGAAGTCGATAAAATATCCGTTAGGTTTTCTGGTGATTCAGGTGATGGCATGCAGCTTACTGGAAATTTGTTTTCTCAAACTTCAGCAGTTTTCGGGAATGATATTTCTACATTTCCTGATTTTCCGGCCGATATTAGGGCTCCGCAGGGTACTGTTGGAGGAGTCTCAGGTTTTCAAGTAAATTTTGGTCAGGGTGTTGCTACTCCGGGTGATTATACTGATGTGCTGGTGGCTATGAATCCGGCAGCTCTTAAGGCAAATGCTCGTTTTGTAAAGCCGGGAGGAACCATTATTGTTGATGCAGACAGCTTTGATGCTAAGGGACTAGCAAAAGCAGGTTATAAAACTGAAGATGCAATTTCAGAAGATAAGCTTGAAGGATTTAATATAATTGAGTCTCCCATTAGTTCTTTAACACGTGAGAGTGTTAAAGACTTGAATATGGATAATAAAAGTGTTCTTAGAAGTAAGAATATGTTTGCTTTAGGTTTGGTTTATTGGCTTTTTAACAGACCCATAGAGCATACACAAGATTTTATAAAGAAAAAATTTGGTAAGAAGCCATTAGTTATGGAGGCCAATCTTAGGGTTCTACAGGCAGGGTTTGATTTTGGGCATAATATTCATGCCATGACTCCTTCATATCATATTAATCCTACAGAAACTCGTAAGGGTATTTATCGTAATTTGAATGGTAATAAGGCAGCAGCATGGGGACTTTTACTCGCTGCTGAAAAAAGTGGATTGCAATTGTTTCTGGGTTCTTATCCTATAACTCCAGCTACAGAAATTCTTCAAGAACTTGCATTACGTAAAGATCTGGGAGTAAAAGTAGTTCAGGCAGAAGATGAAATTGCAGGGGTTTGTACTGCTATTGGAGCGAGTTTTTCTGGATCGCTTGGGGTTACATCTACTTCGGGGCCTGGGCTTGCTCTTAAATCTGAAGCAATAGGTCTAGCTGTTATGGCTGAGCTTCCTCTTGTAGTAATAAATGTGCAAAGGGGCGGACCTTCAACCGGTTTGCCAACTAAAACAGAGCAATCTGATTTGTTGCAAGCATTATTTGGAAGAAATGGAGAGAGTCCCGCAGTTGTTATTGCAGCTAGCACTCCGGTTAATTGTTTTGACTATGCTTTTAATGCATGTAAGATTGCTGTAGAGCATATGATTCCGGTAATTCTTCTTAGTGATGGATTTTTGGCCAATGGTACTCAGCAGTGGAGGGTGCCAGAGGAAGAGGAGTTTCCTAATATAGTAGTACCTAAATCTCATCAAAAATCAGGTGAGTTTAAACCATATTTGAGAGATCCGCAAAAGCTGAATCGGGATTGGGTATTTCCTGGAACTAAGGGGTTTGAACATAGAATAGGGGGCTTAGAAAAAGATTCTGAAACGGGAAATATTTCTCATGATGGCCCTAATCATCAGGTGATGACTGATTTGCGTCAGGCTAAATTAGATAAGATTGCAGATTACATCCCTGATTTAGAAGTACTTGGCAATGCAGATTCAGAACTTTTAGTTGTAGGATGGGGTGGAACCTATGGCCATCTTTATACTGCAGTGGAAGAAATGAATGATGTAGGATCAAAAGTCGCCCTAGTTCATTTTAATTATATAAATCCTCTTCCTGGGAATACAGCTGAGGTCTTTTCTCGTTATAAGAAAATTATTGTTTGTGAACTGAATTCAGGACAGTTTGTCTCATTCTTAAGAATGAAACATCCCCGGTTTACCTATCATCAGTATAACAAGGTACAAGGCTTACCTTTTACTGTGCATGAGTTAAAGAGTCAGTTTGTTAAACTTTTGGAATCTTAGATATTATGAATGATTTGAAACAATATAGTTTTGTCGATTTTAAAAGCGGTCTTAATGTTCGTTGGTGTCCTGGATGTGGTGATCATGCCATACTTAATACCATACAAAAAACTATGGCTGAATTGGGATTAAAGCCTGAAGAAGTGGCTGTGATTTCAGGTATAGGATGTTCATCTCGTTTTTCTTATTATATGAGCACCTATGGGTTTCATACTATTCATGGTAGGGGGGCAGCTATAGCTTCAGGTGTTAAAATTGCGAATCCAAGACTTAAAGTCTGGCAAATTACAGGAGATGGTGATTCTTTGGCTATTGGAGGGAATCATTTTATACATAGTGTTAGGCGTAATGTTGATTTGAATATTATTTTGTTCAATAATCAGATATACGGTCTCACAAAGGGACAGTATTCGCCAACCTCGAAACATGGTTTTGTTTCAAAGACTTCACCCTATGGTACTATTGAGGATCCTTTCAGACCCGGGGAGTTGACTATTGGGGCTAGAGGCCATTTTTTTGCTCGTAGTATTGATAAGGATTTAAAACTTTCGGTTAGCGTATTTAAAGAAGCAGCAAGTTTTAAAGGAGCATCAGTAGTAGAGGTTCTTCAGAATTGCGTAATTTTTAATGATAAGGCTCATCAGGCTATTACAGATAAAGAGTTTAGGGAGGATAGAACAATACTTCTTGAACATGGAAAACCTATGATTTTTGGAAAGAATAAGGATAAAGGTATAGTTCTGGATGGTCTTAATCTTAAGGTAGTTAATATAGGTGTTGATGGTGTTTCTGAGAAGGATGTACTTGTGCATGATGCTGAATGTGTTGATAGTACTATGCATCTTAAATTAGCAAATATGGAATATCCTGAATATCCTGTTGCCCTTGGTATTATAAGGAAGGTTAAAGCAGATGTTTATGATCAGCTTGTTGAACAGCAAATTGAAGATGTTCAGAAAAATAGTGCCACAAAAAGCTTTAGAGATTTAGCAACACATGGAGATGTGTGGGAGGTTAAGTAATATAGTTTTGAAATTTGCGGTTAATCAAGGCATGAGATTTGCATTTGAGTTGTTTATTTTTCAATATCTTTGCCTTGCATGAGAATACTTTTGATAATTATATATATGCTGATAGCGTGTTCATGGAATATGAATGCGCAGACAGCCTCAAAAAGGCAGCAGGTTTTATCTGAAAAAGATAAGGATACTGATGTTAAATCTCCTGTGACCGATATTGTTCATGGGGTTAAGAATTGGTTTGTAGTAGATCAGGGTAGTAGGGCTGATACTGTGCCCATAGATACTTTATCTTTAGGATTTCAGGTTCATAATCCGGCTTTTCGGGAAGCGTTATCAAATGTTCAACTTGGTAATATTGGTGGTCCGTGGCAGGCTGCAATGATATCGGAGATGCCTCTGGCACGAAGGTTTGTTTTTGCAGAAAGCCTGAGTAATTTTTTTAAAAGTCCTGAACAATGGTTGTATTATAATACCTATACTCCGTATACCAATTTATACTATCAGTATGCCATGCCAAA
>Ga0055584_100005131_pt1 | contig 12841 bp, 10 predicted proteins | sample OSDHelmetaG_FD_58716 | JGI IMG/M metagenome (GOLD analysis project Ga0055584, IMG submission 58716) | Pelagic marine sediment microbial communities from the LTER site Helgoland, North Sea, for post-phytoplankton bloom and carbon turnover... | ecosystem: Environmental > Aquatic > Marine >... | reverse complement strand
ACTCAAAATCGAGGCCTTCAACCTGAAAAGTACAGTCAACTCGACGGTCGCTATTCTCGAGCCTCAAGCCAAAATGAAGGGGTTGAGACTGTCTGTCTTCATCAGCCCTAATGTTCCCAAATGGTTAGACGGCGACGTTTTTAAAATTAGAAAGTCACTCACTAACTTGATCAGTAATGCAATCAAGTATTCCGATGAAGGTCAAATTCAAGTTGCAATCATGGCCACCGAAGAGGATGCCAATGCAATTAAATTGTCATTCTCGGTATCGGATCAAGGACCTGGAATCGCTGCCGAAGATCGGCCCCTGCTGTTTCGTGAGTTTTGGACCAAGGATGCACCCGGCACAAATAAAATCGCTTCAACCGGACTCGGATTATCAATTACCCGCGGCCTGATTGAACAAATGGGCGGAAAAATTGGAATGCGGCCTGCCGAACCAACAAACGGATCTATCTTTTGGTTCGATCTAACCCTTAACCGTTCAAAACAAGTTGATCAACAAGATCAACTCTCGAATGAAACAGACTTCAAACAGTATTCCGCCCAAATGCTGATTGTCGACGACAACAGCGTCAACCGAAAAGTTGCTAATCTGATGTTTGCCAAATTCGGCCTTACGATCGAAGAAGTGAACTCCGGTCACGCGGCGATTACAGCAATGGACGATCCTAAATTCGACATCATTCTGATGGACATTCAAATGCCTCAAATTGATGGACTTGAGACGACTCGAATCATAAAAGAAAAGTTTGGCAAGGACACTCCAAAAATTATTGCGTGGTCCGCCAACTGCACGGAAGAGGATATCGTTGAATATCGCAACGCAGGAATGGATGATGTCTTAACCAAACCAGTCAATAAAAAAGCGATTGCAGAAGTTCTGAATCGCGTTCTCAACTGAGCAAACTCAGTCAGCGAAATTGTCTTACAGCAACACGACGCGGCCAGCTGGGATTCCCATCGACTAAGAGAAATTTTTCAAGTCAAAACTCCCCTGAATTCTTGCGTTAACCGATCCTAAATTGGGCGTTCCTGTTAAGCCGAATCTCCCAATCCCAGCTTGAATAAAAATGGCTGGAGAATCAACGCGCGGGCCTAAACACTAGCAGCCCTAAGCCCCCAGTCCCCCCTGACATCCAAAATTTAATAGCTGAGAGCAATCAGCGCCGGTGTTCCATATAAATTTTTTATTCTAATTTCCCTCCGTTCCAGCAGTTTTGCTGCTTATGCGCGGCAACTGAGGTCGAACGCAGGCTTTACTTAACCGACACCACCGTAATAACCGATAAAGAGCCATAGAAGGCCAATTCACACGGAACCCGTCAGGAAAAGCAATGGAAATTATTAAAATTCGAAGACGAAACCTGCATGGGATTGTGAACTTCTTAGCGTGTGTTACGACTTTCCTGGGTGTTGGTTTCGGCGGCACGTTGCAGGCTCAGCAGACAACAGCAACCAATGTTTCTTTCAATAGCAGTACCAATAGCCGCCAACCACTCCTGAGAGAAAACCCAGATTCCGCAGGGAACTACCTCGAGTCTCGCGTAATGGAGATGGAGCAACAAATCAAAACCCTACAAATTTCAGCCGCAGCTTACGAGAATCAAAATCAATCACAGAGCAACCCGGGTTTTTACGCCGGCGCGGCGGCAGTTTGGTCGAAACCTCATTTCAAAGAGGCCTTCGAATACTCAGAGACCAACACTGCAACTGGCCAGCAAACCTTGCACCCATTTAAGTACGATTACAAAGTGACTCCGAAGATCTGGGTTGGTTTCAAAAATTCTGAAGGAATGGGAGTTAAAGCTTCTTACTGGAGCTTCGACGCAGATGGCGCAACCAGGAACAATACCTCCGATGGGATTACTTTGTTCGGAGCGCATGCTGTTACTGTCATTTTTCCAGCGAACATCTTGACCGTGGCCCCAGGGGACACGCTCCAAACTAGCAGTAACCTCCAGGCCCAGATCACTAATCTATACGCAACCTATTCTACAAACGCTCACGATATTGAAATTAATGGAGGCGTCGGTCTCCGCTACGCTCGACTTCGTCAAACCTTAGCGGCCACGGTTTTAGGGGTGTTACCTGCGAGTTTGAATTGGGAACGTGCCTACGATGGCGTCGGCCCCAGCGTTGCTTTGGATTTAAAAAAACGCATCGGCTGTCGGGGGCTATCCGCGATTGCCAAAGGAAGTGGTGCTTTACTTTATGGGACCAAGACGATTGACAGAACTGTTTTGGGCGACGTCAGCGCACCAACCGCAAGTCCATTTTTGATGCTCGACGAGGCAGACGAAGTCGTAGGAATTGGTGAATTTGGTTTTGGCGTCGAGTGGGCTAAAACGATGAGAACCGGAGCTGAACTTGCCGTTACGGGCACTTATGATGGTCAACTGTGGGCCGAGGCGGGAGCCCCAACACTTGGCTTCCTTGGTTTTCAGGGATTCGGACTTGGCGTCGAGCTTCGCCGATAGAACCGCACTTCGCTTGGCTCAGTTCGTCTTCTTGGCCTTCTGAATCCCAGCCGCATCGAGTCGAATGACAGCCTCGGAAATCATTCCGTCTGCGCCAGTCTCAAATTGCAGCGTTCCAGCCGACTCTTTAAATTCGAACGTCGTCGGACTAGTAGCAACTAAAGTTAACGGAGTGTTGCCGTTAAACATAAATACTAAGGCACGTTTTGATTGTTGGATGCGGTGCCCACCGTACCGTCCCACTAGTCGGTCCATCTCAACTTGCTTGAGTTCGTACCGCACCCCCTCGGCTGGTTCCTTGATTGGTTGTTCCGGTTCCAACAAATTTCGAACCCAGATATTTCGATAACGAACGGGATTACCGTGATCCTGCAGACTCAGCGGCCCCTCCGTTTTAGCTGCAATCTTTTCGTAAGCCTTGTGACGGATCCAATCCGTGGGTCCAAGGGCATCGTTGCCATTTTGAATCAAAACACCATTGTGAAAAACGGTTAATCGAGCAGCGCTCGTCAGATTTCCTTGATCGTCAAATCGGGGGCGCCTAAAAACAATGTCGTAAGATTGCCACTCACCCGGCTTTCGACTTGCATTGACCGAAGGAGGATACTGCCCGTAGATCGAGCCGGCACTTCCATCAGAGTAGGTTGGGTTTTCGTAGCTGTCGAGCACCTGAACCTCGAATTCCCCCATAAGAAAAACGCCACTATTTCCCCTGCCCTGCCCGGTTCCCTTGACGGTCTTAGGAGATGCAAATTCAACGTGAAGCTGACAATCTCCAAATTTTTGTTTCGATACGATGTATCCACTACGAGGTACAGATTCCATTGCACCGTCGACAATTTTCCATTTGGCATCGGCACCGTTGGAACTGACCCACTGCGACAAGTCGGTTCCATCAAACAGGACGACGGCATCACTTGGCGGGCCACCCGGTTTCATACTGGCGGTGACAACTTTAGGCTGAGCCCGACTAAGGTCATGGCTTTTCCAACCAGTTGACAGTTGAGCATTCGCAACCGAACCGAGGAGCAAAACTGTCAAACAACAAACAAACACGTTACGCATTTCAAAACCCACAGATCAAAATTGGCACTTAAAATGTTGAACTGGACAAAACCCAATCCATCTTCTATTTGAATTTCCGGTATTTGGCACGCCAGGCTTCATCACGCATACCCGTAACCGTCTCATCTTTATAAAGGACTCGCAATCGCTCGAGTTCCGATTTCATCATGGCAACTTGCTGTTGATAGGCCGGATCATCATAAACGTTATTCAGCTCATCCGGATCCTCTAAGAGATCGTAAAATTCCCATTCACCAAATTCGTATATCTGAATCAACTTGTAACGTTCATTGCGGACACCGTTGTGTTTAGGGCACATGTGGACGCTTGGATATTCGTAAAAATGGTAGTACAGCGAGGTTCTCCAGTCGTCCACTTTTTCACCTCTCAACAAGGGAACCAGTGATCGGCCTTGCATGTCTGCTGGTATCGCCGCACCCGCCATTTGGAGAAATGTCTCAGCATAGTCCAGATTCTGAACAAGGTCAGTGTTGACGCTTCCCGGTGCAGTATTCCCTGGCCACTTGATGACCAAAGGCATTTTCAGCGATTCTTCATACATCCAGCGTTTGTCATACCAACCGTGATCACCAACATAAAAACCCTGATCCGATGAATAAACAACAACGGTGTTGTCCTCTAAGTCGTTTTCTTCAAGATATTTTAAAAGGCGGCCCACACTATCATCCACGCCGCGAACGCAGCGAAGATAGTTTTTCGCATAACGTTGGTACTTCCAGCGAACCAAGTCGTCCCCACTTAAGTTGGCAGCAGCGAACGCTTCGTTTTCATCTTTATATGCCGCATGCCAAACAGCTAACTGCTCCGGAGTCATCTTCTTCATATTTTTTATACCGGATTTATCCGTCTTCAAGTTCGGGTCTCCATCCCAACCCTCCGGCGGATCGGTAAACAAATCAAATACGATGTGCATGTGCCGATCAATTTCCATTTCCTGATTTCGCGCCGCAGGTGCATCGTCTAAATGTTTGTCGAACAGTGTTGACGGAATGGGAATCTCTATATCGTCATAGAGATTTAAGTGCTCCGGTGCAGGCATCCAACATCGGTGAGGCGCCTTGTGTTGGCACATCAGCAAGAATGGCTTGCTTTTATCGCGGTTCTTATCGAGCCACTCGACGGCGAGGTCCGTTACGATCTCGGTACAATGGCCCTCTACCTGCCGACGTCCCTTTTCAGAAATCATATTTGGGTTGTAGTAATCGCCCTGCCCAGGAAGAATGTCCCAATAATCAAAACCCTGAGGATTTGATTTCAGATGCCACTTACCAATCATTGCGGTTTGATAACCCGCTTTTTGCAATAGCTTGGGGAAGGTCTGCTGCGATCCGTCAAACTTATTGCCGTTGTTCATAAATCCGTTAAGGTGACTGTGTTTGCCAGTCACAATCACAGCTCGACTTGGACCACAGATCGAGTTGGTGCAAAAACTGTTTTTAAACAACATGCCCTGACGAGCTAAACTGTCGATATTGGGAGTTGGATCGACACTCTTCAACCATCCGTCATAGGCGCCAATTGCATGGGGCGCATGATCATCGGAAAAAATAAATAGGATGTTCGGCCTTTCTTCGCCATGCAATGGTGACAACCAACCGCATATAAACACAGCTAAAAAAGCAACCAAAGAAGTGATTCCGAATTGTCTTGACATGTAAACTTACCTATTTTGTTACAACCATAAATTTTTAATCAAATTTTGATCACGTTTAATATTGCACAATATGATCGGTTTACCAAGCATCCTATCCCTACGTTGCCCGTTTGTTGAATTTAGAATCAACTTCTGTATCAATTCTGTTAACGCATTAACCATTCCTTTGAACACGTCTTAAAACCCATGCCTCGACCAATTTACCTGATCATTTATTTGGTTACCTGCATTGCCGGCGGTTCCGCGGTTTTTGCCGACAACGATGCCCCGCCAGAAGAAATTCTCCAGTTCCTTAATTCGAATTGCTCCGATTGTCATCTCGGCAACGATTCGGAAGGGGGATTTAATCTGGCACTCATCGAAGACTCATTCAACGAAATCAATTCAGACGCCTGGACACGCATTTACGACCGTGTGTTCAGCGGTGAGATGCCACCACCAGAAGACTCAAATCTTAATCCAAAGCAACGCCAGACGTTTTTGAATCAGACTCAATCGTGGCTTACTCAGCAACAACAAAGGCAATATCGTGACCGCGGCCGCTCGCGCGGAAAACGACTAACGCGCATCCAGCTTGAAAACACTCTTCACGATTTACTGGGAATCGACATCCCTCTAGCAGAGATGATCCCTGAGGAACCGGTGGTACATGGATTCACTACCGTCGGTGAAGGTCAGCCGATTTCACACCACCAACTGAAACAGCACGTTTCGGTCGTAGACCACGCATTGGAGGAAGCGTTTCGACGCGCAACACCCAGTCAACGAAACACCTGGAAGCGGAAATTCAATCCAAAACAAGTCGCGCGGCGAAATCCCCTCAAGAGATGTCGGGAACCGGAGATGCGAGAAGGTCTAGCAACCACTTGGTCTTCAAATTTAGTGTTCTACGGCAGGCTCCCCGTCACCACTGCCGACCGCGCTGGCTGGTATAAAATGACCATCCGGGCAAAATCCGTCAGACCTCCAGCAAACGGGAATGTCTGGTGTTCCATTCGCTCAGGTGAATGTCAATCCAGTGCCCCGTTGATGACTTGGGTAGATTCTTTTGAGGTAACACCCGAGCTAACTGAAAAGACCGTGATCGCCTGGCTTCCGGCGGGCCATATGTTTGAAGTTAAGCCCGCAGATGCAAAACTTAAGAAAGCCAAGTTTGCGGGTGGCCAAGTGGGTACCGGCGAAGGTGAGCGTCAGAACGTCCCCGGGATCGGCATCGATTCGCTTGTTCTGGAAAAAATTCACTTAGGTAACACCGATACAAAAATAAGGGAACTTTTACTTGGCTCCTATCAAAAACACAAAACAGATGCTACGCGGGACCTTGTTTCCGAATTAAAACAAGCCGAACAACTGATTCAGCGATTCGCCAGGTCCGCCTTTCGCAATCCCAGTTCGCCTGATGTTATTGCGCGCTATTTTGCTCCTGTCTCCGCAGCACTAAACTCAGGGGAATCTTTTGAACAATCAATACGGATGGGTTACCGTGCTATTCTGTGTTCGCCTCGATTTTTACTTTTCCCAGCACCGGCAGGAAAACTTGATTCATATGCGTTAGCCTCCAGACTCAGCTACTTTCTTTGGAATCGGATGCCTGATCAGGAACTTTTTGAACTCGCAGCGCAAGGCCGTCTTGAAGACAATTCTGTACTCCACCAACAGGTCGAACGGTTGCTGAATCATCCCAATGGTCAAAAATTTGCCTCGGCATTCGCCGCAGAATGGCTCGATCTTCGACTCATTGCTTTTACACAGCCTGACCCAAAGCTCTACCCGGGATTTGATCCAATCGTCGAACACTCAATGCTGGCTGAGACTCACGCTTTCCTTGAACACCTGATTCGAAACAATCGCCCGGTTGGTGAACTCATCGATGCTAAATACACCTTTCTAAACAGTCATCTTGCTGCCTTTTATGGCATCAAGAATGTAGATGGAGGCGACATTCAAAAGGTCTCCCTCCTCCCTCAAGACCATCGAGGGGGAATCCTCACCCACGGCTCGGTACTTAAGGTCACAGCCAACGGTACCCAAACATCTCCAGTTACCCGCGGAACTTGGATCTCTGAAAGAATTTTGGGCATTGAAATCCCTCCGCCGCCAGCCAATGTGCCGGCAATTGAACCTGACACACGCGGGGCTTCCACTATTCGCGAGCAACTTCAAAAACACCAAAACGACCCCACCTGCGCCTCATGTCACCGCATAATTGACCCACCTGGATTTGCATTAGAAAATTATGACCCTTCCGGGCGTTGGCGAGATTTTTATACAACTCGGATTGGACGAAGAAGAACGCGAGGCCCGTCCATCAACGCCAGTTCGAAAATGCCGACGGGTGAGTCGTTCCAAGGGATATCAACCTTTAAGGAAATCTTACTCACACAGAAACATTTAATTGCCCAAAACGTTGCCAACAAACTCTTAACTTATGCCACAGGTGCTCCGGTCGCTTTTGCCGATCGGGCTTCGATTGTCGAATGCGTTAACGACACCAAAAACGACGACTATGGTTTTCGGTCTCTGATTCATGCGGTGGTTAACACACCGGAATTCTTAAATAAATAATGGGCGACGCTGAAAAAATGTCAGCAAAAACTCACCGAGTCAGGTTGATTTTCTAGTTGGGAGCACAAATATAAAAACCCCAATCCAAACAAATACAAATCCGGTGAGGCGGACATAATCCATCGACTCGTTGAACAAAAAGACGCCGAGAAAAAATTGAATGGTGGGGCCAATGTATTGGAGAAACCCCACGGTGGACAGCGGCAAGTGCTTCACTGCCGTCGCATAAAACGCCAACGGCAAAATAGTTGCTGCACCACTACCAACAATTAGAAGATAAACCCAAATGGGATAATCTTCCAATTCGATACTAGATGTACCCGCCCGCCAGATCAGATAAGCCACAGCAGGTAAAAACAAAACCCCGGTTTCAAACGTCAAACCTCCCAAAGCAGAAAGGGGTGCCCGTTTCTTGATTAAACCGTAGAATCCGAAGCTTCCGGCAATCGCCATCGAAACCCACAACAACGTCCCCTCGGCAAAGGTTGTGTACACAACACCAACGGTCGCAAATGCTACTGCGATCCATCTTAATTTCGACAGCTTTTCCTTAAGAAAAACGACGCCCAGTAAAACGACAATCAGCGGACAGATGTAATAACCAAGGCTCGCATCAATGGCATGATCATTCATGACTGACCAGACGAATGCAACCCAATTAGACGCAATCAGAATCGCTGCAACACCGTAAAGGATGATAGTCCTTCGAGAAGACAGACCGGAACGGATCTCTTGTCTTTTTGGTAGACCAAGATTGGGATCCCACTTCGAAAGCAACACGAGATTTGCCAGCAGCAAAAACGACCATACGGCGCGATGAGCCACAAAATCAAATGGCGCAATTGCTCTTAATGCAAAGACATAGATGGGAAAACAGCCCCAAAGCACCTGAGCTGCAACCGCGCAGATTAGGCCCAGTCGTGGGTTTGGGATTACAGATTGCATTAGAATTTCAAGATTCGAGGTGAAGACGGACTCATGATACCGACCGCTGTCGCCAACACCAATAGCCGCAAAATTGAGAGACCTACCTAGACGGCTGACAAGTAAAACTGGCAATACCGCCGTCAACGCCACTTTCGACCGCAACCTTTATCAAAAACCAACAGCTTCCAACGCAATCTTTGACATCCACCGTTAATTAAGCCAAATTATCTGACCTCAAACAAACTAAACAGTCGAATCAACTGCTTTATAGCTTTGTTTAAGACAGCAATATTTAGATCTAATTTTGTAATTAAATGCCGAGAGTTTTATGACTGAAAATTCAATTTCCGAATTGACTCAGAAAATTAAATCCATGGGTCCATGGCACCACGACATCCATCTGTTTGACGATTTCACAACCGGAAAGGTATTTTCTCCGGATGGAAAACTTGATCGCAGCGATAATGATGGGGTCTCCCTTATCTCTCCCCGCGGTCGGTATCTGCGGCAACTCGATGAGATCTACCCAGAGGGCATGGCCGGAAAAAGCTTTCTTGACTGCGCGTGCAACGGGGGCGGATATTGCTTTTGGACTCGCGAGCGAGGACTCGAGCGTGGTGTCGGTTTCGATGTCCGTCAACACTGGATACAACAAGCAAAACTAGTTCAACAATATCGCACTGTATTCCCAACCGATCGTCTCGAATTCGAGGTCATGGATCTTTACGATGTCGCAAAACAAAATCACAAACCGTTCGATATGACCTATTTTAGTGGGATCTTTTATCACCTCCCTGACCCAATCACGGGCCTCAAGATCGCAGCTGACCTTACCACCGACGTCCTTATTCTCAATACGGCGATGATGCTCGATCCAAATAACCCGCGCGGGTTGACAATGGCTCGAGAAAGCCGGACTAGAGTCATGTCCGGCGTACACGAACTCTCTTGGTTCCCAAACGGAAAAGAAGCACTGCGCGACATTCTTTTTTGGCTCGGTTTCAAAGACCTTAAAGTTACCATGTTCAATGAACGCAAAGACAATTTTCGCAGCCGAATCGAGATCGTCGCTGCTCGTGAACCAGGGCGGCTAAAAGATGTTACTGGTGAGGCACTTACAAAATCGAATGCAAATCCTTAAGAGATTTCGTGGCCACCTTAATCATCTTAACGTTGAATTTTAGCATTCGTACTTCCTAAATTTTCATTCCATGGCATCCGTGTGTATATTGAGGTGCTTACGAGAACATTCTATCGTCGATCTTCAAGGACTCTCTTATGACCACAAGCCACTTCCTTAAAACCATCACAGTCTGCCTGGTGATCAACTGGCTGTCGGTCCTCAACGGATGGGCGCAGGCGCAAACCTCTTCAGTTAAATTCGCTCACAAACTCTTGGCCGTTGATGCCAATGAAGGAATCGACCTCGCTGACATTAATCAGGATGGAAAACTAGATGTCGTGGCTGGTCGAAATTGGTACCCAGCTCCGGAATTCACTGCCCATCCACTTCGCTTAATCGAAGATTGGAATGGTTACGTTCATTCAAATGGTGACTTTTGCATGGATGTCGACAAAGACGGATGGATTGACGTAGTCGCAGGTGCTTTTACTAAAACGGAAGTTTATTGGTACAAAAATCCGGGAGCTGCCGGACTTAAGCTCGGGAAACTCTGGGAACAACGTTTATTGAAAGATACTGAATTAACTCAAAACGAAGCTAGTTTTTTACATGATTTTGATGGGGACCAACAACCTGAATGGATCTCCAATAGCTGGAACAAAAACAATCCAGTCGTAATTTGGAAATTTGGAACGGCAACGGAAACAGTTGAGAAGACAACCGGAAGAGGTAAAAATAAAAAGACGACCTCGGAGGAGGTCACCGTTCCCACGCTGCTAAAACATGTCATAGGAGTTGACGGGAACACACACGGGATGGGCTTCGGCGATATCAACAACGACGGCAGAGAGGATATTTTAATTGCCACGGGTTGGTACGAGCGACCCGAGGAAGACGCCTTGAATAAGAAGTGGACGTTCCATCCAGACTGGAAAGACCTTCACGCCAGTTGCCCGATGCTAGTCCGGGATATGAATGGCGACGGAAAAAACGATATTTTATGGGGCAAAGGCCACGATTTTGGTCTCTATTGGTGGCAAGCGCAGGGAGTTGATAAAGACGGAAAGCTCCAGTTTCAACAGCACCTAATCGACGATTCGTTCTCACAACCCCATACGGTTCATTTAGCAGACCTCGATGGCGACGGAACCGACGAACTGATCAGCGGTAAACGCGTACTCGCTCACAATGGAAAAGATCCAGGTGGATTAGAAATACCCTGCATGTACTACTACCGGTGGGACAAGAGCAAAACTCAATTTACCCGGCATGTTATTGAAGAGGGACACATCGGAACCGGACTACAAATTCGAACGGGTGATTTAAATCAGGACGGTAAAATGGACATAGCCGTTGCTGGTAAAGACGGGACTTGGATTCTCTTAAATCAGGGAAATTAGTTCATTCTTTCACTGACCGTAACAATCGCTTAAATTCCTGCATTGACATGCAACTAAATAAAAAAAGCGGAATCATTTCTGATTCCGCTTTTATCTTTTCAAAGTTGCTCAAAAAAACGCGTCCATTACTCCATTTCTTCGAGCAAATGTTCGATCCAATCATCTTGTGGTTCGTGCGCTGCCGAGCGAACAACTCCATCGGCATCAATAATTACAATCGTTGGGTAGCCTTGAACCTGATAACTACTCGGAATTGTTGGATCAGTTCCCGCGAAAAAAGAACGCCAATTAAGGTCTTTTTCTTTTACAACCTTTTGAATGTGTTCTAACTCATCATTCACGTTGACGCCAATAAGCGCGAATGGTTTTCCAGCTTTTTCCATTTCCGAAACGAGCGACCGCTCTTCGTCGTACATTGCACGACAAGGCGGTCACCAATCGCCATAAAAATCAAGCATCACAACTTTTCCGCGATAGTCACTTAATTTGAATTCAACTCCATCGAGATCAACTCCTTCAATCTCCGGGGCTAATTCACCGATTGCAGGACCGCCCGTCACCGAGTAAGTCTTTGGTGAAGTCGGACCAGCAGAACTTCCTGACGTCGAACTTGCGGACTTCCCCGACTCCTCAGTTTTTAAACAACCGATTGTCGCAACAACCGCAAAGATGAGGACAATTGATAAACAGTGGACTCTCACGTGATTCTCCAATTAACTATTGCGACGTTTAGATTTCAAAAATTTTGCAAACTGAGGACCTTGCATCACGAAAAAACCTCGGCCTTATCACCAAGATCACAAGACAAGCTGACTCGTCTCAAATCCCATTCCCCAACAACTCAAACTTATACTAATCATCCACTCAAATCCACCTCTCCTGATCAACCGCCAAAGTGCAGTCAATTAGTACGAAAAGCCACTTACCTGTGGTATTTGTCGATCAGTTTACCAGCCCCGCCCTAGTGAGCACCTTCGTCGGGATATTTATTTTCTTTATCAAGAGCAAACGCCCCCATAAGAATCGCCCCCGTCGCAATCAGAAACGTGAGCCCCATAAAGACCCACGCCACCAGCCAATACGACCAATAAAATTCCATATTGATTCCTCAGTAAATCCGTATCAGTTACGACCCCAAACTAATTATTGGGGGACAACGCCCTCATATTCGAATAACGCAAATACGAAATGCACTGCCAATGAAAAGAGTGTAGCCCAGAGAATCGTCGACGTCACACTGCGACTCACATCACTCGTTGAATATTTAAGTTTTAAACCTTGAAAATAGGATATGATCCCAATCCCGACTCCGCAACAAAGGAGTTTAGAAATCAGCCAACCGAATCCCCGATACGTAAACAGCCCGGGTTCCTCCAGCCCTCGGTGGAAATATTGCTCCCAAAAATTCGCTCCATGGACGCCATCTGCAAACACGAACGTAACCAAACTGGTGTATTTCGCGACATAGAATGCGGCATAACTCAACAAGGGCGTGCCAATCATGAACGACCACATGATTGGAGTCAACAAATAGTACCGCGGCCTCATTCCTATGGTTTTAAGTGCATCGATTTGATTTCCAAATTGCCTGCCACCGATATCACTC
>Ga0055584_100005130_pt1 | contig 12848 bp, 4 predicted proteins | sample OSDHelmetaG_FD_58716 | JGI IMG/M metagenome (GOLD analysis project Ga0055584, IMG submission 58716) | Pelagic marine sediment microbial communities from the LTER site Helgoland, North Sea, for post-phytoplankton bloom and carbon turnover... | ecosystem: Environmental > Aquatic > Marine >... | reverse complement strand
TAGCTAACGGTGGTTATGGTTATACTGTATCAAACACTTATACAAGATCTCTTTCTTCAAACGCTACATTAATAATTGATACTGTTGTAAATGCAAATACAGAAAGAACTGACTTCTTTATGTTTGAAAATGTTGAGCAACCTATTGCTAACGTTTCATGGGCTGTCGGTAATAGTGATTTTAAAACATATGCTAATAATACAGTTATTATTGGTGCCAATACTACAGGCTCACAAGTAGCTAATGGATATATGGTTCAAGATTCAGGCAATCTTATTTCTATTATAACACATGATGGTAATTTTTCTGATGCTGATTACTTATATGTAAGTAATGTTGCCACTAATGTATCAATTGATACTGTAGTAAATGCTACGGCTATTGGTGAATATATTGGCACTCAGTTAAGAGGAGAAAATTTAGATCAAATTGTTATTGGATTAAATGCCAATAATAAAGCATTCTATAAAGGCGATGGCTCGTTCATAAGAGGAATGCAAAGTAATACATATGCAAACGTAGCTAACGTTGGTTCAGGAATTGCAGCTGATTATGAAATCGGTAGTTTAGCTGAGCAAGAAACACTTACAATATTTACAGATATTATAGGTTCTAATAATCAAGCTTTAGACCCAGTTGCATATTCAAACGTACATATCAATGCATCAAATTCAGGTATTGGATTTGTTGATAGTATAACATTAAATACAGGGATAACATATGATAGTCTCGCTAATGCAGGGAGCCCGTTTGCTACAAACGGTTCATTCAGTGCTGGTGATTATATATTCGAAGCAAACTTAGTTGTAAATGCTGTTGTTGTTACAGCAACCGGTTCAGGTTATAGTAACTCAGATACGGTATCATTTACAGGAGGTGATCCGTCGACTATAGCAGTAGGTAACGTGGTGACAGATGGTACTGGTAAAGTACAAGCCATCGAATTATCCAATAAGGGTATTAATTATGAAGCCGTACCAGCAGTTACTATAACCTCCTCAGGTTCAGGTGCAAGCTTAACAGCAAGAATGCAAGCATCTGGTAATTCCATTGGAGCAATAGGAACCATAGAATCAGTTAATAGTACAGTAATTATAGCAAGAAATATGTCTAATGGTGCTTTTACTAATTCTAGAACAATAACAAATGAAGGAGTTAATGCCTTCGCTAATATTGTATCATCAAGTATATTAGGTGGTACAGGATATGTTAATAGTGATACAGTAACAATATCAGGTGGTACACCAAATACAGGTGCTACTGCTACGTTACAAACAAATACAACAGGTGGTATTAATGCTATTGCTGTTGCAGAACCTGGTACAGAGTATCAATCAAACGCTACAGTTACTATTAATACATCTACAGGCACAGATGCTGTGCTAGCTGTTAATATGGACTTTGGTTATGGTTTCCCTAAATCAGGACATGCTGATTTAACAACAATATTATATAATGCTCTTACTTTTGCTAACTTCCAAATTGGTACAATCGGATCATTTAGTGGTCTTAACCCAGGTGCAGGTTATAATTTAGATCCTATTGCATTAGCTCATAATCCTTATATTGCTGGTTTTAATAGAAGAGATCTTATTTGTGTTATTGATGATAGGACTGGCTTATTTGCTTCTGGTGAAAAACTAAATCAAACAATTTCATTACCTGGCTTCTTAGTTAAGCACAGTAATAGTACTGTTAATGGTATTCAATTAAATGCAAATAGTGAGCCATTATCTCTCAATGAAGGTGTTGTTCAAATATCAACAGGAGCAACCGGTGTCATTGAGTCTTCTAATTCAACACATATAAAAATAAGTAATGTTGTTGGTGCATTTAATGATGCACATATAATTCAAACACAAACAAGCACAGCGAATGTTACACCTTTATCATCTGGTGTCTCACAGACAACAACTGCTGCAATAGCAACAGGAACTTTTAAATCAAGACAGATTAATAATGGTGTAGAACAAATTAAAATCCGTAGATTAAGTTTCGGACAATCATTTGTACCTGGTTCAACTATAACAGGACTTTCATCAGGTGCTACTGCTAATGTGCAGTGGGCATATCAGGATGAAGATACATTACCAATCGGTCTGAATGCTAATATACAGGCTGATGTTATAACAGCTAATGGTGTAGCACAAACTCTAGAAGTTATTGATTCAGGATTTGGTTACGAGCAAGATGATATAGTTAACCTTACAGCTGCTAATACAAACTTTATTGTAACAGGTAAAGCTAATATACTTAATCAAGGTATAGGAGAAGGACGTTGGAGAGATAGACAATCATTTGTTAGTGATGTCAATAAGATACAAGATAGTGATTATTATCAAGAGTATTCTTATGTTTCTAGAACTGGAATTGCATTAGCTAAATATGAGGAACAACTAAAAGAAATTTTACACTTAGCTGGCACCAAGTTGTTTGGTGAAGTAGTTCGCACAACGCATTCAAATAAAACTACAACCTCTAATGGTGTAGTAATAACAACGAGTTAATAATGTCACATACACACGTAGCCCATAATTTTAGAGTTTTAAGTGCTGAACAGTTTAAGGAATCTCTAACTGAGTCAGCTAATACATTACTGTATCTTTTTTACGGTAATCATATACCCTATACTGATGAACTATCACCACCTGACTTTATAGACAGTGAAAGTGATATTCATTATAAGTCATACCAAAATATGATTGGTGGTAAGCAAGTTACTGATGCTGATGCATTACATATGGTAACAAGAAATAATTGGACAAATAATACATCATATGCTATGTATGATGATCAGACTGATCATTTAATGGATAAAAATTTTACTGTAGTAGTAAACGAAACATCAGGATATAATGTATTTAAATGCTTAGATAATAATTACGGAGCTAATTCAATTCAAGCACCTTCATTAACTGAAACATCATCTAATGATGAAATATATATAACAGCATCTGATGGTTATCAATGGAAGTATATGTATACTGTTCCAGTTGCTACTATGGATAAGTTTGCAACAACAAATACTATGCCTGTTGTTTTAAATAGTAATGTAAAAAGCGATGCTATTGATGGTACACTTCAAGTTATTAAAATAACTGAAGGTGGTAGAGATTATTCAGCATATGCTGAAGGGTTTATTAGTGAATTTAACGTAGCTGGTGATCCTAAGTTAGTATCTATTTCAGGAACAACATCATCTGTTCTTAATCTCGGTGATACAACTGGCTTTGTAAAAGAAGAAGTACAAACATCATTTATTCAACAATTAAGAGTTTTACAGGGTGGATCTGGTTACTCTACTACTGATACATTAACAATAACAGGTACAGCAACAGAATCAGCAACAGCTAATATTGCTTCTGTAGACGGTAGTGGTGCAATTACTGGTGTGAACTTAATAACAAAAGGGCGATCATATACAGGATCAGCAGCTGTTACAATAGGAACAACTACAGGTACAAGCGCATTGATATCAGCAACTGTTGGTACAGCAAACGGTATTGTAGTTGATAGTAACTCTACTCACTTAACCGTATCATCTATTAAAGGTGATATTGGTATTACAGATGAGATTACTGGGGTTACCTCAAGTACAACGAGTAATATTATTTCAGTTATACAGACCGGTGATACACTATCATCTAATGTTGATTTCTATAAAGGATCATCTTTTTATGTTGAATCAGGCACAGGTGCAGGGCAATTAGGTATTATCGATGAGTATATTGTTACTGCTAATGAAAAGAGAGTGCTATTAACTAATACTTTCTCTACTAATTTAGCCACTGATTCTAGATACAGTATTGGTCCTCAAGTTATTATTACTGGTGATGGTACAGGAGCACAAGCAAGAGCAAAAGTTAATGATGTATTAAATGCTAATGTTGTTTCTAATGTAGAAATAATTAGTGTTGGTTCAGGATATACATATGCTGATGTATCTATACAAGGTAATACTGGTTTTGTTACAAATGCAGTATCAAATAGTTACATATCAAATACAGCTACAGCTAGAGCAATTATTTCGCCTGAAAACGGACACGGATCTAATACTTTAACAGAACTATTTGCTAGTAAAATTGGTATATCAATATCAATTGCTAATACAGAAGCAGGCAAATTAGCTGCTAATAACGATTTTAGAGAGATTGGTCTTTTAAGAGACCCGCTCTTTGCAAACGGTACTCTAGTACTTTCATCATCTGATACAACATTCTCAAGCGGTGAATCAATAACAGGCGCTACTTCAGGAGCAACCGCAGTTGTTGTTTCAGCTAATGCATCAGGCATTGCATGCAGAGATATTAGAGGATTTTTCCAGACTGAAACAATATCAGGTAATGCTGGTGGTAATTCAGTTATTAGTGCTGTCACACAACCAACTAGTGTTTTTAGACAGACATTTAAATATAATACAGAAGTCACATATGCAGGAATAGGCGGAACAGGTCTACTAGAAGATGAAAAAGTAACTCAAGGCGAGTCGCTTGCATCAGGGTTTGTATTAGCACATCCTGACAATAGTGATGGTGTTGTTGAATTAACTAATGTTAGAAACAGTTTCTTGATGTCAGATGTCTCTGGGGGCGATAAATATTTAAACGGAGCGAATAGCACAGCGCAGTTTAAATTAAACTCTGTTACTCTACCAGAAGTAAAGGCTGGGTCAGGTTCAGTAATATATAAAGAAAACTTTGTGCCAGTTAACAGAGACAATAATCAGACTGAAACATTTAAGCTGATAATAGATTTTTAGGAATATAGATGAGTACATTAAATACCGATTTTAACGTTAGTCCTTACTACGACGACTATGATGGAGATAAAAAGTTCCATAGAGTTCTTTTTAAACCTGCTGTTGCGCTTCAAGCGAGAGAATTAACTCAATTACAAACAATATTGCAGTCTCAAGTATCTAGATTTGGTAATAATATCTATAAAGAAGGTACTATTATTGAAGGATGTCAGATTAAGCTTGACGGTGATTACGATTACATTAAAATAACAGACTTACAGACTGATGGTCAGCCTGTAGCACCATCTACATATCTTAACTACTACGCTAAAGGCGCTACATCTAACGTAGTTGCTATTATTCAACAATATGCAGACGGTCTAGTATCTCAAGATCCTAATTTAACTACACTATATGTTGATTATATTACTACTGGTATAAATGACGCTAAGACATTTACAACAACAGAAAATATTGAGATTTATTCAGACGAAGCTCTAAGCACTTTATTTACTACTGTAACAGTAGCTGGTGCTCAGGTAACTACAGCAGCTACTTGTGTTGGTCAAGGATATGCTGTTCATTGTTCAGAAGGTATAATTTATAGTAAAGGACACTTTGTTAGTGTTAGTGAAGGACTTGTAATAGCATCAAAATATACGGACTTACCCGACAATGTCTCCGTTGGCTATGATGTTTCAGAAACAATTGTTACTTCGAACGCTGATTCATCCCTTCTTGATAATGCTTCAGGATATAATAATGAGAATGCTCCAGGTGCAGATAGACTTAAACTTGATCCATTCTTAGTTGCTATACCAACACAGGATGCAAGATCAAATAGTAACTTTATGGCTGTTATGGATTTCCAATTAGGTCTTCCTATTGCTAAAAAGTTAACAACACAATTTAATACTATTTCAGATGAAATGGCATTAAGAACTCAAGACGAGTCAGGTGATTATACAATACGTAAGAATCATCTATCAACTGAACCGATTACAGCTAATACATCTCATTTTAATGTACTAGTAGGCCCAGGCTTACATTATGTTGGCGGATTTAGATCGGAGCAGTTTAATACAACAAGACTACCTGTACAAAAAGCAGTAGCATTTGCTAGCTCAGAAGATCAAGTAGTTACTCAAAATATGGGTAGCTATTTTATTGTTGATCAGGTTGTTGGTGGCTTTAGTTCTAATACTGTATCAACCGTATCATTAAGAGATACAGCTGGTACTTCAGTTGCTGATGCTGATAATCTAACAGTATCTCCAGGTACTGAGATAGGTACAGCTAAAGTAAAAGCCTTTGCATATCATAGCGGTGTACAAGGAACAGCAAAAGCTCAATTTAAAGTATATGTATTTGATATTAAAATGTCTGCTGGTAAAGCAGTAAGAAATATTAAATCTATTCATCTTAATGGTGCAGGTACTGGTGATATTGTTCTTGTTAATAGTAGAGCAGTATTAAATGAGCAACAAATCAATACAAATTTATGGCCATTGCCAGCAAGAGCAATTAAGTCAACATCTAGTTCAGACTATATTTACAGAACCGAGAAGCAAGCAACAACTTCAAGTAACACACTAACGGTAACAACTGTATCAGGTGTATTTCCTTATTCAGGTACTCTTACAAATGAACAAAAGAAAGAGTTCATTATTAGACCAACAACAACAGCAGGCGGTCTAGCTAATAATGTAGCAATTGATACCGATAAAGTATCTATCTCTGTATCATCAACCACAGCAACAATTAACCTTACCGATGCATTAGGTAGTGCTATAACTGGCTCAAAAGCATTTAATATTACATTTAATGAAAAGAAAACAAATGTAACACCATTAAAGAAAACTCTAAAAGAAGTTTATGTTAAAATTAATTGTAATAATAATGCAGGTGGCGCAAACGGACCTTGGTCATTAGGTTTACCTGATGTTGATTCTATCGAAGCAATATATGTTGGATCTACTTATGCTGAATCCAACGCAGAAAGTAAGACAGGATTTAGACTAGAGAAAAACTGTAGAGATAACTTTTATGGTATTTCACAACTTACAAAAAAATCATCACAATCACTAACTAGTTCAGATAAGCTTCTTGTTAAATGTAAAGTTTTTCAAGCTGCTGACCCAGCTTCAGGTGCTGGTTTTTATACAGCATCAAGTTATTATAAAGCTGATGGTGTAACATTATTAGAACCAGAAAATATTCCAGTATATGTTTCTGATACAGGGTTTAAAGCTGATTTAAGAGATACTCTTGATAGTAGACCACAAGTAGCTAATACTGCAGCATATGCAGCTACTATTAGTGCAGCGACAGTTAACCCAGCTGCAACTGAATCATTTGGATCAATTGATCATTTCCAAGCTGCACCTGATAAGCAGTTTGAAAGTAATATAGAATACTACTTAGGCAGAATAGATAAATTGGCTGTCACTGAACAAGGCTATCTCGTCACTAAACGTGGTGCACCTTCTTCTACGCCTGTACCACCTCAAGATCCACCTGGAGCATTAGTTCTCGGTACAATCATTGTTCCTCCTTTCCCTTCTTTAACTTCAAAAGAAGCAAGAGAAAAACTAAGAACAAATGAGTCAATAGTAATACAACCATCTAATACAAAACGATATACCATGAAAGATATATCTAAGATGGATAAAAGATTAAAGAATCTAGAATATTATACTACACTATCTCAGTTAGAGCAAAAAACACAGAACATGGCTATTACTGATGAAAATGGTAATGACAGATTTAAAAATGGTATCTTTGTTGATCCAGCTACAGATTTTAATTCAGCCGATACAAGAAACATTGAGTTTAATATTGGTATAGATGAGACTGCAACTGAGTATCATCCTAAATTTAAAAAAGAGCAGATTGATCTTAAAGTTCAGAGCACTAGTAACATGATATCACGTGATGGTTTGCAGATGCTTATTCCTACTGAATCAAACTTTATATCACAAGATGAAGCTTCTAACTATAGACCATGTACATCAGTATTCTATAAGTACGTTGGCAAGATAAAAATGACACCAGAGTATGATGCTGGTTACGATGAAACAACAATACCAACAAAAGATATCTATATTGATACGTCTACTGGTGTTAAAGATCTTCTTGATAATATTCAAGACGTTCTACCAATGACAAAAACAAGTATAGAACATATTGGTACATCATCAGCTAATACCGTTGATGTTAACACAACAACAGATACTAACTTTAAAAATTATGGTTACTGGGGTTGGGACGGCTGGGGCGGATATGATCATATAGGTCATGAAGGCTATTATGGTTATGGTGGTAATTATGGTTATAATAACTACTGGGGCGGCTGGGGCTGGCCACATGGACATACGACAGAAACAGCTGTAACTACTACAACGACAACAACTACTGATACATATCTTAAAACAACACAGCAATTAGCTATGGGATATGAAGAGAATACCTCTCAAGTTGGTGACTTTATTACTGATGTAACTTTTAGTCCGTTTATGAGAGCTAAAACAATTAAGATCATTGTTTCTGGTTTAAGACCAAACACAAGGCATTATCTTTTCTTTGATAACACTGTTCAGAATTCTAATTTCAGACCTGGTGTTATTGATAATATAACAAGCAGTACTTCTACACTTTTAAATGATGCTAGTAATGTACGAAAAGGTGGTAGTTTTGGAGATAATGTAACATCTGATGCATATGGTATATTAACAGCTGAGTTCCAATTAACAAAAGGTACATTTAATGTCGGTGACAGACAAATGGTTATTGCTGACGTAGCTACTATAAGTCAAATGGATAACGCGACATCAACAGCTACAGGAACATACAGTGCTTACAATTATTCAGTAGATAAGCAAGGTGTTACATTAACAACAAGACAGCCTACATTTGACTATGAAACAATTGGTAGTAATACTTATACAGAAGATACAATTGATGTTGATACAGATGTCTCAACAACTAATACATATGCTTGGAACTGGTGGTGGGATGAAAACTATTATGATGTTATTGATGTTGATCCTATTGGTAATACACAAGACATAAGTATAGTACAAGATAACCCATATTCGATTGATACAGGTGTAACAATAGTAACAAACGCATATGTTACAACAACAACAGGAACAGGATCGAAAGCTAATACAGCTATAACAGGTTCAGGTGGCGGTAGAATTAGTATTGCAGAAGAAGCCGGTCACTATAAGCTAAGGTAAAAATATGAGTACATGGTATAAAGAAAGTAAATTAAGTGATAATCCTATCGCACAAACGTTTAGGGTTTTACCTGAGCATTGTGCAGATGCAGATGGATTGTATTTAACATCAGCTGATCTGTTTTTTCAGGGCAAAGACTCAACTGCAGGAGCAACTGTTCAGATTAAAGAAGTAATGAATGGAGCTCCAACAAAAAGAGTTTTAGCGACAACTCATCTACTTTCGAAGCATATTAAAACATCAAGTAATGGATCAATACCAACAAGATGTATTTTTGATGTACCACCATTTTTAAAGTCAGGTAAGCAATATGCATTGTCAGTAAGTCCTGATGGCGGTTCACCGAATATTAAGCTATGGTATCTTAAAACCGGTGAAAATGATATTATTACCGGTGCACCTATTACATCAAGCTGGGGAGACGGTGCGTTGTTTATTTCTGCATCAGATGCTTGGACACCTATTGTTGATTCTGACCTTAAATTTAGATTAAATAAAGCAACATTTAAACCAACTGTGCAGGGTGAAGTTGTTCAAGTTAATGAAGATTTAGAGTTCTTAACAATACAAAATATCTCAGGGACTATTGCATTAAACGAAGAAGTATATAAAGTGCCAGCTGCTTTTTCTGGCGGTACTGTTACATGTACGAAAGGAAGTAGTTCAGTTACGGGTGTATCAACAACATTTTCATCTGCTTATTCATCAGGTGATAGTATAGTAATTAGAAGCTTTTCTGATAATAATGTAGCTGATGTTGTTACTGTTAAGAGTGTTGAATCAGATACATCTCTAACAATTGTAGGCGGTGCTCGAATTGGAATTGCTGCAGCAAATGCTGCTAAAACAGCAACCGGTGTTGTTAGTAAGTATGATACAGTTGTTGGCAATAAAATAACATTAAGAGATTCTTCAGCTATAACTGGGCATCTTTTTACAGCCGGTGATTCAATAAAATGTACAGAATCAGCTGCATCGTTTGATATTACATCTGTTGATAATTCAGTAGTAAGTCATTATCAGCCTCATTTATATAAAACAGAGACAACAGGTACTACTATACATTCATCAATAAAAACTGTTGATACTGTAACACCAGCAACTACAGAAACAAAGCCATTAATATATGGTGTTACTAATAGAAATACATCTTTCAATTCAGCTGTATTAAGTAAGTCAAATGAGATAAGAGATAATGCTGGTGCTAAGTCAGTAGTAATAACTACAAAGCTTAAAACAACAAATCAGAATGTTACACCAACATTAGATACAAAAGAAGGCTTATCATTACTTGAAACATATGCAACACAAATTAATAATGTTGATACAGATGAAAGAATATATGGACAAGGTTTAACAACAAGTAAGTATGTTTCAAAAACTATAACACTTGCCTCAGGTATGGAAGCAGAAGATCTTAACACGTATGTGACAGGGTATAGACCAGTTGGTACAAGCCTTGATGCATATGCTATGTTTACATCTCCAGGCGATGATGATAAAATGATTGATAGACAATGGACAAAGCTAAAGCTTAATGAAGGACAGAAAGAATTATTCAGTGCGTCTGATACAGCTACTGACTTTAAAGAGTTTAAATATTCAGTACCAGCTATACCTACTATAGAAGATACAAATAGACAATCAGGTGTAGCGACATGTACAGCTGATAGTACAACAATATCAGGATCAGGTGCTAATAACACTAATTATTCAGCTGGTGATTTAATGATTATTACTGATGGTATACCTGATAATTATGTATTAGGAAGAGTGGAATCAGCTAGCGGCACAGGAGTTGTATTTACTTCTGTAGCTGACAAATCATTTACTAATGCTTTACATTATAAAGTAAATGCTGATGAAAAGCAAGCTGCTTTCCTTTACCCACAATCAGACGGATCATATAAATTAAGATATTTTGACTCATCAGGTAGAGAGTATGAGAACTTTGGATTATTTCAAATAAAAGTTCTCTTTAAATCAGACAAACAATACAAGGTTCCAAAAATAGCTGATATAAGAGCTATTGCATTGAGCGCATAATATGGCAGAAATTATTAAAACAGATGTACCCTTTTTATTTAAAGAGACTAACTCTGGGGCTATCATAAATACTAATAAGACTGCATTAGATGCACACAAGGCACGAAAGAGAAAACAACAAATTAAAATGCAAAAAGTTGATCAGCTTGAGAATGAAATCGCAGAGATGAAATCTCAAGTAAAGGCACAAACGAAATCTCTACATGAGATACAAGATGTGCTCAGTCAGCTAGCTTCTAGGATAAGGTAATGGCTGAAAGAAAATATAAATCTGCTAATATTGCAACACAAACTGACACCTTTGGTGCTTGGGTTGATAGAACTAATCAGATAGTTTTTGATCTATCCGAGACGGTTGTTACTGCTCAACAAAATACTGTTGGTGGTTCTACATCTGGTAATGTTGTAATAACATCAAACGTTTACAATCAAGATACACAAGCCTGGGTTAATAGCACAGGTGGTATTCTACAATCAAATACAATTGCTGTATACAATGATTTAAGAGGTGGTAATGTACAAGTATCTAATACATTGTATGTTACATCTAATAGTAATCTATCAAACGGTACTGTTGATATTACATCTAATGCTACTGTTAATTCGGTTACAGTTAAAGGATCATTTGTCGAATTACAAACAGTAAATGTATTCGCAAACGGTACTCTATTACAAGTAAGTTCTAATGTGCATATAAACAGCACATCTGGTAATACATCTATTAATTCAACAGCAATGCATGTTTCTGGTACAACGTTAGATATTAACTCTACTACAGTTGATATGGATGGTACAACATTAACAGCTGATTATGATAATACAACAATTACTGCTAACGATATTACATTAAAAGCCAACTCTACTATATCAGCAATAGATATTAATAATGATGGTACATCAACATCAGTTACTCTAGCAGGTAATTTAATAACCGTTGATTCAGATGAGTCACAATTTAATGCAAACGTTGTTTTAGGATCAGCAAATAGTGATACTATAACGTTTAACTCAGAAGCAGATTCAAGCTTAAACCCTACTTCTAACGCATTGTCCCTTGGTCTAACAGACGCTAGATGGAACCTTAATAGTAATACAGTAAGTGTGAGTAATACACTGAGTGTGACAGGGAATACATCGATAGGCGGTAAGGCCGATGTGACAGGAGCAATTGGTGGAAGTAATACTCTTACTATTGCAGGTAAAACAACTCTTAATGCAGATATTGATTTAGGTAATGCTAATAGCGATTCAGTTAACTTTATTGCAGAAGTATCATCTAATATTAACCCTGAAAGTAATACACAATACTTAGGATTAAATGATGCAAGATGGGGATTAAAAGCAACCAATATAAATGCATCAGGGCTTACAACATTAACAGGTAATGTTACTACAGGGGATACACTCACTGTTGGTGATAATCTATCAGTAGCAACAACAACATTACTAACAGGTGCTGCTAATGTTGGTGGATTACTAAGAGCTAAATCAGGATTAATAACTACAGGCATAGCAAACGCAACATCAGAAATGAATGTTGGTGCTAATGTTAATCTTTCAACTTCAAAAATAACTGTTGGTAATGCAACTGTTAATTCAATCATAACAAAAGCAGGTATAGATACAGATGGTACTTTATCTGTACTTGGAGCAGCTGCTGTATCTAATACATTATCAGCAGGGAATACCTCAGTAACAGGAACTCTATCAACAACTAGTAAAGCAACTTTAGCATCAGCTAATGTTACAGGCGATCTACAAGCTAATGGTGCAACAGATTTAAACGATACATTAAATGTAGAAGGAGCAGTAACAGCTCAAG